>WNFG01005571.1_pt1 | contig 10582 bp, 11 predicted proteins | sample 5400431 | NCBI WGS metagenome assembly WNFG01 (sample SAMN13153346, study PRJNA577476) | soil metagenome | isolation source: 120 cm saprolite under Douglas fir tree site 2 hole 3 replicate 2 | place: USA:California | collected 2015-04-18
CTATGCCGACATCAGATCCGTCATCGAAACCGCCAGACGACGGACCATCGGTGCCCTCCAAGCCATTCGCCTAACCTTGAATGGCTTGCACTTGCCAGCTGCTCTTCCACCGCGCCCATCGGGGTGAGCAATTACCAAACATACGGCGCTTGTTTTCTTCCTCAGAGTACGCCCACTCCTCGGTGTTGAATTGGTCCAAGCCGCCAATATCGATGATCGTCTTCAGCCGCGAGCTCTCAGGATCGACAAAGCTGTACAGATTACCTTCATGCAGCGTCCACGCTCCCGGGACATAATCGGCAGATTTATCCGAGGCGCCTTGATTAAGCAGAAACCAAGACTGCTTTCGCGTCGTGCTCAGCGCTGGAGCGATGTACAGCGTGTCGGGAAAATGCCGCAATGGAATCAGATTCGCAAAGCTCTCTTCCGCTTCGGGTGTCTGACGATCAGGTTCACCGGAGTCGCCCCGATGTGACGCGGGAGCCGGCGCCCCCTCAGGCGTCGGTAATTCGCGCACCGGTACGGGCCGAGTTCGAAGATACCCACAAGTAAAGGCCGCTGCTGAGGCGCACGCGTACTTGGTCCAGGCGTCTTGGCGTTTGAATCCGACGATGTCACTCAGGCCACGGATCGACAACATCGGGGTCTTATCCCGCGTAGCGCGATGAACGCCGGCTGACTCCATCTCGATGGCCAGAATGCCGCGTGCGGTCGTAATCCAGGGAAATAACAGCTTGGGATCTTTTACCAGCCGGTCGCTGGAGGCGATGGGCCCAGCGCTGAATGTGGGCGCTCTAGCCCCGACGTTCTTGCCGTGGTGCAGTTGCAGCTTCTCCCGCACATTTCGCTGCCAAGCCTTGGGTCCATACAACTTGCTTGGTGCCAAGCTAACGTCCGGCTTCGAAGGTAACTCCGCCCACCAATCGTCCAACTCCAACTCGCGCGCGCTGAGATTCGCAACGCCGGCCGCGATCGACTTTGCGATCGGGCCGCCCCCGACGTTATACGTCGTGCCTTCTTTGAACTTGCGAGCCTCGATGCTGAAATCGAGGATGCGCGTTGAGAGCACAACATCGCCGAGGCTGATATCGTCCGACGGCAGGCCGCCAGCAATGCCGACGACTAGGAGCAGCGACGGTTGTAAATCGTCAAACAGGTCGCGCGCGGCTTCTTGCGCCTCCCCGTTGCCCTGCTCGATCTGGCGCAGGATGGCGAGGCGATAGCGTGCGCCCTGACCCGCATCCGCTGTTCTCAAGGTGTATTCACGGTGTCGGCCCTTGTAGATGCCATGATCGTCCGGAAAGGCCTTAAGGACGGCCCGAAATTCGTCCTCGCGGATCGTCAAGATGCCGACATCTATGATTGGCTGCCTCATCGGCCTCCTCTAAGAGTCCTTGAGTTCCGCTTCCATGTTTCGGCAGGCGGTATGCACACATATTTTCAGGGCGCTCGTGTGTAGAACCGCTTGAACCTGGGACTATGAATGGCCGGGCATGGGGCCCATCTGCGTGGACAGTGCTGCCTGTCCACGCATCGGCCTCCTTGAACGGAGAGAGAGTTCGGACATACCATCATCTCATTGATATTGCGCGAGATTTTGCGTGGAACGAGTTTGCATTAGGCATAATTTACTTAGTGTGACTTAGCAAACTACCTCTTTTTCGAACTAGCAATTGGTTTGGAAATATGCTAATTTACTTAGCATGACTAAGCAAAGAGTAAAAAGGCTAAACTGGCTCGAACGCCAACTCCCTGAAGGCCTGCTCGTGGACGCGCGCTGGCTAACCCGGCACGGCTACTCAACTTCTTTGCGCAGCCAATATGTAGCGGCAGGATGGCTCGAACAGCCCGCCCGCGGCGTCTATTGCCGGCCGCGCGGTTCGCTCTCCTGGCAGCAGGTTGTGATCTCGCTCCAGGCCTTGCTTGAATATCCTGTGCTCGTCGGTGGCCGCACCGCGCTCGAATGGCAAGGCTACGCCCATTATCTCCCGCGCGACCTCAAAGAAGTCCATCTCTATGGCCCCAAGGCGCCACCGCGATGGCTCGACAAGCTGCCCCTCAACGTGCGCTTCTTCTATCACAACGACCATAGGCTCTTTGGCAGCGAGTCCCTCATGAAAGCGCCTACTCACCTTGAGGGCACGCAAGGCGAGAGCGCGAAAAGCGAAATACGGCAGGATAGCTGGACGGTCCAGACCTGGGGTCAATGGGACTGGCCCCTGGCCCTATCCACGCCTGAGCGCGCCATTCTCGAACTTCTCGATGAATTGCCCAAGCGCGAAAGTTTTCATCAAGTCCACATGCTGATGCAAAACCTTTCCAATCTCAGTCCGCGCCGCTTGCAGAAGCTTCTCGCCGATTGCCGCAGCATCAAGGTGAAGCGGCTGTTCTTTTTCTTTGCCGATCAACATCAACATGCCTGGCTCAAGCGGCTTAACAAGAAAGTCATCGATCTCGGGGAAGGCAAACGCATGCTGGTGAAAGGCGGCAAGCTCGACAAGACCTATCAGATCACTGTACCGGAGAATCTCGATGCCGTTCGCTGATGTCTACCGGCGACAGGTCGCGCTTCTGATCCGGCTTTTGCCATTGATTGCCGAAGAAGAATGCTTTGCCCTCAAAGGCGGTACGGCCATCAACCTCTTTATCCGCGACATGCCGCGGTTATCGGTGGACATCGATCTGACTTATGTGCCGCTGCAGTCCTATGGCGAGTCCCTCGTCGCGATCGACGCCGCCATGGGCCGCATCGCCGCACGGATCAAAAGCGGCATTCCCGGTTCAACCATCGCCGAAGGCCAAAAGGGCGCACGCACGCACCTGCTGGTCCGCGCCGAGGGCGTCACCAATGAGATTGAGGTCACGCCGGTGATGCGTGGCTGTGTCCACGATGCCGAGCTGAAAAGCGTCACAGCGGCCGTGGAGGATGCGTTTGGATTTGCGGAAATGCCCGTCCTCTCTTTCGCCGATCTCTACGCGGGAAAATTCGTTGCAGCGCTCGACCGACAGCATCCGCGCGACTTCTTTGACACGCGTGAGCTTCTCGCCAAGGAAGGCATCGACGATACCTTGCGCCGCGCTTTCCTTGTGTACCTCGTGAGTCATTCGAGGCCGATGCACGAAATGCTGACGGCCAAGCGCAAGGATATGAAGGTCGAGTTCAATCGCGGCTTCGATGGCATGACAGCGGAACCCACAACGCTCGACGAGCTTGTTGCTGCCCGCGAGACTTTCATTGCGAAGGTCGTGGGTGAGATGCCAGCCGCACACAAGACGTTTCTGATTTCATTTGTGCGCGGTCAATCGGATTGGACCTCGATCGGGCTGCCCGGCGCGGCCAATCTGCCCGCAGTCAAATGGCGGCAGGTGAATCTTGACAAGCTCACGGCCCAGAAGCGCGCCGCCGAGGTCGCCGCCCTCGAAAAAGCTCTCTCCGCCTGACCGGAACGTGACCGGTCTACTGTCGGGTTACGGCTTACGCCACTTGTCCGGCTTTCCGACGCTTGTATGCCGAACCCGCTCGACCAAGATAGTGGCGTCAGGTTCAAGTCTTCGCGCCTCGGCTATGGCCTTCTCTTGCGTCGGCGCGACGACGCTCGCTCGTTCTGAGTTGGCTCTTCGAACGGCGAAATCACCCTCAGGCCGCCGCTCGACAAAGAGGTCATTGTTGCTCATCGGTACTCCTTTCAGTTCTCAAGTTTTCGAAGATTGTTGGCGCTGACCAGGCCGAGTCCGCCGGCGTCTTGCGCCGTGTAGTTTAGCCGAGGACGGTCGCGGCGACCTTGGGCCTTCGCCCAGGCCGTGCAGAAAATGTTCAATTCCGACGTTTCCCATACCCGTTGCCTCAATGGCGGCGCCTGCCGCGAACGACCCCCTTGCCTTCACCGGGGTGAAGTGCCAGTTTGTGTATGTCCAAGTGGGCAACATCGTCTTATGATGAAGACTTGCAGAATGCCTGCAAAATTCTCGTTTCTCAGATTATGTTGCCTAAGTGGACAACAGATAGCGACTCACTTTCGGCCTGTCAAGGAGACTCGATGGCCCAAACCGCTTTGGGATTTTTGCTACAGAATCTGCGCGAAGGACGGGGCCTGTCCCTGCGCGAACTGGCGCAACTTGCCGACATCGATCACGCTTACATTTACCGGCTCGAAATCGGAGCGAAAGAATCACCCTCGAACGACGTTCTGTCGAAGCTCATCCGCGCCTTGAAGGCGCCGAGGCGGGAAGCCGACATGCTCCGGTATCTGGCCACGCACGCCAACGCCGACGCCGGATTCGTCGCCTATGTGCGCCAGGACCCAACTGTGACGTATGACGAATATGCCTCCGCGGCGGGCATGGTCCATCGCGGCACCGGTCGACCGGATTACGCAACACGGATCGAACGGGTTCGCCGAATCCTGAAGGAAGAGGATGGCAATGGATGAATTTTCGGCGGTAATGAGGGCGCGTCAACTGGTCAACAAAGTAAGCCCGACCACGATTCCGGTACCCATCGAGCCCTATCTGGTGCAGCTCGGCGCCATACTGCGTGTCGATCACGATCTCCCCGCCAACGAAGCCGGCTACACCGTCGAGGTCAAAGGCAAGCGCTACATCCACGTTAACGGCAACGACAGCAACGAACGCCAGAGATTCACCGCGTGCCACGAGGCCGCCCACATCGACCTGGGACTCCCATCTGAACATGCCGAATTGCCGTGGTGGAGCTACGCGAGGCGATCACCGGACGAGATTCTCTGCGATGTGTTTGCGGCCGAGCTGCTGCTTCCCTACAAGCTGCTCAAACCGCGCGTTGATAAGTCTTGCATCAGCCTTTCCGCCGTGGATGGCCTCGCCAAGGATTTTGTTGCGTCCACCATGGCGACGGGTTCCCGCTTCGCAACGCTCGCCAGCGCACCCTGTGCCTTCGTCCTCTCGGAGCAGGGCAAGGTCCGCCACGCGGCAAGATCCAAAGCGTTGCGCGAAGCCAATGCCTGGGTTCAGCCGCGGCTTGCGTTGCCCAAAGGCTCGGTTTGCGAACGCCTTCGCGCCGGGGGAACCTGCGATGGCCCGGAAGAAACCGACGCCGATATCTGGTTCAGCAATTGGGAGCGCGGCGGCATTTTGCTTGAGGATGCGCGGCATCTCGCGCAATGGGACCAGACCATTGCGTTGCTCTGGTTCGAGGACGAGCAAGTGCAGGCGCCAAGCCAGAACCACCGGGCATGCGAGGAAGAAGAATTCGGTCTCGCCGAATTAGACAGCATTTTGCCGTGGTCTGGCAAGAAGCGGCGCAGGTAGTCTATGGCCGCTGTGACTCTTTTTTCTCTGTTTCCAGAACCGGAGGATGTTCTCACGCTGACGCCAGAGGACTTCGCCGGCGTCATTATCGAACTCATGCCGCCGCTTTTGCAAAACGGCATGTTCAATCCGGCCGCGCTTCTGGCGCAGGCCTATCAAGTCGTCGGACCGTCCTACCCGCCGGCATCGAGGCGCGCGATTGAGCTCGCCGTAGCCGAGGCGATTTCATGGCTGGTCACCCAAGGCCTTCTGGTTCCCGATCCGGGACAGCCGTCGCCCGGATTCTACGTACCGACGCGCCGCGCACAAAGCTTGAAGACCCGCACAGACGTGGAGGAGTTCCGCAAGGGCCGCATCCTGCCGAGCGAACTTCTACCGACACTGTTTGCCGGAAAGGTCGTTCCGCTCTTCCACCGCGGCGACCACGACATCGCGGTCTTTCAGGCCTTCAAGGAAGTCGAAGTCGCCGTCAGGACTACCGCGAAAGCAAAGGGCGCCGGCTACTCCGATTCCGAAGTCGGCACGTCACTCATGCGCAAGGCCTTCTATCCCGATACCGGCCCTCTGGCCGACAAGGCGCTTGTAGCCGCCGAGCGCGAGGCCGAGATGCATCTGTTCGCCGCGGCCATCGGCCACGCTAAAAATCCGACAAGCCACAGGGATGTGGCGATGACGGCCCTGGACGCGGCGCGTCTGATCGTATTCGCCAGTCATTTGTTCGAAATCGTTGAACGGCGCAAATAATTGAAGCCTCGAACTCATGCGTTTCGCGATGCCCAATTTTCCGTTCGAGTTCGAAATGCCGGACGATTGCCTGATCGAAGCGGGCGCTGTCGGATTCAAGCCTACGACAACAGCGTATCGCTCGCCTTCAAACACGATGTTGGTTCCTCTCATCGCTATCGAGCCGCCATACCGCGTCTCGACGGCCGGCCAAAGATTGGCGCGGCTTCGATCGACGTCGATTTGTCTCAGTGTTCAAGGGCATCGTAACGGCAGCCGAGATCGAACCTGTACCGCTGCTCCAATTGCCCGTCTTCGAATTTGCCCCAAATACCTACCGTTTTCGCGTTCGCAATGGTTTCCACCGTTTCTACGCATCTATCGTTGCCGGGTTTGAATGCTTGCCAGCAGTTATCGTTTACCCGATCGCATTCACGGATCATGGACTGTTAGGCAGGCAGCGCCGCTTTTTTTGGGGACCACCGCTTCATTTGCGTGCAGGGTTCTGGAATTAGCATCCCAGGTTGGGCTAAGGATCGGCGGCTACTTCGCAGCCCGATCAATCGCGCCTGGACACGCGGCCTAGGTCCGCCCTCCTGCGCCAGCCCCTCCTCATCGCCGGAGCAAGCCTCCGGGCAAAAAGAAAAGTTGGTTCGGTCATGGCTTGCCGGGTTCGATACCTTAATAGCGCGGGCATTCACGTTCGCGAAATCCCCGGTATCAACGCTCTTGCGCGGGCCCTGCCGACGCAATGGCTCTTCTATGCCTCGCTCCAATGCTATCCGCCAAGAAGCCATCCAATTGAAATTGACGCGCTCATCGTGACTGACGAGCGCGTCCTCATCCTCGAAATGAAGGACTACGGCGGCACGCTCACTTACAACGGCGACCAATGGATTTTGAATGGCCAGCCCCGTGGGCGCTCTGCCGTCGACATGATGAGCTCGAAGGCCAGGAAGATTAAAGCTCTCCTCGGGCAGACAATTCAGGGATTCTCTAAATATCCTGTCGATTCGCGCGTTGTATTGACAGGCAGTGCGACCAAGGCGGGACTCTCGCCCCAGGAGCAGCCGTCCGTGTGGAGTTTGGCAGAAGCGTGCTCCATCGCCAATCCCGCCAGCAGGATGACATTGTTGGGCTCGGCTACCCTACACCTCAAGAAAGCCTACCAATTCGAAGCCGACTTCGAGCGCGTCACCCGAAATGCGCGCATCTGGCGGCCCGCCGAAGGCATTTGGGACGGCTACCGGGTTGTGGAGGAGGACTGCGTTGTGCATCCGCGGTGTATCTGGCGTGAGCATCGAGCGGAGCGGGTGCGGGATCCACGTTTCAAGGCACTATTGCGCATTTGGTCATTTGACCAGCTGCCGCCGGGCCTCAACAGCGCCGAACACCGGCGCTTCATTGCTGACCGGGAAACACGGGCGATTGGGCTGCTTCACGACTCGGGAAGCCGCCTCGTGACAGATGGCAGTATTCTTCGTCCCACCGGAGAAGACAAAGAGGAAATTCTGACACAACACTTCGAACTCAGGACACTACCCAGAGACTGGACGACGTTAGACCGTTTTTTGGAACGAAGCCGCGCCGATCTAACACCGGATGATCGTCTCCTCGCTGCCAGCACGCTTATGAATACAATTGCTGAGCTGCACACGCATGGCATTGCACATCGTGACCTCGGTATGCGCAGTGTCTGGATAGGCGGGGTGTCGAAGCTGGCCCTGTCGGGTTTCATGGCCTGCCAAATTCCTGGTGAAAACTCGCTGGGAGATTGGTTTACGACCCTTCGCGGGTATGGCTCAGAACTTCCAGAGGATTGCACAGGTGCGGTGGCGGGGACGGGTAAGCAGCGAGACGTCTTTGCGGTAGGCCGTCTCATCAGTGAAATCCTCGATGACACAACGCCGCCTGAAGGCTCTCAAGACAGCGCACTCCCACACCTGCCAGCCGCATTGGAGGGGATAGGGGCCTGCCTTCGCCGCGCCGTCGCCGCCTTCAGCTTGCCGCCGAGGGATCAGGCGCGATCGGCATCGCCATACGCCGCTGGCGCCGACAGACGGACGCCACCGGCTTCAGGCAGCCGACGGCGGCCGTCACCCGCTGGCGCGTGAGCGCTCTACCATCAACCCCATTGCCGGTGCCGGGGGTCGGGCGCGCCCGATGGCAGCTTGAGCTGATCCGGTGCCGTGCCGGGGAAAGTGCTCAGTTCGAAGTGGAGGCTTGCGATGCGAAGGGGCGTCTCGCTCTTCCTTCCAACCTGGTCAACAGATCCCGTCCGAGGGAATTTGGACAACGCGGCGCCGCCGGCTGAAGCGCCGCTCGGCCCGCTCGGCCGCTTCGGACAAACGACGGATGGTGCTAGCCACGCATGCGGCGGCACAGCACGCCGGCTTGCGCCCCGGTAAGCCGGCGGACCAAAGGCGCGGGCTCTCCCGCCGGGCCTCATCGTCTGCAACGCACACCCCGCGGGCCCGACGGGCAAACAATGGAACGGCGCATGCTTTGCATGCACGGTGCGCGCGGGCATCAGGCGTCAGATTGTGCCGCGCGCCAGAACGGTGCAGATGTTGCGCAGGTCGATGAGCACGTCTGCGTGTTCGGCCGAGCCCTCCTGGAGGTCCTGGGGGGTGGGTGATCCAGCAGCAGATGGTCAGTTCGATCGACGATGCGATTGCACGCGGTGTCTTTTAAGCGCGCAGCTTCCCGACCTTTCCAAAACAATACCGGCCCTTTCTGTCGTAGCGCGTCTTCGCCTGCTGTAATTTCATTTCATCTGAATTGCCATCAGTCACCACATTTGCCGAGGAGGTTGCCATGCAGAACATCATCACCGTCGGAGAAGAATACGTCCCAGTCGAGCAGATTGCCTACATCGAACCATTTGAACCTCCCGCTAATGGGCAGTTCAAATCCGACAAGCCATGGAAGGGCCGCGTCGTGCTTCTCAACCGCGAGAGCGTGCTGACCGAGGACACGCCGCACGATTTCGCCAAAGCCAACGAATTTCGCTTCCTTCCCGAGGACAATGTCGCAACCAATCCAATGATCTCCTTCCGCGTCAGGCGCTTCAAGCCGACCGAAGACTTCAACCCGGGCAAGCCCTACGAGACCCAGCTCCAGTGGCGTGACCCGGAAGGTAACCCCCGCCGCAAGCTGTTACTCACCAAGCCCGAAATCGTGATCGCTATCGCGTTGCGGGGTGGGACAGAACCTGGTGTGGAGGGCAAGGCACGGCCGCGTCGACCCGCCCAGCCCCGCGAGCCACGGAAGCGGGCCGCCCCTCGCGCCGAGGCGTAAGTTCGAATCCAACGACGTTGGAACGACTCTCCCATTCCCTCTATCTCGGCGACCTTGAGGCTTGCCAAAACCGCCTGCTGACGCTCAATTTTGAGGAGCGTGTCCGATCATCCAGCAGGCGGCGCTAGCATTTGATGTCGATCTGATTGAAGTGGTCGGCCACACCGATGAGCAACCGCTTGTGCTGCATCAGTCGCACCTGGATCGGGACTTGGCGCCGGTGCTGAGAGAAAACGGCAATATTGCGAGCCTTATGCCCGCAGACAACGCAGGCCTCGGACTTGCACGGGCGGCGTCCGTGGTCTGCGTGTGTCGTCAAAGCCCGAAGCTTGCGGATTACAAGCTGATACCGCTTTCCGGAGCGCAACTCGTCAACATCGACGAAAGCCTGGCGCTGTCAGGAACGCCGGGCGATATTCCCGAGCGGTGCCGCATCGAAATACGATTGCGGAAATCAACATCGCACGAGGCTTCACGGCGAAGCCTCCATCAATTCCCCTACCTGTGTGGAAGCCACGTCAATGTCCCGAATCCGAATCCAGCACTGCCGACTGCTCCCGGCAACTCCGGCGCAGCTTTGAATATCTTCCGCGATCGCTGAGATTGTTAGCGCCACCGACCAGCCGCGTAAGGTAGGTCAGCTACAAATTTGGCATGATGAAAAATGAAATTAAATATACAATATAATTGACGTATAAATAGACAACTGTAAGTAATATTTCATATTATGAATTTTCGACGCGAACAGAGATGACGAAAACCAGAAGGAAAGAAAGCAGAGTTCAGGCCTTCCCGCTGGCATGGCCTCAGGGGTGGCCTCGCACGCCAGCAAACGCAAGAGAATCTGGCTATCAATTCACAGAGACGGATTTTGGCTCCGGGGCTCGCGTACCCGTCTCCCTGACTTATGCCTACGGATTGCTACGCGAGGAGCTGATGCGGCTTAAGGCTGCAAATGTGGTAGTCTCATGGAATTACCGTCACGATCAATATGGTTTTCCGATAGAAACGGAATTTGCGGTAAAGGACCACGGTGTAGCGGTTTATTTCACGTTGAACGGTCGTGCCATGGTCATGGCGTGCGATCGATACCAAAGAGCGGCGGCCAATCTGCGCTCACTCGGTCTCGCCCTTGGCCGTGGAACGGATCAAGAAGCAGGTGATCCCGGATTTTGCCCCGACCGACAAGACCGGCTGGGTGCTCGACCGCAAATTTGGCGTGGATGATCTCGTCCCGCCGCCCACGGGCGGGCCGGGCCCGGTCACCTCCGAT
>WNFG01010754.1_pt1 | contig 10582 bp, 11 predicted proteins | sample 5400431 | NCBI WGS metagenome assembly WNFG01 (sample SAMN13153346, study PRJNA577476) | soil metagenome | isolation source: 120 cm saprolite under Douglas fir tree site 2 hole 3 replicate 2 | place: USA:California | collected 2015-04-18
AACCCGCAAGACGGACAGCTTCTGGTGATCAACAATGCCGATACCCCGCCCTTCGGCACGTTGATCAGCGTCGACAAGACGACCGGAAAACTCACGGTTGGGAAGCGAATCACCTTCGATGCCGCACACGGTGTCGATGCCCAGAACGGCGCCGAACAACCGATCTGGGATCCAAATGCACGCCGATACTATGTCTCCATTCCTCAGGTCGGAGCGACGGTTTCGGACGGTGGAGTGGTGCGGATCAATCCAACTTCAGCCACGGTGGAAAAGGTCTTCCCGGTTCAGTTCTTTAGCCCGGCAGGGCTTGCGCTCGGGCCGAAGCGCAAGGACGGTGGCCAGGATGCCTTGATCGGCTGCAACATGGTCTTCGACACGGCCGGGGCGGTTTGGGATCCGGCCGGAACGGTGCCCGCCGACCCGCGCGACGTCATTATCAATCTGACCACCGGGAAGGTCGACGCGGAAATCTTTGGTGCCGGGGCCGGGGACGAGGTCTGGTTCAATTCAGGCGACAACAATTATTACGCGACCGGTAGCGGAAGCCCGTTCCGGCCGTTGCCGGCAGCCACTGCCAAGGGCTCCACCCCGCTCGCTGTTATCGACGCCAAAGATGAAAAGCTCGTAGGGACAGCAGCTACGTACAATGTACCGGCGGCAACCGGTACAAAGCCGCACCCCGCCGGGACGTCGCACTCGGTTGCCGCCGATTCGGATAACAACCACGTCTTCGTGCCGCTAGCGGCGAACAACGCTTTCTTGAGCCCGGATGGCAAGAGTAACTGCTTGACCGGCTGTGTGGCGGTGTTCGCACATCCCGACGAGGACACCGAATAGTTCGAGTCTATGCTTGTAAACTGTTGCGGCGTCGCGAGCATTCTAGCTGCGACGCCGCTTTTTTTGTGATCAGTAGCACCCGAGCGCTCCGATGTGGCGATGTTCGATGGTCGTGGTCCTCAGTCTCGCGGGGTGTGCGATTGTGCCGGGGCCGTATGCTCCTGACCCTCGCAATTACACCCTTCTCGTGCCCGGCCAAAGCACAGAGGAGGATGCGATACGACTGCTTGGTGCTCCGAGTGCCTCCTCATCGCTAGCCACCGGGAAAGCGCTTCTACAATGGGCGGATTACCGTCTGCCCAAGATTCACTTAGTCATCGCTTTCGACGCGGATGGGCGGCTGGTCGAGGTGCGGCACTTGTTCGTTGATTAGTTGCGGTAGCCTGTCAGCCGCCGTCGGCGCGGATAGCTGGATGGGCGCGTGAGACAGGCTCAATTGTTATAGATTGCCGTGGCATCGCCTGGTCGCCCGGTTGGCCCGAGGGAATACAGATCGAATTCGTGCGCTGGGCGCTCGCTCGGGCTGTGATAGACGAAGGGATGTCCCCATGGGTCTTCCGGCAGCTTATCGCGATTGAGGTAAGGCCCGTTCCAGCGCGCAACGCCGGGTGGGCGCGTGATCAGAGCCTGCAACCCCTGCTCGGTTGTCGGATAGGTGCCGACATCGAGTTTGTAGATATCGAGCACGGATGCTAGGCGTTCGATTGATTGGTGTGCGATCTGTTCCTTGGCCGTGCCGAGCTGTCGCAATACAGCCGGCCCGACGAGCCCGATCAGCAAACCGAGAATGACGAGAACGACAAGCAGTTCAAGGAGCGTGAAACCGCGCTGTCGCGAATAATGGCCACTGCCAGGGCGCAGGACCGGGCATCGCCCGCTGGAGCTCTCAATTCCACTGGAGAAAGAAGCAGGGCCGACAAAGTCCGTCTCGCTCCCAGCGGACATCGGATCTTTACTCGTTCGAGGCTCAGCACTCACCGGGTCATTCACAAAAAATAACGGACAGCGTGGTTCGGCGAGGGATCCGGGCAACAGACGGGTGTTTCAGCTTCACTCTTCATCAGAATCCCAGGCGAGCAGAGAATAGCCGTTCGGCTGCCTGGGGCCGACGCGGGCGACGGCAATGCGAGTCGCAAGTGCATTGCCGGGGCCCTGCGCGGTCACAACGATCCGCACCGTAAGGAGGCCCGACGAGCCAGACGGTGTGGCACCAGCGTCTGCTGCGAGCTGGCCGGCGATAGCCAATGCCGCTGCGACTTCCGGGTCGGCGGCAAGCGCGGCGAGCAAGTTCGGGGTCATGCCGCGAACCCGCGCGAGCTCCTCTATGCCTTCCAACGGCGAGCGGGGCGGCCGATAATCCAGCCCGGCCACCGTGAAATTGGCCAGCGCGGTCCTTTGGCGCGATTTCGTCGGCTGCCCGACCCATTCGGCTATTGCCGCCGCTAACGCTGCCGACCGTTCCGGATCGGCGCCGACAATGCGCAACAGCGCCTCGACCAAGGCGGGCGAGGCTAGGCTTGGGTTGATCCGCGCGGCTTCGTTTTCGAGGCGGAGCGCGATGCGGCTTTGAGCAATGCTGAGTTCATGCACTGCGCCGTCGAGCGCCCAGCGGCGGTCGGGCCGCGGGTCGGAAAGGTTGAAGATAGCCTGGTAGACCGCGCCGTCGGCGGCGGCCTGAGCCGCCGCGTTGCCTGCGAGGTTGCCGGCGATGCGCATTTCCGTGCGCCCGGCCGCGGTCAGATGGGCGACAAGAAAGGAGATCAGTACCAAGGTCCAAAGAACGATCAGCAGCGCGAACCCACGCTGGCGCTCGGGATCGGTGACCTCGGGTTGAGACACCTGACTAGTACCGATTCGGGTTTGGCGAGCCGCGCGGCGGCTTCGCTTGCAGTTGCTGCCGCACCAGGCCGGCATTGATCAGCTCGCCGCGCAGATCCTCGGTCAGCGCGCGCGCGTCGCGCTGATCGCGTACGACGTGGGGCGTAATCAGCACCAGCAGCTCAGTGCGCTCGCGCTGGTTTGTCTGGCCCGAGACGAGGCCGCCGAGCAGCGGAATGTCCTTCAAGAGGGGTATGCCCGAATTCCTTTCACTGTCGCTGTCGCGGATCAGCCCGGCCAAACCCACTGTCTGCCCGTCCTGAACCGCAACTCGGGTCCGGATCAGCCGCTGATCGAAGGTTGGCGAATCTATGTTGCCGGTTGTGCTCGACCGCACATCGCTGACTTCCTGAGACAGGTCCAGCGTTACAAGGCCGCCCGAATTGACCCGCGGGGTGACGACCAGAATGACCCCAGTGTCGCGATAGTCGATGCTGTTGACGATCGGCGCGTTGGGGCTGATTGTGCTCTGTTGGCTTTGTGTCAGCACCGGCACGATGTTGCCCACCTGCAGACGCGCCGGCTCGTTGTCGAGGACCATCACCTCAGGTGCCGACAACACCTTCAGTTTGGTCACGTCGGCCAGCGCGTTGATCACTTCACGCGCGCCATTGTTCAGCACGAAACCGGGAAAATTGGCGGCAGACCCGATCGGAATTCCTGCGATTGTCGCAATCGAGCTGGTGGCGCCCGACGCCGCCCCACTGAGAGTTCCCCTAACCTTCCCGCCGAGAAAAAACTGCGTTCCGTAGTTTAGCTTATCGGTAAGCGTGACCTCGGCGATCATCGCCTCAATCAACACCTGAAGCGGAACGATGTCTATCTTGCGCAGCATTCCTTCGACGACCGCGTACTCACGGGGCGTGGCATAGACCAACAGTGCATTGTTGCGGCGGTTGGCGATGATCCGGATATGGTTTTCCGCTTCTGCTGCCGTTTCGGTCGATGCAGGTAGCGGGGCGGCTTCCGGAGCGGCAGCCTCGCGCCTAGCCGCGCTCTGATCCTCGGCGGACAGCCTGCCCAGCCCTCCCGAGGCTCCACCGCCGCGCCCACCAGCAGTGCCGAGCCCACTCGTCTGGCCGAGCCCCGCGAGCCCCGTGCCGGTGCGGGCACCCGTCATAGACACCTGTTCGGCCCCGGGGGCGGTCGTGCCCGGCGGCACCGGCGTCGGGCCGGCACGGTTCGGGGTGAACGCGCGCTGCAGCAAGTTCTCTAGGTCCGCGCTCTGGCCGTTTTGCACGTAGTAGACATGCCAGCTGCGCGTCGTCGCGTCCTCGACGCGGCGTTGAAGAGCAAAAAAGCGCCTTGCCTCATTAATATACCGGGGTTCGTTCGATACGACCAATACGGCATTGATCCGCTGCATCGGTACGACCCGCACCACCCCGGCGAGCGGTCCCTCGTTCTCACTGCGAAAAACCTTGTCAAGTTCGCCGGCGAGTTTCTCGGCGCTGCCGTCGCCCGCGGGGAACAATGCGTAGGACTGACCCGCCAGCACATCAATGTCGAAGGCCTGAATCATCGCGATCAGCGCCTGACGCACGGTCGGATCGCCGCTGACGATCAACGCATTTCGGCCCCCGTCGGCGGCGATCTTGCCGCCCGCGGCCACATATGGCTCGAGAAGCTTTGCGAGATCAGTCGCAGAGGCATAGCGAAGCGGCACGATTTGAGTGCCCGAGCCGAATGCACCCCGGCCGGCAATAGGGGCGATCGCAGCCGCGGCGCTCAGGGGGGAAACTCGATAGATGCCGTCCGACTGCGTTATCGTGGCGCCATTCTGATTGAGCAGCGTCTCCAGCGTCGGCAACAACTCCGAACGCGGAAGTGGCTTGGCGATGCCCAACGTGGCGGTGCCCTGAACCCCCGGATCAATCGTGTAATTGACCTTGAGGGTTTCGCCGAGAATGACGCGTACTATCTCGCGGATATCGGTGTCGACGAAGTTGAGCGTGGTGTCGCCCGGCTGAGCCAGGGCGCTAGGTTGCGGCGCGACCAGCGTCGGCCGCACCGCTACCCCGGGCGATTCAAACGCGGGTATCCGTTCGCGACCGCTCGGGATAGCGCCGCTGATCCGCGGCTCCGCCGCCTGGAGCTTATTGGGCGCTCCGAGCGGGGCCAACAGAGGCGGCAATCCCTCGCATGACGTCAATAGCAGGACCGCGACGACTCCCGCAGCCGCACATGCTCGGCCGCATCGGTGCAGGGATCTCATCGTTGTCTGGTCGGATTTGCGGGTGGCGATGAGGCCGGCGGGCGATCGGCGGGATTTACCGCGGGTGGCGCCGGCGGTGGGCGTCGCGCCTCGGCTGATGCCGTTGATTGAGCCGGTGCGCCGCCAGGCGCAGACCCTGCCGCTGTGCCGGGAGGGGGACCGGGCTTACGCCGGGCGGCCGCCATCGGAACCGGCGAGGCCGGCCGAACAAGATTGAGATCCGGCCTCGGTGCCAGTGTCCGGGTACCAGCCGGACCGCTGAGCGTCACTGCGAGCGGAGTAATGCTGTCGAGTTGCCACTCGTTGAGGGTCTCGCCCTCCGAACGGACGAACGGCTTGGTCCCCGAGGCGGCGAAAATCGCAATGCGGCGATCGGGTTGGATCACAATACCGGTCAGCCTCACGCCCGACACTTCAGGGTCGACGGAAGGCCCGGAAGATTCGGGCGGCCGCCGGGTCGGACTGAACAGCGGGGCGGCCAAGACAGTAGCCACCGCGTCATCGACCCTCGGTTCCTGCGTCCGAGGTTTTGGCTTGGTTTCCACCTGGTCTGGGCTCGGCGCAAACGCAACACGGTCAGCCCCGTCCGAGACAAATTCGAACACGATCAGTCCGGCGAAAGCCGCGCATGCGACGAGGAGCATGACGAGGAAACGGTCGATCATGGCTTTGCCGCGGTTGGTGCTTCATTGTTGCGAAACCCATACACTACAAAGCTGGCATCGAGTTGTGCGGTGACAGGCGACGCCGAGACCCGCGAGTTGCCACGAATCTGCAAGTTGTCGATCGCGAGTGGTGGGGCTGTGATCTCGATCGCGCTCAGCAATTTGACAATGTGCTCGTACGCTCCGCTGACCGCTATCCGCAACCCCAGCCGGTGGTAGATCCCGCGAGTCTCGGGCGGTAGTCCCTCGGTACTGGCAATCGCGATCCCGGCAGCAGCTGCCAATTCTTCGATACGGCTTTGCAGGCCGGCAGAGGCAAGTGCGTCGCTGGTGCCGTCGAGGCTGAACTTGCGGGTGCTCGCCGCTTGGCGCAGCTCGGCCGCCTGCGCCTGAAGGTGCGGCACTTCCGCCGCCGCGGCCCGCAACCTCGGTTCGAGCAGCCGGTCCGTGGCCAGCATCGCCTCGCGCTGCTGAAACAAGTCGAGAACGGGCGCGGCGACCCCGACATACAGTATCGCGATCCCAGTGATCAGGATCGCCACAGCGAGGAGGCGCCCGGTTCGACCGGTTGGCAGGTCAGCAATCACGGTTATGGCACAACCTCAGCGGTGATCGTGAATATTTCCTGCTGGTTAGAAGCAATGCGCGTGACGGGCGCGGCAAACGTCGGGTTGCGCAGCCGCTCCCCGGCGGCAAGAATTGCGATAAGTCGAGAAGCGGCGGCCGATCGACCGGTCAGCGTTACCCTGCCCTGCTGCTGCACCAAATCGGTCAGATAGGTGTCGCCCGGCAGCTGGCGGGTCAAGGAAGCGAGGATCGCCACCGGTCGTCCACCCTGGTTGCGTTCGATCTCAACCAGATCGGTGCTGTTGGACAGCTGATCGATTTCCTGACGGAGTTTTTGCGCCTCCGCTGCGGCGCTTCGATCAGCCGCGATCGTGCCCTCAATGCTGGCCAGCGCGGCGGACTGCCGGACAAAGGGGATAATCGCGGTCGCAAGCGCAAGAACAATGCAACAAGCTAGCGCTGGCCACAGCAGAGCCCGGTGGGCCGAAACATGACCCCCGCCGCCATGGATATCGAGCGGAAGATGGCTATCCCGATCAGGACCTGCGGCAATCTCTGCCCATCCCGGCCGGACCCCAGCTTGCTCGAGTGCCCCGAGTAGCTGGGCTAGTTTTGCCCGCGGGACCAGCAGCAGGCGGACCCACAGCTGACCGGTTCGGCGGTCGCGTCGAGCGATCCGCTGGCTCCAGAACACCTCTTCCACAGCAAATGGCGTCTCGCGATCCATCTCGAAGGTGAGCACCTCATCGAGATGGCGCTCGGCTGCAAGCGGTAGAACCAGTGTCTTGCCCAGGACATCGCCCTCGTCGAGGCGGAGAACCACCGGCTTGCCGGCGAGGCGAGGAATCTCCGGCAGTTCGTCGCCGCCAAGCCGGAAGCGGCCGAGCGTAGTCTCCTGGCCGTTACGTCGGAAACCAACGATGACGCCGTCGACGACATCATCAAGCGGGCCCGCGGGGATGATGATCACGGCATCGGTCTCGCGCGAACCGAGGCGTCGCCACCGCTCGGGAAGAAGATCGCTGAGCTGACCCAGCCACCAACGAAAGAACTCACGGACCATGCTGAACCGAGGATGATTCTGCGATCGACTCGATTATAGCCGCATTCTCAAGCGCGGTAACCATTAGCGGGCATGCGCCGGCATCGAGCGGCCGGTCGTCAAAAGCCGTAGCACAGTCTCCCGCGCCGGTGCCGCGCGGATCGCGTCGGGACATGGCGTAATCGCAGGGGGCCGGAGGGCCGCCGGACTTTATCGGTCTTCTCTCTTTTCGTCTTCGCTACAACACTGGCCGCGAATCTCGCCCGCTCCGAGCGCTGTCGTGTGAATATTGGCATACGCCGTATTCGAGGTGATCGCGTCCATGAGCGCGTCGAAGTCACCGGCCGAAACGTTCTGCCCCGCGATCGCTTGGACGTTGGCGGCTTTGAACGTGCCTGTCACGGTACCGCTATTCTTCGGACAGGGCTGGGGGGCTGGCCCGGTAAAAGTGGCGGGCAGCAATAAATTCGTGCAGAAGTACACGAGGATGCCGCCGGAATCGCGCGCCTTACCGAAATGGATATGAGCCTGCGTCACCGTGCCCGTGAGCGGTGGCGTCATGCCCACGTTCGAATAGGTCAGCGTGTAGTCGATCGCGCCGGCCGTTTTTCCACCGGCCTTTTTTCCAAGTGTGAGACTTACCGTACCCGTGCCTTCGGACAGGATCGCCCCGGTCTGGTTATTCAGAGCACCGAGTTCCTCGAACCCGTTCAAGCGCGCCGAGAATTCCTCCGCATTAGCGTGGCCGGCCCAAAGGGCAAGGACGCCAGCGGAGACGATAGTCTCAACCAACTTACATCGCGTCATTGATATCCTCCCTATCGCGGCCTTTTTTGTCGAACCGTGGGACGCGTTAAGCCGACATTCTTCGGATTCCCGTCCGGTTGGAGGTGATCTTCCGTCCCTGGGGGCTCCGCGGCAACGAAATTCGGTCGCAGCCGGCCCGGTGACAGCCAAAACGGCGAGACGCTGGGGCACGCGAGGCTGGAACTGGGCGGTTTACCTTCATCAAGGCGCACCCCTGCCGTCGTCGTTCTGTCGCATCTGCCCCGATTCTCGGTCATGCCGGTGCGGGTGGTGCCCGCAACCGGGCGATGAGCGTCAGGATTTCCTGGAACATCTTTCGCGGCACCGCGACCTCGGCCATCTGAAAGGTAACGTACCGGCCGTGGCTGACAACCTTCGCGCCGATCTTGATCAGCTTCTCGCGCAGGCTGGTCAGCGACCACGGCTCCGCGGTCTTCGGCATCGCCAGCGTCCGCATGAAATTGCCGAGGTTGTACGCCAGGGCATGGAGCTGAAGGCGAACCGCGTTGGCGGCAAAGGAACGGCATGACAGCCGCGACCACTTGATCGCGCCCTTGCCCTCTTTGATCCATTGCTCGCAAGTGCCGCGGTGGTTGTAGAAGGCGACGATGCGCTCCGCCGGCCGCGCCAGGTTGGTGATGATGAAGCCGACCCGCGGGCACAGCTCGCCGGGATGCCACTCGACCTTGCCCACGACGCGCCGCGGTTTTCTTCCAGCTCTGCGCCTGATAGGTGAAGCTGGCGTAGTAGCGGCGCACCTCCTGTGACGGTCGCCGACGGGACGCGAGAGCAGGTAGCCGATCGTGCCCTGCAAGACGCGGTTGGTCGGCAGCCGGATCGCATAGCCGTAGCCCTCGGCTTCGAGGAACTCGTAGATCTCCGGATTGGCGAAGGCCGCATCGCCGCGGAAATAGCGGCGCTTCACCGTGCCCCGGTAGCGGGCGACCACCGGCTCCAGCACGTCCCGCCAGTCAGCGGCGCTGTGGACGTTGCCCGGTCGCAGAGCGCACCGCTCCAGATCGCCGAGCTGGTTGAACACGAACAGCGGGTGGTAGCAGGTGCAGCCGAAATGGCCGTTGTAGGCGCTGCCTTCCTGCGCGCCGTAAGTCGAGCTCTCACTCGAAATCCATGTCGAGCACGATGCTCTTCGGCGGTCGCCGCTGGTGCACGGTGCCGATCCAATCCCCAGGCAGATCGGCGAGGGTGGCGAGGTTCTCCGGCCGCGCCAGCCACTCGGTCTCGAAGCGCCCCATCTGGCTGGCCGAGGCAGCCCGACCCATCGGTGCCCCGCCGCCGATCACCCAGCGCATCGCCGGATCGTGGCACAGCCGCTCCGCGTCGTTCACATCCTCGTAGCCGGCAAGCCGCCCGAATACCGACTGCCGCAGCAACCCGACAAAGAGGTGGCGTCGGTTCTTGCCGGTGCGTGCCTCCGCCAATCTCTTGCCACCGCTTGCTGTCAGAGCGAGCGCGTCATCCAACTCACGATAGGCCAGTAATCCGCCATCGGAGGTGATCATGGAACCGCGGAACCGGAGCATCAGGCGGCGGTCGAAATCGAGCCTCAGCGCCTCGCTTTTCGATTCACCCGTCGGGTCCGCCATCGCCGCCCCGCTCGATCCGCCATAAGATGCTGAATTTTATACCGAAATCGGGTAAGGTGCGCTCAAAATCGGCACTTCATCCGGGGAATGCGGGAACCATTAGGTACCCGGCACGCGAAGAGCGGCCCCCGAGTCAGGTCGTGTGTTAGCTCGGCGCAGGTCAGCTTTCCGGGCTCCACAGCCCGGGTGCCGCGATGAGATCAGGCCAGTGGCGATCGTCGCCGCTGGCAAAGCGCACCCTGACGCGGATTAGCTTCGGAAGATCTGGACCGTCCCACCGCGCCAGCCAGGCGGGCGGCAAGCCCTCGCCGGCGCTTCCCCAGTAGGCAAATTCGAGGCGGTCGACGCCGCGGATCAACTCCGTCGCGGTGGGAGTCGGTTTGGCGACCTCAGGGGGCTCATGCCGATGCGGCGTCCAAGAGATCACGATCCGGCTAGCCTTTAGGTAGATCGTCATGTCGACTCGGCGGGTGCTTCCCAGTCCACTCGGAAGCTGGCCGACCAAAGTGATCGTGTCGGCCCGTCCCTCAAACCCCATCGAAACCGGGGCCCCAAGCGCGGCGGGTTGGATCGGCATCGTGGTCAAGACCGTGCGCAACACGCGTGCGGTGGAGTCGAGCTCTGCAGTCGTGGCTATACGGCGGGTCTGCACGTTCCAGAAGACCAGCCCGGTGCGCACGCCCTGAATAATGGCGATCATGAGAAATCCGAGAACCGTCAGCGCCACGATCGTTTCGAGCAGGGTAAACCCACTCTCCGCTTCGCGCTTCTCTACCGTCGGCATTCAGCTAATCGGGGCCCGGCGCGGTTCCGAGCCGCCTGGTTTCCAACACCACTGACCGGTGTTGACTCGCACTGCGCCAGGAGATCGTCACCTCGATTTCGTACAGCACCAGACGGGGGCCGACTTGTTGCCGCTCGTTCAGTGGCTTTCTTGTATCGATCGGCTCTGCGGCGGGCTGGCGGG
>WNFG01005572.1_pt1 | contig 10581 bp, 8 predicted proteins | sample 5400431 | NCBI WGS metagenome assembly WNFG01 (sample SAMN13153346, study PRJNA577476) | soil metagenome | isolation source: 120 cm saprolite under Douglas fir tree site 2 hole 3 replicate 2 | place: USA:California | collected 2015-04-18
CGGACACAAGACAGAGGACATCTTCGAGCGATCTAGCATCAAGACCATCGAGGGTGTGAAAGAAGCGCTGGTTAAGGTCGGTCAGTACGAAGAGCCAAAGGTAGTCTCAATTGCGGAAGCATCCGCCGCACGCTAAACTGTTGCAAGTGGCCCGGTAGAGTAATCGGTTAACTCGTCACCCTCTCAAGGTGAAGATTACGGGTTCGACTCCCGTCCGGGCTACCAAATTTTCGAGCTGCTAGCGAGTCCCGGTGCCACGCCGCCAGCCCACGCTCCGCGTTGAATATTACGCTCCTGAGTAGTGTCAGGATCGCGGCGGAAAAACGATTTCGCTCCATCACGCAGCGAGCCGGTGTATGGTAAGGCTCAAGGAGCATAAGCCGGAGCGATGGCGAAGATACGAATTCTCATTTCTTTAACCACCAACGACAACGATTACCAAATCGAGCAGGCGCAGTCAGCGGAACAAGCCGCTAGCAAGCTGGGCGTGAGCGCGGAAATTATTTACGCAAACAACGACGCCATCAGATGCGCAGCGGATTGCTTGCCGCGGCCATTTTTGTTCCTCCTAACACCGGACAAGCCATCGAAATGTTTGTGCAAGCGATTCGGCAGAAAAAGCGTCCCCCGGAGCGCGTGCTCACCGTGCCTACCTCGATTCCTCCTGTTACTGCGCTCAAACCTCAGCGAATCACATAGCTCGTCTCTGCAAAAAGCGTCGTATAATGCCGCCCGGCTTCAGTGGGGCGAACGCAGTCGACGGCACAGCTGGGGAGAGCGCATGAAAAGTCGGCGCAAATCGTCGAGCATTGACCGCAGGAAGTTTCTGACGGCGACCGGAACTGGCCTGCTAGCGGCGTCGATGCCAAGCATCGCGAACGGGGCGAATTTTTCAGAGCGAGGCGCCGTGCCGAACTCCCCCGCGCAAACCTCAAGCGGTGCGCTGCGAAAGATTCCCATCGGCGTCTTCGATCCTGTTTACGAGAAGTTGTCGCTCGACGAAATGCTGGATCGTGTTAGCGCGCTCGGTTTGGAGGCCATGGAAATCGGGACCGGCGGATATCCTGGCACCGGACATTGCCCAATCGACGAACTGCTGGCCGATACCGGGAAAGCAAAGGCGTGGAAAAAGAAGTTTGAAGATCGCGGCATTCGCGTGGCGACGCTAAGCTGTCATGGAAACCCTATACATCCTGATGAAAAGCACGCGGCGCGTGACCGCGAAAGCTTCCGCAAGACGGTTCTGCTTGCCGAGCGTCTGGACGTCAAGGTGATCGTGGGATTTTCCGGTTGTCCGGGAGGCACGCCGACCGATACGCAGCCGAACTGGATCACGTATCGCTGGCCCCCGGAATACGCGGAGATGCAGGACTGGCAGTGGAAGGAAAAAGTAATTCCGTATTGGAAGGAAGCGGCGAAGTTCGCTCGCGAGCATGGCGTGCATCGCCTGGCGTTGGAAATGCATCCGAATTTTGTGGTCTACAATCCGCGCACGCTGATGAAACTGCGCGACGCGGCGGGCGAGGAAATCGGCGCGAACTGCGACCTGAGCCATCTGTTCTGGCAGGGATGCGATCCCGTGGAAGTGATTCATTTCCTCGGGAAGCAAAAAGCGATTTTCCACGCGCACATGAAGGACACTGTCCTGTTTCCAGAAAACGTCGGGAAATACGGCGTTCTGAATTTTGCGTTTGATACTGCCGATTTGCCGCAGGCTTCGGAAACGTTTCGCGCCGTCGGATATGGCCATAGCGCGAGCCTGTGGAAGTCCGTTGTGAAGGCATATATGGACATCGGCTACGAAGGGATTTTGAGCATTGAGAATGAAGACCCGATTTTGTCGGGGCCGGTGGGCGTGGAGCGCGCGGCGTGGGTGTTGAAGAATGTGCGCAGCGAACTGCTCAGCGCATAACGGAGAAAAAGATCTAACAAGAGAGCGCGGAGTTCACGGGGAGAAATAGATGGCTCAAGTCACGCGGTCGCCGAAAACTTATGATGTGTGCGTGATTGGCTCCGGCGCGGGCGGCGGCATGGCGGCGAAGATTCTCACCGAAGGCGGCCTGAGCGTGGCGCTGCTGGAGGCCGGTCCGCAGGTCTATCCCGAAAAAGATTTCAAGATGTTCATGTGGCCGTACGACCTTCCGCATCGCGGCGCGGGCGTGGGCGGGACCGCTCTCAAAAATTTCAGCGAGTTTCTGGCGCCCAACGGGTCGTGGGACATCGCCGGCGAGCCGTACACTTCGGCGCCCGGCGCGGATTTTCAGTGGTTCCGCTCGCGCATCGTGGGCGGGCGCACGAATCATTGGGGGCGCATCGCGCTACGCTTTGCTCCGGTGGATTTTCGCTCGTACACGCGAGACTCGCTTGGAGCGGACTGGCCCATCAGTTACGAAGATCTTGCGCCGTATTACGACAAAGTGGAGTCGTACATCGGTGTGTTCGGCACGAAAGAGAATGTGTCCAGCGCGCCGGATGGCGTTTTCCTGCCGCCGCCGAAGCCTCGCTGCCACGAACTGATCGTCAAGAAGGCCTGCGACAAGCTGAATATCATCTGCATCCCGTCGCGTCTCGCAATTCTCACGCGATCGGTGAATGGTCGCTTGCCGTGTCATTACTGCGGACAGTGCAGCCGTGGGTGTGTGACCGCTTCCAATTTCAGCTCCAGCCAAGTTCTGCTGCCGCCGGCGATGGCTACAGGCAGGCTCACCCTGATTACCGGTGCGATGGCGCGCGAGGTCCTGGTGGGCAAGGACGGAAAAGCCGAGGGCGTCTCCTACATCGACAAAGCCACGCGCGCGGAAAAACGGGTCAGCGCGCGCGCGGTTGTCCTGGCGGCGAGCGCGTGCGAGTCGGCGCGATTGCTGCTCAATTCGAAGTCTGCTTCATTTCCTGACGGGCTCGCGAACTCTTCGGGAACGGTTGGCAAATATCTAACCGACTCGGTCGGCAGCGATGGTTGGGGCGAATTTCCATACCTCGACAAGATGCCGCCGCACAATCACGACGGGGTCGGCGGAATGCACGTGTACATTCCATGGTGGAAATTCGACCGCAAAAACGATTTTCCGCGCGGCTATCACGTCGAAATTTGGGGCGGGCGCAATTTGCCCGGCGTCGGGATGTTCGATGGGCTGTGCCACCGCGAAGAAGGGTACGGAGCAGCGCTGAAACAGCGGGCGCGTAAAGTTTACGGTACGACCATCGGATTTTCCGGGCGCGGCGAAATGATTCCTAACCCGGACACGTATTGCGAAATCGATCCCGACGTCGTCGATCAATGGGGCATCCCGGTGCTGCGCTTCCATTTCAAGTGGACGGATTACGAGTTGCGGCAGGCGCAGGACATGCAGCAAACGTTCCGCGCGATTGTCGAAGCGGCGGGCGGGGAATACCGCACGAAGACGAGGATCGATGGTCCATATCCGTTCGGCATTGAAGCGGGCGGAAAAATCATTCACGAAGTGGGAACCGCGCGCATGGGCGCAGACCCGAAGACTTCCGTGTTGAACGGCTATTGCCAGGCGCACGACGTGAAGAATCTTTTCGTGACGGATGGAGCTCCGTTGGTGACCAACCCGGACAAGAATCCGACGCTGACGATCATGGCGCTGTCGTGGCGCGCTTCAGAGTACCTGCTTGGCGAAGCGCAAAAAGGAAATCTGTGATGTTTGGCAGATGTGAAGACGTTGTCATCCCGAGCCTGTCCGCGCAGGCGGACGCAGCAAAGGATCTCAACCGCAGAAATTGTGGGGAGCTATGAGTGCGCACGGTGTAACGCGACGCGACATCTTGAAGACGCTGGCAATGGGCGCGGTGGGCGGCTCGGTGCTACAAGTGATTCCCGCCAAAGCCGCGGAATTCGTGCACCAGGCAGTGCGCAAGGAAAAAGCCGCGTCGCCGGCTGGGAAGTACACTCCCAAATATTTTTCCGCGCATCAATACGAGACGCTGAATTGGCTGTGCGACGCCATTATTCCCAAGGATGATCATTCCGGCGGAGCAGTGGATGCCGGCGCGCCGGAATTTATCGATTTGCTGACCAGCGAAAATGAAAAGTACCAGGTGCGGCTGAGCGGCGGATTAGGATGGCTGGATAGCTTTTGCGCGGACCGTTACGCGAAATCGTTTATGGAATGCGCTCCGGAGCAGCGCAACGAGGTGCTGGACCTGATTGCGTATCGCAAGAATGCGAAAAAAGACGCGTCGCTCAGCCCGGGCGTCGCTTTCTTCGCGTTTCTGCGCAAGATGACCTGCGACGGCTTTTACACCAGCAAAATTGGCATCGCCGACTTGCAGTACATAGGCAACATATCGTTGCGCGAATTTCCCGGCTGCCCGCCGGTGCCGACAACGTAGGTCGGGCCCCGCTCTGATTTGTTCCATTAGTTACTCACTGGATCTTGCGCGCTGGTTGCAAACACAACATCATTGAGAGGCAGACTTTCATAAAGCCAACCGCGTTGATTGTTGGCCGGCTGCAGAAAATGCGGCTGGCTAAATTTCGCATTTTCGATGGAGAGGATGGCCACCTGGTTCCCGACGACTATCAGTTGGTGGAGAAGTGAGCTTTATTGAGGTGAGCCGTGAGGCAGAGCAGGCTGCGTGCACTCCTCCCATTGCCCGCGGAGGTTTACGCGCGTTCACCCAACGTCATGCCACGCTAGCCTGCGTGCTGCTGCTCTGTGTTGTAACGTGTGGCCTGTATGGACGGTCGCTGCAGAATGGCTTTGTCAATTACGATGACCCACGCTATGTGACCAAGAACCTTGTAGTACAAAAAGGACTGACTTGGCCTAACGTAAAATGGGCATTTGCATCGACGTCCGAGGCGAACTGGCATCCCTTGACGTGGATGTCGCACATGGTGGACGTTCAGCTGTTCGGTTTGCATCCCGCCGGCCACCACCTGCATAACAATATCCTGCACACGCTCAATGTTGTTCTGCTCTTTCTGTTACTTTGGCAATCGACCGGCTGTCGAGCGAAGAGCGTCTTGACAGCGGCGTTATTCGCGGTGCACCCGCTCAACGTAGAGTCGGTTGCGTGGATTGCGGAGCGCAAATCGCTTCTCTCCACGTTGTTCTTGCTGCTCGCGCTGGCAGCGTATGGCTTCTATGTTCAGAAACGTACAATCGGACGCTACCTCGTTGTAGCGTTGTGCTTTGCCTTTGGGCTCATGGCCAAACCGATGGTGATTACTTTTCCGTTTTTGTTGCTATTGCTCGACTATTGGCCGCTGAACCGTCTTGTGTGGCCATCGTCAGGTAACAATTCTGCCTTCCGCAAAGATTTGCTCGCGCTCGTCATGGAGAAAATCCCGTTACTTGTCATGTCCGCGGCCAGCGCGGTGATTACCGTGTACGCGCAGCGACGCGGCGGTGCGGTGGAATTGCTGACTGCTCTGCCGTTGGGCCAGCGTTTCAGGAATGCTATCTATTCGTATGTGAAGTACCTGGAAAACGGTATCTGGCCTTCCGGCCTCGCCGCGTTCTATCCCCACCCGGAGGGTTCGCTCGCGTTGTGGAAGGTGGTAGGAGCTGCTGCTGTGTTGTTGCTCATAAGCGCGATGGTTTGGCGGCATCGGCAGCGCCACTACCTGGTCGTGGGCTGGCTCTGGTATCTCGGAGCAATGATTCCCGTAATCGGCATCGTCCAAGTCGGACGCCAAGCGATGGCGGATCGTTACGCCTATCTGCCATTCTGGGGACTGTTTGTGATTGCGGTGTGGATTGCTGGTGAGTTATTCCCTCGTCCGCTGCCCACAATTAAACTTGGAATCGCTGCCGCCACGCTTTCTTGTTTTGCGATTGTTACCTACATTCAGATTGGCTACTGGCGCAGCGGCTATACGCTCTTTACGCATGCTTTGCGGGTTACGCCGGACAATGCCATTGCAGAGGGCAACTTAGGCGCGGCTCTTGCAGATATGGGTCTGCAGAATCAGGCGGCGATCCATCTTGTGACGGCCATTCGTCTGACGCCGCTATTCCTTCCTCCCCATTACACGCTAGGCATGGTCTTCCAGCGGCAGAATCGACTGGATGACGCGCAGCGTGAATATCAATTTGTCATCGAGAACAGCTCCGATCCTGTGGAGAGCTCGCAGTCCCATAACAACCTGGGTGTGCTTTTCTCTCAAAAGAATCAGTTGGAAGAGGCGCTTAGGGAGTTCGATGCAGCCATCCGGATCAATCCGAACGAGCAAAATAGCTTTCTCGGGCGCGGCTCGATCGAGTATCAGCGGGGGGAAGGGGATGCTGCCATCGAGGATTTCCGCCACGCGGCGCAGATTGCGCCGTCAGCAACCGTTTACTTTTGGCTTGGGTCGGCCTGCGAGCTAAAGAGAGATCCGGTCTGTGCGGCGCAGGCGTATGAAGACGCCCTCCGGCTAAGTCCTGGCCTGAGGGAGGCGCAGAATCGCCTCAAAATGCTGCAGGGGAAAAGGAATAACCCAGCAAACTAAGACGCGCTAAATCGACGCCAAGCTTCTGCGTCGACGCTGAAAAACTGGGAAAGCGTGTCGCTGCTGCCCAAATTCTCTTTTGGCAGCTTGTTAAAACTTCAGCTTCGCCAGATAGTCGTAGCTAATCTTGATGTCTTCAAACGCTGATTTTGGCTCGTCATTTTCAACGAAATAGTGCTGGATGCCCGCTTTGCCAGATTGCGCGAAGATGCGCTTGAAGTCGATTTCGCCCTGGCCGACGTCGGTCATGTGCCCGGGCTTCTTGGACGCGCCGGTAGCGCCGCCGTAATCGTTGCCGCCCGGTCCCTTGGTGGTCCAGTCCTTCACGTGTACGAGCGGGAAGCGGCCGGGGTAGCGGTCAAAATACTTCACAGGATCCTGCCCGCCGACAGTAATCCAGCAGAGATCCATTTCCATCTTGACCAAATTGGGATCGGTCTCGGCGAGCAGAAAGTCATAAGGGAGCTTGCCGCCCAGCGCTTCGGAAGGCTCGAACTCGAACGCGTGATTGTGGTAGGCGAACTGGATGCCGGCCTTTTGCGCCGCTTCCCCAGCGTGATTGAACAATTCGGCTGCGCGCTTCCAGCCATCCGGCGTTTTGCGTTGCTTTGCGTCGATCCAGGGGCAAACGACGAATGTGTGGCCGATGGTGTGAGCTGCATCCAGCGCTTCGCTCCACTTCTTCTCGACTATATCGTAACCGACATGCGTCGATGGGGAGGTCAGGCCGTCTTTTTCCAAAATGGCCCGAACGTCTTGCGGCGACCTGTCGTAGTAGCCGGCGAATTCCACTTCTTTGTAGCCGATTTGCGCAACCTTGGCGATGGTGCCCTCGAAATCTTTCTTCATGAGGTCGCGCACGGTGTAGAGCTGCAACCCAACGCGTTCGATGCTGTGAGTTTCAGCCGGCCACGCAGGATGCGAGGTGGCTACGGCGGCGGCGATGGATGTTCCGATAAAAGTTCGTCGATTCATGGCGCGCATTGTACTCCCTTCAGTGAGAGTTGGCAGCCAAAAGTTGCGATCCGCAGGCAAGAGGCGCGAGCCGGTTCTATCCCAGCATCCGCGAATTACAAAAAAAGCGGCGTCCGCCCTGGCGGACGCCGCTTTTTGGGGTGTGGTTCGTCAGTTAGAAATAAAGCTGCAGGCCGAACTGCATCCGTCGCGGATCATGGGCATGGACAAGATGCAGGAAATTCGCGCTGCCGACGCTGAAGGCGGTATTGATTGGGCTGCTGCAGCCGCCGCCAGAGGCGCAGGTACCAAATTGGGTGTGGTTGAAGAGGTTGAACGTCTCCCACTTAAAGTCGAGCCCTGTTCTCTCAGTGAACGTGAAGCGCTTGGAGAGCCCAAAGTCAAAGTTGAGACGGCTCGGCAAGTATAGAGTGTCTCGGCCGACATTGCCGAAGGTGAGGCCAGTAGGGGCACCAAATGCAGCAGGGTTATAGAGTAGCGGACCGAAGGAGCCCGTTACTGGATCGGCTGCCGCCGCCTTTTCGGCCGCCGTAGGTGAGAGCGATACGCCAGGTACGCGATCCGGCCGCGAACCAACGCCAACAAAAAAGAACTCGACGAGAAAGCGCTCAGCCGCCTTCTGGAGATCGGCGGGGATAAGCCCGAATTTCATTTGATTCTCGGCAAGGCCTACCTGAACCGCGAGGAGCCGGAGAAAGCGCTGCCCGAACTGCAGCGCGCCGCAGCCGCAAATCCCAATTTGCCGTTCGTGCACTTCAGCCTGGGAGTTGCGCATGTGCGGCTTGACCACCAGGAAGAAGCCGAGGCGGAATTCCGCAAGGATTTGGCTGTCGAGCCCGACCTCCCCGATACCTACGAGCAGCTCGCGCGGCTTTATCAACGCGCAGGAAACAATGACGAAGCGCAGCGCTTCTTCCACGAAGCGCTGAAGCGCAACCCGAAAATGCCGGGTCCGCTCTTCGGTCTGGCCAAAATCTATATGCAGCAGGAAAAGTACCGTGAAGCGCTGCCGGCAATCGATTCGGCGGTGCGCCTCGCGCCCGACAATCAGAGCGTGCACTTCGTCCGCGGTCAGGTGCTCGCGCGCCTCGGACGTCCTGACGAAGCGCAAGCGGAGTTTGCCATCGCCAAGAAGATGGTCAACGCCGATCTCAGCAAGCGCCGCGAGTCGCTCAGCGACCAGCGCATACCGAACCCGGAACTCGCGCAGCCTCCGCAGCAATAATGAATCCTTATTCTCCGCCCATTTCCAAATCCAACGGTCACTCCGAGCGCGGCCAGACTGCCGCAGGCAGGCGAGAAGCGTGCTCTTTCTTTCCCCAAATCTCTAAGTCGCGTTTAAATACCCGGCGCGCGCCACGGCCCTCGCCCGTTCTCAATCTGCTCGGCAACTGCGAGCACCAGCTCCTCCTCATACGGCCGCCCGATCACTTGCACGCCGATCGGCAGTCCCTCTGCGGAAACGCCCACCGGCACCGACGCCCCCGGAAACCCAGTCAAATTGAGCCATTGTGAAAAACGCATCGTGTCGCGATAACACTGTTTCGCGCCTGGCCGCCAGGTCCCTTCGCCGTGCCGAAAAGCGGCCGTCGTGGAAACCGGCGAGAGCAGAATGCGCACATCGCGCATCTGCTGTAAGATTTTTGCCCGCAGCACGTCGCGCTCCGCGCACGCGCTCAGCAACGCGTCGAGCGTCACCGGCGCCTCCGCAAACTGCAGATACTCGCGAAATATGCGGCTCAACTTATCTTCGTGCCCTGCGACGCTCGCCTGAAACAGATGTGCGATTGCGGGCCCGAAGAAGAACCACCAAAGTTCGATCACGCGCTCCAGGCCCTGCAGCCGCAGCGGCTCGAGCACATGTCCCTGCGCCGCCAAATCGTTCGCCGCCTTTTGCAAGGCCGAGGCGGTTTCCGCGTCCACTTTGCCCAGCGCATCGCTTTCCAGGACTCCAATCCGTAAACTCTTTAGTCGTGAATCATGCACCGCAGCTACCGGTACCGGTGCCGACATTGCATCTCCCGGATCCGGTCCCGCCATCACTTCAAACAAAACGCGCACGTCCGCAATCGTTCGCGCCATCGGCCCAACCACGCCAATCCAGGAAAACGCGCCGACGCCTGCGGGAAAGTGGCCGGTGGCTGGAATTCTTCCCGGCGTCGGCTTCAAACCGCATATGCCGCAGAAGTGCGCCGGCACGCGAACCGAGCCGCCGCCATCGCTGCCCACTCCGCCTGCCGAGCATCCCGACGCAATGGCTGTCGCTTCGCCGCCGCTGGAGCCGCCGGCGCTGCGCGACAAATCCCAGGGATTGCTTGTCTTTCCGCAAACGAGGTTATCCGTTTCGTACGCCATAAGAAATTCCGGCGTGTTCGTGTTGCCCAGAAGAATCGCGCCGGCTGCCTTCAGTCGTGCGGCCAGCGTGGCGTCCGTTTCCGCAAAATAATCCCTGCGCAGCAGCGAGCCCGCCGGACACGGCCAACCCGCCACATCGATGCAGCTCTTTAGCGTGACGGGAACGCCGAGCAACGGACCGACCGCGCCTCCTCGCCGTGCCGCATCCTCTGCGCGGCCGGCCTGTGCCCTCGCTGCCTCCCCATCGAGATGCACAAACGCATTGAGCTTCGGTTGCAATGTCTCGATGCGTTCGAGGTGCGCCGCGACGACCTCCACTGGCGACACCTTTTTCGTCCGGACGCTCTCGCGAATCTCCGCGATGCTTGCGTAATGTAGCGGCTTCATATGGAGGCTAGGGAGCGTAAGTGGGTCTCTTGAACGCGTCAAGTTTCCGCGCCATCGCGAAATTTAAAGGCAGCTGATCCAGACGCGAAATCGCAGCTTGACGCTGTCTCGGTCAGCCGTGAAAATCGATACGGTCTCGCAGCGTGGCGATGGTCCGTGCCGCGCCCCGGACGATTCGCACAGGAAAAAAACCTCATGCTACGCGTGCACCGCCTCGGAATTCTACTTGCCATAGTCTGCGCGGCCATTTTTTCTGCCATAGCCATTCCTTCGCTGCGCTCGCGAGCCAGCGGCGCTCCGCAAAAGCCGCAAACTGCGCCGAAATCCGAAACGAAAGGTAAGGAGGCCGAAGCCTTCCGCAACAACACCCTGGGCGTCGCTTACATGAATCAGCAAAAGTT
>WNFG01018987.1_pt1 | contig 10581 bp, 9 predicted proteins | sample 5400431 | NCBI WGS metagenome assembly WNFG01 (sample SAMN13153346, study PRJNA577476) | soil metagenome | isolation source: 120 cm saprolite under Douglas fir tree site 2 hole 3 replicate 2 | place: USA:California | collected 2015-04-18
AAATCTGAACGTCGCTGGTGGCTGGAGAAAAATGCCACGAGAAACCTCCGCCGGCGTAGCCGGATTCGAAGCCGCCATCCCAAAGCAACGAGCCGGCCGGATCGGGCGGCGGCGGATTCTGCATGATCGATACTGCTTCCTTCCACGCGCGAGTGGCGTCGGCAACGCGTCTTTGCTGAATGAGTGCGTTAATATAAAAAACCATCTCAGACATCGGCTCCGTGTGCCGCGATGCGATCAGGCGGCTCCATACTATTTGTGCGTTATCCAGATCGCCGACAGCCGATAATAAACGCAGAATGGGCAGGTACACCGCGGCGGATTGCGGCATAGCTTTATCGAGCACAACATTAGCGTCGGGCTGGGCGCGCAGCGCGCGCGAGAACGCTTCAGCGGCTCGCTTCGGCTCCAGTTCCACCGCTTTGCGGATTTCGCGGAACGCCGCGCCCTGTTCGTCCTGACGCAACAAAAAGTTGCCATAGCTCCAGGCCACGTCCGCGGACAGCGGGTACACACGCTGAGCGGCCAGAAATGCCTGGCGGGCATCCGCGGTATCGCCTTGCCCGTCGTAGGCGGCCGCCAAATCCAGCAGCGCTTCCGCGGAATAGGGATCGAGAGCGACGGCCTTGCTGAGCGACTGCACGGCGCGTTGCGGATCCGGCTGTTCGAAATCGTATAGAAAGGAACGTCCGAGAAGAAACCAGTTACGCGCATTGCCAGGTTCCAGAGCCGCGGCGCGTTCGTATCCGGCGCGGGTATCGAGATTCAGATAGTAAGTGGCAACGGCGTTGCGAACACCGAAGTAGCTTAAAAAAATGGCGAGAGCGCACGAGAAAACAACGATGAGGACGCGGATGCGTGGATTTGTTGACGCAATATTCATCGCAGCTAACTCTGCCTAAGCAGAAGGCAGCGACGCAAGCACAAACTAACTAGCTGTGGGGCGACGGCATTTTGACTGACTTAGCAGAGACACGCTTGCGCATGGTTAGGCCCGATCCAAAACGTGTCTGTTCTTCGCCGAGTTGCTCAAAGGCGCAGGCCTGGTAGAAGCCGCGGGCTCTTGGATTAGCGATTACGTACAGCCATTCCGATCCGCGGGACGCAGCCAAGCGCTCAGCTTGCTGCACCAGGCGTCTGCCGGCGCCGTGTTTCCAAATTGCGGGTTCGACGAATAGTCCATCGAGATCAGCATCGCCATCGGGGCGGGGAAGAACTACGCTGAAACCAAGAATTTGTCCGCTGCGCTCTGCTACGTAAGTATGTCCGGCATCGAGATGTTCAAGGGGCAATTCAATCGCGTCTGGGTGAGCAAGCAACGCTTCGCGATACTCTTCCCAAACCAGCGAAGCTCGCCACTGCAGATCTTCGAGCAATTTTTTTTCGTCTCGAGCAGCAATTCGAATTGTTAGTTCAATGGTCATCTAAAGACAAGATCGCCGAAGTCGCGCGAATTCCATGATCGATGAAAGTTCTGGTAATGAGTGGCTAATGCGGGTCCGGAGTCGAGTTGCGCCCCCGCTACCTGATCCAGAAACGCAAGGTAAGCGCCGATTAAGCGATAGGTTTGATAGTAGTCGTCAAGGCGCAGAACGGAAAGCCTGTCCTTGGAGGTGTGAAGGATATGCGCATTCCACGTTTCCTGGGTCAAAGAGTGAATGGTAATGCTTGGGATTTTGCGCTCGGAAAACTGCACGGAGTCGGTACTGCCGATCTGGTCCACGTTCACACCGGTCACGGGCACGTTCAACTTCTTTGCAATAAAAATCAAGGCGGCGGTCAACTGCTTGTCCGAATAACCATAGCATCGGTGGCGGCCACCTCTTCTTTTGTCATTCGCTGCGCGTAAGAGTGCGAACCGACTTCGCCTTTTTCCTCATCAGTGAACCCGATGAATATGTAGGTATGCTTGCGGGGCTCATTTTTTACCGCCTGGTAGTGTAGAGGGACGGCAAAAGAGACGCGCCGCTCCAGTTGTCGACGACTCCATCGCCTTCGGAGACGTGATCGAAATGCGCACCAACGATGATGACCTTGCCGGAACTGCCCGGCAGAACGCAAATACATTTGGGAGCTTCGACCCTTTCACGGATTGTTCGGAAAGGTGCCGCTCCTCGCAACCTGCCTCAGAAAACAACTGCTTGAGCGTATTAGCGCGCTGCCGGTCATTTCCCTGGTATTGCTCCAGGCGGCTCTCGATGACTGCGCGAGAGACCGGCTCGTAGTGGACACTTTGGGCGACCGCGTTGATGCAAGCTAGGGGAAGCCACGTGATTACCGCAAGAAGCCTGAAACAAGACCACGGAATCTGATTGTGCATGTGCAAAGAATACCGCCTGGTAGCGAAGCGCGAACCTGCAAGGGCCTGGATTGGCGTGCAATCGTTAACGCCTTCGACATCTCGTTGCGGGAGGCAAGTCAATCCTTAAGGTGGGAAGGTGGGCAATGATTTTTGGGTTCGCGCTGCAAGCGTTCGCGACCTTATTGTGCGATGGCGGGAAAGCTGACCACTATTTTCGGGGAGCCGGCATAAATGTTGACGGAGCGCTCTGCCAGGTGGCGTGCGCGAAGATTGCGTTGTACACGGCGGCCCCAGGTGCGAACGAAAGAGAAGTTAAGCACGCCGCCGACGACCGAACTGGCGAGAGGGATCAGGCGCCCAACCCATTTTTCTGCCGCTTCTTCGCCAAACTTTAAGGCCAGGCGTTCAGCGATACGAGGAGCGAGTTTTTCAATCATTTGTTTTTCGGCGAGATCCTTGCCGAAGTCTATGCCGGTCGCCGTGGCTGCGGCCAGCCACAGTTCGCGTTTTTCATCGGGTCCAGTGGCTTCGAATCCATAGAGAAGACAGAGCCGCTGGATCAGGCGCAGCGTGATGATGGTGAGAAGTCCCGCATCGGGGACCAGGGTAATCATGCCGCCGAGGCCGAAGCCTGCGCCTTCGGCGAGCGCGAGGCGCTGTGCGTCGCGGATCATGATTTTGGCAATGGCGTCGAGACGTTCGATAGGCACCTGATACATGTTGCGAAAATCGGAAACGTGCAGGCGATGTTTGCGCGCGAGGTAGTTACGAAAATCTTCCGGATCGATCTCGACGGAGCGCAGGCCGCGGAACAGGCCAAAGCGCAAAAGCCGCTTGAGCGGCGAGCCATTTTCCGAATTGTGTAACGGCAGCATGGCTGTCAGCATCCTATGCCGGTTAGACTCGCGTGGCAACCGGGGTGTTGCGTTACACTCGAAAAGAAAACGCTGCGCGCGGAAGTAGCTGCAGTTTGTTGCTGATAGACGTGCCCCGGGAGAAAGCGTTAACCGAATCGCGACGGAAATACCAGCGTACTACTTGACGTGGAGAGAGTTTTCGGTAAACTGCGTTTTCGCTATGGCGGCCTCAGTCCAATTCGTGCCCGTAGAGACGCTGACGGAATTTGAATTTCCGCAGCGCGAGGCTGCTTTTTTTTACGGCCTATTTTTACGCGGGCACTCCGCGGATAAGCTGCGACAGGATATTGAAGTGCCGCCGACAGTGTTGGCAAAATGGCATCGCGAAGCCGAACGCGAGCCAGAGCTGCGCGATATTTTATCCCGCGTGGTGGCGTACCGCCGCCATGTGCTTGCCATTTTTGATACCTTGGTGGACTCAGAGCGGACTCCCCAGCGGCCGCAGTAGATAGCGACGACATCGGCATAAATACTTCTGTAAATTCGACTCACAACTGCAAAACCCAAAAAACCAACGTATTAGATACTCCTCGTCGCGGACTCAATTACGCCGAAGCACAAGCATGCAACTGGGAAGCGCACCATTTTGGAACTCGCCTGCGCTCGGAAACAACCGCGTAAAACGCAATTCCGGGAAAACCTGTACCTAAGGACAGGTCCTGGGCGGTGGAGGCAACCTATTCGAGAGCGGCCTAATCTAAACCGAATCGGGGGCAAGTGTCTCAAAATGCAGGACATTCGCCATTTGACGCAGCACTTGTCCGGGCGTTAGAATCCGTACGTTCCAGCGATTGAGGTGTCCACATGGTCAGGGTAGTTCGAAGCCTGTTCGCTTCTGGGTTTTCCATTTTGATAGCCGTGTCGCCCGTCATGGCGCAGCAACCGCAAAATCCGGATCCCGCCGCTGCAACCACGCCTCAGAAGTTAACCAAAGAACAGAAAAAAAAGATGGGCAGGGCCTTAAAAGAACTGGACGCCCAGTACAAGCAGTGGCTCAGCGAAGATGTTATCTACATCATTTCGCCAGAGGAACGCACCGCATTCTTGCAATTGAGCACCAGCGAAGAACGCGAGCAATTCATTGAGCAATTCTGGCTGCGCCGCAGCAGCAATCCCGACCTCCCGGAAAACGATTTCAAGGAAGAACACTATCGCCGCATCGCTTACGCGAATGAGCATTATGCTTCGGGTATTCCCGGATGGAAGACAGACCGCGGCCGTACCTACATTATTTGGGGGCCAGCAGACGAAGTGGATTCGCACCCGACGGGTGGAACCTATGATCGTCCGATGGACGAGGGCGGCGGTTCGACCACCACTTATCCGTGGGAGACGTGGCGCTACCGGTATCTGGAAGGCATCGGAGAAAATACAATCATTGAATTCGTGGACCCGTCAGGCTCCGGCGAATACCACATGACGATGGATCCCTCGGAAAAAGACGCGCTGACACACGTGCCGGGCGCGGGCTTGAGCTTGATGGAATCGATGGGGATGGCCTCCAAGGCGGATCGGTTTTCAAGATCGGATGGTACAAACCTGCCGACAACGATGGGCGGACAGCCGGCGAGCATGAATGAATTCAATCGCCTGGAGCAGTTCGCAAAAGTCCAGCAAGCCCCGGCAGTAAAATTCAAGGATCTGGAAGCACTGGTAACTTCGCGAATTGTGCGCGACCAGTTGCACTTCGCATGGCGCACGGATTTTCTCAAGGTGACAAATGACACCGTATTGGTCCCGGTAACCATTCAGGTGCCGAACAGCCAGTTGTCATTTCAATCCAAGGATGGTGTGCACTCCGCGACGATGAACGTTTTTGGACGCGTGAGCACTTTGACCGGCCGCGTGGTGCAGACGTTCGAAGAACCGATCAGTCGAGACTTCCCCGACTCTTTGTTCCAGCAGTCGGTAAAATTGCAGTCGATTTATCAGAAGGCGATTCCGCTGCGTCCCGGACTCTATCGTCTCGATCTGGTGATCAAAGATGTGCATAGCGGTAACGTGGGAGTGGTCAATTCGCGGCTGCAGGTGCCCCGTTATGAAGACGAAAAATTGGAAGCCAGTTCGCTGATTCTCGCGGATCAGATTGAACACGTTCCCGCCAAACAGATTGGAGCTGGGCAGTTTGTGTTGGGCTCGTCAAAAGTGCGGCCAAGGATGGAAGGTGATTTCACCACCGCGGACAGGCTTGGAATTTACATGCAGGTGTACAACCTTAAGCCGGATGACAAGACGCACCGCTCAGATTCCTCTTTCAAATACACGGTGAAAAAAGGCGATCAGCAGGTCATGCAGTTCAAAGAGACCGGCGGAGACATGAAGCAGACTGGCGATCAGGTGACAATCGAGCGCTTGCTTCCACTGGCGACGCTGGCACCGGGAAAGTACACACTGGAAGTGAGCGCGACGGACGCACTTGCAAACCAGACTATTTCACGTAGTGCGGAATTTACGATCAAGCCGCCAATCGTTATACCAACGAAGACGGCAGCGAACGCAGCGCCGGGGAGGTAACCGTCGTGCAACGGAGACGACTCCAACTGCTGAAGATACTGGTAATTATCGCGGCGAGCGCGGCGATGGGGACGAGCGCGGCGATGGCGCAGGGCAAGCTCGTCTCGGGCAAACTCGCCGGCGTTGTGCGCGACCTTTCCGGCACTCCGCAAATGGGCGCTAGCGTTGAAGTTTTTGCCGAAGCGCCGGGCGTTACTTCTTCCCATGGTGCGCATCGAGATGGAATCGATGTTTGCGTCGCTCGAACAATTGCGGCAGCAACCGAATTCCTCCAAGCCGGAGCTTGATGATTGGAAATGGGTGTTGCGTTCAGCAGCGGGTACTCGACCAGTATTGCAATGGGATGAAAATGCGTCATTGACTGCGCAAGAAAACACCGGTGGTCCGTCACCGAAAGTTTTGCTGGAATTCACAGACGGCGCGAGACGTCTAGGCTCGGTATCGAACGTAGCATCGGCTCCCGGCACGGCGTTTGCCTATGATCAGAAGCTGCCCGGAGCGGGCAGTTTGCTGGTTGCTGGGCAGATGAGTTATCAGGATTCCGCCGCAGGCGGAGTCGCAACGATGTGGTTGCCAACGGGTGTCATCGGTTCGGGACCGCATACCGCAATCGTTCTGCGCGAAGCACGCTTGGGCGATACCGGGATTACTTTTCGTGGCATGAGAATTGACCAGGGGGGCTCCGTTACTCTCGGCGATCGCGTTTTATTGCGTTACGGCGGCGAATACCTTCTGGTCGGATTAGGCAGGTCGGTTTCCTCCCTGCGTCCGCGTTTGAGCCTGGAAACGAAATTGGGAACAGCTTGGCGAGGCGATTTGGTGGTTGCAGCGCAACCGAGCGCTCCCAACGGTCTTGAAACAAACGGACAAGATCTGCAATCCACGCTTGCAAGCGCGCTTGATGAACTCGACGCTTTTCCGACACTGATGTGGAGAGATGGCCGCCCGGTCATCCAAGGGGGCTGGCACGAGGAGATTTCGGTGGAGCGGCGAGTCGGGGAGACCGGCAAGCTCCAAATTGCGGGATTTCATGATGATAGCCATCACCTGGCGGTGTTTGGCCGCGGCAGCGATCTGCCACCGCAACAGTATTTTGAAGATGTCTTTTCGAACGCGTTTGCCTACGACGGAGGTTCCGCAAGCAGTTGGGGCGGCCGCTTAGCCTATCGCGAAAAGCTGAGTGATGACGTCGAAGTAACGGCGCTATATGCGATGGCCGGAGCTCTTGCGCCCGACGCATCTCACGATAGCGCGGTGCTCAGAGATTCTTTGCGCATGGCTCCGCGCCAGAGTATCGGCGTAAATGTGTCAGCGAAGCTTCCTCGCACCAAGGGACGTATTATGGGCGGATATAAATGGATCAGCGGTCCGGCGGTCTCCCGCGTAGACAGCTATGGCGAATCACTCTACCAAATGGATCCCTATCTGCATGTGTCGGTCCGGCAGCAACTGCCGAAATTTGGGCCCGGCCGGTGGGAAGCGATTGCAGATTGCGACAACCTTCTCGCGCAAGGTTATGTGACCGTGAACACCAGGGAAGGCCAGGTCGCGCTGGTGCCGGCGTTCCGAACGTTTCGGGGTGGGCTGAGTTTGCAGTTCTAAAGATGGTCTCGAAAGTTGTAGAAAGCCTTCCAGAAAATGGGATTCCGCAGCCAGTTTCCTCGAGGGATGCTGTAAGCTAAAGAAAAATAGCTGGTTAATCTACAGGCAATCTTCCAAAGAGTGGAAGGGCAGTTGCACCGTAGAATCTCAGTGCGTTGGTGTACCCGGTAAGGATGCAAGTGATGAAGCAGAGTTTTCGGGTCAGTCTGGGAGCGGTGGTCCTGGCGTTAGCTACGCTGGCGGCGGTGATCTTCGCCATTTTGAATTTTGATCAGCGCGCTCGCTTTGAGTCCCCGGATGATGCCGCCGTCTGGCGCGATACTGATCGCGGAGTAGAAGCCTGGAGGGTTAGTACCAATGGGCCGACCGCTCGAGCCGGGATTCGGCAGGGCGACTTACTGCTTGAAATCGGCGGACAACCGGTCACCAGAGCGCTCGATGTGACCAAGCGAGTATGGCGCGCCGGACTGTGGAGCCAACTGCGGTACAAAGTCGAGCGGGACGGCGATTCGTTCGAAACGCCGGTAGTAATTGCGCCCGCCGAAAAACCGGTTAGCGCAGAAAACTATCTGCGCGTCGTTGGGCTCATTTACCTTTTTATCGGGATATTTATTTTCGTGCGCAGATGGAATGCGCCGCGCGCCGTTCATTTTTACGTTTTTTGCCTGGTTTCCTTCGTCCTCTATACGTTCCATTACAGCGGAAAACTGGATACGTTCGACTATGAAGTGTATTGGGCGAGCGTGGTGGCACGGCTGCTGGCTCCAGCGCTGTTGCTGCATTTCGCGTTGGTGTTTCCGGAGCGAACCGAAGCTGCTCGAAAACTCTTCGCAAGGCTGGCCATCGTTTACGGACCGCCTCTGCTGCTGCTATTGCTGCATCTGAATGTAGCATTCAACACGCTGGGCTTTCTACCGTGGTTGGGTCCGAGAATTTTTCTCGACAAGCTTGAACTGAGCTATCTGGCGGCTTGTTTCATCCTTGCGGGACTGGTTTTCTACTACAGCTTCCGGAGTTCGCCATCTGGAGTTTTGCGCCAGCAGTTGAAATGGCTTTCCGGCGGAACGCTTGTCGGAAGTTTGCCGTTCGCGATTTTTTATGTGTTTCCGTACATCGTGAATCCCACACAGAAACCGTGGATGATGTTCTCGTCGCTGAGCATTGTGCTGGTCCCGCTCTGTTTCGGTTACGCCATCATTCGCTATCGCCTGATGGATGTGGACATCATCTTCAAGCGCGGATTGGCGCACACGGCGGCGACCGCGGCTGTAGCGGCAGTTTGCTTTGCGCTGGTGGGCTTAAGCGGAGGTGTGTTTCACACCAATACGGGCGACCGCTTCGTGGCGGTACTCGCGATCACTATCGCCTCATTTCTCTTTCAGCCTATCCGCGTGTGGATACAAGGCCGCCTGGATCATTTCTTCTACCGTGACCGCCTGGACTATCGCAGAACGTTGATCGAATTTGGCAAGACATTGACCAACGAAGTTCGGCTGGACCCGATGCTCAGTTCGGTTATGGATCGCGTTTCTCAGACCTTGTTGGTGGATCGTTTGGCGATTTTCGTTGAGGATACGGAAACGCCCGGAAAATTGCGTTTGGCGCGTTCGATGGGCGTGCGCGTCAACGAACCGCTGGATCTTAGCTTCCTCGATCCGGCCCGGCCCGAGATGGCGCGTGGGGCGGTTTTCTTCGAATCGCCTCGCGCGGCACATGACGTCAGTCCGTCGGTGCAGAACGCGCTGCAGCAATTGGATTTGAACTACTACGTGCCCTGCCGGATTCGCGAGCATTGTGTTGCGGTGCTCGGTCTCGGCAAAACGGTTGACGGCGATTTTCTGTCCAGCGACGACGTGGAACTTGTCGAGACTATTGCCGGCTACGTCGCCGTGGCGCTCGACAATGCACAGCTTTACAACTCTCTTGAGCAAAAAGCGCTGGAAATCGTCCGCCTGAAGGATTTCAGCGAAAACATCGTGGAATCGTTGAACGTCGGCGTGCTGGCTGTGGATCTGAGCGGATTGGTGGAAAGCTGGAACAGCAGAATGGAGCAGTTATTTGGCGTGACCAGGCAGGAAGCCGTGGGCGCGCAGCTCAATGCCCTGTTGCCGCAGGAACTTGCCACGGAAATCGCTTCTCGTGGCGACGGAGAGCAGATCACGGGCATCTATAAACAGAGGCTTCAGCACCAGGGCAAATCGCTGACGCTGAATGTTTCGATTACGCCTCTAGTGAGCAAGTCGGGCGAAAGAATTGGCCGACTGCTGCTGTTCGACGATGTGACGCAGCGGGAGCACATGGAAGAGCAGATGTCACAAACGGAAAAACTGACAACTGACCTCGTTGGGATTGCTGGCCGCGGGCGTTGCGCATGAAGTGAATACGCCGCTGGCGGTAATCTCCAATTACATCCAGATGCTGGCCAAACAGATGCCAGAAAGCGATCCCCGCCACTCGATCATCGAAAAGATCGTGAAACAGACTTTTCGCGCCAGCGAAATCGTCAATAATCTTTTGAATTTCTCGCGCACCGGCGGGGCGGAAATTGCCAATGTGGATGTAAATCACGTTGTCGAAGAAACGTTATCGCTGGTCGCGCATCCGCTGAAGACCTCGCAGATTCAGGTAGTGAAAAATCTCGGAGACGGGTTGCCCGCGGTGCGTGGCTCCGCCAACAAGCTGCAGCAAGTGTTCCTGAATCTTTTTCTCAACGCGCGCGATGCCATGCCTTCCGGCGGCATCCTGGAAGTGCGAACCAGCGCGCACAACGGCAGCGTCGAAATCGAAGTCGTGGATACCGGCGCGGGAATTCCACGGGAACACATTAACCGGATTTTCGATCCTTTCTTTACCACCAAGTCCAGTGGTCGAGGCACCGGCTTGGGACTTTCCGTAAGCTACGGAATCATCAAGGAACATGCGGGAAAAGTGGATGTCCGCTCCGCGCCCGGCAAAGGCACGTCATTCCACGTCGAGCTGCCAGCGGTGAGGAAGCCAGTTCATGTCTAAAGGTGCGATTCTCGTCGTTGACGATGAATCTGAAATTCGCGAAGGACTCGAGCTGCTGCTGACCAGCGAGGGCTACGGCGTCTCCAGCGCCGAAACTGGTGAATCCGGCCTGGGAAAATTGGGAGAGCAGCCGTTCGATTTATTGTTGCTCGACGTCAGTCTGCCCGATCGCAACGGTCTAGATCTGTTACGCGAGGTCCGCCGTCGCGATCCGGATCTTCCGGTGGTACTCATCAC
>WNFG01007500.1_pt1 | contig 10579 bp, 4 predicted proteins | sample 5400431 | NCBI WGS metagenome assembly WNFG01 (sample SAMN13153346, study PRJNA577476) | soil metagenome | isolation source: 120 cm saprolite under Douglas fir tree site 2 hole 3 replicate 2 | place: USA:California | collected 2015-04-18
CCCCGGCTCATAAACATATTTCGTGTGTGGAAGCGCGGCCAGCGTTGTCTTCTCCCAGTCCGCAAGCGCGCCTTTCATCCACCTTTGCATGTCTTGGGGCTCTGAGTCCAGGCCGGATGTGTGATTCGCGAGCTGAAGCAAAGTAACGGGAGCCGAACTCTTATATTCGCCCTGCACCCGATGAATTTCAGGAAAGTACTTCTCCACCGGATCGGAAAGGCGGACCTTTCCTTCATGCGCCAGTTGCAGCAGCATGAGGGCCGTAAACTGTTTGGTAATGGAGCCGATGCGGTACACAAGGTCTGTGTTCGCAGGTTTTCTGGCGGCGATGTCAGCGTATCCGTAGCTCTTGCTCCAGACCAGCCCCGTTTTCCGGACTACGCCGATGGTGAAGCTTGCCACCTTCGGATCTTTGACCATCTCAGACGCTGTCTTATCAAGTTGCTCAACAACGGAGCGCAGGTTCTCCGGAACCTGATCCTGAACCGATTGACCGTAAGCGGTTTCCAGCGGAACGGCAGTGAAGAAGAGCAGGAAAAGAGCAATGGCGGGGTTTCGCATCGGATGCTCTCCTTTAGAACAGAGATTCAGGAACGGGGACTGGCTGCCTGGGTGCACATCCAGAAAAATAGGTTTAGGCGGGTGGTGGCGGCCATGGCCGGCATCCGGGCAATTCATTATAATATGTGGTGAATAGCAAAATTGACGACATCAGGGAGTCAAACCAACACTTGGCTCGATGAAAGGGACACGCAATGATCGCGGAGATTAGCGGGGGACTGGAAGGTGTTATAGCGGCGGCAACACAATTGAGCCTGGTCGACGGAGACGCCGGCCATTTGATTCTTGCCGGCTATGCTGTCGAAGACATCGCGCCGCAGGCTACCTTTGAGGAAGTGGTCCACCTGTTTCTGTCGGGGAAACTCCCCAACGCCGAGGAGTTGAAGGCGCTGAAGGCGACCCTGTCATCGCGAAGGTCTCTGCCCGCGGCCACGACGGCCCTGATGCGGGAAGCCGCACGGCAGCAAACGCCTGTCATGGACGCATTGCGCATGTGCGCAGCCACTCTCAGCCTGGGACGCCAGGAAAATCCTCAGGAAGACGCATGGACCCTGGTGGCGGCCTTCCCTTCCATTATCGGGGGCTATTGGCGTCTGCGGAACGGCAAGGAGCCTGTGTCTGTTCGCGAAGATATCGGGCACGCGGAATATTTTCTGCAGCAGATCTTCGGAGGCGAGATCGGTCCGGAACGCGCGCGCGGACTCGAGACCTACATGAATACCGTGTGCGACCATGGATTCAACGCTTCCACCTTCGCCGCGCGCGTGATCATTTCCACCCGTTCCGACCTGATTTCCGCCATTACCGGGGCTGTCGGCGCCCTTAAGGGCCCGTTACACGGAGGAGCTCCCGGACCCGCGCTGGACATGGTGTTTGAAATCGGAAAACCGGAGAATGCGGAAGCTTACGTTGTCGCCAAGCTGAAGCGGGGCGAACGGCTCATGGGTTTCGGCCATCGCGTCTATAAGGTAAGAGACCCCCGCGCCAATGTTCTGGCAGCGGCGGCGGAGCGCTTCTATACGACGGAGGGCGACCGGGAGCTTTACCAGCTGGCCCAGGCGGTGGAAAAAACTGTACTCGAGGTCCTGGAACGCGAAAAACCGGGCCGTCCGCTCAAGACCAACGTGGACGAATCCGTGGGACACACCCGCTAGCTAGCGTCTTAACCTGTCTTCAGCTTCCGCGGAATCTCCCGGCCACGCGGTTGCCATTCCGGCGGCCGGGGATATAATACCGGGGTTGTTTGCGAGCTGAAGCATGACCCTGGTGGGCTTTGTCCGCAAAAATGTGTTTCGCAACAAGCGCCGCAGCATTCTCACGCTGCTGAGCATCGGCTTTTCTTTCCTGGTCCTGACGCTGATGGCCTCGGTGTGGCGCGCTTTCTACGTCGATGTCGGCAACGAGGACTCCGCGGAACGCATTATCGTCGGACACGCGGTCTCGCGACGAACCCTTCTTCCCGGCTCGTACCGGGAGGCGATCCGCTCTCTCCCCGGGGTCCGGCAGGTGGTGAACATCACGTTTTTCGGCGGCCAGTATAAGGACAACCGATCAAGAGAATCCTGGTATTCGCACCGCTGCGCTGTTGGCAATACGCCTGTCGTTCGCCCAGGTCGGCGGCTCTCCACCGGTGCGCGAAAACCCGAGACAGCCAGGACCAAAAGCCGGAATTCGCGGGAGGCGAGCCGCATGCATGAGAATCATGGGTGGAAGCGGGTTGGGTCATTGCCGCCAGGCTGCTGAAAATAGTGGTGAGCGCGGCTGGATTCGAACCAGCGACCCACGCCTTAAAAGGTCGCTGCCAAACGGTAACTGATTGGAACCAGGCGGCACGGATGGCTCCTTACCGCCCTTTCAGGAACGCTCGGGAACTCTTATCGGACCCTTAACGGACCCGAATTCGAGTATTGCTTTTCACGGGCACGACTCTCCGCACTCGGCAGCAGCAAAAGATGCAGAAAGCCAGACCGCGAAAGTTCTTATCCGCATAAAGATTTATGGATTTTATGCTCCCGGGAAGACGAACGTTCTGCGCGTGCCGCCGCTCCCAGTCAGCGCGTTGTGAGAGCGTTCACCCCTCCGAAAAGGTCACTCTTCGTGAGGGCGAGAGTTCTGTCCGAAAGATTGGCGGAGGCCCCATAAGGAGCGAATGAAGCTGTACGTTCATTTGAGACCGCCATCAGAAAGCGGCTGAGAATAGGGCATCAACTATCACTGCAATGAAAGAGGCTCAAGGTTGTAACAATCCGCACAGTTTCGCAGCACATTATGAACCTCTGTTATGGATTGCAAGGACTCTCTGGGTGATTGGGCGCCGAGGGTGGCCGTGCGAGGGACGATCAGCAGCAAGCCGCCTGCGACTTCGGCTCAGCCGGCGAAGATTTCATAAGCCGGGGCCGAGCCCATGGAGGCCCGGAGAACCCCCTGGGAGAGAGCGTGCCGAAAGACTACAGCAGCCTGGTCAATGCCGGATAATGCAACCGTAGACGATCAATCTATCGGGCAAGTGCGAAGCGAAGGAAAAGCCGAAACCACCTATGCAGCCCAGCGTAATCCCACAGCCACAAGTACCTCTGGAAATGTTCCGGCGTTACTTTCCCTCCGGGTCACGGTAATAGCGGCCGAAGGGGGACGTCTGGGCCCAGCGGAAACCTCTTGAGACCAGCAGAAACGAATTTCGATCCATCAACTGAAGCTCCATATGAACCTGATGATTGTCCATGCGGCCATCCAGGATAAGCCGGTCCCCGGCAGGCTGTTGGAAGGTGAAGTTCGCCTTCCAGTTCTTGCCGCCCCTCTTCGTGAGGACGAGAGTTCTCTCCGGGAGATTGACGGAGGCGACATAAGGAGCGAACGAATCGTCGATGCGCTGAAAGGCCATCCCATCGGGAAAATCGAAGATGGCGCGCCGCCAACGGGTAGAGTCGGTGAGCAGCGGCGGGCGTGGTTGTTCGTCGACCGACATCTGCTTCACATCCCATATGCCATAGAGCGGCGGGAGCGGCTTGCTCAGGCCCACGATTTTCCAGGCGCCCCAGACGAAGTAGCAGGATGCGCCTGCGAGCCACAGACCGAATATGATTTGCACAGCAAGTGTGATCCGGTTGGCCCGGACGCTGCGAAAGAGTTGCGCTTGCGTGGAAAGCGACGTGGTCTGGCGCAGCAACAGGAATCTGACCAGGCGTGGAACGTCGGGGGCCAGGAGAAAGCAGCAGAGCAGGATGAGGTGGAAGACCAACAGCTTTACCGGCACATCGTGTGTCATGTTCAGCATGAACACCTGGATCATGGCAGCGAGGCTGACCAGGGCGCCGAGGGTGGCCGTGCGAGGGACGATCAGCAGCAATCCACCTGCCAATTCGGTACAGCCGGCGAAGATTTGATAAGCCGGGGACAAGCCCATGTCGACCCAGAGAAGCCCCATGGGAGAGAGCGTGCCGAGAGGCTGCAGCAGCCTGATCAATGAGGGGTACTCCATCTGTACCGGGATGACTTTCCCCATACCGTAGAGAATCATCTGTCCGGCAAGTGCGAAGCGAACGAAAAGCCGAAACCACTTATGCAACTCAGCGTAATTCTCCCGGCGGCGGTCGAGAAGTGACCAGACGACGGTCGCGGCAGTGGAAACCACAAGCACGCAGAAGGCCGTGACCCAGGCGAAAATGCAGTCGGCGCTGCTGCTGTTGACGCCCCAGAAGACGGTCAGGGGCGCATTTACGTGGAAAATATGGGCGCCGATCCAGGAGATTGCGGGGCGCAGCGGCCAGAGAGTGGCCGGATCGGGAGGGCTGGCTGCCTCTGACCCGGGAATGGAGAACAGAGTGGTGATGATTTGCGTGGCAAGACAATACAGCCCCAAATATACCATCCAGAATCGAAAGGCAATCCGGAGGGCCAGGTTCCACCTCGGAATGTTGAACTGGGGCTGGATCGGTTCGGTCTGAAGCTGTGGGATCGTCTGAAGTTGTACGTTCATTTGAGACCTCCGTCAGAAAACGGCTGAGAATAAACCATCAACTATCACTGCAATGAAAGAGGCTCCAGGCTGTAACAAGCCGCGCAGTTTCGCAGCACATGATGAACCTCTGTTGTGGATTGCAAGGACTCTCCGGGTGATTTTCAAGAAACGAACAAAAACCAGGATAGGGAAAAATGTTGGGACAACCGTAGAAGCGGGCGGCTTTCAGCCGCCCGCTGAGCGCAACACGCTTTCGGGCTTCAGCCCTGGTTTGACCGCCCGGTACAACGATATGGATCGAATCTCACGATATAGCAACCGGTGAGTTCATCCCTCGCGAAGGGCCATCATCGGGTTTACTTTCGTCGCGCGACGTGCCGGGAGATAGCTGGCCAGCACGGCCACTGCAAGTAAAAGCAGAGGCACGATCAGAAACACAGCCGGATCATGGGGGCGAACACCGTAGAGCAAACCTGCCATCAGGGACGCAGTGGATGCGGAAACGACCACTCCGGCGACGATGCCCACTCCGGCAAGCACGATCCCCTTGCGTAAGAACATTCTCAGAATGTTGCCCCGCCGCGCGCCCAGGGCCATGCGGATTCCGATCTCGCGCGATCGTTGGCCGACCATATAAGCCAGCAAGCCGTAAATTCCGATGGAGGCCAGCAGTACCGCCAGTCCGGCAAATCCGCCCACCATGTTGGCAGAAAAGCGGCGCGAAGCCAGTGAGCGATCGAGCACGTCATTCATAGACCAAACATTGAATATCGGCAAGCTGGGATCAATGCTCCGGATTTCACGCCGAATCTGTGGTTCGAGCAGGTTCGCGGGCAGAGACGTCCGCAACACCACGCTCAGGCGCGGGATGGGGTCTTGATAGGTCGAAACGTAGATGTGGGGAACGCCATCGACGTCGAGACCGTCACTCTTGATGTCCTTAACAATACCCACGATGGTCGTCCATGGGTTGGCAGGATTTTTTCCGAACCGCACTCGGCGGCCCACAGGATCCTGGGTTGGCCAATACTTACGAGCGGTGCTTTCATCGATGATGCCCACCAGCGGTTTGCCGCCTTCATCGCCCTCGGTGAATGAGCGGCCGCGCAGGAGCGTCGCTTGCAACACCTGAAAATAATCGGGGCTTATCCGAATTTTCTCGGCGCGCAGATCCTGCGAGGACTCGACCGGTTTGTCTTCAATCGCGAAGCCCTGAAGCGTTAAGCCACCGGATGCGATGGGGCCGCTATTGGTGGCCGGCAGCACTGAGGTGATGGCGGCGAGTTCCACTCCCGGAATTGTCCTCATGCGCCGCAGCAACTCACGACTGAAGGCGGCCTTACCAGAAATACCGGGATACGGGTCCGCCTTCGGATCGTTGGGAATTCCCATCCACATGTTTGCCGTGACAACCTGAGTTGGATTGAAGCCTGGATTTTCCTGCAACAGATGCCGTAGCGTACGCAGCAGCAAGCCGGCTCCCACCATCAGTATGACGGCGAATGCCAGTTCCGAGACGATTAGAACATCCCGCAATCGGCCGGTCCTGGTGCCGTAGCCGGACCCTGCACCGCCTTCACGAATTGCCGAGGAGAGAGCGCCTTTTGCCGAATGAAGCGCCGGAGCAAGTCCAAACACCAAGCCGGTGAGAATGGAAATCAGCAGGGCGAACAACAACACTACCCAGTCGATTCGTACTTCGCTGAGCCGGGGAACGTTCGCCGGCACAAAGCGCAGGATGAAACCCAGAGTAACCACTGCGGTTGCAATTCCCGCGACACCGCCGATGAGCGACAGCAGCATGGATTCGGTCAGCATCTGGCGCACCATGCGGCCGCGGCTCGCCCCCAGCGCTAACCGCACCGCCATCTCTTGTTGCCGCCCCGAAGCGCGCGCCAGGAGGAGATTGGCAATGTTCAACGATACGACGAAAACGATCAGGATTACCGCGCCCATTAACACCAGCAGCATGGGCCGAACGTTGCCCACAAAAGCTTCTCGCAAGGGTTGAATCTCAATTGTCCATTGGGCCTGCGGCGGATAATCTGTGGGAAAGTCGTGGCGTACCTGGGCAGCCATGGCAGTGAGCCGCGCCTGAGCCTGCTCCGGTGTCAGGCCACGCTTAAGTCGTCCGATTCCAGTTATCATAAACCGGATACCACGGGTTGGCGGGGGATAGGGATCTGCGCTGAACCCTGAGGCGTTGAACAGTTCCACGTCGCCGGATATCGTCGTTCCAGGATGGCGAAATCCGCGTGGCAGGACCCCGATAATTGTATAGGGATCATTGTCGTTCCAGAGGGTACGGCCGAGAACGTTCGGATCGGCGCCATAGGCACGGCGCCACAGGCCATCGCTGATAACGACCACGGGAGCGATACCGAGCGTGAAATCCTGCGGACCATACAACCGTCCAATTTGCGGGACCACACCCAGCACGGAAAAGTAGCCGAAACCGCTGACAATCCCCTCGACACGCTCGGGCTGCTGGGTGCCGCTGAAATTTTCGCTGCCCTGCAAGACCTCGCTCACATCTTCAAATACATCTGCTCGTGTCAGCAGGTCATTCAGTTCTGGCTTGGAAAACGTAACATTCCGCAATCCTACGCCGGGCTCGTTAAAGAAGATTTGCACCAAACGATCGGGATCGGGGTAGGGCAGAGAACGCAGCAACACGGCGTTCACGATGCTGAAAATGGCCGTGTTGGCTCCCACGCCCAGTGCCAGCGTCAGGACAGCCACGATCGTGAATGTGGGCTTCCTGACCAGCATGCGCAAACCATAGCGGATATCCTGAAGTAAAGGTCCCATGAAGTCGCTCCTTTCGGCACCGATGACACTCACGAAATCATTCTTAGAATGAACTCGGGAGTGGCCCTTCAGCCGATTACAATAGCGTAAAACACTCGATCGAGAACAAGTTTATTTCACAGCGTGCGCTGGCTTTCGATGCCTATCAGCTCACGGGGGCTCATTTCCGGACTCACAGCCGCAACTCGTGGTTGCTGTTCATCGATATATAACGCCGCAAGGTCTCGGCGATGATACCTACACCAGGCCGCCTCAGCATTGTGAAGTGGTCCCCTGGAACCGAATGGAACTGAATGCCTCCGCCCGACCATTTTGTCCATACCCTGGAGAAACGCTCTGGTGTCTCCGACGCTCGGAAGTAAATCACCGCTTGTTCACTGGTTGGGATGGAATAGTTATTCATGGCACGGAAATTCCGGGTATATACCTCCAGTAAAGCGGTCATTTCGGCATGGGCCGTCTTCGGGGCCAGCACACCAAAACCGGTCAGAGTTTCCTGCACCATCTTCCATTGATCCTGCTCGGCCGCCTGTAAGAATTGTTCCGCCAAAGGCCCTGGGGCCCTGCCGACCAGCCGGCTCATGTCCATCGCGAAACGGGCGAGCATGGATATCTCATCGGCTCTGTCTTCGGATTCCAGATACCTGAGTGGCGGAGCAGTATCTATGAGTGCGAGCAGGCTTATAATCTCACCTTCTTTTCTCAGTTGTTGCGCCATTTCCCACGCTACCAGTCCTCCCATAGACCAGCCGCTCAGCAGATAAGGGCCGCGCGGCTGGACGCTGCGGATTTCCCGATTGTAGAGAGTGGCTAACTGCCCGATGCTCACGTCCGACTCGGAAAAGTAATTTGCGGGCGGCGACTGCAACCCATAAAAGGTTTGCTCCAGGCCTAACTCCTGCGAAAGTTCCGCATAACTGATCACTTGTCCGCCAACGGCATGCACACAGAAAAAGGGAGGCCATGAGCCATGAGGTTGAATGTTGACCAGGACCGGCGACGACTGTGACCGATCAGGCTCATTCACTGCAATATGTTCTGCCATCCGGGCCACGGTCGGCGCCGCAAATAAAACACTAAGAGGCATCTCTATGGTGAATGCCTGCCTGATGCGCGAGATCACCTGCACCGCCAGAAGAGAATGACCGCCAATCTTAAAAAAGTTGTCGTGAATTCCCACACGTTCACGCCGCAACACCTCTTGCCACAGGCGGCACAGCGTTTCTTCCGTGGCGTTCCGCGGTCCCACATATTCCTGTTCCCGTATGTCCTTGTCGGGTTCCGGCAGACTCTTGCGATCGATCTTTCCATTGGGGGTTAGCGGAATCCTTTTCAACTGCACATACGCGGTTGGCACCATGTACTCGGGCAACCTGCCGAGCAGGTGCTCCCGCAGTTCGCTGATCCACAGCCCCGCTTTCCTGTTCCCGCTGTCGTCCTCCTCGGCTTCCTGGTCGGCCACCACATAAGCCACCAGCCGCTTATCCCCAGGCTGGTCTTCCCGCGCCAGCACCACCGCCTCGCGCACCTCAGGGTATTCGGCTAACCGAGCCTCAATCTCCCCCAGCTCAATCCGGAAGCCCCGGATCTTCACCTGATGATCGTTCCGCCCCACAAACTCGATGTTGCCGTCCGCCAGCCAGCGGCCCAAATCCCCTGTGCGGTACATCCGTCCATTCTCATCCTCCGTGAAGGGATCCTTGAGGAACTTCTCCGCCGTCAGCTCTGGCCGGTTCAGATATCCCCGCGCCACTCCCGCCCCGCCGATATACAGTTCCCCCGTCACTCCTACCGGTACCGGCTCCCCATCTGCATCCAGGATGTACACCCGCGTGTTCGCAATCGGACGCCCGATATGCGAAATAAAACCCTCGTTTCGCTGCATGGCCACCCATGTGGAATAAGTAGTGGTTTCCGATGGTCCGTAAAGATTGCAAACTACATTTACCTGAGTCGTCGCGAAGATCTTCTCCACCAACGCGCGCTTTAACGGCTCTCCTCCCAGATTGATCGTGTGGACGGTCTTTGGAACCCTGCCTGCCTCCACAAGAGAACTTATCGCAGAGGGGACCGTATTCATAAGAGTGGCATCCACTGGTATGCGGGCCAGTTCGAGCACATGGGGAACAATTCTTGTCATCGTCCCACAAGCAAGCGGCACGAAACATTCGAATACAGCCATGTCAAAGTTGAGCGATGTGGAAAAGAGTGTGCGATCCAAGGCGCTGCCTGTAAAAGATGATTGGCCCCAGGTGATGAGGTTGACAGCGTTCCAATGTTCAATAACGATCCCCTTAGGCATCCCTGTGGATCCTGAAGTATAGATGACATAAGCCAGATGGCTGGAAGTAAGTCCGATAGCATCTGGATCAGGGTTGCTCTCCGGTTTCCGTCCCCACAGAGCTTCTCCCCCGCTCAGATCCAGCACCGGCACCCTATCCCCGTGCCCGGCAAACAGTCCTTCCAGATGACTTTGTGTCAGCAGAACCACCGGTGCGCAGTCCTCGAGCATGAATTGCAGACGTTCAACCGGATACGCAGGATCCAGCGGCACATACCCTCCTCCGGCTTTGAGTATGGCCAGCAAACCCACGATCATCTCAAAACTGCGCTCCACACAGATCGCCACCCGTTCATCCGGCTTCACTCCCAACTCCCGGAGATAGTGCGCCAGCCGGTTGGCTCGGGCATTCAGTTCCCCGTAGCTCAGTTCCTCCTCTTCAAACACTACCGCCGTTGCCTGGGGACTCCTGCGCACCTGCTCCTCGAACAACTCATGCACACACTTGTCTGCTGGAAACGCAGTTCCGGTGTCGTTCCAGCCGTAGAGCAGTTGCCGGCGCTCCGGCGCGCTCAGCATCTCCACTCGTCCGGCAGCGCAGCCCGGGTCCCGGACCACCGCATCCAGCATCTGCACGTAATGCCGCGCCATCTGCTCGATCCGCCACCGGTCAAACAAATCCCGGTTGTATAGCCAATGCACCCAGATCTCGCCGCCGCTCTCGAAGGCGTGCACCTCCACGTCGAACCTTACCCGCAACTCTCCCCCGCCTACCGGATTCACCTCCAGTTGCTTCATCTGCTGTCTGCCCATCGGTGCATTCTGCAAGGCAAACATCACCTGAAAGAACGGGGTTGTATTCAGGCTCCGCTCCGGCGACAACTCCTCCACCAGCCGCTCAAAGGGCACATCCTGATGCTCATAGGCCGCCAGCGCCGTCTGCCTCACCTCCCCCAGCAACTCCCCAT
>WNFG01005577.1_pt1 | contig 10578 bp, 6 predicted proteins | sample 5400431 | NCBI WGS metagenome assembly WNFG01 (sample SAMN13153346, study PRJNA577476) | soil metagenome | isolation source: 120 cm saprolite under Douglas fir tree site 2 hole 3 replicate 2 | place: USA:California | collected 2015-04-18
TAGGTAACGCCATGAGCATCGATTTTCTGCTGACGTCCCTGATCGTCGTCGTCTCGCCGGGCATCGGCGTTCTGTTTACCCTGGCCACCGGCCTGTCGCGTGGCGGGCGCGCCAGCGTCGTCGCGGCCTTCGGCTGCACGCTGGGCATCGTGCCGCACATGGCGGCGGCCATCATGGGGCTGGCCGCGCTGCTGCATACCAGCGCGATCGCCTTCCAGACCCTGAAGTATCTCGGCGTGGCCTATCTCCTCTACATGGCCTGGATGACGTTGAAGGAGCACGGCGCGCTCCAGGTCGACAAGGAGGTCGGCGCCAAATCGGCGACGCAGGTGATCGTCCAGGCCATTCTCATCAATATCCTCAACCCCAAGCTCTCGATCTTCTTCTTCGCCTTCCTGCCGCAGTTCGTGAGTGCCGACGAAGCCCAGCCGCTGCTGCGCATGTCCGAGCTCAGTGCCGTGTTCATGCTGCTGACCTTCGTTGTTTTCGTCGGCTACGGCCTGTTCGCCGCTTCGATCCGCAACCACGTGATCTCGCGGCCGCGCGTGCTGGTCTGGATGCGCCGCGCCTTCGCCGGCGCGTTTGCCGCCCTGGGGGCCAAGCTCGCCCTCGCCGATCGCTGAGCAACGGATGACGCGTAGCCGGTACCGCTGGTTCATCGTCTTCCTTTTGTTCGCCATCACCGTCGTCAACTACATCGATCGCGCCGCCATCTCCTATGCCATTCCCCTGATGCAGCGTGACCTCGGCCTCTCGCCGGCGGACACCGGCACCATTCTCGGGGCGTTCGGCATCGGCTATGCCCTCTCCACCCTGGTCGGCGGCTTTGCCGTCGATCGTTACGGCGCGCGCGTGGTGCTCACCGTCGCCGCCGTCTTGTGGAGCCTGTCGATCGGCGCCACCGCGCTCGCGGGCGGTCTCGCCGTTCTCTACGCGGCGCGCGTGCTGCTGGGCTTGTCGGAAGGTCCCAACTTCCCCGCGCTCACCGGCGCGGTCAGTCACTGGCTTTCGCCTCACGAAAGGGCCACCGCACTGGGCAACGCCCTGCTCGCCGTGCCGCTGGCGCTTGCCATCGGCGGGCCCCTCGTCAGCGCGCTTTTAGGCTGGCTCGACTGGCGCCTCACGTTCGCGGCCCTGTTCATCCTGTCCGTCGCCTGGGTGCCGCTGTGGTATTTCCTGTTCCGCGACAGTCCGGCCGACTCCGGCCACGTCAATGCGGCTGAGCTCGCCCATATCCGGACGAGCGATCCCGCGGTCTCCGCCTCGCCGCATGCCGTCCTGAAATCCTGGCCCGAGCCGGGCGTGCTGAAGGCGCTCCTCACCAACCCGACGCTGCTTGCCAACTATTGGGCCTTCTTCGTCTTCGGTTATTTCCTGTTTTTCTTCATGACCTGGCTGCCGAGCTATCTGGAACGGGCGTATGGGCTCAACCTCGCGGCCGTGGGGCTGTTCACGGTGCTGCCGTGGCTTGCGGCCGCGCTGCTGCTGTGGCTGCTCGGGCGCTGGTCGGACCATCTTCTGAAGACCACCGGCCGCCTGCGCATCGCCCGCTCCTATCTCATCGCGGGCAGCCAGCTCGTCGCAGCGCTCGCCGTCGTTCCGGTGGCCCTGACCAACAACCTCGCGGTGGCCATCGCCGGCATCACGGTGGCGGTCGCCGCCTCGATGGGCGCCAACGCCGCCTACTACGCCGTGAACGTCGATATCGTCCCGCAGCGGGCGGCAACGGCGCTCGGCATCATGGATTTCGGCTTCGCCATCGCGGGCTTCCTCGCGCCGGCCCTCACCGGCTGGATGCTGGATCTGCGCGGCTCGTTCGCCGACTGCTTTCTCCTGATGACGGGCCTCGCCCTGTCGTCGGTGCTGGTCGTGCTCTTGTTCCATCGGCCCGACAGGGATCGCGAGAGCCCGGCAGACGGCATCGCCTGACGGGAGGCGCGGCGACGCCATTTCTAGGATGTAACGATTGTGCGCCCCGAGCGTTAGCTGGATCGGGAAACGCCCTATTTATTTGATGACTGAACACCATTGTGGCCCAACCAATGGAGAGGAGCCGGCCTCCGCTCAACTGCGGCTGCTGATCGTCGAGGATGAGTTGATGATCGCATGGGCGCTGGTCGATACGGTCCGCGAGCTGGGCTGGAAGGTGTGCGCGACGGTCAGAACCCAGGAGGCCGCCGTCGAGTCGGCATCGCAGCTGAAGCCGGATGCCATCTTGATGGACTACCGGCTGGGAGACGGCGGAGACGGGCTCGCCGCCGCGCGTCGAATTCGAGAGGTCACCGACATTCCCATCATCTTTTGCACGGCCTACGTGGCCGGCCTGCGTCCCGAGATGCTATCGCTGCCGCGCGCCCAGCTCGTCGCCAAGCCCGTGCGACCGTCTTCATTGCGGGAGGCTCTCGCCTGGGCAACGGACATTGCAAAGCTGGAGGAAGGCCGACCGCAGCTCACTCGCTAGCTTCGGTCGGCGGCCCGCTCAGGCATTGAGCCGCCTCAGGCTCGCCTTGTCATTCAGAAGGATCGTCCGGCCGACGGCTTCCAGCTTGATCAGCCCGTTCCGCTCCATCTGCGTCAGGGTGCGCGAGACGGTCTCTTTGGTGAGGCCGAGATGGTCGGCGATGTCGGTGCGCCGCATCGGCAAGTCGAACCGGTCGCCCTTTTGAAGCCGCCCCGCTATATCGAGCAGGAACATCGCGATCTTTTCCTGGGGGGTCCTGCGACCGAGCAGCAGCATATGGTCGCGCGCGCGCCGAAGGCTGGCGACCGTCGCCGACATGAGCTGGTCGGCGAATGCCGGCTGGTCGTGCGCCAGGCCGCGAAAGCAGGAGCGCCTGAACACGGCGACGGTCGTGTCCTCGACCGCTTCCGCGGTAAAACTATAGTCGCTTGCGCTCTCGAAACCGAAAATGTCGCCCTGCAAATGGAACGAGTCGATCTGGCGCCGGGCGTCACTGAGGAGCTTGCTGGTCCGGACCGTCCCCGAAACGACCTTGTAGAAAAAATCGGCGGGCTGGCCTTCGGCAAACAGCTCGTCGCCCGCGACAAAGGTCCGTCGCTCGCCGGCTGCGGGCATGTCGCGGGTGCCGGCGGGCGGCGCCATGACGTGAGGGCCAGGAAGGCGAGGACCAGCAGTGGCGGCGGTGATGGTTTGCATCGGTTTTCCCCAGTCATCGAACAGGATGACTCGGTACTCCGGCTCGACCTTCGTTGCCATACACGTAATGAACTGAGGGATTCTACGTATGGCTGTGTGAAAGTTCATGCGGTGCGCATCCAATCGCAGCGAAAAGCAATCGCAGACCTGAGGCCAGAACAGCTAGGACGGCAGCGGGTCGCCGGCCTCATCGGCGCGGCCAAGCGCTGAGAAGACGCCATTGAGCAGGGCACCGTCCATGATCGGCATTTGCAGGATCTGGCGAACTCCCGCCTTGGCGACACGATGGCGCAATTCCTTGTCGGTATGGCCCGTGATCATGATCACCGGAATGCCGATGTCGCGCGCGCGCAAGATCTCCACCAGTTCAAGACCGTCCGTGCTCGGCATGTCGTAGCCGACGACCAAGCAGCCGCAGCGCGCGAGGTCCGAATGGGCCAACATCGCCGCCAAATTGTCGTATAGCCGGACGGTCAGCCCTTCGACCTCGAGGACGAATTTCAGAGCGCCACGGACCGCGGTATCGTCGATGACAAGAACGATGTCCGCTTTCTCCCACATCCTCTGCACCATTCCCCTGGAAGCCCCGAAGAGCGTGCCATGGGTAGCAGCCGGCAAAGGCCTTGGAATTGATTCTGCGCATCAAAAGTGCGCAAACAGCGGCTAGACGGCCGAATGATCGGCAAGGACCATGCGGATGAGAGCGGAAAGGTTGTGAGCCTGCATTTTAGCCATGACACTGGCGCGATATCCCTCGATCGTTCGCGCGCTGAGACTGAGATCGTGGGCGATGATCTTGTTCGATTTGCCGGCCACCAGACCATCCAGCACCTGTCGTTCCCGTTCCGACAGATTTTCCAGGCGGCGACGAACCTCGGCGGAGCGCTCGCCGCGCTCGCGCTCGCCACTGCGGCGGGCCAGCGCCGTCCGGATGGACTCGAGAAGCATTTCGTTGTCGAAGGGCTTCTCGACAAAGTCGACGGCCCCCGCCTTCATGGCCTCGACCGCCAGCGCGACGTCGGCATGACCGGTCATGACGATGACAGGCGTATGGTTCTGATCGGCCACGAGTTTGCGCTGGAGTTGCAGTCCATCAATTCCGGGCATGCGGATGTCCGTGACAATGCATCCTGCCTCCGGCCGTGGCTCGGCATCCAGGAACGCGGCGGCCGACTCGTGCACCTGCACGGCAAGTCCGGCCGTTGCGAGCAGGAAGGCCAGCGCCTGGCGCACATCTACGTCATCGTCGATGATGTGAACGACTTGGCTGCTTGACACGACTCTCCTCCCTATGCCTCGCTGGATCGTGAACCCGGTCCCCTCTTCACGATGTTCGGCAGGCCGACAGCCGACGCGGTCGTGCTTTATCCTGACGAACCGCTGAAAACATGACGTTTCCACGCGAAGCTTTCAATTTCGCGAGCCTTTCAATTTCCTCGGCCCTAATCTTGTCACCATGACGCGCCGCCCAAGCTGGCGTCCGAAACTTGTTGATCCTCGTCGCCATCGTCTTGCAGGACGCCCGAGCGCACGATGAAGCGAAAAATCGTCCCGCCGCCAGGATTTGGCTCAGCCGCGATTCGTCCACCATGCGCTTCGATGATCGTTCGCGAGATCGAAAGGCCAACGCCCAGCCCGCTTTTCTTGGTGGTTACGAAAGATTGAAAAAGCCTCGCTGCCACGTCAGGCGCGATGCCAGAACCGGTATCGCCAACGCTCACCCTGACCATGCCATTGGGAGCCGGCGCACTTGCGACCAGAAGCTGCCGGCGCGGTGAGTCTTTCATCGCCTCGAGGCCATTGCGGATCAGATTGAGAAGCACCTGCTGAATCTGGATTTTATTCACCAGGACCAGATCAACGGAGGGATCGAGGGCCAGCTCGAAGCGGACCGGTTGATCCTTCTCTGCGACAACTGCCAGCGCGTATGCCTCCTGGACCATCTTCGCGAGGCTTTCGATGCGTCGCTCGGTCTCGCCTCGAGCCACGAATTCGCGCAAACGCCGGATGACGTCGCCGGCTCTCAGCGCCTGCGCGGTTGCCTTTTGCATCGCGCCGGTCACCATCTCGCTTTTCTCACCTTCGGTCTGGGCGAGAAGACGCGTCGCCCCTTGGAGGTACGCGCTGAGCGCGGTCAGCGGCTGATTGAGCTCATGGGCGAGCGCTGACGCCATCTCGCCCATGTTGATCAGGCGCGAGACGTGCAGCAGCTCGCTTCGGAGCGCTTCCGCCTGCCGTTCGCGCGCCTGTCGTTCGGTGAGGTCGCGGATGAAGGCGATGAACTGAATGTTCGTGTCGAGCAGCCCGTCACTGACGTGGAGCTCGATCGGAAGGGTGCTGCCATCCTTGCGTTGGGCCACGAACTCCCGCGTCGTCAGCGTGGGGTGCTGTGCTTGGCGCGTCTGGTAGCGTGCGATGAAATCATCGAATTCCGCTTTGGCGTCGTGCGAAAAGAGCGACGAAATCTTGCGTCCGCGCACTTCTTCTGCGGTCAACTGGAACATGCCTTGGGCGGTCGCGCTGAAGGAGTCGATCGTACCTGCACTATCAAAGCCGATCATGGCGTCAGGAACGGTGGCAAGGATTGCCTCGAGGTACGTTTTGGCGGAGCGAAGCTCGGTCAGCGTTCGCTGCCTTTGCAGCAGGTAGGCGCCCAAGAAAGCGCCCAATATGGCGAGCAACGCCAGCGCGCTCGCGGCGACGGTGGTGTATACCGCCGCTCTATCCGCGCTTTTCTCGCGCTCCACGAGCAGGTCTGCCTCGACGCGTCTCATTCCGTCGAGCGTCCGCGTGATGAGCGAGGTTGATTGTCGCCCTCTTTCCGATGCGAGAATCGCCAGGGCCTCGTCGCGCCGAGCCGGCCCGAGCTCGACAACCTGAGCAAAGGCACTCAGCCGCGCGTCGATCATGCCTTGCAGGTTTTGCAGGCGTTGCCTCTGCTCGCCGCTGTCGATCAGATTGTTCAACGCCCGCAGGGAGGTCGTTACCAAATTCACTGCCTGGCGGTAGGTTTCGAGGTAGCTGGCTTCCCCGCTCAGGACCCAACCGCGCTCACCCGATTCGGCCTGAAACAGACCGACCTCGACCGTCGAAATTTGACGCAGCACGTCGTTGGTATGCTCAACCAGATTAAAGCTGTCGCGAAACCACACCAGATTCAACAAAAGCGCGGCTCCCGCACCGATCGTCAGCAGCGCGGCGGCGAGGAGCAGTCCGATCACGCGACGGTACAATCGCCCACCCCATCGCTAGGAAAGCCGACATGACGTTCGACGGGACATCCTGTCCGGACGAGTCGTCGCGAGCGAGGCGGACTCCCTGGTGCAGAGGAGCAACTGACATAAGGCAGCGCTCATGTTGAGCCTTCCTCACTGACCTCCCCCCGCTCGGATTTTTGCAGATTCACTGTGCCGACACTGGTAACCTTTTGATGTCTGGCGACGGTCGCGGGCCTGCGAACCCCAATGCTCAGGTCACCCGCCCTGCCCTGCCATCTGCGTGTCATCAAGGCCTCGGTGAATCTGGCTGTGGCCAGCGCTGATGCCAACGCATCGGGGTGAGACTTTTTTGGGCACTAGCTCTGCAAAACCGTCGAGAGTCCAGACCTGCCCCCGCCTCTGCGGCGCACCGCTCGGGTTGCGCACTGAAACGCATAGCTCTGATGCATTCGTCGGCCGAGTGATTCAGGTCAATGTCGCGCCGCGCCGGCGGTCGTAGGTTGAGCCCGTGAACGAGTTGCCGGTGACCGCATTCGCGTGAATCCACGCCGCTTGCACCGGTTCGCCTGCATCGCATGAGGCCGTGAAAGCCGGCCACGTCATCACCGGGAGGCGCTTTGCCTCCTCTGCAAACTAAGCAGGACGCACGGAGGGCCTATGAGCACCACCACGTCGACGGACTTCGGCTCGATCCTGAACGCCGCCATCCAGGGCGGATATGTCGCCGACCTCGCGGGAGGGACCTACACGATCACCCAGCCGATCGTGATCCACATCACCAGCACCACAACAGGGCCGATGGGTATCGACGGCGGCGGCGCGACGCTCGTGTCGCAGGTGACCAACGGGCAGCCGTTGATCCAGATCGTCGTCGATCCGGGCGTGGACGCCCGCTATCTGAACCTTTCGAACTTCACGATCCAGGGCAACGGCAGGGAGGGCGACGGCATCAAGCTCCTCGCCGACGGCAACGACCGTTGGCTTTACAACTATACGATCAACAACGTCACGGTGTCGCATGTCGGCGGTTACGGCCTCGACGTGCAGGGCAGCGTATTCGAGGGCATCACCTCCAATTCGTGGATGATCGGCGACGCCAAGGGCGGCGCCTACTTTGCGCACAGCGGAGGCGGCGGCCAGGTGAGCGCGCTCAGGTGGTTCGGCGGCGGCTTCCAGGACAACGGTGGCGCCGGCCTGACGCTCGACAACGGCGCGCGCGACATGAGCGTGGGCGGGGTGTCGTTCGTGAACAACAACGGCGCAGGCATCAGCGCCGGTTCGGGCATCACCTCGGTCTCCTCGAGCACCTTCGTGGACAATCACGGCCCCGGCGTGTGGGTCCAGAACTACGGCAATTTCAACGACAACACGTTCACGAGCTCCGGCGCGCAGACGATCGGCATCACCGGCTGGCTGAACGGCGGCGCCACGCTGATCGGCAACACCGCCACGGGCTCGTCGCTGGCCAATCTGCAGGGCTACGGGTCGGCCTTCGAGAGCGGGGACAGTGGCCAGATCGTCACCGGTTCGAACATCGCGGTGGGCGGTGATGGCGGCGGCAACACGGCGCACGTCACCGTCGACACGCACGGCATGGCAATGCCGGTAGTTGCCGGCGTGACCGCCGCCACGACGGCCGCGGTGGCCAGCTCCACCGGCACGGGCCCGCTGGAGACCGCGCTGGACGCGGCGATCGCGGGCGGCACCGTCGCCCATCTGACGGACAACACTTACACCGTCACCACGCCGATCATCATCCATGTGACCAGCTCGACCCAGGGTCCGATCGGCATCGACCTTGGCGGCGCCAAGATCATTTCGCAGATCGCCGGCGGCGGGCCGGTCATCGAAATCATCGTCGATCCGGGCGTCAATGTGGGCACGCTCACGCTCTCGAACTTCCTGATCCAAGGCAACGGCTACGAGGGCGATGGCATCAAGATCGTGGCCGACGGCACCGACCGTTCGATCCACAACCTCAACATCAGCGGCGTCAATGTCGAGCATGTCGGCGGCATCGGGCTCGACGTCATCGGCAACGTCCAGGGCGCCGTCTTCGATTCGTGGATGCACGGCGACGACCAGGGCGGCGCGCGCTTCGCCAACAGCGCCGGCGGCGGCGTGGCGAGCGGGCTCAGCTGGACTGGCGGCGGCTTCCGCAAGAACGGCGTCGCCGGCCTGATCCTCGACAACGGCGCGCACGACATGACCGTCAAGGGCGCCTACTTCGTGGAGAACAATGGGCCTGGCATCAACGCCACCTCCGGCATCACACTGGTCAAGGAGACCGGTTTCGAGAACAACCAGGGCGCCGGCGCGATGGTCGGCGGATCCGGCGGCAGCTTCATCGACGATACGTTCTCGACCTGGGGCCCGCAGGGCGCCGCGGTGGCCGGACAGCTGACGGGCGGCCAGATCAACATGACCGGCACGGACGCAGAGTACTACGGTTCGGGCTCCGATACGACCGTACTGGCCAACGTGCAGGGGACCGGCACCCTGGCCATCGTCGGCGGCGGCAATGTCGTGGCCGGCCCGAGCGTGGCCGTGACCGGCGGCCAAGGGGTCGTCAACCCGCCCACCTCGGTGCCTGTGCTGACCGAAAAGCTGGCCAGCGACACCGGTTCTTCATCGACCGACAAGATCACCGCCAACCCGGCCCTGACCGGAACGGCCGATCCCAATGCCGTGGTCCACTTCACGGTCGACGGCAGCGCCGTCGCCGCCACCGCGACAGCCAACTCCACGGGCGCCTGGTCGTTCACGCCGAGCGGCCTGGCCAATGGCGCCCACACCATCGTGGCCAGTGAAACCAATACGGCTGGCACCGGCACGGCCTCGCTCGCCTTTACCTTGGACACGAAGGCGCCCGTGGTGACCGAGAAGCTCGCGAGCGGTGGCACGACCACCGCCAATCCGGCTCTGACCGGGACGGGCGATGCCGGCGCGGTCGTGCACTTCACGGCCGATGGCAGCGCCATCGCCGGCACCGCCACGGCCGATGCGACCGGCGCGTGGTCGTACACGCCGACCGGCCTGGCCGCCGGGACACACACCGTCGTGGCCAGCGAGACCGATGCGGCCGGCAACACCGGCTCCGCCTCGCTCGCCTTCACGCTCAGCACACCGACCACGCCGCCTTCGTCGACTGCGCTTGTCGTGACGGCAGGCCTGGCCAGCGACACCGGTTCTTCGGCGACCGACAGGATCACCGCCAATCCGGCCCTCACCGGGACGGCCGATGCCGGCGCCGTGGTGCACTTCACGGTCGACGGCAGCGCCATCGCCGCCACCGCCACGGCCAACTCGAGCGGCGCCTGGTCGTTCACGCCGAGCGGCCTGGCCGATGGCCAGCACACCATCGTCGCCAGCGAGACCAATTCCGGCGGCGCAACCGGCACCGCCTCGCTCGCCTTCACGCTGGACACGACGGCACCAATCCCGGTCTTCACCGGCGGCACCCTGGCCAACGGACAGGTAAGCTTGACCGGCACCACCGGCAGCTCCGGCGACACCGTCTCGATCTATGACGGCAACAGCTGGCTGGGCTTTGCCACCACCGGCAGCAACGGCAGTTTCACCTTCACCGCCGCCGCCGACTCCAGCATCACCCACTCCTACGGGATGAACGCTACCGACCTCGCCGGCAACGAAGGCCACGGCAACAGCCCGCTGGTCCTCAGCAGCTCGACGGTCACGCCACCGGTCTCGGTGCCGGTGCTGACCGAGAAGCTCGCCAGCGACAGCGGCGCCTCGGCGACCGACAGGATCACCGCCAACCCGGCCCTGACCGGAACGGCCGATCCCAATGCCGTGGTCCACTTCACGGTCGACGGCGCCGCCGTCACCGCCACCGCGACAGCCAACTCCACGGGCGCCTGGTCGTTCACGCCGACCGGCCTGGCCGACGGCACCCACACCATCGTCGCCAGCGAGACCAACACGGCTGGTACCGGTACGGCTTCGCTGTCCTTCTCCTTGGACACGAAGGCGCCCGTGGTGACCGAGAAGCTCGCGAGCGGTGGCACGACCACCGCCAACCCGGCCCTGACCGGGACCGGCGACGTCGGCGCGGTCGTGCACTTCACGGTCGACGGCAGCGCCATCGCCGGCACCGCCACGGCCGATGCGACCGGCGCGTGGTCGTACACGCCGACCGGCCTGGCCGCCGGGACACACACCGTCGTGGCCAGCGAGACCGAT
>WNFG01007911.1_pt1 | contig 10578 bp, 10 predicted proteins | sample 5400431 | NCBI WGS metagenome assembly WNFG01 (sample SAMN13153346, study PRJNA577476) | soil metagenome | isolation source: 120 cm saprolite under Douglas fir tree site 2 hole 3 replicate 2 | place: USA:California | collected 2015-04-18
ATCCTCCTGGGCGGCCCGCACAGGCTGCTTGAACCAGGCCGCTCCCGCACTTGACGCACCAGCCTATCGCTTGCGCGGCGGTTTTAGCAAGCTGGTTTGCTCTCACCGCGCTTGGTTGGCAATCGTCTCAGCGGGAATTGATGCCAGCTCTTCCGCGGCTGGCGGGTTATGAACCGGATCGGGATGAGGGAACGGCTGCGACCATAGCTCATTGCACCAGTGCTCCGCGAACGCTTGGGCCAATTTTTCGCGCGCAAACTTGAGGCGTATCGAACGCGTGTTTTCATTGACTAGTTGCAGATGTCCAAGTTCATGGAGGAACACGTCATAGAGAATGAATCGGCGAATGGCCAGTGCTGGCCATTTCTGGCCTCGTCTTGCCCCGAACTGCTCGGGCGTCTGACCCTTGACGAGGGCTTGCGTCAAGCTCATACGCGGCGGCAAGGCGCACAGGGCGATTTCCCGACGTCCCCGGTTTACATAGCCTAAGGTGCGCGCACCGCGACTCCCGTCATTGAAATGTACAGCGTGGAGGCGATGCCACAAGCCCGAAGGAAGACGGCTCAGGACAATGCGTACGTCCTCCTCATTGACATAGTGGATTCGGTCAGCACCGGGACGCGATAGCGAAAACTTGATTTGGGGCACGATCACTCCACCTGTATCCAGAATACTTTACATTGTGGCTCGTTGACGCGGATAGCCTCATGCAGATAGTGTTTCGCAGCTTGGCTGGCTATGACGCACACCGCGGTTCGATGCCATCGAGCCTATCCTTCCTCGATCACGTATAATCGTCCTTTCCCGCTATGAGCTACACCGTCCTGGCGCGCAAATACCGGCCGCAGAAATTCTCCGAGGTGATCGGACAAGAGCACGTCACCCGCACCTTGCAGAACGCGCTCGAACAGGGGCGCACGGCGCACGGCTACATCTTCAGCGGTCATCGCGGCATTGGAAAGACAACCGTGGCGCGCATTTTAGCGGCAGCGCTGAATTGCCGCTCGTCCGACAAGCCGGTGGCGGAGCCTTGCGGAGTCTGCGAGTCCTGCACGGAGATTCGCGCGGGCAATGCCGTCGACGTGATCGAGATTGACGCTGCTACGAACCGCGGCATCGATGAGATCCGCGAACTGCGCGAGGCGGCGCGCTACCGTCCAGCGCGCGATCGCTTCAAGATTTACATTCTCGACGAAGCTCACCAGATTACCGACGCCGCCTTCAACGCTTTGCTCAAGACTCTGGAAGAGCCGCCGGACCACATCGTCTTCATGCTAGCGACGACGCAGCCCGAGGATATTCCGCAGACCATCCGCTCGCGCTGCCAGCACTTCAGTTTCCGTGCCGTGAAGTTCGATGACATTGTCGGGCAGCTCCGCGATCTTGTCGGACGCGAAAACATCGAAGCCGATGACGATGCGCTCGCACTGCTGGCCGAAGCCGGCGACGGGTCCATGCGCGACGCGCTTTCTATTCTCGATCAGGCAATCGCGTCATCCAACGAGAAACTGACTGCTGATTCCGTGCGCAATTTGGTTGGAGCCGCGCCCGCGCATGTTCTTGAGAACGTGATGCAGGCGGTCGCTCGCGGCGCGAGTGAGGAAGTGCTGCGGCAGGTCGACCATCTCATCAGCGAAGGCCACAGTCCGACGCATTTTGCGCGACAGATGGTGCGGTTCCTGCGCAATGCGACTGTCGCCAAAGTTGCGGGCAAGGACTCTTCCTTGCTCCAGATTTCGAGTGAAGAACGAGAGCGCGTGGAGCGTGTCGCGGAACTGTTCGGCGAGGAATGCTGCGGACTCACGGCGAACTGGGCTACAAGCAGGAGCAACGGTTTCACCTGGAACTCGGCTTGCTTAAGATGACGCATGCGCAGCGGTTGCTACCGATTGAGCAACTGCTGAGCGACGTGGCTGCCTCTTCGAACGCTGCGGGGACGAGCCCTACCAGAACGCCGGTGCGGCCTTCGATTGTCTCTGGTGGTGCTTTCGAAGCGCGAAGAACAGACGCGGTTGCTCCTGCGCGTCCCACTCAAGTTTCGCCATTCGCGGCTGACTCGGCGCGCAAGAGTGGTCCGCGGCAGGAGTCTCCGGCGGATCCAGCTCCCGGGAACGGTCCGCGTAGCGTTGCGGGAAGCGGCTCGTCCGCGCCGGTGATTATAGGCGCTGCCGCGCCTTCTGAAGTTCCGCAAGCGCAGGCGCCCCAAATTCAGGTTGCCCCGGCAATCTCGTCGCCTCAACCAGCATCCGCGGTTTCAACCTTTCCCATCGAGAAGCTGCAAAACGCAGTGCTGCAGGCGCTGATGGATGGCAACCAGCGAATCCTGGTGTCGATGCTTGAAGCGGGCGAATGGTCGGTGGAGGGGAATGAGGTTGTCATCAAGGTGTCTGAATCGCAGACTGTGGTTGACATGTCGCTGGGCCCGGATGCGAGACGCCTGGCAATCGCTTCGGCCAGCGGCAGTCTGGGACGGGCAGTGAAGCTGAAAATTGTTCCTGGAGCGACGGTGGCAACGCCGGAAGCAAAGAGTAACGGCAACGCAGCCAAATCCGGGGCGGCGAACTCGGGGATCGGCGGCCGGGGACGCGCAGAGCAGGATGCCGTCGTCCGCCGATTGCAAGAAAAGTTTGGCGCGGAAATTCGTACGGTGATTGATTACAAGGAGAAGCGGTAAGGCATTTTATGGGTGGATTCAACCTGCAAGAACTGATGTCGAAAGCCAAGGCGCAGTATGAGACTCTACAGAAAAAGATGCAGGAGACTGTGGTCGAGGCCTCGTCGGGCGGGGGCACAGTCACGGCGAAAATGGATGGCCGCAAGCAACTGCTGAGCTTGCGCATCGATCCTGAAGCCGTGAAGTCGGGCGACGTGGAGATGCTGCAAGACTTGGTGCTGGCCGCCGTGAACGAAGCGGCGCGCAAAGTCGATGGAGCGATGCAGTCGACCGTGGGCGGCATGCTGGGTGGAATGGGCATCGGCGGACTTTAGGGGATTTGGAATTTTGTAATCGGGTAATTGGGTAATTTGCTCGGCCCTCCCGGACTACGTAGTTTCGACCGTACGATTTTCAAATTACACAATTACCCGATTACCAAATTCCTCAATTTTTCCTATGTCTAAATTTGCGGAGCCGATGTCGCGGCTGATCGATGAGTTGAAGAAGCTGCCGGGCGTGGGCTCGAAGAGCGCGCAGCGGCTGGCATTTTACATTCTGCGAGCGAGTGATGAAGATGCCGAGGCGCTGGCGGCCGCGGTGCGCGACGTCAAGGCCAACCTGCGGCTGTGCTCGGTGTGCAACAACATCACCGACGTCGATCCGTGCGTGTACTGCACCAGCGCGACCCGCAACCAGCGCCTGGTTTGCGTGGTCGAAGAACCCACCAACATTGCCGCCATCGAAAAGACCAAGCACTTCAATGGCGTCTACCATGTGCTGCATGGATCGCTTTCTCCGCTGCATGGCGTGGGGCCGGAACAGTTGCGTATTGCGAATCTCATCAGCCGCGTCGATGCGGGCAACGTGGATGAAGTAATCGTGGCCACCAATCCCACGGTGGAAGGCGAGGCTACTGCTACTTATCTATCGCAGCATCTCAAGCGCGCGGGCGTAAAGGTGACGCGCATCGCGATGGGCATCCCCGTCGGCAGCGACATAGAGTACACGGATGAGATCACGATGCTGAAGGCAATGGAGGGACGGCGGGAGTTGTAGGCAGTTCTCGGCGCACGATCAGCGTGGCAACGCGACGATACCCCAAGGTCCGTCGCCGACTTTCACTTTCCTCGTAACGCTTAAGTTGCTGAGATTTACGACCGACACATCGTTCGAGGGGCCGTTGGCGCTGAAGAGGGTTTTGCCGTCGGGAGAGAACGCGATGCCCCAGGGGCGCTCGCCGATTTCCTGCGATGCGGTGACGTGGTTGGTGGCGGTGTCGATGACGAAGAGCTTGTGTCCGCGGCCTGTGCTTACGTAGAGGGTTGCGCCGTCGGGAGAGATCAGAACGGACATGGGCTTGATCTTGCCGGGCTCGCCGAGCGTGATGGTTTGGATGGCCTCATTCTTCGCGGTATCGACTACTGTGACGGCGGCGTCATTTTCGGAAGTGACGTAGGCCCGGGAACCGTCGGGCAGGAACGCTACTGAACGTGGGCGATGGCCCACCTTGATCGTTTTCGTCGGCATGGCGGTTGCGATGTCGATGGCTGTGATGGTTCCGTTATTTTCGGAAGTCACGTAGACGAACTTGCCATTCGGACTCACTTTCACACCTTCGGGCTCTTCTCCTACCGGAACTGATTTCGTTACTTTGCCGGTGGCGAGGTCGACGAAGCTGGCCTTGGCGTCGTCTTCGTTCGAGACGATGATGGTACGGCCATCGTTTGTGATGTCGAAGTTCTCCGGGTCGGAGCCGGAGGGAATGATGCGGATGAGTTTGTTATGCTGAACGTCGAAGACACCGATGCCGTCGGCGCTCTTGTCGGGTGGAGGGAGTTTGCTTTCATCCACTCCGGGGCCTGCAATGGGCGAACCGCTGAGGGCGATATAGAGGAAACGGTGGTCGGGGCTGGGGTGAATGCCGCGCGGACGCTTGCCCAGCGGGATGGTCGCTATAACCTGAAGTGTAGAAGAATCGATCTCGCTGAGATCGCCCGAACGCTCGTTGGTGACGTAGATGATGAAATGCGAACCGTCGCGGACCTCGGAGGTCTGGTCAGAGGAACCGCAACTGATCGCAGTGAGAATCAAGACGCAAAGTGCGACCTTATGAGAACTTGATTCGAACATGGGCTCGCGACGATTTTACTGCCAATTGTCTGATGACGTACTGTGGGGACCGTTTCATTGCAGATCGGGGACATGGATACACGCCGGTCCTGGAGCTGAGGGGACTGCACTACTTCATGTGCAACTGTGCAAACGTTTGCCATCGCGACATTTTTAGAACGCTGCGACGAACGCGGCCGCCTTGCCTTGCGATAGGCTTAAACGTTGCCGCAACATAAACTTACAGGCGATCCTGACGATGACGGTTGAATCCCATTCGTGGCATGCGGTTTGCATTGAGGGAAGGTCTGTTCCTCCTTGGATCGTCAACCGGCGAATCCGGTTTTAAGATCCGCGATCTGTGACTGGGTTGAGGAGGCACGAAGCCGGGCAACCGGACTGGTCCTAACCCAACCAGATGGCAGCCTCTACACCAGTCGCTGTGAGAAACCGGGCCAACCAGCCCGGTTTTCTTTTTACTTCAACGCGTCAAATCCGGTTCGAGAAAAACGTTCGCTTCTTCGTGGGCGGACGCCAGTCCTTCTGGGAGGGTGCCGCGATTGTATTCCGCCATGCGGTTTTTCCATTTGAGGAAGTCAGTGATGCTTTGTGGTTCCACCCGGACTTCGACACGGCGCAGGCTGGCGAGCAGCAGATTCATTTCGTAGCGGAAGCCGGCGGCGCTGCGGAGATTCTTGGCGGAAGGATGCGTGGTGTCGATTTTATTCTGGCGCAGTTCGAGCAATCCCCAGCCTGCGGGAAGTTCATCGCGGCGAATCAATCCAGCCGGACCTAAGTAGAAACGCTCGCAGCCGACTCCCTGCTCGGGCTTGAGGCGCCAGGGTTTGCCGCGGTCGGCGAGGAAGTCAGCGCGCGTGACTTTGCACTCGACCAGAACGGAGTGGCAGGCGCGCTTCCAGCCGATGGCGTCAGGCATCTCGCCGCTGACGCAGGCTTGCTCGGAGAGGACTACGCCGCAGCGGTAGCGGCGCAGCCAGTGAACGGCTTTCGAGACCAGTAGAGAGTGAGTCATTGTTTCGGGCTTCAGGTTTTGGGCTTCAGCTTTCGGGCTTCAGCTTTCGGGCTTCGCTTCCGCCTAAAGAGCAACTCCATTTTTATTTGAAGAAGACTTGTAGCGGAAGTGGCTGGAGAGCTAACCCCGCGCACTTGTTTGTGGAAATCTGCTGAAAAATATTTACAGCCTTCGACTTTGACGCCGGATGAGTGTGCAGATTCCTGCATAGTGCGGCGGTTTTGAATGGTATCCCCTCCCACCCCACTTTGCGAATCGCCAGTAAACATGCGGGTGGGAGCGATTTGAAGTGCGCAACTGGCGAATTTGATCTTTATTTCCAATAGCTTACGGGTAAAATCTTGACAACACAGCACTTAACTTGCCCGGTGGAGATCGATCCTATGCTTCCGCCTTAGCAATGATCTGCCTTTTTCGGCTCGGAGCGCAAGGTCAGATGTCACAGGGCAGGCCTGCGTAGAGCGCCGGCGGGTACCGGCGGAATATGTGAAACCCGAATCGACGTGACTAACATAGTCAGATCGAGTACAATTAGGTATGCGCGTCGTGAACATCAGCGTGCTGAAGGCGAAACTCAGCGCTCACCTCGAGATGGTGCAGAACGGTGAAGAAGTCCTCGTTTGCGACCGTAACAAGCCGGTGGCGCGAATCATTCCCTGCTCTGCGGAGGACGAATCCGAGCGGGAGCGACGACTGATTGCCCGTGGCGTTCTGGTGCCGCCGAAGAAGAAGCAGCGGTCGCCTTTACCACCTCCTGCGGGAAACGTATCCGATGAGGTCATGGAGAGGCTATGGCGCGAAGAGCGGGACCGCTAGCCCGGGCTTCCGCCTTCTGGGATGCAAGCGCACTGGTTCCTCTCTGTGTCCGTCAGGGCATCACACCCAGCGTTGTCAGCTTATATGAGAGCTATCACGCAGTCATCTGGTGGGCGACTCCGGTTGAGATTGCCAGCGCACTGGCGCGGTTAGTACGAACCAAGGAGATCAGCACCAGTGACTGCGCAAAAGCCCGGCAAGTCGCGGTGGCGTTGGCTGACGAGTGGTCGGTTATCCAGCCATCGAATGCGCTGCGCGACCACGCGACGCGACTCGTCGACCGTTACGATTTGAAGGCCGCCGATGCAATGCAGTTGGCGGCGGCCCTGGACTGGTGCGACAAGGTTCCCCGCGGGGAAATCTTTCTGACCGCCGACCAAAAGCTGCGCGAGGCGGCCGTACTCAGCGGATTCGACGGGAAAGCGATCTAGCCGCCGCGGGGACGCCGAGCTACGGTTTGATCTCGAACACCGTACCGGCAGCGTAGGCTCCGCCGCAGCAAGAGGTTGCGAAAAAACCTTTAGCGGAAAAAAATGCGACCAAGGGGGCTGAGGAGTGGGAGTGAGAACTTCAGGCGTCCCTCCGGGACGCGTCTCGATTTACCGCTTTCCCCCGGCGCTGAACGCGCCGGGTTATTATCAAACGCCCCTCCGAGGCGCTTTCAGAATGATCGGTCGGTGCAGGACCGTTTCCAGCAAGTGGCGTTCGGCGGCGATGGTTTGGGCGGACTGTCCCAGGGGTGAATAGCCTTCGGCGGCGATAATCAGAGCTTCGTTCCCTTTCATTCTGGTCTGAGCATTTTCAATTTGAACGCGGCGGATGTGGCCGTCGTGGGCGGCGTCCAGGGCGTTGGCTAGGCGCAAGACTGCGGCTAGCTGGATGGTTCCCTTCTGTTCGTCGGGGAGGAGATCGCGTAGCGATTTGTGTTTTCTGGTAGGCAGTGCGCCTCGGTGGAAGCGGGCAACGATGGCAGCGCGCTGAAATTCTGCGGGCTTCCAGCCTAGCGGGTTGCCGTGGGCGCGAATCATGTCGAGGGACGTCTTGTGATGTCCCTTCTCGCCTTTGGACCTGCCGACTTCGTGCAGAAGGGCTGCGGCTAGCAGGCTGGAACGGGCTGAACTGCCATCGAGGGCAGGCTGCCATCCGGTGGCGAGAAGGCCATCGTAAAGTTGAAGAGCCAGGCTGGCTACGCGCTCGGAGTGCGGGAAGTCGGGATCGAGGCCATTCGCCCATAGCTTCATGCGGCGGGTGGCAAGGGCTTGAATCTGTTTGCCTTGCGGCAGGGCGGCGCGCCAGACCTGCCAGAGGGAATTCTCACCGACCATTCTTGCGCGGTAGCGCTCGATACGTTTGGCGCGCTCGGAGAGGATTCGTTCGTGCCAGCGGTTTCGTGAAGCTGCATCAGGAAAAACGTGGCAGGAGACGGCGGTTGACCAGAGCACGTCGAGGTCGTGAACGTCGCCGAGCAAGTCCTGAATTTCTTTGAGGTCGTTGCTCCAGGCCTTGTGCTCTGCGGGAAGGAAATTCTCAACGATGTAGCGAAAGCGCTTGATGCCGATGCGCAGAGAGTGGAAAGCGGTTTGGGAGCGGTTGTGTAGAGCGCGGGTGTGGAGTTCGCGGGCGGCGGTCCAACGCTCCAGAGCCAGGTGCTTGAAGAGCGGGCTGCCGGGGCGGAAGCGGGCGGCGCGTGCGGGGAGGGACTTACTCCACTGGCGCCATTGTTTGCGGTCGAATTCTTCGAGAGCAGCGTGGGCTTCGTGCTTTTGTTCCTGCTCACGCTGTTGGAGGATTTTCAGCAGGGACTGGGCGGCCGGATCGGCCGAGTTTCCTGCGGGCGCATGATTCTGTAGAGGTATAAGCAAAGCGGGCGAGAGCTTGCCCTGAGCTTGCCGAAGGGGCGCCCGCTCCACACTATCTGGTTCCACACTGGCTTCTGTGGGGTGCAGCTTCTCGACCCATTCTTCCATTACGTGGATGTCGCGCAGGTCACCGAGGCGCTGGAAGAGGCGTTTGCCGGCTTTCTTCATGGCTTTCCAGTCGGGATCGGGATCGAGTGCCATCAAGCCATCGGCCAGGGATCGGCAGCGGCGCAGGGAGACGCGCAGGTCGTGGACCGGATCGGGGCGAAAATCGGAAGTAACGCGCTCACACTCCTCCAAAACCCGCAGCATCCAGTAACGCAAGCCGCTGGTTTTCCGCGCATGCGTGGCACGAGTCGTTGAAGAAGGCACTTGGGGCTCCGAGGACACCATAGTTGCGACTGCCTATTCTCGCCGGAGATGGCCGCGAATGCCAGTGCCGGCCAAAATCCTCACCACGGGGGACACAGGGGAGCACAGGGTAAAACGTGACCTCCGTAACGTGCAGGCCTTACCTGTTGGATTTAACCTTTCTATACCTAGCCAGAGCTGCGGGTCGAGGGGTGTCTTATCAACGATGCGACCACATTTCATGCCAATCGGGCGGCCTCCGCGCGCGCTTTTGTACACAGCCTGAACATTCTCATCAAGTACGCGCGCATGTACGGCCCTGACCATAAGCGCACGGAAGCCCAGTTCGAGACAGCCTGGAATGAATTGCAGCAGGGCTTGCCCAAGGCGGGAGACGGCGGTTTTTTGCTGGGAGTTTCGGACAACAAGTTGTTGCTGGATGGAATTCCGCTGGAAGCTGGGCAGACCGAACGCAGCTTTGGCCAGCTCTTGAGCACGGCCGGATTGGCGAGCCTGCACTTCTCCAAAGACGTTACGGTGGAAGATTTTGCCCGCCTCGTGCGGGCCTTTACCCTGGCTGGTTCTAAAGCCCAGGATGTGGCCAAGCAGATCAAAGAAGCTCTGAGCGGCGGAAGCAGGCAGAGCACGATCAAGATCAATGAAGTGAAATTTGTGGCGGCCGATCCGCTGACCGGCGATATCAGCGTGGCGGCACAGATCGCAGCGCAAACCCTGGGACCAGAGTTCAAGCAATGGCTGAACGATCCGCAGAAACTGCTGCAATTGATTGCGGCGGCGGAAGGCGCCAATGCCGGAGGCGGCGGCCAGGGCGGCGTCGCTGGAGTTCCGTTCGGGAGCGTTCCTAACGGTCCCGGCCATTGGGTCGCGGGGCCGGCCAGCGGGACAGGGACCGCGACAGGGGCTGCTCCTGCCTGGGAAGGTGGAGTGGTGCCGCTTCAGGAAGCAGAGGTGATTCAGGCCATACGCCTGCTCACGAGATTCGGGCAGGTGCAGGACGATCCGAGTGTTCGTCCGGAAGATCTGCAGAAAGAGCTGGGCGAGACCGATGCGAACACGCGGCTGAACTTGCAGCAGTTGCTGGGGAGCCTGGCGGCTAAGGCCACCGCGGACCAGGAAGAGAATACGCCGCTGTTGATGAAGGCTGCGGAGCACATGGCGATCCGCTTCGCTCTAGAGCGCTACTCCAAAGGCGAGGTGAAGGTGAATGCCGTGCATCAGATGATGGAGCACATGAGCCGGCAGATGGACTCGCTGCGCGGGATTTTGAAGATACAAGAAGAAAAGATGAACAAGGCCGGAATCCTGGTTGAGTCGCACGCCGACATGCTGGACCGAATGTTCTGGGCGGAAGTACCGGAGTCGGGAAAGAAGACCGTACTGCTTTCGAATGAGGCCCCGTGTGTGCCGCCGCGAAACCTGCGCCAGTTCGTGGAAGTGCTGCTCGACCGCGACGACAAGCAGACGTCCACCGAAATTCTGAACAACTACTCGGGATGCCTGGTGATCAAAGACCAGGAATCGCGCCGCAAGACGGCGATTGGATTAAGCCAACTGGCAGACCTTTACGCCCGGCTGGGCGGCGAAGCGATGGGCAAGGCCATCCACCAGGTGAGTGAGCAGTTATGCGTGGAAAAAGATCCCGAACTGCAAAGCCTGCTGAGCGCGGCATTTGTCCGCCTGAGCCAGGAAGCCAGCGAGTCCAAGAATTATCAAGCAGTCAATGCAGTATGCAA
>WNFG01005579.1_pt1 | contig 10575 bp, 11 predicted proteins | sample 5400431 | NCBI WGS metagenome assembly WNFG01 (sample SAMN13153346, study PRJNA577476) | soil metagenome | isolation source: 120 cm saprolite under Douglas fir tree site 2 hole 3 replicate 2 | place: USA:California | collected 2015-04-18
CTAGCCGAGGCAGTCGGCTGGGCGATCGGATACGCGATCCTCGACGGGCGTGGCATCACCGTCGTCCTCAGCAGCGGCGACATTCTGCTGCTCACGCTCGGCGGGCTCGCCGGCGCGGCCCTGTGGGGCGCGATCGGCGCTGGCCTCGGAGCGATCATCCACCACCAAGTCGGCGGCGTCATCACGCTACTCGCGGGGGGCCTCGTCGTCGACGACCTCCTGTTCGGCCTCGTCCCCTCGGTAGGGCGGTTCACGCCAACCCGTGCTACGGACGCACTGACGGGCCTCCGAGTCGATCATCTGGTCTCGCCAGGCGTCGGCGCGATCACGTTGATCGCCTGGGCCGGCGCACTGGCGGCTGCCGGTATCGTCCTATCCGCTCGGCAGGACATCAACTGACTCCCTGGGTGACCGCATGCGCGCATTGACGAAGCGCTCAAGGCCAGATGACCGGAGAAGGCTGGACGACGAATGGACCACAGCTAGTGGCGATCGACTGCCATCGGCGGCTACCAGTGGCACACGTCATGATCACCGTAAGCGGGCTATTCGCGCAGGCCAGCGACCATACAGACTGGCTGGCAGATGGCGCCCCAGCAGGATTCAAACCTGCGCACACGGCTCCGGAGGCCGCGTCAGTCAACTAGCGACTTTCCGCCCTTGACCAGGCTCGGCGTCTTCGTTAACAGCTAGCCCATCTTTGGGGCTGAACCGGGGGGACGGTCTGCAGAGCTGGCAGACCATTCGGCCAGGTACGCGAACCTGCCGCCATTCCGCACCGTCAGCTAATCTGCCAGCTAATATATATACCTGCCGACAGTGGAGTGCCCTGGCGGCGGGGAATGCGCAGGACACGGCGGAAATAAACCTTCCAGTGGACTCCCAGGCTTATATACGCGCACAGCTCGTAAAACAATCATCCGTGGCGCGCTGCAGAGGTGTGCCGTACGTTAAATCGTGCTCTCCTGTCCGTGGCCCGGTATCCGTACAGTGACAGGTAGCGACCCCCGCACCTGTGGCCGCAGGCTCATGCCCGCCCGGCCACGCGCGGGCGCTCAGCCAGGTGAGGGCAGGCGCGCGAGGTGGCTGGCGGGCGGCAAGGGAAGCCTCGGGAAAGGCGGTCGGCAGAAAGGCGCGAGGGCGGGCAGTAATTAAATCCGCGGCGGTCAGTGACGATTGGCACATAAACTGGCGTGGGCGTCCTCACCTGTGAGCACGCGCCGTCCGGGGCAGGCGCGTATCCGCTGCACGGCCCGCCAGTTAGCCGGCGTGCCCGCCGAATGCGGCCACGACCAGGAAATACGACACTCCGGTCGGCGGAGGGACGTCTGTGAGCTCGGCCGCCGGGCCGTAGGCCCTGGCCGGCGCGGCGACCGTCTCCTGCGTGCGCACGGCCCACCCGCGGTCCCGCAGCAGGGCGCCCACATCATTCGGGCAGAACCTCGCCTCAGGGCCGCCAGCGCCGCTCCCGGGCGGGACGCGACGAGCGAGGGTGTCGAAGATGAGGACGCAGCCCTCACCCGACAGTGCCGTCACCGTGTCCAGCAGGCCCAGCCCGGCGCGGAAGCTGAAGTACATCAGCAGGCCCTCGGCCACCCAGACCGTCACCCAGGCAGGATCAAATCCCGCCTTCAGCAGCTCCGGTGCCCAGCCTGCAGCAAGGTCAACGGCCACATCGGTGACCGCGCCGTGCGGCACTGCCCGCCCGGCAAGAACCCCCGCCTTGTGGAGGAGCACGCTTTCCTGATCCAGCTCGAACGTGCGCGTGCCAGCCGGAAGCGGGACCCGGCAGGGCCGGGTGTCCAGCCCGGCGCCGAGTTCTGTCACCTGTGCCCCGCTGGCGGGCACAGCCGCCAGCACCGCATCGTCGAACCACCGCGTGCGGACGGCAAGCAAGACATCCTCCCGCCCCTGGCGCTGCTCTTTGCGCCACAGCAGATCTCTCCCGCGTTCCCCGGCCAGGTCAGCGGCGAACTCATCAGCGAACAAGCGGTCCGGCCGGGCTGCTTCCCGCGCCCGCAGCGCCGCCGTCCAGTACGCACTCGATGCAGCCGTTTCCATGTCCACCCAGACAGCCAACCACGCCCCGCCGATAGCCGCCTCCCCACGAGACTTCCGGATACTTACATGCGCGCCCCGGGGTCGCGGCACCGGGATAACGCCCGGGAAGAAAAGGCGGCAAGCGTGCAAAGCTCACGGCACGCCAGGCCTCAAAGTAAGAATGTGGTCAAGCTGCCTCCGGGAAACAATGCCCCAAGTGGCTGGCGTGATACGTCATCCGAGGTGAGGACCAGGAGTCGTCATATTTTCCTTTCCGCCGGGCCCGGGTGAAAAATGGTAGCTGGAATTGTCGCGGAGCCGGTTGACTTCACGCCTGGACCAGAGCAATTGTCGTTCAGAAGGCGCTGGCGCAGGCAAATGAAAACGGGAATAGCGCCGGAGGATAAAAGAACGGAGTCACGACCATGGGACGCATCAGCACCCCCGCCCCCGACACGGCCCGCAGCGCCCCGGACGCCGCGACGAACCCGGCCCCCGTGCCCGTTGCCCCGCTGGCGGGCGACAGCCCCGCAGCGGCCGTCCTGGCCGCCCTGTTGGCCGAACCCGCCGGGGCGACCGTCGCGGTCATCGCCGGGCACGCTGGCATCAGCGCCGCCGCCGCCCGGCAGGCCCTGCTCGCGCACGAGAAGAACGGCACCGCAGCCCGCGTCAAGGGCAGCCGGCCCGGCGTCCCCGACACCTGGACGCCCGCCGCCGCGCCGGCCAGCCTGCACGGCGAGACCCCGCCCGCCGAGGCTCCTGGCGCGGGCTGCACCGCCGCTGCTGGGCAGCCTGCCCCGGCCCCCGCTGACGACACCACTGCAGGCGGGGAAGCGGATGCGCGCACCGAGCCGGGGCCGGACCCGGCGGGGAACTGCAAGCGTTGAACTGACGGAACCACAACAGGTAAGGGCCACCGGAGGCGCACTGGACCTCCTGGCAACAACCGCGTTGCCCTGCCCCTCCAGCACCATTTTCCGGGAGCGAATGAAAAAAGGCCCTCAAAACGGGATTTATGTAGTAGGTCAGCAATGCCGCGGCACGCGGGACCAGCCCGCTCATGACAGATACCCCAGGCAGCGTAACGCGCCGCACGCAGGCAGGCGCGCCCGAACCGGGCCGCCCGCCAGTACCCGCACCGGGGCCTTCTCTCATCGCGGCCCGTGTGCCCGCCTGGCCTCTTGTTCGTGCTCCCCTGGGCGCCCCCCCCGGCCGGGCGGCCCGTGCGGGGGCCGGACTTGACCGGGCGGGCGGAGCGGAGCGTGGGTCGTCGCGACCCCGCGGACGGGCCGCCCCCGGGAACGCACATCGCTCCCGGCCGGCCCCCCGCCGCCCCGGACGGATCACCCGGTGCCGCGGATGACGCGCTGCTGACGATCGAGGAGGTGACTGCCGAGTTGCGGGTGTCGCGCGCCGCGTTCTACCGCTGGCGTCGGCGGGGAGCCGGCCCGCTGGTGGTGCGGCTGCCCGGCGGGACCGTGCGGGTTCGGCGCAGCGCGCTCAGCGCGTGGCTGCGCCGCCTGGAAGACACGCAAGACGGACAGGAGCAGACAGCAGATGGACAGTTACGCCGTCAGGTTCTGGGACACCAGGAAGATCAGCGACAACAGCAGGGGAGGACGCTACCGGGTCCGGTGGGCCGTCGACGGCCAGGAGCACTGCAAGTCGTTCCGGAACAAGACCCTCGCTGACGGGTTCCTCGACGGCCTCAAGGACGCCGCCCGCAGCCGGCGGCCCTTCAGCCCCCGCACCGGCCGGCCCGTCGCCGAGCCTGCCGAAGGGGAGCCGGTCACCTGGTACGAGCACGCCCGCGCCTACGCCGAAGCCAAATGGCCGAACCTCGCCCCGGTATCCCGCCGGTCGGTCGCCGAGGCCCTGGTCACCGTCACCATCGCCCTCACCGCGAAGCAGAACGGCGCGCCCGAGCCGAAGGTGCTGCGCCGCGCGCTATTCGGCTGGGCGTTCAACCCTGGTGCCCGCGAGCAGGACCCGCCGCGCGAGATCACGGCCGCCCTCGGATGGGCCGCTCGCGCCTCGCTGCCGGTTAGCGCGCTGGACGACCCTGCTGTGGTGCGGCTAGTGCTCGGCGCGTGCGCCCGCACCCTGGCCGGCAAGCCCGCCGCCGGGTCGACGCAGCGGCGCAAGCGGTCGGTGTTCTACAACGCCCTCGGCTACGCCGTCGAACGCGGCCACCTCGCCTCCAACCCGGTCGACCGCATCCAGTGGACCACCCCCGCTGTCGCTCAGAGCGTCGACCGGCGGGTCGTCGTCAGCCCCGCCCAGGCCAGGGAACTCCTGGGCGCCGTCCGCGGCCTGTCCGGCCGGGGCGCGCACCTGGAGGCGTTCTATGCCTGCCTGTACTACGCCGCGCTCCGGCCGTCGGAGGCGGTCATGCTCCGCGAGACCGACCTGCACCTGCCCGCCAAAGGGTGGGGCCGGATCGACCTGGCCGCCTCCGCCTCCCGCGCCGGGCGGGCCTGGACCGACCACGGCGCCGCCCGGCAGGAACGCGGCCTCAAGCACCGCGCCGCCCACGAAACCCGCACCATCCCCATCCCGCCCGACCTCGTCGAGCTGCTGCGCGTCCACATCAGGCGGTACGGCACAACCCCGGACGGGCGGATCTTCCAGACCACCCGCGGCGGCATCATCCAGGACTCCGCCTACAGCGCGGTCTGGGCCGAGGCCCGCAAGACTGCCCTCACCCAAGCGCAGTACGCCTCGCCGCTGGGCCGCCGCCCCTACGACCTGCGCCACGCCGCGGTGTCGCTGTGGCTCAACTCCGGAGTGCCCGCCACCGAGGTAGCCCGCCGCGCCGGACACGGCATCGCCGTCCTGCTAAAGATCTACGCCCACTGCATCGACGGTCAGGCCGACGCTGCCAACCGGCGCATCACCGACGCCCTCGCCACCCAGGACCCTGCGCCCGGCCCTGACGGCCGGGAAGAAGGCGACAGCCATCAGGCAGCCTGAAAAATGGCAGGCCAGAGGCCCCAAGAACCGGACGCGGCGTGAAGGCGCAGCCGCCTGCCAGCGCCGTCCGTGCCCGTCCGTGCATCACCCGGCCCCCGGCCCCGAGCACACGGACACCTAGCGGACGGCCGCAGCCCGGAAACGAGCCTCCAAGCGCGCATGCGCTGGTCAGCGCCAGATGACTCGAACCGGAGGATAGGGCTGTAAAACCGTCGGCTTAGCCTACGTTGGTTCGAACCCAACACCTGCCACCACCTGCGAAAACGGCCCGTGAGCTGGGTTTTCCCTGTCTCGCGGGCCTTCTTGCTGTTGTTCCGCTGTGTCTCACGATGTGCCGCTGTGAGGCCCTGCGTAGCAGTGGTTACGGACATATGGCGGACGGATTCCGGGCCGAGCAAGCGGTTCACCGAACCGCTAGCCCTTATCCGCTCATATGCCCCTGACCTGCGCAGACCCGGTCTTTGATCATTCCCGCGGCCGTCCCTGTCCGTCATGCGTCCGTGCGCACGGGGGTACCGGCCGGAGCAAGCGGTTCCGCCAAACCGCTTGCTCCCCGGTTTCAAGTGGTCAGATCGTCCCCGGTGCGGACCGCAGCCACGCTGGCAAGCCCGCCGTTGATCCCATTCTCGCCCCCGCATGCCTGGATCGGAGGGGACAGGCAGCCCTCGCTGTACCGAGACCACGCAGCCTGGATCAGGCGGCTGGACGCGAGGCCATCGTCGCGTGGATTGCTGATCTCGTCCCGCGCGGATGTCTTCTGTGGCCGGGATGCGGCCGGTTCTTTCAGATGCCTGGGAGCGAGATCTGCTCTGGCTGGGCTTGGGTGAGGTTCTTGTGGTTCGCGTCGCCGGGGTATCCGGCGATGCGGTTCAGCTTGGTGAAGGTGAGTGTGCCGCCATTCGGCAGCGCGTCGATGAGGGCGGCTAGGAGCAGGGCGGCTCCGAGGGTGTCCCAGAGCGCGCGGTGGGGCTGGCTGCCGGGCGCGAGCGCGGTGACGGTCTCGGTCAGGTGATGCCGGTCCAGGAGCGCGGTCAGCCCGTTGCCTTTGGTGCCCGCGTGGACGTGGCGGGCCAGCCGAAGCGTGTCGATCAGGGCGCCGGGGTGGACGCCGGGGCAGCGGCGGTGCAGGAGCCGCCAGTCGACGCCGACGTTGTGCCCGACGATGATTTTCCCTTCCAGCCGTGCTGTGAGTTCGGCGGCAACGCCGGCGAGGCCGGGCGCTGCGGCGAGGACGTCGCTGGTGAGGCCGGGGGAGATCCAGGGCCTGCGGGGGATTGGCCTGCCAGGGTTGATGACGGTGGTGTAGGCGCTGGCAATGGCAGGGTGTCCGTCGGCGATGGGGATGAGGGCGATTTCAAGGATGTCCTCGTCGTCGCGGTCTTGAGCGCCGCTGCCTTCTAGGTCGAGTGCGACGAGCGGCGCGTCTTTCCATGACGTCTCGGTCATGCGGGCCGCCGCCTCTCCGCGGGTTCGGGTGTCAGTCGTCTTCATCAAACCGCGAAGCGTGGGTGAACCGGGTACGGATCGCGGTGAGTTCCTGCTGTTCTTGTTCTGTAGGCCGGTAGCCGGTCAGGGACCGGCCGTGGGCGTGCAGCAGGTGCGGCTGGTCGAGTTCCCAAATCTGGAAGCCCAGGGTGTGCTGGATGGCGTAGCGCTTCTGCTCACCGAGGCCGTGGGTCCAGACGTGGCCGCCGTCTATAAGGTAGTCGGTGGCGTAGCCGAGGTCGGCCAGCACGGTGTCCAGCTCGCCGGGGGCGGGCTGGCGGTGGCCAGCGTGGCAGCGGCCGATCTGGGCGGCCGGGCAAATGTCGCAAAGCTCGCGGACACCCCAGTGGCCGTCGTAGTCCGCGACCTGGTGAGCGGCTGACACCCCGCATGAGGTCTTGCGGAACAGCGGTGTGGAGATCCCTGAAGCACGCCAGGCGGCGATGACGCGGGCATCCAGTTCTTCGGGCAGGACTTTGCGCCGGTTGTAGTCCTGCCCGTAGGGCACCTCGACACCTTGTGGTAGTAGCCGGTGAACACGATCGCGTCAGCCGCGCGGCCGGCCGCCAGGACGCCGGCCATCGTGGCCGGGTCGTCGTTCCAGCCCGGGACGATCGGCCGCCAGTACAGGACCACCTTGGTGCGGTTCTTGCGGGCGCAGGCGGTGGCGATGGACCTGGTGGTGATGGCGCTCTTGGCGATGGGCTCCACCCTGGGGTCGCCGATGCCAGAGAACGTGAACAGCAAGGTGACACGGACATGCTGGAGGCGTTCCAGTTCCAGCATGTCCGCGGCGGTCACCGTGAACCGGGTGATGATGAGCACGAGGTTGTCCAGGCCCCGGTCGTCGAGGGCGCGGAGGACCTGGAAAAGATGCGGCTTCACGCCGGGCAGGAACGGGTCGGTTGCCTTGTTGAACAGCTGGATCGGCGTCGTGGAGGCCCGGAATGCCTCATGGCCGGTCAGCATCTCCACGGCTTCGGGTGTGGGAACGAGCAGGTGGGGGGCCTTGTGTACTGGCGCAGCACAAATATTCTCAGGCTCCGCTATTCCTGCTGGTGACCATCATGGAGCTGAGGTAGACGGCCCGAGTTCTGGCGGTAGGTGGCCACCGATGAGCGAGCGCACCAGGGACGGGCTTGCTGCCGCCCGGGCGCGGGGGGCACCGGCGGGCAGAAGCCCAAGCTCACCGCCCGGCAGGCCCGGGTCGCGCGGGAGATGTACGACGAGACCGGCCCGGACGGCAAGCGCCGCTACAGCGTGGCGCAGATCGCCGCCGAGTTCGGGGTCACCCGCCCCACCATCTACCGCCACCTCGAAGGTCCGACGTCGGCCTAGGCGGCCCGCTGGATGCGGCCGTGGTACTGGCCGCAGCCCTACCTGACCGCCGCACCGGCTCATTCCCGCCCGGCTCTACGGGCGCCCGCGTGCCGGTGGCTGCAGCAGATGCACCCGGGCCTGGGCCGGGCCGGTCGTCGCGGCGCCACGCGACATCCGGGTGGGCTGTCGGCGCAGGCCAGTACGCCGGACAAGTCGACATCGAGGTACTGGGCGGGTGGCCGGTGCCCTGATACCCAGGCTACGAGTTCGCCGATGGCGGCATGGACGGCGATCCCGTTGAGATGGACGACTGCAGGGTTGGGCTCCAGGGTGCCATAGCCGTGCGCCCGGTCGAGGGCCTGCTGCTCAGGGGTCTTCGCCCAGCGGCTGATCTCGGCTGGGTCCAGCTCGCCCAGACAGTGGAGACAGGGGCCGCCGGGGACGACGAGCACTGCGCGGCCGCCGACGGTTGGGGGCGAGGTGGTGGTATCGATGCCCGTGGCGACGTCGATGTAGGGCGTCGCGGTGTCGACGGCAATCTGGTTGAGGCGGTCGCGGGGCCCGTCGTGGTCGACGCAACCGATGATGAGGTCGACGTCATCGAGCTCCGGATGGGCGCCGGCGGGGGTTAGCGCGGGCATGGCTGTGACGCGGAGGCTCGGGTCGACCTCGCGCGTGCGCCTGCGGGCGATGAGATTCTTGGGCGCGCCGATATCGGCGTGGCCGGCGGTGACGAGCCGGTTGAGGTTGGTGGCTTCGGCGTGGTCGTCATCGAGGACCAGCACGTCACCGACGCCGAGGTAGGCGAGCGCGAGCGCCGCGTGCGACCCCGTGCCGCCGGCGCCGACGACGGCCACCCGCAGGCTGGCAAGGGTGGCTCTGCCCCATTCCCCCAGGAGGACAGCCTGGCGAGCCAGGCGTTCGACGTCACGGTTCGGGGGGGCGTTGAGGAGACGGAGGTGATCGCCAAGGACGGTGACCGACCGGAAGTGCCCGCGCTGGAGGCCGTCGGCGGTGCGGCACCAGTACTCGGCGTGGACACGCCCCGCGGCGTAGACGCCGGCGCCGTAGGGACGATCGGGCAGCATCCCTGTGACGTAGTCGGCCATGGGGGCAAGACCGTCCTCGTCGGTAGGGGAGAACGCGGGGGGGCCCAGGTGGTGGCTGTGGAATTCCACCAGTCCGTGGCCTCCGGTGACCGCCGCGTTGTGAACCCGGTCGAGTGCAGCGTCGGTGAGATACCAGCCGGAACCGTCGCTCACGACGTCGTGCTCGTCGATCAGATCGACGCCCACGACCTCAACGACCGGTCCCTGGCCGCCCGTCGCGAGCTGCCGGATGTGCGCGAAGGCGAACCGCTCCCCCCGGCCGCCCGCCAGGTGGGCCTCGATGGCGTCCCAGTGCGCCGCCCGGGTGAACTTGAGGCCGGCCATGTCAGCTCACCTCGTCGAACCGGCCGAGGGCGCCGATCAGGTAGGTGGCGAGGTTGCTTCCCCGGCGCGGGTCGGCGGTAGGCGCCCAGTCGGCGGCGTCGATGTGCCACGACAGCTGGAGCCACTCACGCCCGGCGTGGGTTTGGACGCCCTGGTTGTTGGCCGGGAGCTCTCCGCTGGCGAGCCGCAGGTCTGGCCGGGCGCACACGTTGTCCGGGCACCCGGCCGGGTAGTTGGCCGGGAACCCGAACAGCACGTCGGTGACCTCATGCGACCACCCTGCGGGGAGCCGGTAACCCGGCAGGGTGAGGGTGTTCGAGTTCCGGTCCACCCGGGCGGTGCGGAACGCCTCGAGGAGGACCGGTTCCTCGATGTCGAGACGATCCCGCAGCCGGTCTGCGGGGCTGCTCACCGGTCAGCCCCGCTTGAACCGGGGCCGGCGCTTGAACTGGGCTCCGGGGACCAGCTGCACCTCGTCGCCGGGGTTGACCGTGGCGGTGGTGCCGTCGGGGAGCAGCTGGACGAGCCCGTCGCTGGCGGGGATCCCGGCCGCCGCCATGATCTCCGCCCCGGTGATCTTGGGCCTGTCGTAGTGGTAGGTGACGCCGTCGACGTCGTAGACGAAATCCGTGTCGGCGCCGCGGGGCCCGGCGCCGCCGCCCTCCCCGTGCTCGGCGATGTTCTCGGTGGTTGCGTTCATCGTGGCGACCTCCATGTCCTTGTTTATGGACCGCCGTTATGGCGGCTCCAACCGGTGGTCGCCTGAAGCTGCCGGAACACAACCCCCTACGGTGCGGTCGTCTCCGGCCGGGCTGCTCGGTCGTCGGCGTGGACGATGGCGACGAGGCCGGGGGCGGCGAGCGCCAGGCGGTGGGCGATTCCCTCCTCGTACGTGGTCACCACGATCTGGTCGACGGTGCCGACGGCGGCGGCGGCCTGCACCAACGTTTGGGCAACTCCGGCCCGGCGCCGCGGGTCCAGGTGCTCGAGCGGCTCGTCGAACCAGAGCGCCGGGATGCGCGTGGCCGTCGCAGCCACGAGCAGGCGGACGATGACCCCGGCGACGGCGCGCTCGCCCCCGCTCATGTCGTCGAGACCGAGCTCGACGTCACCGCGTCGCAGCCGGATGTTTCCCGTCGGGTCCAGCACCAGGCCCTCGGTGCCGAAGACGAGCTTCCAGCGGTGCGCGATGTCCCGCTTCAGCGGCTCGATCCGCTCGCTCAGGTAGCGGTCGGCCACCGCCTCCAAGATCCCCGCCGTGGTGTCCAGCAGGAGCTCCTCGCGCGCGGCCCGATTCAGCCGCGCACTGTCCGCTGCGCTGTCC
>WNFG01005581.1_pt1 | contig 10575 bp, 9 predicted proteins | sample 5400431 | NCBI WGS metagenome assembly WNFG01 (sample SAMN13153346, study PRJNA577476) | soil metagenome | isolation source: 120 cm saprolite under Douglas fir tree site 2 hole 3 replicate 2 | place: USA:California | collected 2015-04-18
TGGTCCAGCCAGGCCGCCCCATCGCGCACGAGCTCGACGTTCCGGCTCGAGTCGCCCGGTGCGAAGGAGCGGTAGCCCAGGAGCTCCACACGCACCAGCCGGGCGCCCCTGGTCGTGAAACCCAGACGATATACCGACGAGGTGACCCAGACGGTCTCGGCAGTCGCGACCGGGCGCTGGGGCGCTCGGGCGATTGCGACCGGCGTGCGTGTGGGCGTCGTCACACTCTCTCTGGTCGCGACTCCACTGTCGGCCGTGGCGCTGGGCCGTCTAGCCGGCGGCTTTTTCGGCGGGAAGAGGATGCCCGGCACGACTGCCACAATAATCATCAAGACGATTGCCAGAATGACGCGTCGATCCACGATTAGTCCTTTGGGTGTCCGGGCATATCGGGGTCTGGGCGTCTCGGAGTCTGGACGTCTTGACGTCTTGGTAGCGTCGGCACCGGGTCGTAGCCGCCTGGGTGAAACGGATGGCAGCGGAGGATCCGTCGTACTCCCAGCCAGCTGCCTTGCAACGCGCCGTAGCGCTCCACCGCTTCGTACGTGTAGCGGGAGCAGGACGGTGTGAAGCGACACTGCGTGAACACCAGATGCGACAGTGTGAGCTGGTATCCGCGGATCAGCGCCATCACCGTACGACGCGGCCAGAGCGATGGGTTCATGCGATCCGGGCGGTGGCGTCCGTCAATTCGGCGCGTAGGGCTGCAAACGGGGCGGCATATGCCGAGCGTTTCGCGCGCACGACCAGATCCACGGTCGGGAGGCGGGGGAGCACGTCGCGTCGCAGGATCTCCCGCACGCGGCGCCGCAATTGATTGCGGGCCACTGCGGTGGACTGGAAGCGTGGAACGATGATTCCTGTTCGTGGATGGCCCGCCTGATTGAGGCGCCAGGCCAAGTCGAGGTGCGGGGTGCGCAGGCGTTGCCCCTTCTCCCAGCAGGCGGTGAGCTCCGAGCCCCGCGCCAGGCGGAGGCGTCGCGGGTACCGCTCGCGCGTTTACCGACTCCGGTGCTTGGACGGCAGCCGGACGGTGAGGCGCTTGCGCCCCTTTTTCCGGCGGCGGGACAGGACTGCGCGGCCCCATTTGTCTTTCATGCGCGCTCGGAAGCCATGCTTATTGATGCGCCGCCGATTGCGCGGCTGATACGTCGGGCCCATACAGTCCTCGCGTGAGGGCGGGAAAACTACTCGGGCCAGCGCGGACCGGTCAAGGTTGACTTTTCCACAAGGGCCCCGTACTTTCGGGCCGCCCTTGCTTGACGTCCCACCTCTTTTCAATCGTCGATGGAGCAGTCAGCGAAAGAAGCCTGGAAGCGCCTGCTTGAAGAGGCGCGCCGTGAACTTCCCGACGCGACGGTGCGGACTTGGCTCGAGCCGGCCGAGCCGATCGCGCTGGACGAGGGGCAGTTGATCCTCGGCGCTCCGGACCAGTTCGCGGTCGAGTGGAACGAATCGAAGCACGCCACGGTTCTGGCGCGCGCCGCGGAGCGCGTCTTCGGTCGGCCGACGGCGGTGGTGTTCCGCGTGCAGGTAGACCGCCAGCAGCGTCCCCAGATGGACTTCTTCGTGGCGCCGCGTGAGAGTGCGGTCGCGACCGCGCGAGCGGCCGCGAACACGCCGCTCAACGAACGCTACACCTTCGAGAGCTTCGTCGTCGGCAAGTCGAACGAGCTGGCCGCCGCCGCCGCGCACGCCGTGGCCGAGGCCCCCGGGCGCACGTACAACCCGCTGTTCATCTACGGCGCCACCGGGCTGGGCAAGACCCACCTGATGCAGGCGATCGCGCACGCCGTGTTGGACCGCAACCCCGAGACCCGGCTGCTCTACGTCGGCGCCGAACAGTTCATCAATGAGGTCATCGAGAGCATTCAGGCGCGGACCATGCCCGAATTCCGGCGCCGCTATCGCAACGACATCGATCTCCTCCTGGTGGACGATGTGCATTTCCTGGAAGGCAAGGAAATGACCCAGGACGAGTTCTTCCACACCTTCAACGCGCTATTCGAGGCGCGCAAGCAGATGGTGCTCACCTCGGATCGGCCCCCCAAGGAGATCCCCGGTCTCGAGGACCGGCTCATCTCGCGGTTCGAATGGGGGATGGTGGCCGACATCGGGCAGCCGGACCTCGAGCACCGCATCGCGATCCTGCGCAAGAAAGCCCAGCAGGACCACCTCGAGCTCACGATTCCGGACGACGTGCTCCGCTTCATCGCCGAGCATATCCGCTCCAGCGTGCGGGAGCTCGAGGGCTGCATCATCAAGCTGCTGCTCTTCGCATCCCTCAAGAACCGCGAGGTGACCATCGAGCTCGCCCGCGAGGCGCTCTCCGACAAGATCCGCCAGGGAGAGGACGCCGGCAGTTACAGCGGCCAGCCGACCCCGAGCATCGATCGGGTCCAGGAGGTCGTGGCCCGACGCTGGGGGGTCACGCCCGAGGGGCTCCGCTCCAAGGCTCGCACCAAGACCCTGACCATCCCACGACAGGTCGCGATGTACCTCGCGCGGGACATGTTAGGCATGCAGCTGGTGGAGATCGGCCAGGCGTTCGGCGGCCGCGACCACTCCACCGTGATCCACAGTGTCGACAAGGTCGAGCGGCAGATGGTGCGGGACCGGACCTTCAAGGAGCGGATCGAGATGGCCCGGCAGGAGTTGTCCGCACTTTAGCCAACACGCAGGACGGGAAATGTGGGGGATGTGGGGTAGTGCGGGGGCCAGCCGGATCATCCCCAAGTCTCCAACACTGCCCACAGGGCACTAACACTGCGCGGACCACACAGGTCGTGCTGGTGGCAGAGCTTGCCGGTTCGCCACACATTTCCCCGGTCTCTACTACTACTACTAGTATTTATATGTAGATATAGAAGCAGTACTACCTTCCCCACTCGAGGAGAGGCAAGATCAGCGGCATGAAGTTCACGATCACGCGGGAGCAACTGCAGGAAGGGCTCACGGCAGTCGCTGCGGCCGTCCCCGCCAAGACGACACTGCCCGTCCTCTCCAACGTCCTCGTCGAGGCGACCAAGCACGGGCTGCGGCTATCAGGCACGGACCTGGATATCGCCGTTAGCACGACCGTAGCCGCGGATGTGGACGCCGACGGGGCCGTCACGCTGCCTGCCAAGAAGCTGATCGACATCACCCGGGAGCTGCCTTCGGCGCCGATCCGCTTTGCCGCACTGGGGGAGCAGCGGGTGTCGATCGAGTGCGGCCGCTCCAAGTTCAAGCTGCTCGGCCTGCCGCGGGAGGAGTTTCCCTCCTTTCCCGCCGTGAAGTTCGACGGCGCCTGGCAAGCCACGGCCGGGGTGGTGCACAAGCTGGTGGGGCATGTCGCCTTCGCGGCTTCGACGGAGGAGAGTCGGCCGATCCTGAATGGCGTGCTGTGGGAGCTCCGCCCCGACCGCATGCGGATGGTGGCGACCAATGGACACCGGCTCGCCAAGATGGACGTGCCGGCGACCGGCGGCACGAGCGCCGACCTGATCGTGCCGCCCAAGGCGCTGGAGCAGATCCGCCGGCTGTTCGCCTCGGACGCCGCGATCGACGTTGCCAAGAGTGACAACCACCTCGGGTTCCGCTGCGGCGGTAAGTTGGTCTTCTCGCGCCTCATCGAGGGCCCCTACCCGAACTACGAGCAGGTGATCCCGCGCGAGAACGACAAGGCCGCCACCATCGACAAATCCGCGATGGCGGGGGCGCTGCGCCGCATGAGCGTCGTCGCCAGCGACCAGACGCACCGCATCCGGCTCGCCTTCAGCGGCGGCACCGTGAAGTTTTCCGTCCAGACACCCGACCTGGGCGAGGCGCAGGATGAACTGCCCGTCACCTACGAGGGCGAGCCGCTGGAGATCGGGTTCAACGCGACCTACTTGCTCGAGATCCTCAAGTACATGCCGACCGACGAGGTGCGTCTCACCCTCAAGGCCCCTGAGCGCGCGGCCACGGTGGAGCCTGTGGGATGGGATGACCCGGCGAGTTATATGGCGCTGGTGATGCCGCTGCGTCTCGTCGACTAGGAAACCGGGAGGGAACAAGAGAGGGTCCTAGGCCTAGCAACTACGAGACGCACAGTCGCGCCATCGCAAACTGGTAACGGTGTTCGGGACCTCTCTCCTGGGCACCGTTTTCTTTTTACCGCTGTGTGTCTGTGCGTCTAGCCTTGCTCGTGTCCCGCGCACTGTCCACGGGAAGCGGGTGCCTCGGGGGATTTGTCAGCGAGTCGGGTACCGGCACCGCGACCGTATCCGCCAGCCGCGGGATGATGGGAGGCGTGATCGGAGGGATCGCGAAGAGGGAATCGGGCTCCTCCTCCGGCGGGATGTAGACCGGCACGCCGTGGTAGCGAGCCAGGATCAGATCCCGCCGGGCCAGCATGCGCGCAGGGGCGAATGCCGGGTTGGAGGTCAGCGGATGCGGGAGCGTGGCCGCAAGCTCGGCCGCCTGTGTCTCGGTGAGCTGCGAGGCCGGCACGCCGAAGTACTGCCGGCTTGCGGCGTCGGCTCCCCAGATGCCGGGCCCCCATTCGGCGAGACCGAGGTATAGCTCTAGGATCCTGTCCTTGGGGAGCGCCAGTTCGAGTCGCAGCGCAGTGACCGCCTCCTTCAGCTTGCGCAGCGGGTTGCGCGAGGGCGACAGGTAGAGATTCTTGGCGAGCTGCTGTGTGATGGTGCTGGCTCCGCGAATGCGGTCACGCCGCTGCCACGCGGCCCGGAGCCCTCCCCCTCCGCTCAACCCCAGCGCGTCGGCGATCTCGGCGAGATCGATCCCGTGGTGTATGCGAAACCGCCAGTCCTCGCCGAGGATCACCATGCGCTGCAGCAGCGGGGAGAGGCTGCTGAGGTGGGCCGGTCGCCCGCTCGGACACTGGGGGGGGGACGCGGCTGCACGGGGGGTGCTGTCTGAGGGTTCGAGCAGGCGACCGTCCGACAGGCGCAGGCGCATCATCGCGGTGCAGCGAGGCCAGTGACTGCGCCACCACACCGGCGGTGGCCACACGCCGAGCAGCCACACCACGGCGAAGGCGGCCAGCCCTAGCGCGAGCCGTTGGCCGTTCCTACGTTTTGCGTCCGACATGGCCCCTGACATCATCACCCTTCAAGAGCGCCTACAGGCGGCGCTGCGAGCCGAGGGGGAGGAATTTACCGTCGGTCCGTTGCTCGGGGAGGGTGGCTTCGCGGCCGTGTTCCGGGCTCGCGACGACACTCTCCACCGGGATGTCGCGGTGAAGGTCCTGGACCTGGAGATCGCTCCTTCCCGCACCCTCGCGGAGCGGTTCCTGCGCGAGGCGCGCACGGTCGCCCAGCTCGAACACCCGAATATCGTGCCGATCTACAAAGTCGGCCGGCAGGGGACCGCCCTGCTCTACATCATCATGCGGTGCATCGACGGACCGTCGGTGCGCCAGCTGCTAGCGATCCGGCACCGCTTGTCGGTTGGCGATTCCGCGCGCATCACGCGGCAAGCCGCGGATGCTCTCGCCTACGCCCACAGCCGCAGCGTAGTCCACCGCGACGTGAAGCCCGACAATATCCTGCTCGACAAGCAAGGCCACGTCTTCGTCACTGACTTCGGGATCGCCAAGGCGGCGGAGGCGGTGAGCGCGGCCGCGACGAGCCAGCTCACCAGCGAGGGCATGATCCTCGGGACCCCGCAATACATGAGTCCCGAGCAGGCAGCCGGCGACGCGGTGGACGGTCGCTCGGACATCTACTCGCTCGGCATTGTCCTGTATCACATGCTCGCCGGCGCCCCGCCGTTCGACGGCCCGACGTCCGCGTCGATCCTGGCCAAACAGCTCACCGCCACCCCCGAGCCGATCCGCCGGCTGCGGTCCGACGTTTCGCCGGAGCTCGCGACGATCATCGACCAACTGCTGCAGAAGGACCCGGGCAGGCGCTACCAGTCGGCTGCTGAGGTGGGCCAGGCACTCGTTGGGGTCCTGCCCACCGCGGCCCGGGGCCGTGTGAAGGTGAAAGGCTCGCTGATCAGCACGCTCGTGAAATACGCGGTAGGGGCGGGCCTCGTCGGATGCCTCGCTTTCGGGGCGTTCGTCGCAGGCGCGGTAGTCGTGGCCTGGTACGCACTATCGAGCAAGCCGCGACTCTCCGTGGTTGCCCCGGTACCCGGCTCCCTCGCCGCCACGCTGCATCGTCAGGGTGCCCTCCTCCCGGGGGACACGGCGAGGTACGTGTTTCAACCAGGCGGCAGTGAAGAGCAAGCCCTGTTAGTGCTGACGACGCGAGGCGGCGCAGCCGTGGTGACCTCCGGCGGCGTTCGCCGTTATCGGCACGACACCCTGCTCGGCTTTGGCGACGAGACCCACTGGGACAACGGACCGCGCTTCCGCTTTCTGCTGGAATTGCGAGGCGGGCGACGCGATACCGTCTACCGCAGCCTCTCAGCGCGGCCGTTCTTCGAGCTGTCGCGTCGCGTGGGACTGATCAAGATCCAAACAGATGGTGCCAACGGCGGGATGCGGATCCGGGCGGGAGAGCGGTCGCGGCGTTGATCAGCGCCGCCGGACCATGGAACGAGTAGAAAGACCGTACAGACTGAGGGCGCTCAGGCTGCTCACGTCCCCCGGTGTGGCGACGACCGTGCCGACCACGTCGGCGGCACCCAGCGACAGCCCGAACGCGAACGCGGCGCGTCGCAGGGCACGGTCGGTGTCGAGCCGTCCGAGCAGCTGCAGCGGGGCCCACCGTCCCCCCCCTCCCCCAAGGAGACAGCGTAGGCCGAAGGAGTAGCTCACCACTTCCGCCGTCGTGATGCGTGCGTGCGCCGAGAGGGCCGCGTTGGGGCCGAGCGGCCGCAGCGTCGCCCCGGGGACGAAGGTTATCCGCTGCTCGAGCCCTCGCACCGTCGGCTGACCAAGGTTGGCGATGACTCCGCCCACCGTCAGCGCCGAACCCAAGGAGTCGCGCACGCCGAAGTCGAGACCGGTCCCCTTGGTATCCCCGCGGTACATGGTAGTGGCGACACCTGCCGCGAGGCCCCCCGAGGAGCCCCCGAGTCCGAGCCGATAGGTGTGCCCGCGCCGGCCGCCGTCGAACACGTCGCGTTGGTAGCCGAAGGAGAACCCCCGCGAATTGAAGCCGGCGCTCAGCTGACGCAAGCGGCCGCGTGCGCCGGGGTCGCCGACCGTGACGTCCAGATACACCGACGCATACCGCGCGGTAGCGAGACCGGCGGGGTTCACCCACAGCGCCCGGACGTCCCGCGCATCGGTTGGGTGCAAATAGGTCGTAGCAGTGTTCGGCACCACTTGAGCGCTCGCCACCCGCGACAGGGCGAGCCCCACCAACGCGAGGCTGAAGGTGCGGTTGTTTACGGGAGAACCCTCACGGTGGCGTGAGACACGAGACGTTGTGGTACGGTTTGTCCAGGAAACGTGAAGGTGATGTGCGTGGAGTCTAGCGACTCGCTGCCGAGGTAGCGGCCGTCAACCGCAACGAATTCTACGGCATGGCGTGAACCCGAGCCTTGCAGGGTGATTGGCTGACCTCCAAGCGCCCCGTTACCGCTCAAGGTGATCGCCGAGGTGGACTCAATCTGGACGCTGTGCGCACCATTCCGCTCGACAATCGCTGCGGCGCGAGAAGTGGTGATGGCGGTGATCAGCAAGTTGTCGATCGATCCGCTGCGGTTCGTGCGTGACAACGTGTCGGTCCAGCTTGCGCCGAGGATCAGGCCGGAACGGGGAAAGTGAGGATAGAAGTCGCGGAACGTCCCGACGAGCTGCTCGAGGCCTTGGGCGATCGTGGAGTCCGAAGGCGTCGCCCGGTGGAATTCCCCGTTGGGCCGCAGCACCCCAGTGAAAGTCAAGCCACGGGCGCTTGCCAGGTTGATCGTGCCGGGCAGCCTCATCCCGGAATCCGGCACGATCGAATCCAGTGTAAACGTCGTGGGGTACCCAGCGGTGTCGGAAGGACCGTGAATGGCGGAGGTCGCGAACACCCGATAGGCGAGCTGGCTGGAGGACTCTTGGCCGAGCACTTGTTGATGGATGTCAACGCGGCGCTCAATGAGGTAGCGCAGCAAGCTCGGGCCCAGGTGAATGGCGTCTGCTCCGGGGGCCGGGGTCCCTCGCTGGGGTGGCGCGGCTGCGGGCGAAGGGGCTGGTGAAGCAGCCGGCGGCGCTGCGGGGTGCGAGGCCGGGCCGGCGCCGGCACAAGCGGCCGCCGAGAGCACGACACCGACGAACACGAGGCAACGGGTCATGGTTTCTAGAACAAGCTCCTCACGAGGTGACGCGGTCGGCTTTGGTACGACCGAAGATGGCGACCAGTTCCGGTCCGTCGCTCGAGACGCGCAGCAGTTTCCAGCCCCGCTTGCGCATGTCCGCGCGCCAGCCGAGGAGCTTTTGCCATTCCTCGCTCGTGGTGCGGAACACGCGGAGGTCGGCCACCGACTCCCACTGGGCCGGATAGGGCTTGGACGTCATTGGCGGATTCAGGAGGTCGGTGGGGCCATAAGCCGAGTTCTGTATACCCGCCGAGGCGGATAGATGGTCATCTCTCTGGGGTGGCTGTCGCCAGCCACCTCAAGCGGCCTACCCGCAGCTCGAATGACCCGGGCCGGGTCTCGCTGCTTACTTGGCCTTGCTCCGACTGGGGGTTACCGTGCCGCGCCTGTTGCCAGGCGCGCGGTGGGCTCTTACCCCACCGTTTCACCCTTACCCTTTGGATACAGGGCGGTCTGTTTTCTGTGGCCCTGTCCGTCGCCTTGCGGCGCCCAGGCGTTACCTGGCAGTCTGCCCTGCGGAGCTCGGACTTTCCTCGATACGCCATCCAACCGGCGTACCGCGACCATCGGCCCCACCCCTCCCGAACCGTAAACTACCGGGCGGCAGGTGCCGGGGGCAAGGCGCGTGTGAGGCGGCGGATCACCCGCGCTAGGCTGTCGGGGCTGAGGCGTCCCTCGGCCGCGCGCGGCGTGGCAAGCAGCGTTTGCAGGGGGCCGATCCAGAATCCGTCGTTTTCTCCGAAGACTACCCTGCTGAGTCGGGGCCAGGCTCCGGCCGGGATCCTCGCCGGCGCGAGCCCCACGGCATGCACGGCCACGATCCCGCGGGAGCGGACGCGGTCGAGCAACTCGCGCGGGCGTGTTTCCGTCGTCCACAGCAGCGCGGGCACCTCTGGAGCCGAGAAACCGCGCAGCAGCCCGAGCCCGTACCAGTCGAGCGGCGGCTGTCGCGATACGAACGCGAAGCCCAGGTCGCCTCGGATGCGGAGCAGCTCGGCGCGCAGCGCGGCGGCGCGCGCGGCGACGACTTCCTCCAGGGCGGCGTAATAGCGTCCGAGCAGACCGCTCTCGAGCAGGGAGTCGTACCGTACCGCCGGGGGGAGCTCGGCGAACCGCTCGGCACGCTCCTGGGGGAAGAGGCTGTCGCGCGGGAGGCCAGCTAGCGCGGCGCGCCAGGCAGCATCGCATAACGGATTGTCCGAAGGTCGCCGGCCCGGCGGGTCGAGGTCGAGCGCGACCGCGGGAATCAGGTCGCTGCGCGTGGCGGCGAGGCGCGCCAGCGCGCGGTAGCTCGATCCCATCCCTTCGGCCCAAAACCGCGGGTCGAGCGCGCACCAAGCGGCCGTCGTGTCCGTCGCCGCCGCCTGCACGGCTGTGTCGACCGGAAGCCGGAACTCGCTCGGCTCGACCGCCGGAATCCAGTGCAGGCTCGTCGTCTCGAGCGCGTCGCCCAGCTGTTTCCAGCCGTTTCGGACTGCTTCCCGCTCCCACGGCGCGGCATGGATGGTGTCGGCCAGGGTGGCGGCGAACGCGTCACCCGCCAACACGTTGAAGCCCCCACCATCCAGGAACGCGACCAGCGAGTCGATCCCGCGCTGGCGTGACGCGCCGAAGATCGCCGGCGAGAGCGCAGCCACATGCCCCCACACGATCCGCAGACCCCCGCGCCCGATCCAGGCCGGCGGTTTCTGACGGCGCGCCTGATCCGGCCTCTCAGGGGCGGGGAGCACCGAGAGCGCGGCGCCGCCGGGCGGCGCGAGCAGGGGAGGCGCCAGACCCACAGGACGCGGCGCATCGCTCAGCACGAGCGGGCGGCGCGCATGAGCGGGAGGCGGAGGAATCCGTGCCCATTCGGCCGGGCGCCGGGTCCAGCGCGCGAGGGAAACGAGAAACCCCCGGGTGGCTGCCAGATCGTCCAGCGTGAGCGTGGGTGTGGTACTCGGGCGCGTGTCGGGGCCTAGGGCAGACAGCGCATGGCGGCTCACGACGATGACGAGGCCGTCCCGCAACCGACTCGCGGCGATCACTGCGGCGCGACGTCGCCCGGTGGGCTTCTGACGCGGCGGTCGCACGAACGCGGTGGCGGTCGTGCACGCCAGTATCTGCTGGTCCGAGACCGTGATCAGGGCGTGGTTACGTCCGGCGGGGAACGGGTCAAAACCGGGATCCTGAAGCGGCAAATTGCGCTGCGGCTCCACCGAGGGTTGCGGGTCGAAGGCGCCCTGCGCGCTCTGCGTCGTGTCGCGCAGCTCATCGTCGCCGATCGTGATCCCCGCTCCATTCCAACCGAGCCAGCGGTTCATCAGCCAACGATCGAGTGAGCCTTCC
>WNFG01005582.1_pt1 | contig 10573 bp, 10 predicted proteins | sample 5400431 | NCBI WGS metagenome assembly WNFG01 (sample SAMN13153346, study PRJNA577476) | soil metagenome | isolation source: 120 cm saprolite under Douglas fir tree site 2 hole 3 replicate 2 | place: USA:California | collected 2015-04-18
TGTGAACAGTCACACTGTGTCATGCTGAGCGTAGCGAAGCATCTGTCTCGCTACGCACAGAGATGCTTCGCTGCGCTCAGCATGACAGGGCGGGACCTTTTTGTTGATGAGGACCTGTCAAGTTCATTTGAACCTTGCCTTAACAAATTAATCCGGATATCGGAAAAACCACCGAGGCCGATAATGAGTTTTAACAAATTAATTTGGGTAGGTGGTGGGTTGCCTACTGGCCGATAAATCGGCGGTGGCCGCGATAAATCGGCCCCTACGGTCGGTTGATGGCCTACAAACAATTCATACACCCATTGCAGCACTACTAATAAATTTTCTATGGAGAGCGATAATGTTGGAACAAAAAGACCTGTTAGCAGGACTCAACGAACCACAACGGCACGCCGTCACCACTACCGAGGGACCCGTCCTCATCCTGGCGGGACCAGGCAGCGGCAAGACCCGTGTTATCACTCACCGCATCGCCTACATCGTACAACATAACCATGTCTCGCCCTGGCGCATCCTGGCCGTTACCTTCACAAATAAAGCCGCCAAAGAGATGCGCGAACGCCTGGAGAAGCTCGTAGGTATCAACGAGTCCAAAGAGATGACCATCGGCACCTTTCATGCCATTTGCGCTCGCGTGCTGCGCGTGGAAGCCGACCATCTTGCGCCACAGGGACTCAATAAATCCTTTGTCATCTTCGACACCGATGACCAGCTCACGCTCGTCAAGCAGGCTATCAAAGAAATGAACCTTGATGAGAAGCAATACAGGCCCATAACCATCCAGGCCATGATCTCCCGCGCTAAAAACGATATGCAGGGTCCAGATCAAATGGCCGAGCTGGCTGCGAAATATCTAGAAGAAGTAGCGGCCCGTGTCTACAAGCAGTACCAGCGGCTCTTACGCGCCAATAACGCCGTCGATTTCGACGACTTGCTCATGCTGACGGAACAACTCTGGCGGCGCGAGCCGGATGTGCTCCGCAAGTACCAGGCACGCTGGCCGTATATTCACGTTGACGAGTTCCAGGACTGCAATCTGCCACAATACAAGTTGATACGCTTGCTGGGATTCGGCACGGACGAGAGACATGAAGGACTTGGCAACGTCTGTGTAGTCGGCGACGACGACCAGATGATTTATACCTGGCGCGGGGCCAGCGCCGAAAATGTGCAGCGCTTCGAGCGTGATTTTCCCCATACGAAAATCATTATGTTGGAACAGAATTACCGTTCGACCCAGACCATTCTCGACGCAGCGCAAAACATCGTGCAGCGCAATCGACTGCGCAAGGACAAGCGCTTATGGACCGCCCTGGGCTCAGGAGAGAAAATCATTCTGCACGAGGCCTATAATGAGGAAGAAGAAGGACTTTATACGGCCCGCGAGATCAAACGCTTGCAAGCCCGTGGTGACATCGATAAGCTTGGCGAGGTCGCCGTCATGTATCGCACCAACGCGCAGTCCCGCGCTCTGGAAGAGCAGTTCCTGCGCGCAAATATTCCTTATAAAGTCATAGGCAGCCGCAAGTTCTATGAACGTAAAGAAATTAAGGATATGCTGGCCTACCTGCGCTTGCTGGCAAACCCCTATGATGACCTCAGCCTGCAGCGTATCATCAACGTGCCTAATCGCAAAATTGGACCAAAAACATTTGGTGAGTTGCAGCGTTGGGCTAGCGAAAGACATATCGCGCTCTACGATGCCATTCAACAGATTGATGAACATCCCACGCTCGGCAAGGCAGCAAAACTAGCTCTAAAGGGGTTCGGACAACTGCTCGTTGACTTTACCAATGCCATAGAGGAACTGCAACTGCCTGAGCTGCTTGATCGCATTGCTGAGCGCAGCGGCTACGGCCCGGAACTGCGCGAATCTCCCGAAGGCGAAGAACGCTGGAGCAACGTGCTTGAGTTGCGACGCGTGGCCGAAGACTACTCGGAGATCGAAACACGCACAGCGCTCGAACTGTTCCTGGAGAACGTCGCGCTTGTCGGTGGTGCAGATACCGCGCAGACTAGCGAGGATGGTACGCTTATAAAGGAAGAGAATAAAGATGCTGTAACCCTGATAACGCTGCATGCTGCGAAAGGCCTGGAGTTTCCCGTCGTTTTTATCGTCGGCATGGACGAGGGCTCCTTGCCTCATGCGCGCTCGGTCGATAAACCAGAACAATTGGAAGAGGAACGCCGCCTCGCCTATGTTGGCATAACGCGCGCTATGCGCCGCCTCTACCTCGTGCGTGCCTACCGCCGCTCGTTCTTTGGCGAAAGCCAGGTAACCGAGCCATCGCGTTTTCTTGAAGATATTCCCCTGCGCCTCGTCTCGACCCAGGGAGCAGGGGGCTCCAACTCATCTGCTGGCTTGCGTTCAACCGTGAATCGCCGCGGCAGTTTGGATGATGACAACGACTACAACCAGGATACCTACTCATCGAGTGAATTCGGCCGCGTATTCGGCTCTGGCAAACCAAAGGCTAGCAGTCAACCATCGCAGTCGACGACTCGTCCATCATCCAGTAAGCAGCCATCGCCATCAGGCAATCGCAATGTAACACCTCCACTGTCATCATTATCTCCCCAAACGCCACCAACTCCCCCAGCGCCGGTCACGCCCAAAGACCAGCAGTTTAAGCCTGGCGATAGGGTCCATCACGATAAATTTGGCGACGGCATCATCCTCAAAAGCGAAATGGAACGGGGCACCGAATTCGTCGAGGTCCAATTCCAGGGCAAACACGGCAAAAAACGCCTCAGCATGGATTTCGCAAAACTGGAGAAAATATAGGCAGGCGCTCCTGGCTAAGCCTTGCACCGATTTGGAAAGATTTACCTGATTCGTCAATCTATAATCATATCTTAACTTCATCACTACCGATAAACACATGCGTATTTGCTATGCTGAAAAAGATGAGCTAATATTATCAAGAGAAGCTGCTCAGGTCTCTCCTCTGCTTGACTGCTCACTGCCGCAGGCGGCGAGCAGTCCTGAATAGTTACAATGGAGTAAGTAAGGTATGACGGATATCGCGCGGACGACCACGGGCTATATAGCATCTGAGGAGATGCTGCAATCACAGAATCTAGAGCAAAGTGATTCTACTCAAATACATCTACGCGAGCCGGGTCTGTCCCAAACAACAAGACCTAGAGCGATCCGCTTACAGAGTCTCAAAGGGGTGGCAACATCCCACGTGGTGGATATCGCAAAAGGGATCACTGAACCAGTGATCCCTGCGATACCACCAGTTAGGAGCGGACAGATTAGTGGTGTAGAGCAGGCCGTACAGATTAGTGGTGTAGAGCAGGCCGTGAAGAAAACAAAGCCAGCCCGCATCAGAATCTCCTTCATCGTCCGTGCGGGAGTTACTCTGCTGTTCCTCCTGTTCCTCTTCAGGGAAATCTCCTGGCCTACTCTTCTCTCTCTGCTCGCTCACATTAAATATACAGAACTGCTGGTTGGCCTCAGCCTGGGGACATTAGGAGTGATCTTTAGCGCATTCCTATGGCATGGACTTGTCCGTGCGGAGAGTATCCAGGTAGACCTTGCACGCCTGACAAGTCTCTACCTGGTAGGAGTAGCCTTCAGTCACTTCCTGCCAACCAGCATGGGTGGAGATGCCGTTAAGGCATTCTACGTGGGACGCGATGCAAGGAACATGGCCGGCTCGGCAAGCGCCGTACTCATGAGCCGGATCACTGGCTTCATAGGTATGCTGCTAGTCGCCCTTCCCACCTTGATTTTCCTGCATGAGCAGTTTGATCATGAGCTGATAAAGCGCTTTCTCTTGCTCAACATCTTCTTTGTCGCGGGTATCGGGGGAATGATGGTTCTGGCAGGATTCTTGCCAAAGATGCCAACCAGGCTCCTTCAGGGTGCCTGGGCAAAGAACAAGATAGTAGCGAAGGTGCTTGAAACAGGAACCTCGATGAGCAGATCGATGGTAAGACCTCGTACCATGATAGAGGCCATCTCATTTGGTATCCTGTTCTGGATCACAAACTGTTTGAACTACTACGAGTATGCAATAGCTCTGGGTCTGCACGTTCCGTTCACGTTCTATCTGATCGCGGTTCCTTTCGTGGGAATAGTTGGCGCCTTACCCATCTCAATCAGCGGTTTTGGGGTGCGAGAAAACCTGGTCGTCTATCTCTTTTCGACAATTCATGTACCCCCGACGACGGCGTTGGCGGTCGTGCTCTTGATGGATATGCAGCGTCTCTTCTTTGGCGCGCTGGGTGGGCTGCTCTTTCTGGCTATGGGGGACAAGCCAATATCGACATAAATCTCCACATTTGCTATCATTTCTCACGAACGTTTCAACACCTTGATGTGTTCTATTCACAGAGACCGCGCCAGGAAGCCCCGTGGCTTTAGCCTTCCCATTACCCACATCAAAGTCGAGTGAACGAGCATGATTATGTTGAAAGGACCATCCTACTCTTCTTCTGGCTTTTCTTTCAGTTCTTCCCATAAAGCCCGAACTGTGCGTGTAGTAACATCGTAGCCAAAGCCTCTACGTTGCAAAAACGGACCAAGGCGATTACGAAATCTCGCGTAATCCATGTTGGGGACATTTACCAGCGACATAGCCTTCTTGCGACCAGCGCGTAAAGCCCGTTCCTCGTCCTGCTCATCGTCAACTAACTCGTCAACCACTTCGCGCTCTACGCCTTTCATACGCAACTCATTCTTCAGTGCGTGCGCTCCGCGTGGATTGAACTGCCCGCGTGTCTCAATCCAGAACTCGGCAAATGCACGGTCATTGACGAAGTCGAGACGATCTAAGCGGGCCAGCGCAGCCTCAATAATTTCGGGAGGGGTCTCTTTACGCCGCAAATAGCGCCGCACTTCTTCACGGCTGCGAGGTCGAAATGAGAGGTAATTGAGCGCGCGATCTACAGCCTGTTGCTCTGCATCTTCGCTGCGCAACTGCTCCAAGTGTTCTGGCAGAAGTTCCTGCTCAACCTGCAACCCCATCTTTAACACAATCTCCGCGTTGACGCCTAGCAGAAAATGACCATCGACATACAGGTTGATGCGCTCAGGATTATTCACCTGTGGTTCAAGAGCGGTAATTTGCATAGGCACACTATATCATTACCTTTGTGTATAGACAATGCTGCCTGGTGGCATACTGAAATAAGGTTTTGGGTTTTATCGGTGGAGAAATAATCTCACAAACGTTTGATAGGAGGGAACGAAGAGGTAATTCATCCAACCTTCTGGCTGAATGAAAAGGGGCTGCTAGATAATGGCCTCTGACACAGTCTCAGGCATCAACTCGATCAGCGGCACTTGCTTCATCTCGGTGATGCGATTATCGGCATCCACGAAGACGAGACGCGGCTCTAATTCGCGGATTTCTTTTTCGTCGTACTGCCCGAAACTCAAAATAATCACAATGTCACCCTCGACAGCGTGACGAGCGGCAGCTCCGTTCAGACAGATCACACCTGATCCGCGAGCGCCGGCGATGGTATAGGTCTCTAAACGTGAGCCATTATTCACGTTTACCACCTGTACTATCTCATAGGGATAGATGTCGGCAGCTTCCAGTAAATCCGCATCAATGGTAATACTGCCAACGTAGTTCAGATTGGCCTGGGTCACGGTGGCGCGGTGAATCTTCCCTTTGCACATAGTGCGCTGCATGGGCACTGTTCCTTTCAACAATACTACGAATAGTATGAATCGCTACGCAATGATTTGCGCCCAACTTAGTAACTATTCAGGTCTCCCCGCTGTTTGACTCCTCACTGCCTACGGCAGTTCGCCAGGTAGGGAGTGGGTGCGGGCTGTGCAGCCGCAGGCTGCACAGCCCGCACCCACTCCCTACCTGGGAGAGCCGCCGCAGGCGGCGAGAAGTCCTGAATAGTTACCCAACTTATTAGAAACCCATTAGTAGGTTCCTATGTATTAAACGGGTTACAAGGCAAGATGGAAACAGATTTAAGAGGGAATATTTTCTAAGATGGCGTGCAAGCCCATAGCGTAGGCCTCAGCGACGCTTTGAGCATCATACATTTTCTCGCCCATCAGCAAGCGGTACTTACATTTCCAGCGGCGAGCAGGCCAGGGAGCCAGTTTAATGAGGGTATAAGTTTCGACGCGGGCTTCTAGAGCTTCGCGGAGAGACACTTCGTCTATGGCTGTAATGCCATGTTGGGCAAGTTGTCTATCAAGTTCCTCCGGTATCATTTTCACCTTGCCTGCTCTGGCTTTTTCAGACGATAGCACGACCGCCTCACTTGACTTTCAGGATACAGCTCGCAGGATTGCGCTTGCCTCGTCTGCACTCAGTGCTTCAAAATCTGTTCGCGGCAAGAGACGCGGAATATGGTCAAAAGGTCCTGTCCAGTGCTTCGCCTGTTCTTCCAACCAATCCAGCACCTCAAATGATTTTTTGCGCGATTGTTCAACGATCGGAAAGCGCAAAGCTGCGCGATCAAAGACCTCCTGATCTTTGGTATAGACGCTATAATCTTCACGTACTACGACATCTATATAGAGATCAGTATAAATGAGTTCTCTTGCTGTGTTTGTGTAGTCGGAGCCTGGCAGGACAACATCGCAATACCCGCTGAGAAAGCCTCCATTCAGGTCATAGCCAACGTGGATAGTAAACCACTCGTTGGGCCAAAAAAAAGACAACTGGTGTTTTTCCGAAATCCAGGTGTTAGGCTTCCATTGCATTTCTGTACCTGTTGGGGTCCAGATGACAATATACTCTTCACTTATTGGTATGTGGTAGCCAGACCAACAAGCCCATTGGTAGCCATTGACCAGTATTTTCCGGATGTTGGCTGCGAGTAACAAGTTTTTAACCCCTCTCTGTAAACAGCCAAACTGTATCACTACGATTATAACCGAAGAATGTAGATATGGACAAGAAACAGGTACGTATAGGAGATAGAGAGAAAGATGTAGGTAAGCAGCGAAGGGTGAGCTATGGAAGCACCTTAATGAGATGTAGTATGTCAAATCGCATCTAATCCAGCATATTCCAATGGTATAATGTCGCTGTATAAAACACATTATACGAGGAGAAAATTTATGAGCACCACAGAAGAAACCCGCGTTGAGCGCGACTCGATGGGCGAGATGCATGTCCCTGCGCATGCCTATTACGGCGCCAGCACCTACCGCGCCGTGCTCAATTTTCCGATCAGTGATTTGCGCTTCCCGCGTCAGTTTATTCGGGCCCTGGGACAAATTAAACAGGCTGCGGCAGAAGTAAATGCAAGCCTGGGAACCATTGATCCGCAGATTGCCGATGCGATTGTAAGTGCCGCGCAAGAAGTTATAGATGGCAAGCTTGACAGTCACTTTGTCCTCGATATCTTTCAAACAGGCTCCGGCACTTCGACCAATATGAATGCGAACGAGGTCATCGCCAACCGGGCCAGCGAGCTACTGGGTGGCTCTCGTGGCTCGCGCAAAGTACACCCCAACGATCATGTGAACTTTGGGCAGTCGTCGAACGACGTGATTCCTACAGCGATCCACCTCGCGGCGCTGGTCAGTATCGAATACGACCTGGTACCAGCGTTATCAGGCTTGCAGCAAGCATTGGAGCAAAAAGCCGAGGAGTTCATGCCGATTGTGAAGACAGGGCGTACTCACCTCCAGGATGCCACGCCGATTCGCCTCGGCCAGGAATTTCTGGGTTACGCTGGTCAGATCGAGCGGGGTATTGCACGCATGCGCCATGCTCAAAGCGAACTCTCGGAGGTCGCCCTCGGTGGTACCGCCGTCGGCACAGGGGTCAATACCCATCCAGAGTTTGCAGGCCGTGTATGCCGGCGTCTTTCAGAGATGAATGGCGTTACGGTACATGAGACAAGCAACCATTTCCAGGCGCAGAGCACCCTCGACAACGTCGTCGAGGCCAGCGGCGCGCTTAACACACTGGCGGTCAGCTTGATGAAAATCGCCAACGATATACGCTGGCTGGGTTCTGGGCCACGTGCAGGTATCGGTGAGATCGAATTACCTGCCGTCCAGCCGGGTAGCTCAATCATGCCTGGCAAGGTTAATCCAGTGATCGCTGAGTCGGTCTGCATGGTCTGTGCCCAGGTGATAGGCAATCATACAACGATAACCATAGCTGGACAATCCGGCAATTTCGAGATCAACGTAATGATGCCTGTCAGTGCCTACAACCTACTACAATCGATCAGCTTGCTGGCCTCAGCTTCACGAAACTTCACTGAACAATGCATCAAAGGCATCAAGGCCACAACGAAGGGCCCGGAAATGGTCGAACGCGGGCTGGCAATCTGCACAGCGCTGGCTCCCATCATTGGCTATGATGCCGCCGCTACTATCTCGAAAGAAGCCTACAAAACAGGGAAGACCGTACGCGAGGTGGCACGCGAAAAGACCAATCTTTCGGAAGAGGAACTTGACCGCATTCTTGACCCTGCAAACATGACGAAGCCCGGATTAGAGGGTGGTCCAGCGGCCGGCTGATTACATCCAGATACGCCATCGTTCTGGTGAATCGACGCCGGAATCGTCGGAAAGTCCGGCGTCGTTAGGCCATATGCTGGCACCAGGTTCAAGGGCTTTATACGCAATAGCGATAGCACCCGACCAGGTCTCGTCGGCTGTCAATGCCTCCATCTCTTCCCTGGTGAAGAAACGCGCATCATCTATCTCAGCAAGGTTAGGTTGTAGCTCGCTGATAGGAGATAGCAACTTTGCGCGGAACATGAAGAAATAATTGTGTTCCCCGTCATCCATTGTCCAGATACGTACTCCTATCAGCCCTTCGATTTCTACACGTAAGGAAGTCTCCTCGAACGTTTCACGCACAGCAGCCTGGTCGGGCAACTCGACGGGATTGACGCGGCCAGCAGGTAGCAAATAGCGGCCTTTAGTAACTCCATAGATGTTGCGCACGAGCAGCACACGGTCACTGTGTACGACGACCGCACCTGCGCCAATACTTAATGGACGCCTGGGGCGACGGCGTTCTGAGGATATATCTGCAGGTATGTCGATCTGCGACATGATGGTATGCTCCTGGCATGAATAACTAGGCACCTTTCGTGGATGCTAAGCATCTCTTGTTCATAGTATAACGCAATGAAGTGTAACTTTTTTTGTAGTGTGTACGTGTACCTAAGGAGTCTACCCGGTTGGATATGAAGGAAGTGAACAGGGGCTTTCAACCACGCCATACAATAATTGATGCCTGTACAAAGAATCAGCTCATTCTTCATGTTTTCTTGAGGAATTGAGCACGATGAAGTCAGGCTAATATTGCCGGATGTACCGGCAGAGTTGATGGACAGGATCGCCTGGTGTCTCGGCCTCAGCCGGTCACCAGGCGACCAGGTCGGTACGATGCTTGTACACGATGATAGTGGCAGCGAAGCCTTCCTGAATGTGGAAGAACCATCTCCGGATCACATTGGTGATCGATGTAGCTTCCTGGCCCTCAACCGGTCGATCAGCACAACAAACAGGGACAAGGAAGTCAACGAGCAGACACCAGTTTCTCAGCGACCGCCCACTCCAAAGTAGCAAGTTGGTACAGCGTGCGTACACTTGTTGCGGATTCTGCTCATTGTCAATGAAGACAGGTGATTATCGTGAGGTCTCGCAGTCCTCTGCGAGAAAGACAAGGAGGGAAACAATGGCAGACAATCAGCTTAACGAAGTCACATGGGATCTAGTTAATTCCTTTCGGGATACCAGTCAGGCCGTTGCGAACAACATTGTTGCCGTCCAAGAACTCAACATGAAGTTTGCTCAAAGCCTCTTTTTAAATGGAATGGAGGTGTATAAGAACCGGGTCGACATTACTCGTTCCTTGATGGAGGAGTTGGGAAAGCAGTCCCAGAAGCAGCAAGATGCTTTCATGCGTCTAGGAAATGCGTCACAGAATAGCTACATGGATTTCTTCCGCACTCCACTCTCCTACTGGCGGCAGATGCTAGATGCTGCTGAGAGTTCGGCAAAGCGAGGAATAGAGTATACGCAGAGAGCGGCGCGGCAGACGATGGAAGCCGCTGAGAACTTAAGCAATGGGGAGTAGTGTCTCTCCCTGGTACCTTTCGGTTGTAGACTTGCGACCCAAGGGTCGAGACCAGAATTTTTGAATATGTCGAATAGTCGAATGGCTGAGGGCGGCGCCCTCAGCCATTCGACTATTCGACATATTCAAAAGAACGTACAACATTTCATCTACTCTCAAACAATAATCTTTCTATCCTCAATAGGGTACTAGCTATTAGTAGGCCAGGTTACAGCATCGACCCGACACACGTTCTATGGTATAATGCCGAAAGCCGGGAGCTGTTCTAGTCATAGCTTGTTCTGTCATAAACTTCATTGTAGAAGATGGCCGTTAAAAGCTTGATTCGTTAAGAATAGCGCGCTGATTGTACTTTATTTTCCGCCAATAACGATATGCACAGTATGTCAAGCACCCATCCCCTAAAGGAGATGGGCTTGCGTAGAAGTACCGACCAGGTACCGGGAAACGGGCAAGGGCAACTGTGAGACTAGCCTGGCCAAGATCGTGCAAGCGGTCGTTTGAAGGCAACTGAACTCAAAGGG
>WNFG01005585.1_pt1 | contig 10572 bp, 9 predicted proteins | sample 5400431 | NCBI WGS metagenome assembly WNFG01 (sample SAMN13153346, study PRJNA577476) | soil metagenome | isolation source: 120 cm saprolite under Douglas fir tree site 2 hole 3 replicate 2 | place: USA:California | collected 2015-04-18
ATCTGCTGCGTGAGCTCGATCTCGGCCCACGTGGGCGCCCCGTATCAGACCGCGTACTGCGGGACGAAGGGCGCCATCAGCATGCTGGCCAAAGCGCTCGGCTGCAACCTGGGCGAGCACGGCATCCGGGTGAACGCCGTCGAGCCGGGCTGGATACAGACGAACATGAGCGCGCCAATGATGGACGACCCGGCCGTGGTGAAGTACTACAAGGACCGCATCGCCCTTCACCGGGCCGGCCAGCCTGAGGAACTCGCGGGCACGATCGCATACCTGCTCTCCGACGATGCCAGCTACGTGACCTGCGCGACCGTGCTGGCCGACGCCGGCTTCATCGTGAACGCGGAGCTGTAGGAGGGCCCGTGGCGCACTGCGTACGCGGCCGCGGCCGGCCGACGGGAGCCTCCCGGTGACAGGCCGGCTCGATCACCTGCGGGAGGCGATCAGGCGGCCCCTGCCGCTCGCCTATCACCCGCTCTACCGGTTCTACGAGGGCGGCTCGCTAACCAGGTCGTTCCGGGGTCTGCCCGAACGTCCGGATGACTGGTGGTCCGAGGACTGGGTGGGCTCGTGCACGTGCGCCGGCAACACCGACCCGAGCGGCCGGGCCCAGGGTCTGAGCCCGGTCGAGGTGCCCGGTGTCGGGCCCGTCGCGCTCAAGGAGATCGTCGAGGCGCTGCCCGAGGAGATGGTCGGCGCGCGCTTCGCCGAGCGCTGGGGCGCCATCACCGGCGTCCTGGTCAAGCTGCTCTCGCCGGCCGGCCCCGTGCCGCTGCACGCCCACCCGACGCGCGCCTGGGCGCGGCGGCACCTCGGTTCCCCGTTCGGTAAGACGGAGGCGTGGATCCTCCTCGACACGCCGGGCGACGGCTCCGAGCCCGCCTACGCCGGGATCGGCTTCGTGCCTGGCATCGACCGCGGTTGGTTCGCTGACGCGGTGCGCCGCCACGACAACCAGTCCCTGCGCGGCACGCTGCACCGGACCGACGTCCACCTGGGCGAGGTATACGTGGCGCACGCGGGCGCGCCCCACTACCTCGGGCCGCGGATCTCGTTCATCGAGATCCAGGAGCCCAGCGACCACATCGTGATCCCCGAGACCTCCGGCGACGACGACACCGGAGCGACCATGGGCCTGGGCTGGGACCTGGCTCTCGACATGATCGACTACACCGGCGCCGACGCCGACAGGACCTTCGCCCGGGCCCGCCAGCAGCCGAGAGTGCTGCGTACCAGCCAGGGCTCACGCGAGGTATGCCTGTTCTCCGGCGACCTGCTGCAGTTCTTCGACGCCACCGCGCTGGAGGTGCCGGACGAGATCGAGGTCAGCGACGGGCGCTTCTCGATCGCGATCGTGGCGTCCGGCGCGGGCTCCATCGACGGTGAATTCGGTAGTCAGCCGATCCGCGCGGGCGAGACGTTCGCACTGCCCGCGAGCCTGCCGTTCCGCGTCCGGGCGGGACGGCAACCGGTCCGCGTCGTGCGCTGCATCGGGCCGGGCCCGCAATGACCACCTTCACACGTGCCTAGGAGGTACTCGATGCCGGATTCCGCGCCGCTCTTGCAAGATGCTCGTGAGCTGGTCATGCGCCAGTACGGGCAGGCCATCGGCCGGCGGCGCGAAGAGCTGATCACCCCCGCCCTCGTGCTCGATATCGACGCGGCCCAGCGCAACATCGACCGCATGGCCAGCGAACTCCGGGACATGGGCTCGACCACGATCCGCCCTCACTACAAGACCCACAAGAGCCCGGACCTGGCTCGCCGCCAGGTGCAGGCGGACGCGGGCGGGCTGTCGATGGCCACCGTGTGGGAGGCTGCCGTCCTCGCCGGTTCCGGCCTGGATGACCTGTTCGTGGTCAACACCGTCTCACACCCGGCCAAGATCGCGATGCTGGCCGAGCTGGCCCGAGATCATCGGATCCTCGTCGCGGTCGACGAGGAACCGAACGCGGCTGCCCATTCGGCCGCCGCCGTGAAGGCCGGGTCAGAGCTCGGGGTGCTAGTGGAGGTCGACACCGGCATGGACCGCTGCGGGGCCGACACCGCGGAGGAGGCCTTGGCCGTGGCTCGGCACGTGACCGTCCTGCCCGGGCTGCACTTCGAGGGAATCACCGGCTACGAGGGGCATTGCACGCTGACGCCTGACCGCGAATTGCGCCATGAACGGCAGCGCGAGGCGATGAAGCACTTCATCGGCGTCGCCGATCTGCTTGAGGCGAACGGGATTCCATGCCAGATCCGCTCGGCCGGCGGGATTGCCACCTGGCAATGGACCGCCAGCTACCCCGGTATCACGGAGATCCAGGCTGGCACGTATGTGGTCATGGACAACTTCCATGGCCGGATGGTCCAGGGCTTTGAGCACTCGCTCACCATCCAGGCCACCGTGATCAGCCGGCAGAGCGACAAGGTGATCGTCGACGCCGGCAACAAGTCGGTCGCCGATCCCGCTGACGTGACCATCGTGGGCCACGACCACAAGGTCTTCCGGTTCGATGAGGAACACGGCATCTTCACTGCCGCCCAGGGCTCGTCCCTGAAGGTGGGTGACTCGGTGGCGCTCGTGCCCGGGTACTCGCCGAGCACCGTCAACTGGTATGACGCATACCACGTGGTCCGTGAAGACGTCGTCATCGACATCTGGCCGATCATTCCGCGCGGCCCCGGCCATCACGGGCTAGTTCTGCCGGGCTAGACCACGACGTGGCTCTGCCCGGCTGCAGGTTCTTGCCGGAACAAGGCGTAGGCCTCGTCGGGTTTCATGGACTCATGGACAACTGCCCCGACAGCGCGGATCATCGCCTGCGGGGTGTCGCTCTGGAAGATATTGCGGCCCATATCCACGCCGGCCGCGCCGTTTTCGATCGCGTTGTAAGCCATGGTGAGCGCGTCGTGTTCTGACAGCTTCTTGCCGCCGGCCATCACCAGCGGAACCGGGCAGGCGGACGCGACCGTGTCGAATTCTTTCTCGCAGTAGTAGGTCTTGACGAAATGCGCGCCGAGTTCGGCGCAGATACGCGTCGCCAACCTCAGGTAACGAGCGTCCCTGGTCAGTTCCTTGCCCACGGCGGTGACCGCGAGCACGGGGATGCCGTAGCGTTGCCCGGCGTCCACGAGCCGGGTCATATTGCGCACGGACTGGGTCTCGAACTCGCCGCCGATGAAGACCTGGACGGCCACGGCAGACGCGTTGAGGCGGGCCGCGTCCTCCATGCTCACGGCGAGCTGCTCGTTGGACAGTTCCCTCAGCACGCTGGGCCCGCCGCTCGCGCGCAGCACGATGGGGATGCGTGACCCAGGCGGGATCGTCGAGCGGACCATGCCCCTGGTGGTCATCAGCGCGTCGGCGTACGGCAGCAGCGGGACGATGGACAGGTCGACCCGCTCCAGGCCGGTGGTCGGGCCCTGAAAGTAGCCGTGGTCAATCGCCAGCATGACCGTCCGCCCGGATTCCGGCCGGAAGATGCGGGCCAGCCTGCTCTGCATGCCCCAGTCGAGCGCCCCGCAGCCTTTGAGCGGAAAGGGCTCGTGCCGGGCGGGGACCGACGAGGCGAACCGGGCACCTTCGGTGAGGTCTTCATGGTCGGCCATGGCTACGTCTCTTTCTGTGGCATCTAGGCACCTGCGGCGCGCCAGAGCGGGTCGAGCAGGCCGTCGTCGGTGATGTCGAGCATCCGCCGGTAGATCTCGCGCCAGGCGGCGTACCGCTCGTCGTACGCGGCCGCGACGGCCTGGTCGGGTTCGAAAGTGGCCGCCCGGCGGCGCAGGCTCGGCCGCGGCTCCACCAGGCTGGAGTAGATACCCGCCCCGGTGCCGGCGCAGATGGCCGCCCCGAGGGCGCTGCTCTCGGTCACCGCGGGGATGTGCACGGGGACGCCAAGCACGTCGGCCATGATCTGCGGCCACAGCCGTCCCTTGGCGGCGCCGCCGGTGAAAACGACCTCGTCGAACCGCAGGCCGGTCAGGCCGGTGATGATGTCCCGGTGCCCGCGGGCCACGTAGGCGGCGGCTTCCTCGATCGCCCGTACACAGGCTCCCCGGCCGCCCGCCGCGGGATTGGCGAGGTCGAATTGCAGGAACGACGGGCTCGCGTGGGCCCACCGCTTGGCGTTCATCACGTTGGACATGATGGCGATCACGCCGCCGGCCCCGGCCGGGACCTTGGCCGCCGCCTCCTCCATCACCGCGTACGGGTCGACGCCACGGCTGCGGGCCAGCGCGACTTCGGCGTCGCAGAACGCGTCCCGGAACCACCGCATGCTCATGCCGCAGTAGAAGCCGATGCCTTCGAGCATCCACTCGCCCGGCACGACGTGGCACAGCGTCCGCAGCCGCACCTCCGGGTCGATGAGCGGCTCGGCGAGCAGCACCGTGTTCTGCCAGAAGGTGCCCGCGACGACGGTGTACTCGTCCCTGTCCGCGCCCGCGCCGAGCAGGCCGAGCTGGGTGTCCGCGCCGCCCGCCGCCACCGGCGTGCCCGGCCGCAGCCCCGTCAGCCTGGCCGCGGCCGGGGTGACCTCTCCGACCACCGTGCCCGGGTCGACGACGGGTGGCAGGACGGCGGCCGGCAGGCCGCACATGGCCGGGATGGACGGCGACCAGCTGCGGTCGGCCAGCGTGAACATGCCGGAGCTCGACCCGCAGGAGGGCTCGGTCACGTGCTGGCCGGTCAGCCGGTACACGATCCAGTCGCTGAGCATGCCCAGGTGGCCGGCCGCGGCGAGGATGCCGGGCCGGTGCCTGGCCAGCCAGCGCAGCCGCGCCGGGGCGGTGATCGAGACCCAGTCGCCGGCCTCGGCGTAGATCTTCCCGGCGGCGCCTTCGCGGATGAGGTCCTCGGCCTCCGCGGCCGCCCGGCTGTCCACGTTGGGGCACGCCCAGATCTCGTGGCCGTCGTGGTCGTACAGGACCATGCCCTCGCGCATGCTGGTCGCCGCGACCGCCGCGACGTCGTCGCCCGTCGCGCCCGCCGCGCGCAGCGCGTCCTGGACGCAGGTGGCGATGGCCTGCCAGCCCGCGTGCACGTCGAAGTCCTGGCCGCCGGGCACGCCGGGCGGCTCGTGGTGGGTCCACTCACGCTGCCCGACGCCGGCCGGCGCGGCCGTCTCGGTGAACAGTACGGCCCGGCAGCTCCCGGTGCCCGCGTCAATGGCGAGCAGGTAACGCCCGGTCATCGCGGTGTGCTCTCTGCTGGCCGGATCCGCTGGGCTGGCCGGATCCGCTGGGCTGGCCGGATCCGCGGGGCCTGCAGGACCCGGGGGTTCACCACGTTGGCGGGTACCCGTCCGGCCAGCAGCTCGGTCACCGCGGTCACCGCCTGGTGCGCGCCCCGGGCCAGGGTTTCGGCCGTGGCTCCGCCGATGTGCGGGGTGATGAAGACGTTCGGCATGTTCAGCAGCGGATGCCGGCCGCCGGCCGGTGTCCGCTCCAGGACGTCCAGGGCCGCGCCGCCGAGGATGCCCTGTTCCAGCGCCTGGCGCAGGGCCGGCTCATCCACCAGCGACTCGCGGGACGTGTTGATGAAGTACGCTCCCGGCCGCATCCGGGCGAACCTGTCGTACGAGAACATCTGCCGGTTCTCCGGCGTCAGCCTCGCGTGCAGGGAGACGATGTCCGAGCGGGCCAGCAGCGTGTCCAGGGGGACCAGGTCGACGCCGGGCACCGCGGCGGGCGGGGGTTGCGGGTCGTACCCGACCACGGTGAAGCCGAGAGCCCGGGCCCGCCTGGCCACTTCACGGCCGACGTGGCCGAGACCGACGAGTCCCATGGTCAGGCTCGGCGCTTCCCGGCCGAAGAACTCCCGCCCTTCGAATACCGATTCCGCGAAGCCGCCCCCTTCGAGCAGATGGCGGCTGGCCCGCGGCACGGCCCGGATGAGCAGCAGGGCGAAGGCGATCGTCAGCTCGGCGACGGCCTCGGCGTTCTTGCCCGGCGTGTTCACCACCGGGATGCCGCGGTCGGTCGCCGCCGCCACGTCGACGTTGACCGGGCCGCCCCTGGCGCAGCACACCAGCCGCAGCGGGGCGGCCCCGAGAACCTCGGCGGTGACCGGCGCGCCGTGCACGATGAGCACGTCGTGCCCGGCGACCGCCCGGACGATCTCGGCCGGATCGCCGACGTATTCCCGCAGCCTGCGCTCGGACTCCGTGATCGGCGGGGCGCACGTGACCTCATCGATCTGCATCGTGGACAGCTCGACCTGGCCGTCGAGTCCGGCCCCCTTGGGACTGGCCTCCTTGAGACTGGCCAGGGCAGCGGTGTACGCCGAGACCGGCATGTAGGGGTCGCCGACCACCAGGACGCGCATCGGCTGCGGCAGGCTCACGGGTAGACGTAGGTCGGCTGGAGGTCGATCGCGTGGCCGCTGCCCGACTCAAGGATGAACTTGAGCATCGGCGCGGTGTCGACATAGTAGAACTCGATGGACTCGCCGATCCGGCCGCCCATCAAGATCTCCGCGCCGCGCTCGTGCCAGTGCTTCTTCAGCGTCTCGCTGTCCTCGACCGAGTGTTTCATGCACGCGATGTGCTGGACGCCCTCGCCGTGCGTGTCGAGGAACTCCTGGTAGATGCTCGGGCCGCTGACCGGCTGGATGAGCTCGAAGCCTAGCCCGTCGACCGAGGTCTCGGCGCCGATCATGCGGAATTCGCATGGCTGGCCGCGCACCACGGTGTCGTGCAGGAGCGGCGGCTTGTAGTCGAACACGCTCCACGGCCCCCAGCCGAGGTTCTCCGTGTAGGAGCGCAGCGCGGATTCGATGTCCGCGACGACGACGGCGATCTGCGTGATCGTCATGGGAACCGCTGGCCGCACGATACGCGCGCCGTTACCGCTTGCCATCCGATACCTCCTCGGGTGTCCTCCCGGCGGGCTGCCGTAGGGGGTGAAGCAGTTCATGGGTCAGCAGGTCCAGGTTCCTCGCCGGGTCGACCCGGGAAGTTCTTCCCTGGTCCAATGCCGTCCCCAGAGGGTCACCACCAGCGGGGCCTCCTCTTGTCGGTCCGCTTATTGGTCCACGTCGCGCGAGAGCATTCGCTCATAACCTGCGCATCTGCTCGTTAGTGAAAGTATCTGCCTCCAGAGCAGCCGATGGCAAGGGTTGAAGCGCCGGTCACGTGGTTGTCGGGCACGGAAGGTCTTCAGCGCTGTTCGATCTGACGGCGGTCGTACCTCCACCACCGGCGAGCATCAACCGCCGCTTGGGTGCCCGCGCTAGGCCGACGTGCGCTCCAGCTCGAGCAGGCGGAGCGCGGCCAGCTCATTCGTGACCAGGACGTCGAGGAACCCGCCGCGCAGCGCGCCGAGAATGGCCTCGACCTTGTGCAACCCCCCGGCCACTCCCACTACCTTGGGGATCTGAGCCAGGTCGGTGAGCTCGATGCCGATCCTGCGGTCATGGATCGGCAGCTTGACCACCTGGCCCGAGGCGTCGAAGAACTGGCCGAGGATGTCCCCGACCACGTGGTGATCGCGGAGCGCGCGGACGTCGTCGGCCTCGAGGTAGCCCATCTGCACGATGGTGGCGTCCGTGGTGGGCGTGCCCACCCCGACGATGGCCTGCTCGACGCCGCAGGCCTGCTTGAGCACCTGCTGGATGGAGGGCTCCGCCTTCAGCGCCGCCGCCAGCTCGGGCGTGGAGGCGACGATGGGAGTGGGGATGACCGTCGCGCTCGTCATCTCTGCCTCCGTGGCGCCCTCGCTCTTGGAAGAAAAGAAGGCCGGCAGGTACGCGTCCACCCCGCCGGTCAGCGAAACCATGCGTATGGGGCCGACGGCGCCGAAGTTGGTCGAGGCGATGACGCGCGACACCGTCTCTCCCCAGCCCACGCCGAGGATTCCGCCCGGCCGCAGATGGGTGCTCATGAACTGGGCACCGCCCAGCCCCAGCCGGGCGTTCAGGCCGTGGCGGTCGCCGGACTCGGTTTCGTGATCCGGGACGACCAGCGCCTCGGCCAGACCGAAAGTGCGGCGAAGCTGCCTGCTCACCTCGAAGGCGTCAAGATGGTCCGCGTTCAGGTTGATCGAGACCAGGCCGACCTTGCGCGCCCGGTCCAGCATCCGGCCGACGGACGCCCGTGACACCGACAGCCGCTTCGCGATCTCGTCCTGGGTCAGCTCGTCCTTGTAGTAGAACCAGGCCACCCGGAGAAGCAGTTCCTCGTTGCCTGACCTGCCCTCGCGGGCATCCTGCTCTGCCCTCACGGCATGCCCTTTCCGAGCGCCGACCACGTTGTCGTAGCGCCCCCCATTATCCGGGCCGCGGCGAAGCCGGGGCCAGCGCCAGCCGGGCTATTCACGATCAATGACCTGACCCCCGTCCAGCGGGATGACCGCGCCGTCGTCGGCATGCGACCTCCCGGGCCTCTCCTATACTGCTCATATGTCAAGCATATGAGCATTTGCTCACGATCGGCAGGCCGGCCTATCTGGGCGTGCCGCGCATGCACTGCCATTTGCTGGGCAGGTATGCCGGCGAGTCGGGGACGTCGTGCTTCGCCGGATGGAGAAACCGTGGTTGGGACTGACTACCTGAACGTGGGTCATCATGTCGTTCAGTTCTACGGTCACGACGAGGAACTGGCCGAAAGGGTGGTCGGCTACCTGCTGGGTGCACTCGAGGGCGAGGGCGCGGCGATCGTCATCGCGACCCCGGCGCACCGGCGCGAGTTCGAGACGCGCCTGACGCGGGCCGGCGTCGACCTGCCGGCCGCCGGGGAGAACGGCATATACCTGGCCTTGGACGCGAGCGAGACGATGCGCCAGTTCATGGCGGCCGACCGGCTCGACAGCGCCGCTTTCGACCGCGTGGTCGGCGGCCTGATACGGCGGGCCGGGGCGGGCGGGCGGCCGGTCCGTGCCTACGGCGAGATGGTCGCCCTGCTCTGGGACGACGGGCTCGTCAACGCCGCGGCCCAGCTGGAGGCGATGTGGGATGAACTCGGCCGCAGGCATTCCTTCTCGTTGTTCTGCGGCTACCGGGCCGACTCGGTGACCCGCGACGGCCATCTCGACGCCTTCGCTGAGGTGTGCCGTTTGCACCAGGAGGTCGTCGGGCTCTCGCCCGTCGCGGTTTCCGGGCCGGGCGCGGTGCGGACGTTCGCCTTCTCCCGCGACGCGCCCGCGGCGGCCCGCCATTTCGCGGTCGGCGCGGTGTGCGACTGGGGCGCCGGGGACATCGCCGACGACGCCGCCCTGGTGGTGACCGAACTCGCCGCCAACGCCATCGTCCACGCTCATTCCGCGTTCACGCTCACCATGTCCGCGCGCGGTGACCTGGTGCGGATCTCGGTACGCGACGCCAGCCCGCTGCCCGGCGGCCAGGTGGAAGGGTCCGGCGCCGCGCTGCCGCCTGCCCCCCTGCACGGCCTGGGTGCGGTGGACGCGCTGGCCAGACGGTGGGGGGTAGAGTCGCTCGGGAACGCGGGCAAGACCGTGTGGGTAGAACTGCGCAGGTGACAATGAGCTTCGATCTGGCCGGCCGGCTGGCGGTGGTCACCGGCGGGGCCAGCGGTATCGGCGCGGCCTGCGCGGAGCGGCTGGCCGCGGACGGCGCCACCGTGGTGGTCGCTGACATCAACCTGGACGCGGCCAAGGCGGTCGCCGCCCGCATCGGCGGACGTGCCTTCGAAGTGGACGTGGCCGCCGATTTCGACGCCGCGGCGCTGGCCGGCGAGGCAGACGTCCTGGTGAACTGCGCGGGCCTGCAGCATGTCGCTCCGGTCCACGAGTTTCCCCTCGATAAGTTCCGGCTGCTGCTGGCCGTCATGCTCGAAGCCCCGTTCCGGCTGGTCCAGGCCGCGCTGCCGCACATGTACGCCCGCGGCTTCGGCCGGATCGTCAACATCTCGTCCGTGCACGGCCTGCGGGCCTCTCCTTACAAGGCCGCCTACGTCGCGGCCAAGCACGGTCTGGAGGGGCTGTCGAAGGTAATCGCGCTCGAAGGCGGGGCGCGCGGGGTCACCTCCAACACGGTCTGCCCCGCTTACGTGCGCACGCCGCTGGTGGAAAAGCAGATCAGCGACCAGGCCCGGCTGCATGGCATCTCCGAGGAAGAAGTGATCACCGACATCATGCTGACCGAGCCGGCCATCAAGCGGCTGATCGAGCCGGCCGAGGTCGCCGAGCTCGTGGCCTTCCTCTGCTCCGGGCCGGCGTCCTTCGCCAACGGCTCCTCCTGGGTTCTCGACGGCGGCTGGTCGGCGCGCTAACCGGTCCTGAGCGCATGGATGTGGCAACGTAACGCCTCTATCGGGCAGAGTGCCACAACCATATGAATAACCAGCCCCACATGAACGCGCTCAGGCCGTTCACACGCTGTTTCCCGCTCGCCTCCGGGGCCCCACCCACCTCCCCATCCCCCTTCACTGCGCCGCCTTCCCTCGTCGCTCGTCCCTCGCTCCTCAGTCCAGGCGGCGCCGCGCCCCTCCAGCTCGCTCAGACGAACGCGCTCAGGCCGGTGATCGCGCGGCCGACAATCAGCGTGTTGATCTCGCGGGTGCCCTCGTAGGAGTAGATCGCCTCGGAGTCGGCGACGAACCGGCCCACGTGGTTCTCCAGCAGGATGCCGTT
>WNFG01030131.1_pt1 | contig 10572 bp, 7 predicted proteins | sample 5400431 | NCBI WGS metagenome assembly WNFG01 (sample SAMN13153346, study PRJNA577476) | soil metagenome | isolation source: 120 cm saprolite under Douglas fir tree site 2 hole 3 replicate 2 | place: USA:California | collected 2015-04-18
GCTAGAGAGAAATTCAACTCTTGCTTGCCCTCGCTGAAAATTTTCTGGCCGAGCGGGTTGGCGGCGAAAAGGCCGTAACCGCGGGCGTGCCAGTAGGTAGGAAAGCCGGGATTCGAGGGGTGGTCGAGAATGGTGATGGTGACGGGCTCGTCGCCGACGAGGCCACTGAGATTGCACCAGCGGCCGCGCGTGCCCCAGGCGGCGTCGCCTTTTTTGCCTTCGCTGGTGAAGTAGGTGCCGTTGACGCCGGTGTTGTCCAACTTGGCGACGGTGGTGGCGCGGCCACTCGCGTCCGTGTAAACCTCGGGTTTGTCGGAGGGGATTTCGAGAGCGCGAACGACGCGGAGGCCTAAGACGCCGTCTTTCTCATCCTTGAAATCGACTTTGGTATCGAGAGCGCGCAAGGTGGCGATGCGGTCCACGCTACGGAATCCAGGTCCGCCACGGAAAACGAAGTGAGTGTGTTCCTGGAGCAAAGCTTTTTTGTCGAACGAGACCCAATCGGATTCAACGTCGAGCTCGCCCTGTTCCGAGCCGCTTTTTGAGGAGACGATGGAGCGATGAACGATGGTGCCCATCTTGGGGGCGTTTTCCGGCTTGATGGCGTCGGAATTGTTCCAGAAATCGATGCCGTTGACGTTTTCGTAGTTGAACCAGAGGCCGGCGTGATGAGGATGATCGACACGTTCGCCGGGGCGCTGCTCGAGAGGAAAGCCGCGAGTGACGATGGTGCCTTTGGCAGTGCGCAGCGGGTACAGGACGGGCTTTTTAAGTGTGGAGGGCCAGATGTAAGAGGTGAAGGGTTGGCCGTCGATGGAAATGTCCACGCGGTGGGCTTGTTCGTTGAGGGTGACGGAGATTCGGTCGGAGGCGTGCGGGCCGGCGGAGGCGAGTGACACGAGAATCGCAGCCGCCGCGCCGCAGATGAGCGATGCACCGCCAATAAGAATGCCCATGATTAGCCGTGGCCTCCTGCGATGGTCAAATCTCTTCCGGTACAACATAAGGCGCACGATAACTGCCGCGCAGAAGGCGGTTGGCTTCCTCATCACCAATGACCTGCTCCTGCGCAGGATCGAAGCGCAGCGTACGGCCCAGGCGGTACGAGGCATTGGCTAGATGCACGAGAGTCGTTGAGATGTGGGCTTCCTCAATCGGCGAATGAATGTCCTGGGCACGGCGGCTGCGAATGCAATCGACGAAGTTTGCGTAATGGTCACCAGAACCCTTGCCGTGCGGCCCGGGTTCGGCCTCATCCGTCAGCCACGTCTTGTAGGTATCGTATCCATCGATGCCGAGATAGCCTTTTGATCCGTAGAAAATATTGCCGACGGTGTTCGTCTTCGCATCTTTTGGCCCTAAGGACTGTTGCTGTTGCTTCGCAGGCTTTTTGCTTGCGTCGGCGGTGAGTCCCGCGGCAGGTACGCCACTGGCACCATAAGCGCCAGCGCCTATCTCCGCCTCGTGATTGGTGATCCAATGGCGGACTTCGAGTTCCATCATCTTGCGCTTGCCCGCTGGAGCTTCGAAACAGAAGGTAGCGTTCAGAGTATTGGGCGTCTCCTGGTCATCATCGAACAGAAAGTGTCCACCCATGGCCGACACAGATACCGGGAAGCCAACGCCCAAACCCCAGCGCGCAATGTCGATTTCGTGGATGGCCTGGTTGCCGACTTCACCATTCCCGGTGTCCCAGATCCAGTGCCAGTTGTAGTGAAAGCGATTACGCGTGAAGGGCTTCAGAGGAGCGGGACCGGTCCACAGGTCATAATGAACGCCGGACGGAACGGCCTCCACCTCAGCGCGCCCGATCGATGGCCGCCACTTGTAGCAGAGCGCACGGGCCATGTACACGTCGCCGATCGTGCCTTCATGCAGATGCTGAATGGCTTCCATCATTCCCGGGTTTGACCGCGACTGGCTGCCGTGCTGGCAAATTCGATTGTATTTCTTTACGGCGCGCACCAATTGGCGCCCTTCAAACCAGTTATGCGAGCATGGCTTTTCTACATACACATCTTTTCCGGCCTGGCAGGCCCATATGGCCATCAGCGAGTGCCAATGATTGGGGGCGGCGATGGAGATGGCGTCGATATCTTTGTCCTCAAGCAGCTTACGAACGTCGACGTAGGATTTTGGCTTTGGCACCCCCAGCTTCTCGACGTCCCCGAGGCGCTGGTTCAGCACGCTTTCATCCACGTCGCACAGGGCGGCAATGTCCGCGCCTGCGACACGGGAAAACCCATGAATGTGATCTTTGCCGCGACCTCGTACTCCGCAGATGGCCACGCGGACGCGATCATTCGCGCCTATGACTCGGGCGTAGCTCGATGCGGAAACGCCCAAGGCGGTGCCGGGGAAGCTTTTTGTGTAGACATACAACCTCCAAGAATGTTGTTTACAATGCGCCAGTGTTCAGACCCTCAAGAGACTGGGCCCAAGGCGGCGTAAGCGCCGTGGTTCGCATCCCTTCAGACGAGGCAATCATAAGCCAAGACGGGACCTTCCAGCATTGAAAGTTACTAAAGGAATCGTTTATTGCTCCTGATTTGACTCGGCTGGGCCAGGAGGTCAGAAGTTTGGAGGAATTTCGTGCTGCGATGCGCAAATGGCAGGCCAAGAATATCGTTCGTTAAGTCCGGCTGAATCTTAATTACAGTTTTTTCGGTTTGACACTTTGGGGAAGGGCTTCTATATTTTGTTGCGCTCTTACCTGTCTTCTAATTCACGGAGTGCATTGCGGATAAGAGCGTCAACCGGCCGGATGCTAGCGCGGTTTCGGATCCCCTTGGGTTGACTCCACAAAAGGAAGGGCGGGCGGGAGCCCGGGAATCTCGCGCAGGGCTGCCTATGGGAACGACTTCCGTCAATTCATCCGATCTGAACGGCAAAGAGCTGTCTGCCGAGCTGCTCACGGAGGACCAGTTCCAAGGCGTCGTCGAGGAGGTGCTGGAGTCGACCCCCTTCATTGACATACACACACACCTGTTTTCTCCCGCGTTCGGAAAGATTGGACTCTGGGGAATCGATGAACTCCTGACCTACCATTATCTTGAAGCGGAATTCTTTCGCTCCTCGGACATCACGCCCGAACAATATTGGATACTCTCGAAGCGAGAACGCGCGGAGGCGATCTGGCGGGTGCTGTTCGTCGAGAATACCCCTATTTCCGAGTCCACGCGGGGAATTGTTGCCGTGCTGAATGCGTTTGATTTGCCGACCGACGCGAGTGGGCTGGAAGAGGCGCGTGCTTTTTTCAGGGCGCAGCCGCTCGAAGAGCACATCCGCAGAGTGCTGGAAATTTCGGGCGTGAGTTCCGTGGTGATGACGAATGACCCGCTGGATCCGGAGGAAGAGCCGGTATGGAAGAGCGGGGGACAGAAACACGAGCTATTCCACGCGGTGCTGCGACTGGACCGGATCTTGTGGGGCTGGCCGAACCATTGGCAGCAATTGGCGAGCCAGGGCTACGCCGTTGATGAAAGGGCGGCCGGGAAGTCCATCGCGGAGATTCGCCGTTTCCTTGCCGATTGGCAGAAGCGCATGCTGCCGCTGTACATGGCTGTGTCGCTGACGGACGAATTCCGGTATCCGGACAAGAGCATCACGAGCAAAATCCTGGGAGAAGCCGTACTGCCATCCTGCCGGGAACTCGGCCTGCCAATGTCGCTGATGATTGGAGTGCGACGGCAAGTGAATCCGGCGCTGCGGCTGGCCGGAGATGGAGTAGGTAAAGCGGATCTCCGCGCACTGGAGAATTTATGCCGGAGTTTTCCGGAGAACAAGTTTTTGATAAGCGTGCTGAGCCGCGAGAATCAGCATGAACTGTGCGTCTGCGCCCGCAAATTCAACAACCTGATGCCGTTCGGATGCTGGTGGTTCCTGAATAACCCATCCATTGTGGAGGAAATCACCCGCGAACGGATTGAGCTGTTGGGCACCAGTTTTATTCCGCAACATTCGGACGCGCGCGTTTTGGAGCAGGTGATCTACAAGTGGCGGAACACGCGGCGGACCATGGCTCCCACCCTTACGAATGCCTACAAGCTGCTCCAGAGGGATGGCCGAGGAGTGAGCCGCAGGGACATACAGCGGGATGTGAACCGGCTGTTTCGTTCGAATTTTGAAAACTTGACGGGTCTCCGAGGCGGTTGAGCGCCGGCTGCGAATCCTTCCATCATTGGCTCTGTTGCAAAGCGCTACACAAGAAACTGGCGATTGATTCCGTCAGCTTGCGGGGGCAATCGGTGCGCGGCGTTGCGAGAGCCAGGCTTCTCTTGAGCGTGTGGCCGTGAACGCGAAACTTCTGAAAAAAGTGCGAACGCCCCCTGAGCGCATGTTCCGGAAGGATCGAATGGCCGAAGCCGGATTCCACGAGGCGCTTAATGGCTTCCGTGTCATCGGCCTCCATGACCACGTGAGGAGCCACGCCGATCTCCTGAAAAAAACGGTCGATAACCAGACGGACATTGCTGCGCCGCGGATAGAGCAAAAAGGGCGCGCCGTTCAAGTCGGGGGCGCGCAAAGAGCCGATATGTCCGCTGCCAATTTTGTTCGCCGAGGGGCGGACGACGAGCAACTCCTCCTCAAACAATGGAATGATATTGAGATCGTCTTCGGCTACGGGAAGGGAAATGAGAGCCAGGTCAAAGCGGCGGTCGAGCAAGCCGGCAACCATTTCCTCGGTGACGCCTACAGTTACGCGGATTTCCGCGTTGGGGTAGCGTTTGCGAAGCTGGCGCAGGGGGCCTCCCAACTGGTAGATGAGAGTGGTGACGCCGGTAGCGAAATGGAAGGGACGCACGTCTTTGGAGAGGTCGTTCTCAAATTCCTGCTGAATGTGGCCCATCATCTTGACGACTTGTTTGGCGTGTTCGGCCAGACGCAAAGCCGCGGGGGTAGGAATCAGGCGCTTGCCACGGCGCACAAAGAGTTCCGTGCGGAGCTCATCGGCCAGGTTATGAAGCTGAAGACTGACAGCACCGGGCGAAAGATGAATCTTTTCAGCAGCCCGAGTCATGCTCGGGGAGTCCATGACAGCGAGGAACAATTCGAGTTGGTGGATATCCATTTACCTTCTCTCAATACTCATCGCCGCGAACGCCCAAACGTACCGAGGCAACTCTACCAAAAAATGAAGTATGGTGTGGCGTCCCGCGGCGAAGGTGGGCTATGAGAATTGTTCGTCGAGGTGATATACACCTTGAGAGCGTTTTGCCTTAATTCTCGGCTGCGTCTAAAACGGAGGGATTGTATTGTCGCAATCTGCGCCAGTAACAGAACAAAAATATGTTCTGCCGTTCGTGCTGGTCACAAGTTTGTTTTTCCTGTGGTCGATCGGCGTCAACTTAAACGACGTTCTGATTCCGCATCTAAAGAAGGCCTTTGACCTTTCCGATTTCCAGTCTTCCTTTATTCAAGTTGCCTTCTTTGGCGGGTATTTCCTGGCGGCGTTTCCCGCCGGCCGGCTCATGGAAAAGATCGGGTACAAGAAAGGCATCCTCGTCGGACTGCTCATCTGCGCTGCCGGGACCTTGCTGTTTCTTCCGGCGGCAAGCTCCAGAGTCTATGGATTCTTTTTGCTGGCCTTATTTGTCATGTCTTCGGGGCAATCTTTTCTGGAAGTGGGCGCCAACCCATATGTGACCGTCCTGGGCCCGGCTGAGAGTTCGGAACGCCGGCTGAATCTTGCTCAGTCGTTCAACGCCGTGGGCGCCGCGCTTGTACCCACCTTGGGAGCCGCCTTCATTCTTTCTGGAATCGAGTACACGCCGGCGCAAAGAGCAGCAATGAATCCGCAACAGGTGCAGGCCTACATAACGTCGGAAGCGAATACAGTAAAGGTGCCTTATCTCGTGATCACCGGGATTTTTCTGCTTGTTGCCGCGCTGATTTATGTTGCTCACCTGCCGGAGGTACAGCCGCACGAAAAAGAGGAAGCTAGCGGCAATTCACCGAAGGGCTTGAGCAGCGTCTTCGCTCATTCGCATTTGATCAAAGGCGTTGTTGCTCAGTTCTTTTATGTAGGGGCGCAGGTCGGAGTGGGAAGTTTTGTCATTCGCTTCGTGAAGCACACCATGCCGGAGACACTCGAGAACATGGCAGGGTGGGGGACGCGATTCTTGGCGGGGAACCATGGAGCTCAGGCCAACTTCCTTGTGCGCATGATTCCGAATTCGCCCGAGAAGATGGCGGCATTATTCCTGGTGGCGCATCAAACAGGATTTATGATCGGCAGATTCTCCGGCTCGTGGATGATGAGGCGCATCCCGGCTCCCAGGCTGCTCTCCATCTTCGGTCTGGGGGCGTTGCTTTGCGTGATGATCGGGATCGTCGCTTCAGGCTTTGTTGCTGTTCTGGCGATCGTGCTGGTGGGTTATTTCAATTCCATCATGTTCCCGACGATTTTTGCGCTCAGCCTAAAAAACGTCGGAGCTCTCACCAAGCGGGCCTCATCGCTCCTGGTTATGTCAATCATTGGCGGCGCGCTGATTCCGGCGGCAATGGGGCGGATCTCCGACGCGAGCGACATTCAGGTAGCCTTCGTGATGCCGCTGATTTGCTATCTCTATGTAATTTATTTTGCGGTGCGGGGATATAGGCCAAACTCTGCTTTGATCGCGGCCGATTCCACAGCGGCCGCAGAGGCCAAATGACAAGACGCTATTGCCTCACACTGGATTTGAAGAACGATCCGAAATTGATCGCCGAATATCGGCGGTATCACGAGAAGATCTGGCCGGAAATCACGAAAAGCATCAAGGATACGGGCATAGTCGATTTGGAGATTTATTTGCTCGGGACGCGGATGTTCATGGTGATGGAAGTGAGCGAAGAGTTTTCTCTTGAGAAGAAAGCTAAAGCGGATCGAGAAAATCCGAAGGTTCGAGAGTGGGAAGAGCTGATGTTGAAGTTTCAGAAGCCGCTTTCGAATGCCAAGCCGCGCGCCTACAAAACATAGTCGACTGGGGTCGGCGGAATGCAAATTATCTTCTTTCACGGTTGCGCGGGGTACGATACAAAGGATTCCTACCAAATATGAAAATTACCGATGCCAAAGTGATTGTTTGCAGCCCAGGACGCAACTTCATAACCCTGAAGATTAAGACGGAAGACGGAATTTACGGCTTGGGCGATGCGACACTAAACGGCCGTGAGCTTGCTGTTGTGAGCTATCTCTCCGACCACGTGCTTCCCCTGTTGATCGGGCGCGACGCCCGGCGAATCGAGGACATCTGGCAATACCTTTATAAGGGTGCGTATTGGCGGCGCGGTCCCGTCACGATGTGCTCGATCTCCGCGGTCGATATGGCGCTCTGGGACATCAAGGGCAAGGCGCTGAATGTTCCTGTCTACCAGTTGCTGGGAGGTGCTTCCCGCGATGGCGTTCTCGTCTACGGCCACGCCAGCGGAGAGGACATCGAGAATACAGTCAAAGCCGTCGCCGCGTACATCAAACTCGGATATAAGGCGATTCGCGCGCAGAGCGGCATACCTGGATTGGAAAGCACTTACGGCGTTGGCCGCGGCAAAATGTACTATGAGCCGGCTGAAAAAGACGCGCCGCCGGAAAGCGCCTGGAGCTCCGAACTCTACATGAATTTCGTTCCGCGACTATTCGAGCGGCTGCGCAAAGAATTTGGCGAAGATCTCCCCTTGCTGCACGATGTGCATCACCGGCTAACGCCAATCGAAGCGGCACGCCTCGGAAAGAGTCTCGAACCTTATCACCTGTTCTGGCTTGAAGATCCCGTGCCGGCCGAGCTGCAGGAAAGTTTGCGCCTCATCCGCCGGCATACCACTACGCCTATAGCGATCGGCGAGGTCTTCAATTCGATCTACGATTGCCAGCAACTCATCCAGGAGCAACTCATCGATTACATTCGGACCGCGGTCGTGCACGCTGGTGGAATATCGCACCTGCGAAAGATCGCCAGCTTGGCGGAACTGTATCACGTCCGGACCGGGTGCCATGGGGCCACAGATATGAGCCCCGTGTGTATGGCCGCTGCATTGCATTTTGATTTGAGCGTCCACAATTTTGGGATTCAGGAGTATATGCACCACAGCGAAGAGACGGAGCGCGTCTTTTCGCATTCGTACAGTTTTTCCGACGGTATGATGCATCCTGGTGACGTTCCCGGCCTCGGCGTGGATCTGGACGAAGCTCTTGCGTCCAAATACCCGTATCGGCGGGCGTATCTTCCAGTCAATCGCAAACTCGATGGGACCATGCACAGTTGGTAGGATTGCTTAATGGATCCAGCGCAACCCACTTCCGCACCGGGCATCTTGGCGTCGCAGGAGCAAGCCGGGGCCGCGACAACTGTTCCTTCTCGTGTTGGGTACTTTCGCTGGGTCATCTGTGGCCTTCTGCTGCTCGGCACGACAAAAAACTACATGGACCGCAACGTCTTGGGAGTGCTCCGCGTAACGCTGCAACACGATCTGGGCTGGAATGAAATCGACTATGGCAACCTCGTGGTTGTTTTCCAGGCTGCTTATGCAGTGGGTATGTTGGTGATGGGCCGGCTCGTTGACCGGCTAGGCACTCGGCTGGGCTACGCCCTGGCAATGATTTTCTGGAGCCTGGCTTCGATGGGGACCGCCTTGGGAAATTCTCTTGCAAGCTTTGCGGTTTTCCGATTTGCTCTCGGTTTCGGCGAGGCGGCTGTGTTTCCTGCCAGTATCAAGGCGGTGGCCGAGTGGTTCCCTAAAAAGGAACGAGCGCTGGCAACTGGAATTTTTAACGCCGGGACTAACGTTGGAGCGATGCTCGCGCCGGTCGTTGTGGCATGGATCAGCCTGCGGTGGGGATGGCGCGGTGCATTCCTCGGCATCGGCGCGATTGGCTTTATCTGGCTCCTGTTTTGGCTAATGTTTTATCAGAAGCCCGAGGAGCACCCAAGACTCTCCAAAGCGGAACTGGATTACATCCGGAGCGACCCACAAGAAACTGTGCGAGTCATCAAGTGGGCCAGCCTGGTTCCACTTCGGCAGACCTGGGCATTCGGGGTTGGAAAATTCCTTATCGATCCGGTGTGGTGGTTCTATCTTTTCTGGATGCCTGGCTTCTTCCAGACAAAACATGGCCTCTCGCTGACGCGAATCGGGCCTCCGCTCATCGCCATTTATGTAATCGCGGACATTGGCAGCGTTGTCGGCGGCTGGATCTCTTCCTTCCTGATTCGGCGTGGACGAACCATCAACGCGGCGCGCAAGATCGCGATGCTCATCTGCGCGCTCGGCGTCACGCCCGTGGTATTTGCCTATCGCGTGGAAAGTACTTGGTCAGCGGTCCTGTTGATCGGACTTGCCGCCGCGTGCCATCAGGGTTTTTCCGCGAATCTCTACACGGTGACCTCCGATATGTTTCCTGCTGAGGCCGTGGGCTCGGTGACGGGGATTGGCGGAATGGCCGGCGCCATAGGCGGATTGCTCATCGCGTCGGTGGTTGGCCACGTGCTTCAATGGACCGGGAGTTATATGATTCCCTTCGTGATCGCCGGTTCCGCTTATCTCGTGGCGCTCGCCATGATTCAACTTCTGAGTCCCAGGTTGGAGCCGGCCAAGATCGATTGAGAAACCAAACGTGAATCTGAAAAACATTGCAGATAATTCACCAATTGGAAGTGCGGCTGGAGTGAGCTCATGGGGCTGACGATCCGACCAAAGAAAGAATGCCGCTGGGACCTGATCAGTCTGGGCGAGGTTATGGTGCGGCTCGACCCGGGCGACCGGCGCATCGCCACAGCGCGGTCCTTTGAAGTGTGCGAAGGCGGTGGAGAATATAACGTCGCGCGCGGGCTGAAGCGTTGCTTCGGGTTGGACGCGGCCGTAGTCACCGCGTTCGCCGATGATCCCGTCGGGCGCCTTTTGCAAGACCTCCTTTACCAAGGCGGCGTGGACCAGTCTTTGGTGCGCTGGGTCGAGCACGACGGCGTTGGCCGGGCGGCGCGCAACGGACTGAATTTCACTGAGCGTGGCTTCGGCGTGCGCGCGGCACTGGGGAGTTACGACCGCGGGCACACCGCAGTCTCTCAACTGAAGCCGGGCGATATCGACTGGGAGCCCATTTTTGGAAAACAGGGCGCGCGGTGGTTTCATACCGGAGGCATTTTCTGTGCCCTTTCATTGACGGCCCCGGAAGTCGCCCTGGAAGCCATGCAAGCCGCCAGGCGGCACGGAACAATTATCTCGTATGACCTGAATTATCGAGCGTCGCTTTGGAAATCTCTTGGTGGCAAGAAGCAAGCGCAGGAAGTCAATCGCCGCATCGCGCCGCACGTCGACGTCATGCTTGGCAATGAAGAAGACTTTTCGGCGGCACTCGGCTATGACGTTCCGGGCATGGACGAACATCTCTCGGCATTTGAAGTCGAGGGCTTCAAGCAGATGATCGGGAAAGTCGTGAAGGAGTATCCGTTCAAAGTCGTTGCCACCACTCTTAGAAAGGCAAAAACCGCGACGCTGAATGACTGGGGCGCCATCTGTTATCACGAGGGAAAGTTCCATCAGGCTAAGAATCGCGAAAACTTGGAAATCTTCGATCGCGTAGGAGGCGGCGATTCG
>WNFG01005589.1_pt1 | contig 10566 bp, 10 predicted proteins | sample 5400431 | NCBI WGS metagenome assembly WNFG01 (sample SAMN13153346, study PRJNA577476) | soil metagenome | isolation source: 120 cm saprolite under Douglas fir tree site 2 hole 3 replicate 2 | place: USA:California | collected 2015-04-18
CGTCCCTGTCCGGGTTCGCGCGGGATGCGTCGCTCGCGCGGTATGACGGCCCGGATCGGGCCCAGAAGCTGATTGCGGCAGCGCAAAAGGAAGGCTCGTTCGCGCTGTATACGAGCTTTGCCGAAAAGGACCTGCCACCCCTTACCGCCGTGTTCGAGAAAAGATACGGCGTCAAGGTCCGGGTCTGGCGCGCCAATTCCGAGAAGGTGGTGCAGCGCACGTTCGCCGAAGCGGCGGCGAGGCGTTACGAGGTCGACGCGGTCCACTCCTCCGCGCTCGAGATGGAGGCGCTGCACCGGGAAAAAATCCTGCAAGCCGTCGCCCCGCCGCGCTCGATGGACCTGATCGAAGGCGCGCTGCGGCCCCACCGCGAATGGATTGCCACCTACCTGTCGATCTGGGTGCAGGCCTACAACACCCGGCTGATCGCGAAGGCCGACCTACCCCGGACTTTCCAGGACCTGCTCGATCCGAAGTGGAAGGGCAGGCTCGGGATCGAGGCCAACATCCCGGAATGGTACGCAACCGTCGCGCTGCAGATGGGCGAGGAGAAGGGCGTCGCCTTCTTCCGCGAACTGGTCTCGCGCAACGGCATCTCGGTGCGCTCGGGGCACTCGCTGCTCAACAACATGGTCGCCGCGGGCGAGGTGCCGCTCGCGCTCACGATGTACCAGTTCCTCGCCGAAGCCGCCAAGCGCAAGGGCGCAGAAGTCGACTGGTTCGTGATGGAGCCCGCGGTCGCGCGCATGAGCGGGGTGGGCGTCGCGCGCCGCGCGCCGCATCCGAACGCCGCGCTGCTGTTCTACGACTGGATGCTGTCGGCCGAGGCGCAGAGAGTGCTGTTGTCGCTGGACTATGTGCCGACGAACGCGCAGGTGCCGTCGCCGTTCGCCGAGCGGCGCTTCACGCTGGTCGATCCCGCGGTCGCGCTGGACCAAGGTGACAAGTGGCGCAGGTCCTTCGAGGAGGTGATACTCAAGCGGGGTAGCCGATAGTGAGGCGCGTTCCCGCTGCTCTCGCGTTTGCCGTGTCGTCGATGCTTTTTGCCGATGCCGTGCACTCGCAAGCACTGCAAAAGCTCGCTGCGTATCAAGGCGAAGACCGGCAGCAGCGCCTGATCGAAGGAGCAAAAAAGGAAGGCTCGCTTCTTTTTTATGCGACCTTCCCGGTCGAATACGCCGATCAGCTGATCGAACCGTTCAGGAACAAATACGGCATCAGGGTCGACGTCTGGCGCGCCCGCTCGGAAATCGTCCTGCGCAAAGTCATCGCCGAAGCGCGCGCCGGCGGTCCCAGCGCCGATGTGATCGCCATCATTTCGCCTCAGGAGGAAGCGCTGCGGCGCGAGAATCTGCTGCAGGAAATTCACTCTCCGTATCACAAGGACCTGGTCCCTGCCGCCGTGCCCGCGCACCGCGAATGGGTCTCGACCCTGCACCACGTGTTCGTGCAAGCCTACAACACCGACAAGGTCAGGAAAGAGGACCTCCCCAAAACGTATCGGGATCTGCTGGCGCCCAAATGGAAAGGCAAGCTGGCGATCGAAGGCGACGATCACGAATGGATGTCGTCGGTAATCGCGGACATAGGCGAGGTCGAAGGCGTCAAGTTCTTTCGCGACCTGGTCGCGAGCAACGGGCTCTCGGTCCGCAGCGGCCATCCCTTATTGACGAACCTGGTCGCCTCCGGCGAAGTGCCGCTCGCGCTGACGGTCTATCAATACAGCGTGGAGCAGGCGAAGAAGAAGGGCTCGCCGATCGACTGGTTCGTGATCGAGCCCGCGGTGAGCATCACCAACGCGATCGGCGTCGCCAAAAGGGCGCCGCACCCGCACGCCGCTTTGCTGTTCTACGACTACATCATCAGCACGGAAGGACAGCGCATGCTGGCAAAAATCGGCTACGTCCCGACTCACCTGAGAATCGAATGGCCGGTCAAGGGCGTCAAGCTCAAATTTCTCGATGCCGCGACCCTGCTTGACGAGCAGGAAAAATCATTCGGCCTGTTCGAGCAGATCATCCTCAAAGGCGCTGCCCGCTAGTGCCTCGCCGATGGCCGCTCAGTACGGCCGCCTGCCGCCCTTGACCGTCGTTCGCCACATCAACCGGCGTTGCGTCGAGGGGAAATCCGTGCGCGCGTGGGAAGAGCAGCGGTTGTCCCAGAGGAGGAGCTCGCCGACGCGCCAAACGTGCTCATAGACAAACTCCTTCCTCTCGGCGTGGTCGAACACGGCCTTGAGCAGCGGGGCGCTCTCTTCCTTCGGCATGTCGACGATGCCGACCGTCATCAGCCGGTTGACGTAGACCGCCTTGCGGTGGGTGTCCTCGTTGGTGCGGAAAACCGGGTGGATGCACTCGCCGAACGCTTCGGTGCCTTTGCGATCGCCCTTCTGGGTCGAGCCATAGTTGTAGTGATGGATGGCCTTGCGTCCGTTGAGCTTGTTGCGCACCGCGTGATCGAGCGTGTCGTAGGCGGCATAGCCGCTCGCGAACAGCGTATGGCCGCCGGTGTCGGGAATTTCGACCGAGTAAAGCATGGTCGCCTTGTCGGGCATCTCGGAGTGGATCATGTCGTGGTGGAACATCATCTCGCCGTCCGGCAGCGCTCCGATCGGCTCGCCGTTCTCGCGGATGTTCGAAATGAGCATGATCCCCGGCAGGAGCCGCGAATACCCCTTTGGGAAGAATTGCGGCGGTCGACGCGGCATGCCCATCTCGCCGAAATAGCCGGTGACGCGGACGAGGTCTTCCTGCTCGAGCTTCTGGTCCGGGAAAACGATCACGAGGTGATCGAGCCAGGCCTGATAGATCGCCTTGACGGTCTCGTCGTCGGGCTTGTCGTGCAGGTCCAGCCCGCGAATTTCCGCCCCGATATGCTCGGTGAGCGGAACAACATCGAGTCGGGTCTTTGTCATCGCGATACCAGTCTAGCGCTTCTCAGTCGATAGTGATCGCGCCGCTCGCGACGACCTTGCGGTTGCGCTCGAGCTCCGCGCGCAGCTCCCGGGCGAATTCCTGCGCGCTCGAAGCGATGACTTCGAAATCGCTCGCCTCCAGCGATCGGCGTACGGCGGGCGCACGCGGGGCGCGCATGAAGGCGTCCTGGAGCCTTCTTGCGGCTTCCTCCGGGATCCCCGCGCCCGCGGCAAAGCCGATCCAGACCCGGTAGCTGTAGTCCTTCAGCTCCGCAATCCCGGTTTCCCCGTAGGTGGGCACGTTGGGAAGATGCGGCGAGCGGCTCGTGCCGCTGATCGCGAGCGGCACCAGCCGCCCGGCTTCGAGCGCCGATTTGACTGTCGCCATCGCGGGGATCATCAGGTTGATCTGGCCGCCGAGCAGGTCGTTGAAAGCCGGCCCGTCGGATTTGTACGGAACATGCACCGCCGTAATGCCGAGCCTCATGAGCAGCTCGGAGGTCGAGAATTGCAGGCTCGTCCCGTTGCCGCCCGAGCCGTAGCTGAGCTTGCCGGGGTTCGCCCTTGCGTAGGCAACCAGGTCCTGCAGGGTGCGCACGGGCACCGACGGATGTACGGTCACAACCGCAGGGTGGCCCACCGCCTGCGACAGCAGCGTGAAATCCTTCAGGGGATCGTAGCCGACGTTGCGATCGACGAGCGGGTTGATCGTTGCCGACGCGGGCGAGATCACCGCGAGGGTGTAGCCGTCGCGCGGCGAGCGCAGCATGCTGTGGATTCCGATCTTCTGCGACGCGCCGGGCCGGTTCTCCATCACGATCGGCTGACCGAGCAATTTCGACGCCTCGGGCGCGACGATGCGCGCGACGATGTCCACCGGGCCGCCCGGGGCCGTGGGCAAGATCAGAAGAAGGGGCTTGACGGGAAAGCTCTGCGCGTGGACCGCCATCGCGTATGCGAGGCCACAGGCGAGCGCGGCGAGGGCGCGCACGCCCACGCGTTCGAACGTCGGGGGCGTCGTCACGAATGCCCTCCACACGTCTTGCTTGACAAGCGTGGATGATGATCCGTTTCCCCACTCGATACAACTGCCCTCAGCGTACACTGCTGTTTCTGGAATCGAGTTCGAGCAGATCATTCTCAAAGGCGCTGCGCGCCAGGGCTGGATAAATGACCCTTCCGAAGAAACTCCTCCGCGATGCGGCGACCCTCGCCTGCGGCGTGGCGCTCGCCGGCTGCGCCGCCGTCCCGGTCGAGGAGCTGCTCGCCTCGACGACGATCGTCGCCGAGCTCCAGGTCGAGAGCGGCGCGCTCGTGGAAGCGGCGCGGTTCTCCGCCGGCCACGCCGGCGACGCGCCGCCCGGGGACTGGGGCCGCTTCGTCGTTTCCCCCTTCGCGACGAAGAGCGAGTATCGCTTGGTCGAGAGCGGCCCGGGCGTGGTGCTCGAGGGACGCGCGGACGGTTCGGCCTCGGGGTTCTACCAGCGCATCCGCATCGATCCGGCGCGCCATCCGGTGATCGAGTGGAGCTGGCGCATCCTGCAGACGCCGGACCACACCGACCCTCGCGTCCACTCGCGCAGCGATTCGCCGGCGCGCGTGATCGTCGCCTTCCACGGCGACGTGAAGCGCCTGGACATCGGCGAGCGCTTCGCGCTCGCGCTGTACCACGCGCTCACCGGCGACAAGATGCCGTACGCGATCCTCATGTACAGCTGGGCGAGCGACGCCCCGGTCGGCACCATCACATCGAACGACCAAACCGGCAAGATCCAGACGATAGTCGTCGGCGGCGGCATCGGAGAGTGGCGCGAGTTCCGGCGCAACGTGCTCGAGGACTACCGGCGCGCCTTCGGCGAGGAACCCTGGGACATCGTCGCGGTGGGGGTGATGACCGACACGAGCAACACGCGCGGGAAGGCGAGCGCGCAGTACGGCGATATCAGCTTTCGGCCGGCGGAGTGATGGTCGACTCGGGCGCTAGCGCGCCGCGGTATCGCCTTTTCCTTCGGGGCGAGGGTCCTGTGACGGCTGCGCCGGCACGCTGCCCTGCCCCGGAACCCGGCGCATCGGCACGTACCAAACCGAGGGTTTGATGCCGCCGCCCTGCGGATAGAGGTCCATCAGGTCGTACACGGTGCGCGGCATCTCGGTCGAGACCTTGAGCCCGAGGACGCGCGCCGCCTGCACGGTGATCGGGAAATCGTGCGTCCAGCGGCCCTCGGTCAGCACGGTGGCGACCTGCACCGCCTGCTTCTCGGGCATGTGCTTCAGGAGGACCTGGACGACGAAGCTCGCCACCTGCACGCGCGCTTTCTGCGCGATGTCGGCGAGGATGAGGATCTCGTCCGAAACGCGCCGCGGCCCCTTGATCTCGACCGCCTTGACGATGGAGGCTGCGGGCATGTCGCCGATCTGCGGGTCGACCGGCCCGAGCACCGCGTTGGCGTCCATCACGATCTCGTCCGCAGCGAGCGCGATCAGGGTGCCGCCGCTCATCGCGTAGTGCGGCACGAACACGGTCACCTTCCCCTTTCGCTCGACCAGCGCCTTCGCGATCTGCTCCGCGGCGAGCACCAGCCCGCCCGGCGTGTGCAGGATGATGTCGATCGGTTGCTCCGGGGGGGTCAAGCGGATGGCGCGCAGCACGGCCTCGGAATCGTCGATGCTGATGCTGCCCGCCACCGGGACGCCGAACAGGCTCCCACTTTCCTGGCGGTGGATCATCGCGATCACCCGGGAATTGCGCTCGCGCTCGAACTGGCCGAGCGCCGCCGAGCGCTGCTTGTCGAGGCCGCGCGAGCCGGCGAGCTGCAGCAGGATGACGACCGCGAGCAGCAGCCAGAACGCCGCGCGCGCGAGATTCGCGAGGTGCTGCGACCAAAGACGCGCGGGAGTTTCCATCGTCGGCCCCTGAAATTCCGGGTAAGCCTACTCCGAGTCGGCGCGTTTGTCGCAACGGCGCTGAAATAAATTCTTACAATCGAGGCGTCGGGTTCGCCGGTCCGGGTTCAACCGGCGCAGCCGCCCGTGCGTTCTTGCAAGCATGAGACGTATACTGATGCTGCCGGTGTCGACCCGTCGGGAGGAACGACGCGCCCGCCTTCGCTTGCGATAGGAGGTGCCAATGAAAACGTTCTTCGAACATGCGGCAAAACAGCTGCTCGTGCTGCTCGTTTCGGCCTCGGTCGCCTTCGCGCAGACCCCGCCCGCGCCGCGCAATGCCGCGGCCACTCAGCAGGAGCTCGATCAGATGCTCGCGCCGATCGCGCTCTACCCCGACTCGCTGCTGTCGCAGATCTTCATGGCCTCCACTTATCCGCTCGAGGTGGTGGAGGCGGCGCGCTGGTCGAGGGCGAATCCCGGCCTCACGGGACAGCAGGCGGTCGACGCGGCCGCGGAGAGGGATTGGGATGCGAGCGTCAAGTCGCTCGCCGCGTTTCCGCAGGTGCTTGCGATGATGGACCAGCGTCTGGAGTGGACCGCGCGGCTCGGTGACGTTTTCATCGCGCAGGAGCCGCAGGTGATGGAAACGGTCCAGAACCTGCGGCAGAAGGCGTATGAAGCCGGCAATCTGAGATCGACGGAGCAGGCCTATGTGGTCCAGCAGGGGGGCGCCTACGCGATCGAGCCGGCGAGCCCGGAAGTCGTCTACGTGCCGTACTACGATCCGCGCGTGGCCTACGGATCGTGGTGGTGGCCGGCCTATCCGCCGGTGTACTGGGCGCCCTGGCCCGGCTATTACGTTTACCCGGGATTCGCATTCGCCTGGGGTGCCGGGGTCATCGTACGCTCGGGATTTTTCTTCGGCGGCTGCGACTGGCGAGCGCGCCACGTCACCGTCGTCAACGTCACCAATATCACCAATGTAACCGTGAATCGCCAAGTGGTGGTCAACCGGCCGGGACCCGGGAGAAACGGGCAGCCGGTCGTATGGCAGCACGATCCCGGGCACCGGCGCGGCGTGCCGTATCGCATCGCGTCGGTGCAGGAGCGCTTCGGTTCCACGATGCAGGGCCAGCGGCGCGAATTCCGCTGGCAGGATCCAGTCGCCCCGGCGACCCGCAACAGCTCGCTCAACCGGCCGGAGGTGCACGACGAGCATCTTCGAGCGGGCCCGCGCAGGCCGAACGATGGGCGCGCGGGCCGCCCCGACGGCTTCTCCGCCAATCCCGCCGCCGTCAGCCGCGGCGAAGCGCGCCCTGACTTCCGCGCGCCTGTGACCCGCCCGCCCGTCGCCGTGGCCCCGCAGATGCGCCCGGGCCCAGGCAACGTTCCTCGCCTGCCGGTGCCGCAGCCCGGCGCGGCCGTGCCCGCCGGTCACATGCCGCAGCCGCACGGCTTCGCCGATCGGGGGCAGGCGGGAAACCGCCCCGCGCCTTCCCCGGGAAAAGCGCACGGCGAAGTGCGCCGCTGAAGCCGCGCCGGCGCGTCGCTACTTCATCGCATAGCGGGAAATCCGACCCGCGTAGTTCAGGCTAAAGAGTGAGGCGCAGAGGATTTTCTGCGACTTGCCGGATCTTCGCAACGGGTTTATGTTGGGCACCACGCCGATCCCATCGGCACCCAGCGAGGCATTTCGTGGAAGAACATCGCAAGGACACATCCGTGCTCGCCCATATTGAACGCCTGGTGGCCGAGGAGCACCGGCTCTTCGGGCAGAAATCCCTCGATCCGGAAGGCAGCAAGCGTCTCGCCGACGTGCAGGTCGAATTGGACCAGTGCTGGGACCTGTTGCGGCAGCGGCGCGCGCTGCGCGAAACCGGCAGCGATCCATCCCAAGCCCATGTCCGGCCGCCCGAAGTCGTCAAGAAGTACCTCGGCTGAAAATGAGCTGCAGCCATCTCGATCTGGTCAAGACCGACCGGCCTCGCGCTCAGGGCTGCGAGGAATGCCTCAAGGTGGGCGACACCTGGGTGCACCTGCGGCTGTGCCGCACCTGCGGGCACGTCGGCTGCTGCGACGAGTCGAAGAACAAGCACGCCACCAAGCACTATCACGCGACGAAGCATCCGATCATCACCTCGCTCGAACCGGGCGAGAGCTGGAGCTGGTGCTACGTCGACGAACTCGCCATGGACCTGGGATGAGTAGCCGAAATGGCCGTTGAGCCCTTCCGCTCCCCGACGCTCCAAGCGCGCCGCGCGCAGATGTTTCCCGTCCTCGCGGACGAGGAGATCGCGCGCATGCGGCGCTTCGGCACGCCGCGCCGCTACGCGGACGGCGAGTGCCTGTACCAGACCGGCGAGCCGAGCCCGGGCATGTTCGTCGTGCTCTCGGGGCTGGTGCGCATCACCGGCCGCGACGGTCACGGTCACGATCTGCTCATCGCCGAGCTCTCCGCGGGAGGATTCTCGGGCGAAGTCGGACAGCTCTCGGGCCGGCGCGCGCTCGCGGACGCCGTAGCGGTCGGCGCGGTCGAGGCGCTGCGGATCGTCCCCGAGCAGTTGCGCGCGCTCCTCGTCGCCGAAGCCGATCTCGGCGAGGAGATCATGCGCGCGCTGATCCTGCGCCGCGTGGGCCTGATCGAGATGGGAGCCGGCGGTCCGGTGCTGATCGGCGCGCCTTCTTCGCCGGACATGGCGAGGCTGCGCAACTTCCTCGCCCGCAACGGCATCCCGCACCTCGTCTTCGATCCCGCCAGCGACCCGGACGCGCACGCCTTCATCGAGCGCTACGCGCCGCGTCCCGAGGACATGCCGCTCGTCGCGTGTCCCGACGGATCGGTGCTGCGCAATCCCGGAGAGAACGAGCTCGCGAGGTGCATCGGCATGCTCGACGCCGCCGACGCGGATCGCGTGCACGACGTCGCCGTCGTCGGCGCGGGCCCCGCGGGGTTGGCGACGGCGGTCTACGCGGCCTCCGAAGGCCTCTCGGTGCTCGTCGTCGATGCGCTTTCCTTCGGCGGGCAGGCGGGAGCGAGCGCGCGGATCGAGAACTATCTCGGCTTCCCGACCGGCATCTCGGGCCAGGCGCTCGCCGGGCGCGCGTATACGCAGGCGCAGAAATTCGGCGCGCGCATGCTGATCCCGGTCGAGGCGGTGCGCCTGGATTGCGGCCGGCCGGAGGAGCGGGATCCGCTCGCGCTCGAGCTTGCTGACGCGCGCACCGTGCGCAGCCGCACGGTGGTCGTCGCCACGGGCGCCCGCTATCGCCGTCCGGACTGCGCCGATCTGAAAGTCCTCGAAGGGCGGGGCGTCTGGTATTGGGCCTCCCCCATAGAGGCGAAGATGTGCGCGGGTCAGGAGGTGGTGCTCGTCGGCGGCGGCAACTCCGCGGGACAGGCTGCGGTGTTTCTCGCCGGGCACGCCGCCAAGGTCTGGATGCTGGTGCGAGGCGCGGGGCTCGCCGCGAGCATGTCGAGATACCTGATCGACCGCATCGCCGCGATCCCCAACATCGAGCTGCGCACCCGGACCGAGATCGTCGAGCTGAAGGGTTCGCGCGAATCCGGCGTCGAATCGGTGCGCTGGCGGCACAGCGACTCGGGAGCCGAGGAAACCCGCGCGATCCGCAACGTGTTCCTGTTCCTCGGCGCCGATCCGGCGACCGGGTGGCTGAAGGATTGCGGCTTGGCCTTCGACGAAAAGGGCTTCGTCAGGACCGGCGGCGGGCGCCTGCCGCTCGAGACCAGCGTGCCCGGCGTGTTCGCGATCGGCGACGTGCGCTCGGGCTCAGTCAAGCGCGTCGGCGGCGCGATCGGCGAAGGCGCCGCAGTGGTTGCGCAGATCCACGCGTTTCTTGCGCGGGAGAATGCCGAGGTGGAGGCTCGGGCGGCTTAGCGTGGTGAGTTCCCGGCGTGTCCCACCTCTTCGAAACCGCCACTAGCGGTCGCTCCAAGTGTCGCGGCTGCGGCCAGGCTATCCAGCGTGGAGAGCTGCGCTTCGGCGAGCGCCTGCCCAACCCTTTTGCGGAGGGCGAGATGACCGTATGGTTCCATCCGCACTGCGCGGCCTACAAGCGGCCGGAGCCGCTGCTTCAGGCCCTGGTGGAAACGTCCGCGAACATGCCCGATCGGGAGAGCCTCGAGCGCGCGGCGCGCGCGAGCCTTGCGCACCGGCGCCTCCCGCGGATCGACGGCGCCGAGCGCTCGCCGGGGGCGCAGGCGAAATGCCGGAGCTGCCGCGAGCCCATCGCGCGCGGGAGCTGGCGCATCCGGCTCGTGTTCTATGAAGAGGGGCGCTTCGTTCCGGGAGGTTTCGTGCATCTCGACTGCCGCAAAGCCTACTTCGAGACGGACGACGTCCTGGATCGCGTGCTCCACTTCAGCCGGGACTTGAGCAGCGACGAACGCGAGGAATTGAGGCGCGCGAGCGACGCCGGTCCGAGCAGCCCGTCGCCGCCGCGGAGCTAAAGGCCGGTTGCGGCTAAGCTCCCCGATCTGCCGAGCGCGGGCGCGCCGGCGCGTCCTTACTTCGTCGCCTCCAATGCCGAGCGCACCGCTTCGATGCGCTTGCGGTTGACGCCCAGGTCTCCGCGGCCCACGCGCGAGGCCGAGCGCACCTGGATCACCTTCGCCGCCGGGTCGTACCAGAACTCCACGTCGTCCACGAACTTCATCAGCTTGGTGGTGAACTGCGCGTAGAGGTAATCGGGCTCGCTCTTCACCACCTCGGCGCCGTCCATGCCTTCCACGATGGCCTTGATCTTGG
>WNFG01015135.1_pt1 | contig 10566 bp, 9 predicted proteins | sample 5400431 | NCBI WGS metagenome assembly WNFG01 (sample SAMN13153346, study PRJNA577476) | soil metagenome | isolation source: 120 cm saprolite under Douglas fir tree site 2 hole 3 replicate 2 | place: USA:California | collected 2015-04-18
TGCGGCGGTGGGTATCGGAAGAAGCGCGGCCTGCGCGGGCTGGCCGTTGGATGCACTTCCGTTCGCGGAGTGGCCGTTCGACGCCGCTCCGTTGGCCGCGTGCTCCCGCACTGCCGGAGAAGGCACCGGAATCGGCCCTGCCGCCTGGACCTGAGGCGCCGCGGCTGAGGGCGCTCCCATCGAAGCGACTGCCGGCATGGGGCGAGGCATGGGAACGGGTTGCGGGCCGAAGGGGCCGGGGACCGGCTGGCGTCCCTGAGGCGGCGTTGCGGAGAAAATTGAGCTCAGAGCCATGGCGGCCTGGTTAATCGTCGGCGGTGGCACCGGGGCGATGCCGGTGCTCGAAAGCAGGTGGCGTACCCGGGCAATCAGGTCCTGGGGCTCGTCGGCCTTGACGGCAAAGGCCCGTTCGGCGACCGCGCGATTCACGATTCCCGACATCAGCACCACGGGCGTGCGCGAAAGCTCGGGATGGTTCTTGATGAACTGGCAGACTTCGTAGCCGTCCTTGGAGGGCATGATGACGTCACTGATCACTATGTCGGGCTTCGCCTTTTCGATCTCGGCGAGCGCGGTCACCGCGTCATTGCAGGTCACGACGTTGATGTTCTCACGGCGAAAGGCAATCTTGATCACCTCGCGCATGGTCGCGCTGTCGTCGATAAAATAAACGGTGGGGCTCGAACTCACAGTAATCCTCCTTCTGCGGCGTCGTGGACGTCTTCATCCAGCTCGCGCAGAGCTTCCAGCATCAATTCCGTGGCGGAGCGAAGCACAGTGCGGGTCATGGCGCTGGCTCCGGGCACGAATTTATAGACGCCCGCTTCAATTCCGTTGCAGTACTTCACAATATGAACAACCGCGTCGTCGCCGATCAGATCGCCGCTTTCGGCGTGGGCAATGATGCCGCGATCGAAGAACATGATTCCGTCAATCGCGCCGGCGTTTACGTAGAGCGAGCCGGTCTGGCGCGAATGGGCCAGCATCTGCACGACCCCGGGAAGGTCGAGGTGCGAAAGGCTTCCGCTCAGCGCGGTGTCCGCGGAGCCCAGCATGTGCACCGGCTGAAAGCCTTCATCGGCGCTGCGCATGAAACTTCTGACCTGCGCGGCGATCAGGTTGGGTCCAAGACGCTTATCCACGTAGTCGGCGCAGCCGGAACGAAATGCCTGAATCAGATTATGGTCGCCGCCCTCGCCCATGGCGATGACGGGAATGTGCGCCATGCGGGGATCGGCGTGCACCAGCACGGGCAGCTCATAGGCGTTGATCTCGCGCATGGTGGTGGAGCAGAGAATGGCCGCGGGCGTGTCGTACTCCAGCATGGTCAGGGCATAAGCCGACTGCGTGCTGTGCACGACGTCAAAGCCTTCCTGTTTGAGCGCGTCGGTGACTCGCCGCGCAAAAAACACGTTGGGGTCGATCAGCAGGACCCTGGTCGAATTGACGCCGTTGGCGCTCATGCCGGGTCCTCCAGCGCGATGAGGCGTTCGATGTCCACGACTTCAATGGTTTCGGTTCCAACGGAGAGCACGCCGGTTACGTATTCCGGCAGCTCGCTGTCGGGGAAGTCGGGCACACAGCTCGCCAGCGCGCATTCTCCGGTCACGGGGATGGCGGTCGACTCACGGCAGGTCTCGAATTGGCGATTGGCGATCAAATAAAATCTTCCCGACGGCGCATCCGGACCGACAAGAATCCGCGCGATGTCGAACACCGGAACAATTCTTCCCCGGCGCGCAAGCACGCCCAGCATTAAAGGTGTCCTGTGGGGGAAGGACTGGAGCCGGCCGGGGCGGGCCAGTTCCGTAACAATTTCAGCGGGCAATGCGAACCGCTTTTCCCCCAGGGGGAAAAGCACGAACGATCCCGGCTCGGCGATCATACGGCCGCAACGCCCCGCAACTGGAGCGCCGCCGAACGCAACGCCGCCAGATTGCTTCCGCTGAGGAACGACAGGTGGTTGACCACCGGCACCACGTCTTCGCCGAACATCGCGAGTCCGCGGTACCATTTGCGTTCTTCACCGCTGAATGCCTGGGGAAGGGCATGCAGCACGGATATTTCGGCCATCCGGTCGGTGCTGTCAACCAGCACGGCGGTGGCCGCCAATCTCAAAATCATGACACGCGATGGCTGCGACTTCGCAACCGACGGGGCCAGATGAAACTGCCGGGCCGCATCCACCACGAAATAAAGTGCTCCGTTGCGGTGCATCGTATAACGCACGCTGTCGGGGCAATCGTATTCCTGGCCGGGTGAGAAGGAGTGCAGTCCTTCCAGACTCCTGATCTCGCTCACCGCCGCGGCGGAAATCGCGAGATTGAACCCCGCAACCGTAAAGGCGATGATGGCTTCGCGGAAGCCCGGAGGCGCGGCAATCTGTTTCTGCCTCACAGCGCTCCCACCTTTGCGTTGCCGAAGACAAACAGCACGCGCTTTTCAATCGCGTTATAGATGGCGTCAATGGGCAAAACCTGGTCCACGGCCCCGGTGCGTATCGCCTCCTGGGGCATGCCGAAAATGATGGCGGTGGATTCGTCCTGGGCGATCACGTGGCCGCCGACGTTGCGCACGGCCTGAACGCCTTTGGCTCCGTCATTGCCCATGCCGGTCAGAATTATGCCGATGGCCATGGGGCCGGCGAAATCCGCGGCGCTTTCCAGGGCCAGATCGGCGCAGGGGCGATAGCCGGAAATACGCGGCCCGTCGTCGAGCGAGATGCGTCCGGTGGGCGAGACGCGAAGATGCTGCGCGCCGGGGCAGACGTAAACCTGTCCGGGGACGATGATCTCTCCCGCATCGGCTTCCTTCACGCGCATTTGAGAAACTTCGGCGAGCTGCCGGCTGAACTGCGAGGTGAAGTTGCCGGGCATGTGCTGCACCACGATGACCGCGCCAGGGAAGTCCGCGGGAAAAGCGGGCAGGAAACGCATCAGGGTCGCCGGTCCGCCGGTGGAAGAGGCCATGACCACAATCGGGAATTTGCCGCGAGGCGGCTGGCCATTTCCGTTTTGGCTCCGCTGTTCCGGCGACCCTTTGGCAAAGCGGCCTCCTCCGACGCCAGGTTCGGTTCGCGGCACGGACGACGCGATTTCATGCTGCAACCGCAGCCGGGACGCGGTGCGAACCACGCGAACCTTGGAGGCCATTTTGAGCTTGCGGCACAATTCTTCCTTCACCGAATGCATATCGAGATCGACGCCGCCGGAAGGCTTGGCGACAAAGTCGATGGCGCCGAGTTCCAGGGACTTCAGGGTGACTTCAGCTCCCTCCTTCGATTCAGAGCTGACGATCAGGATGGGACGGGGATTGCCCGACATGATGACTTCGGTGGCCTGCAGGCCATCCATGTGCGGCATGTTGATGTCCATGGAAATGACATCGGGCTTCAACACTTCGGCCTGGGTCACGGCGTCCTGCCCGTCACGGGCCTCGCCGCACACCTCAAGCAGGGGGTCGCTCGCGATGATGCCGTGCAAGACACGCCGCATAAACGCCGAATCGTCGACCACCAGCACCCGAATTCGTCTGCCAGAATCCATTTTCAGCCTTACCTGTCTTTCAGTTCCCCGCCACCGCTACTGCGCGGCGGCCATGGCCCTTGCGTTAACTGTATCCGTTCCGGGCCCGATCAAATTAGTTACCGCGGTAATGAACTTATCTTCCTGCACCGGCTTGGTCATAAACATGACCGCGCCCTCTTTCATGGCGCGATCGCGGTGCTTGGCCCCGGCCCGCGAAGTCACCACCATGACCGGGATATTGCGGGTGGCGGCGGTCTGCCGCAGATGCGAGAGCAGTTCGTAGCCGTTGGTGCGCGGCATCTCCAGATCGGTCACCACCAGATCGCAGCGCACCTGGCCGACGATCTCCAGGGCTTCGAGCCCGTCGGAAGCCAGCTTCACGCGATAGCCGGCTTTTTCCAACATGCGGCCCACGAACTTACGCACGCTGATGGAGTCATCCACCAGCACCACGACTTTTTCATCCGGCACCTGGTCGATGGCTTCGGGCGGAATCACGCCCCGGGCCACGGCGGCCGCGCCCGGCGCGAAAACGCGGGCGGCGTTGGCGCTGGTCATCAGCGGACGGCGCTCGATGGCTTCGCCGGCCACCAGCCGGTTTACATCGATCAACAGGATCAGGCTGCCGTCGGGAGCGATGGTCGCGCCGGGAAACATCTTCACGTTGCGAAGATATTCGCCGAGATTCTTGATCACGATTTCATCCTTGCGGATGACTTCTTCGACCAGCAGACCGATCTGGCGTCCGGCGACGTTGACGATCACCATACGGAAGAAACCGTTCACCGGCTCAATGGATTCCAAACCCAGCGCATGATCGAGCCGGACGATTTCCGTAACCGCATCGCGCACACGGGTGAGCAGCTTGCCGCCCACGTCCTCGATTTCACTGACACGCAGCCGGCGGATTTCCTCGACGAACGAGAGCGGCAGAGCAAACGTATGCTTGCCGCAGCGCACGAACAGCGCCTGCGAAATGATGAGCGTCAGAGGCACCTTGAGCGTGAAGCGGGTGCCCCGCAGCTTTTCGGTCTCGACTTCGATCTCACCGTTGAGCTGCGTCAAGTTCGAGCGGACCACGTCGAGACCCACGCCGCGTCCCGCAAGTTCGGTCTTGCGCGGGGCGGTGGAGAAGCCGGGGCGGAAAAGCAGGTCCAGAAGCTCGCGTTCGGTCAGACCGGCGGCGCTGTCGGCAGGCGCCATGCCGCTTTCGACGGCCGTCTTGCGCACGCGCTCAAAATCGATGCCGCGTCCGTCGTCTTCGACTTCGATATAAATATGGTTGCCGCGATGATAGGCGCGCACGGCAATATTGCCGTGATCGCTTTTCCCGGTCAGATAACGTTCTTCTTCGCGCTCAAGCCCGTGGGCCACGGCATTGCGCACGAGGTGCAGAAGCGGGTCGGAAATCTGCTGAATGATGTTGTTATCGAGTTCGGTTTCGGCGCCGGCCAGGCTGATCTCAACCTTTTTCCGGGTGGCCTTGGCGGCGTCGCGGACGGTGCGGGCAATGCGCGTATAAAGGTTGCCGATGGGCACCATGCGCGCCTGGGTGATTTCATCCTGCAGGCGATGGGCCAGGCCGGTAAATTCGTCGATGTCGGAATCGACCCGGCGGACAAAACCGTCGAGCTGGGTGAGCACCTCGGTGATATCGGCGGAAATCTCGGTGAGCGACCGCGACAGAATGTTGAAATCGTCGTAGCGGTCCATTTCCAGCTCGCTGAACTCGGCCAGCGCGTGATCGAAGGTATGGGAGTAGCTGGAGTATCCGCCCCGCAACGGGAAGTTTTCACTGCTCGAAGGCCGCTGCGCCGGCGCGGAGGTGATGCGGCTGAATTCGTATTTTTCCTGGAACTCACCGACCTTATCCTGCATGCGCGCTTTGGAGAAATTGAGAACGTCGGCCAGCCGCTCCAGTTCGGCCACGCGGCCCAGCATGCGGGTGCGGTTGATCACCAGTTCGCCGACCACATTCATCATGCGATCGAGCCGTTCCAGGGCCACGCGCACGGATTTCGACTGCGGCATGGCCGCCGGCTCTCTCTTGTGTTCGGCTTCGCGGGCGCGTTCGGCCTGGGCGATTTCCTCCAGCTCATCCGCTTCGGCGATCTCGGCCGCGGTCATCAATGGTGCGACAGGGCGATGGGCTGCGGGAAGGATGGTCGGCGCTGAAGCGGGTACCAGTGCGGCTGTCGCCTCCTGAGCCGCAAAGCCGGCTTCGGTCTGATGGCTCTCGGTCGAAACCTCGGCAGCGACTGCCCTCTCGGGCTCCGCCGTTTCTTCTTTTTCGGCGGGCGCAAGCCGGTCAATGCGGGCGAACAGAGCGCGGGCGCTCGATTGAATCGTCTCTTCGTCGCTCCACTGGCGATAGAGGAACTTCTTGAGCTGGTCAACCGACTCCAGACAGATGTCCACGATCTCGGCGCTGGGACGCAACGCTCCGTCGCGCAGACGGCCCACCAGATCTTCGGTGCGATGGGCGACTCGCGCTATGCGCTGCCAGCCCACCTGGGCCGCCGATCCTTTAATCGTGTGAATGGCCCGCAGGAGCCGGTGGATTTCCTCGGGGCCGGGATTGGTTTCGAGCGAGAGCAGGCAGTCGGTAACGATTTGCAGGTGCTCCTCGGCTTCGGGCACGAAGAATTCGAGAATCTCGCCGGGCACTTCCTCGTCGGGCGGCAGAACCGGAAGCAGCGGCTGCGCGGTCGCCGTTTCCTCGCGGACCTCTCCGGCCGCGGGGGGCTGCTCCACCAGCTCGATCTGCGGCTCTTCCTGCCGCTGAATCTCGGGAGCGGACGCCTGAAAAGCAAACGGATAGCGTTGCTTGAAGGACGCGATGTCGTCGCCGGCCTCTACTCCGTTGGCGCTGATCATCAGCAGATCGGACTCAAGCACAGCGATGGCTTCTGAGATGAATTCGACCAGCGGGCCGGCTGCATCCTGCCCGATCGTCGCATTCATCGCATATTGAAAGATGTGGGCCAGCTTGCCCGAAACTTCGGCGAACAACGGAAAACCATAGGAGGCGGAGGTGCCGCCGAGCGAGTGCGCGGAGATGAAGAGACGCTCGACGTCTTCGGGCTGCGGATACGCATCCTGCAGGATGCCGCAGTATTCCCGCAGAAACTGCAGGTGCTCCGAAGCTTCCTGAAGGAAGATCTCCACGAATTCAGCGCTCTGCTCGCTCACGCTCTCTCCTGGACGGCCACGGGACGGCGCGAAACCGCAGGCCTCTGGTACAGCCGCGCATCCTCGTACACATGGGTGTTGAAGGAAACGTCTGCCTGGGCGATCGATTCCGCGTGCCCCAGGAAAAGATACATATACACCATCTGCGCAAGATTCATGGGCGCGAAGGTCACCATGTTGCGGATGCGCGGCTTGACCACATAATGGTTGTCGCTGCGCGAGAAATATTGTTCGCGCTGCCGCGGGTTGACCGTCTCCAGGGCGCGGGCCCCGTAGATTCCGTGCTCGGCAAACTCGAGCGCGCTGCGGCTGATGTCGGTGGCCAGAAGATGAACGTTCCAGGCATCGGCGAATTCCAGCGTATCGGCGATAGTCATGGCCACGCTGTAAGGCTCTTCGCCGGTGGAGCATCCCGCGCTCCAGATGCGAAGCGAGCGGGGGTTCTCCCAGAACTTCTTCATGTGCATTTCCGGAAGCACCTTGCGCTCCAGCGCTTCGTAGATCGAGGGATAACGGAAGAAAGAGGTCTCCTGGGTGAGCAGGCTTTGCAGCAGCGAATCGTATTCGACGTTGGAGCCGCTGATCAGGCGCAGCAGATCGGTGCCGTGCATCAGGTTCCGGGCCTCGACATGCTCGCGGACACGGCTGATAAAAAAGCGTTCACGGGACTCGTCGAACAGAATCCCGGAGCGCGACTCGATCAGGCCGCGGATTTCGCTGAGCTCGTGCTCGCTGACGGTTATCACCGATGATCTGGCCTCCACTGGAATCGAATCTCCGTTGCTTAACGCCGCGCCGAAACCAGCTCAGGCCGGCCGTTGTCGCTGCCGACCGGCGGCGGCGCCGACGATACGCGGAACTGCGAGAGCGCCTCGTTGAGCTGCTCTGACATGTGGACCAGCTGTTCGACGGTGCGAGAAGTCTGGCGCGCGCCCTGCGAGGTCTGACGCGTAATGTTGGAGATGATCTGCATGGCGTTGGCCACGCCTTCCGTGCCGCGCACCTGCTGTTTCGACGCCAGCGAGATTTCCTGCACCAACTCCGCCGACTGACGGACGACCATGGAGATGGCTTCGAGGGCTTTGCCGGCCTGGTCGGCCAGGCGTGCGCCGATTTCCACTTCGCGCGTGCCTTCTTCCATCACCACTACTGCGTCGTTGGTCTCGGCCTGGATGGCCTTGATCAGAGCGGCAATGTCTTTGGTGGCGTTGCGCGAGTGCTCGGCCAGCTTGCGGACTTCGTCGGCGACCACGGCGAATCCGCGTCCGGCTTCACCGGCGCGGGCGGCCTCGATGGCGGCGTTGAGCGCCAGCAGGTTGGTCTGTTCGGTAATGTCGTTGATGACGTTGACGATCTCTGAGATTTCCAGCGAACGGTCGCCGAGGGCCTTGATGCGCTTGGCGGTGGCCTGCACCGACGAACGGATGCGCTGCATTCCGTCGAGCGTGTCGTGCACGGCGCGGTTGCCCTGTTCGGCGGCGTCGAGCGCGCGGCGCGCGGCTTCGGCGCTGGCTTCGGCGTTGTTCGACACCTGCTTCATCGAAACCGTCAGCTGTTCCACGGCCGATGAGGTGTTGGTGATTTCCTGGTCCTGCTGAATCGCTCCGGAAGACATCTCCTCGGAGGCGATCAGAATCTCGTTGGCGCTGCTCTGTACGTCGATGGCGGCGCGACGGACGCGCTCCAGCACCTTGCAGAAGTTGTCGAGCATGTAGTTGACGGAGTCCACCACGTTGCCGAGGGCGTCGCTGGTCACGCGCCCGCGCAGCGTCAGGTCGCCGCGGGCGATCTGGCTGACGATGGTCAGGAACTCGGTCACGCTCTTCTGCAGGCTCTCCTGCGCTTCCTGGTTGAACATGGCGCGCGAACCCTGCTCGGCGGCGGCATTGAGATGCTCGGCGATGACGCTGAAGTCGTCACGGGTATCAATGCTGAGCTTGTTGCGGAACTCGCCGTGGCCGAGGCGTTCGGCAAAGTCGGAGATCTGCTTTACAGGGGCCAGGACGCGATTGGCTATCTGAACGAACGTAATGCCGGCCGCGCCCATGACGATGATGATGGCCAGCAACAGCTTGACGCCTGCGCCGCCGGGTATGTTGCCAAAGTCCAGGATACCCGCGTGGTTCGAACCCGCGCCGGCATAGAACGCCAGCACCAGCACGGTCAACAGCGCGACCACATCGATTCCAACCACCAGCCACAGGGCCGAATTCAACCGACCTTTCATAGTTCCTCCAGGAACGAACCCGCTTTGCGCTGCGCTTGCCTCGGGCCGCAAAGCCAATCCACAAAAATCAGATAACCGGAACGGGAAACGTTTCGGTCAGTTTCTTCAAATCGATTACCAGCGCCAGCCGGCCCTCATGGGGCAGCATGCCGGAGCAGTGCGATATCTCGCGCGGCGACTCATCGACCATCACCGCCTCGGCGGTGGTGAAGGTGCCGATCACCTCGTCGCTGGCGATGCCCAGCCGCGTATTCGGCTGGCCTTCGTCGCCGCTGAGCGAAGCCACCACCACATGACGGGGCTGAAGGTCGGGACGCCGGCCTTCGGTAAACGCGATATCCACCACGGGTACGATGGTGCCGCGCAGGTTGAAAATTCCCATCAGAAACGACGGCGCCAGAGGCATCCGCGTCAGCCCCGGCCACTCCACAACCTCCTCGACATCCAGCACCGAGAAGCAGTAGCGCTCGCGTCCCGCGCGAAACACGCAGTACTGCCGCTCGACGATCGCGCGCGGCAGCAGCTCAAGCTGTTCGGCTTCGGCCAGCGGTTCGAGTTGTTGTTGATCGTCCATAGCTGCTAGCTACTGGCTACTGGCCAGCAGCTCTACCGCACAAATTTCAGTACGGTCCCCAGCAATTCTTCGCTGGTAAAGGGCTTGACCACGTATCCGTCGGCACCCTGCTGCGTGGCCCAGAAACGGTCGCTCTCGGTGTTCTTGGAACTGACCATGATCACCGGAATGCGGGAGTACTCCGCATGTCCCTTGAGTTCGCGGCAGGCCTGAAATCCGTTGCGTTGCGGCATGACCACATCCATGAGGATGAGGTTGGGCCGCTCCACGTCGATCATCTGCTCAATCCGCATAGGATCATGGGTCGCAACTGACGAGTAGCCGGCGCGATCAAGCACGGATTGCAATAACCTGACTTCCGCCGGTGAATCGTCAACAATGAGGATCTTTTTCAAACGGACGTACCCCTGCCCAGATGTATCCATATAAGGTCAAAGCAATTGCACAACCATGAGGGAGGGGTGTGGAAATCGGCCTCAAAATCGATTCAACTGATTGATAAATAAGAACATTGTAGAAAGTTCATGAGGGGAACTCAGAGCGCAGAACTGTCTCAGGATGAGACAAATTCTCAGGAAATTTAGCCGCGAATCAAGGAACAAGACTTTAAACTTCAAATTTAAAATTTCAAATTTGAAATCTTTGCCTCTAATTTCCCGTCTGAAGCAGCTTCCCGCCCTCTTCAATCAGGGCCAGAAGGCGTTTGGTGGTGGCAGCGAGGTTGACGGCGGCATCGATGTTTTGGGCCTGTTTGGCGACCTCAACCTGCTGGCGGAGTTCTTCCACGGTGGCTCCGGCGATTTCGATGGCGGCCGAGAGATCGGTGGGGGCGTTCTTCTTAAGGCGTTCAACCGAAACGTGCAGGATGGTGCGCGCGGCAACCGCCCGGCGCAGGGTCTTCGAAAGATCGTCGCCCTCGGCATGCTCGGCGGCGAACGCTTCCGCCTCCCAGGTGGAGATCAGTAATTTGCATCCGGCCAGAGTGATGGTAGAGACTCTCGGCATCCTTCTGGCGGGGATGGCCCTCAACTGATTGGTAATGTCGT
>WNFG01005591.1_pt1 | contig 10564 bp, 10 predicted proteins | sample 5400431 | NCBI WGS metagenome assembly WNFG01 (sample SAMN13153346, study PRJNA577476) | soil metagenome | isolation source: 120 cm saprolite under Douglas fir tree site 2 hole 3 replicate 2 | place: USA:California | collected 2015-04-18
TCCAGTCCGATTCTGCGGGCCAGCACATCGATTCTGCCCGGATCGCGCAGCGCCGCCTCTTCCAGCCGGAGCGTGCGGTTCAGTTCCACCAGGCGGTCGCGCTCCACTCTCTGCGCTTCGATCCGGTAGCCGTATTCGATCGAGCGAAAGTGCTGCCAGGCATAGAACATCACCAGCATGAAGAACACCGCAACCACGGACGAGAACATGCGGATCTCGCGCCGCCGGCGGGGATCGGCCACCTTCACCAGACGCGAGTTGTCGATGGACTTCTGAAAGTAAAACTCCGGAGTGATGCCGGCGACACAGCGGCGCGCGGGTACGCGCAGGTCCACCGGCATAATCATTCCCGTGATGTTCATTGCCCTCGCTGCCATTTATGCGACCTCGACCATTTCCTGCCAATCCTGCCAGTTCATCTCATAAGGCGGTTGCGCCAGGGACGCCGGCGTCGCGGGCTCCACGTCCACGGCCTGCCAGGCCGTCGCATGGGCGCGCTGTTCAACTTTCTCTACACACTGAATAAGATCTTCGATGATCGTTCCCGTGTACATAGTGTTCGTCTCTTCTCTCTCGAGGGTCTTGCTTGTATTCCGGGGGCGCGCCGTTCTGGTTAGGAGATACTTCGCCCGAGGATGAGGAAGGCAGCGCCTCCCCCGGAATCTCTTATCTCCCGGATACTCCGGGAAAAACTTTTTTAGTCCGCTCCGCCGCGCGCATTTTTGCGCTGCGCGATCTCGGATTGCGGTCCATCTCTTCCTGGCCCGCGGTCAGCGGCTTCTTCGTGAGCATCGTATAGATACCGTTCTTTGCGCCTTCGCGAATCGCGTCTTTCACGATTCTGTCTTCCAGCGAGTGAAAGCTGATCACGACCAGCCTTCCTCCCGGCTTTAAAAGCGCGGGCGCCGCTTCCATCAGGGCCTTAAGATCTTCCAGTTCACGGTTGACGTAAATTCGGATTGCCTGGAACGTCCGGGTCGCGGGATGAATGCGCTCCGAGCCTTTCATTGACCGGAGCGCGGCCGATATTACTTGTGCCAGATGAGCGGTAGTTCGTACCGGCCGCGCTCGGACAATGGCTCTGGCGATTCTCCGTGACCTCCTTTCCTCTCCGAATAGGTAAATCAGATTTGCGAGATCTTCTTCGCGCAGCCGATTTACAACTTCATCAGCCGTCCGGTCCCCCTCAGGGTCCATCCTCATATCGAGGGGGCCTTCCTGCTGAAAACTGAATCCTCGCGCCGGATCGTCGAACTGCAGAGAACTTACCCCTACGTCCGCCAGCAGCCCGTCCGCAGTTGCGGGGGAGACGTGACTGCCGGCCTCGGCGTAGGTGCTATGCAGCAGAGTGATGCGGGGATGTTCACCCGGCATCTCCTCAATCCGTTTACGCGCCAGTTCCAGCGCATGCGTATCTTTATCGAAGCCAATCAAATGACCCTGTGGGCCGAGGCGACTTGCGATAGCCAGACTGTGGCCGCCCAATCCCAGGGTCGCGTCGATATAAGTACCGCCGCGCCGGATATCCAAATAGTCCATTGCTTCTTGTAAAAGAACTGAAACATGGCCGGTCTTGCGCGTCCCGCCATGCGCCCCTTCCGGGGCCTGCCCGCCAAAATCCTCGTCCGCCACTAGATGCCCAGTTCGTTGAGCGTTTTCTCATCGTCGGCCGTGAACGGGTTCTCCTCAATGTCCCTGCGGTACTGCTCGATGCTCCGCACTTCCAGGAAAGTCAGGTTCCCTACCACCGCTACTTCGCCCTGGATGCCCGCCGACTCCCGCAAAAGCGAAGGAATCAGCAACCGCCCCTGGCCGTCGATCTCCACCACCTGGCCGTAATAGTTCGTGCGGTCCAGGAACTTCTTCTTCGTGGGGTTGAAATTCGACAACCGGGCCAGCTTTTCCTCGATCTGCTGCCACTCCTCGAAGGGATACACTTGAGCAACCTTGCCATCCAGGCTGGTGATGTAGAATTGTGTTCCGTACTTCTCGTCCAGCAGGCGTTTGAACTCGGAAGGGACCTTGAGACGGCCCTTTTCGTCCACGCGAGTTGGATGGTTGCCACGAAACATCGGTATTTCTCACTGCCATTCCGGCCCTTGCCGGAAAAAAGGAGGTAAAAACGGTCATTTCTTGCGGCCTGCCTGGCTCATTCACCGTGTTTTGTGGTGTCATCCGGTTCATGTTCCCTTTTGGACCACTGACCAGCAATCTCGACCACTTTCTACCACTTTTGTCCACATCTTACGCCTAACTGACTTAGAGTCAATACTTATTTTTAAGGTTGCTGTCGAAAACCCACTTTTGGGAAGATCGTTTCCTCAGTATTGTGGTAGCTTCCGCTTCCCTGCCCTGGGGATTGTGTTTACCGGAAGGGTTCCGGCTTTCATGCTTCACCGCAGAGGCGCAGAGATGCGCAGAGAATCGCAGGAAAAGCAAAACCCAAACCTGAAACGCGGAGGAAACGAAGGAAGCAAAGGTTTTTGGAGGTTGTAACGACAACCGAACATTTCCGCCATTCGCCCCATCCGCCGGCCGCACTGTCCCGCTCCACGACAGATCCCCTAAAATTCTCTGCTACCTTCGTTTCCTCCCTGTTTCAGGTTTTGGGTTTTGCTTTTCCTGCGATTCCCTGCGCATCTCTGCGCCTCTGCGGTGAAACGGGGAGTTCCGACCAAAAAAAGCCCCGGGCGGTCGCCCAGGGCTTCCTGAAAACGATCGAATCCTTACTTGCCGTGCCGGTCGCGATGAATATCGCGCCGGTCGTGGCGGATGTCCTTCTTGTCATTGCGGGCGTCTTTGCGGTCGTTGTGAAGATCTTTTTTGTCGTGGTTGATGTCTTTGCGGTCGGCCCTGAGGTCTTTCCTGTCGTTATGGATGTCGCGGTTGTCGTGGCGGAGATCTTTGCGGTCTTTGGCGGCGTCGGCTTTGTCGCCGTCTTTTACGTCATTGCGCAGGTCGCGGCGGTCGCGGTTTCTGTCGGCTACGTCCTTGTTCAGATCGCGCCGGTCATTGCGGGCATCGCCGCGGTCATGATTCAGATCGCGCTGGTCGTTGCGGATATCGGTTTTATCGTTGCGCAGATCGCGTCGGTCATGACGCAGGTCTTTGCGGTCGTTCTTCACATCGGAACCATCGCCAGTGGCCTGTGCATGGCCCATCGCGGCGGCTCCCAGGATCATAACTCCGATTAATTTTGCGAAATATCGTTTCATAGTTCGGGTTTCTCCTTTTGCCCCCAGGTGCCAGGCCCGGGGTGTTCTGTTTTTACTAACCCGCACCAGCGGGATAGTTGCTCGGTCGATGAATAAAAATCAAAAGCAAAACCTTTGCACCACAGAGCCACGGAATCACGGAGAAAAACAAAAGATAATGGGTTTGTTTGAACCGCTTGTTCCTCGCTTCACCCAGGGGCCGTGTCTCGATAGTTCGAACTTGAAATTACCCATCAGAAAAAGAGGCCACGGAACATTCGAACCGGAAATTTCCCTGGCCTCTTCTCTCTGATGGGAAATTTGAGTTTGAACTATCGAGACCGCGCCCTGGATGAAGCCAGGCTTAAGCGGTTCAAAAACAATCCCATTATCTCTTGCTTTTCTCTGTGGCTCCGCGCCTCCGTGGTGCGCTTTTGGTTTTGGTTGCAGATCTGAACCCTAATAGTAAGGACGCGGAAAGGAAGAGTCCGGCAGTTTGATGGCCATTTCACCCTCCGCCGCGAGCACCGAGGACTCTTAAGTCTTTAATCCAAAGTAACAGTCAATTCCCCGTTCGGGGTATATTAGAGCCGACATGAGGATACTCTTATCTAGCGGCAGGACCTTTTTAAGGGCAGCGCTATGTCCGCAAAAGAAAGTTCAGCCAAATGAGCCGCTAAACTTAAGGAGTTCAATGCGCGTGAACCCAACAGCAGTCAGACCCTCGAGAAAGACGGACTCGGGATTCAGCATGATCGAATTGATGGTGGTGGTAGCCATCATTCTGATCATCACCGCGACCGTGATCCCCAATATCGGCCGCGTACTCGACGACGCGAAACTGCGCGCTTCGGCACAGGAGCTTTCGGGCCTGTACCAGGAAGCCCGCATGCGAGCCGCGCGCGACAACACCTACTACGAAGTCATGGCCACACCCACCGGCCAGGCGCCTGAGGTTGTCTGGATCGACCTTAACGGCGATGGGCAACGCGATAGCAACGAGCCGGCCGTCGAACTGCCCGCTTATATGACATTGAGCGACGCGGGAGTGCCCGCCAATCTGACGGCCACTAAGCTGGGCTTCCAGCCGATCACTACCACAACTTCAGTCATGTACAACCAGAACGACACCAGCATGCCGGGCATTGCATGGAACGCCCGCGGACTGCCCTGCCAGAGGCCCGCGGTAGCCGCCACCTGCACCACCATGATTACCGTAGCGGGTTCGCAGACCGCGGTGGGCTGGCTGCAGTATCTGCAATTGCAATCGTCGAGAGCGACTCAGTATGCGGCCGTGAGTGTCACTCCCGCGGGCCGGATTAAAGTGTGGCTCTATGATGCGAGCGGCACGGGGAGCTGGAGATGATGAAAACAAGCGCCTCGTCTTTCACATCGACGTCCCGACACAAATCGACTTCCCGGGGTTTTACCCTGGTCGAACTGCTGGTCGCCATGGTGGTCATGACCGCGGGGCTGCTTGCGGGAATCGCGTTTCTTTCCGTCGCGGCGGCCAGTAACAGCCGATCGAAGTTCGATACCACGGCGGCCACCGTGGCCGAGAGCGTGATGGAAAGAATTGTTTCCATTCCGCAGAACTCCGCGGGAACGGCCGCGCAGTCGGCGATTACCGACTGTGCCGGCACGACCTTCACCATCGACACCGTTCCTGGCGGCGCGCCTCTGACATCGTCGGGCAACAACATCGACTTCAGCCAGGCGCTGCCGGCGGGCGGCTATTCAGCTCAATATCAGGTCTGCTCCAGCACCGGCAACCTGGCCTACGATGTGCGCTGGCGTGTCGATCCCGGGCCGACCACGGCGACCCAGATGGTCACCGTGGGCGCGAAGGTGGCGGGCGTCAGCCAGAATCAGCCGACGATGTTCGCCTTTCCGGTGAACCTTCGTACTCTGCGAGGAGACTAATGCAACTGAAGAATCGGGCAACATTCATTTCCCGCGGAATCGATTCGTCCCGTCGCCGGGCCGCGGGATTTTCGCTGACGGAACTGCTGGTCAGCGTCGCCATTCTGACGCTGATTACCGGCGCGATTTTCAACCAGATCAACACCATGCAGAAGAAATCGCAGACGGAAGCGCTGAAGCTCGATCTGACGCAGCAGGCCCGCGAGTTTCTCGATCAGTCGGTGCGCGATCTGCACATGGCCGGATATCCCAATGCCGCGATGTACGCGCCGCCGACCGCCGGCCCCTCGCTCGATTACAACAGTCCTTTGATCGCCGCCGGTCTGGTGCGGGTGTCGCCCACGGAGATCCTGATGGAAGGCGACGTCAACACCGACGGCAATGTATACAGTGTCGACGTCAACTACCTGGCGAGCGACCCCAACGACCCGAAATGTCCGTGCATTCGCCGGAGCGCGGCCCGCAAGCAGACGACTGCGGCAGCGCCCGCCCCGCTGAACCAGCCGATCGCGCCGGTCTATACCGAAACCGAACTGGTGATGCCCCCCGCCCAGTCCGGAGAGAACCTTTTCACGTTTTACGGCGTCAACGGCAACCTGATCAACGTGGGCGCGGGCGTGGACATTTCCACCGCCGCCGGCCAGAACGCGATCAGTCAGATCAAGACCATCAAGATCAATCTCAGTCTGCTGTCCATTGAACGTGAGATGGTGAGCCGCACTCAGGTGCGCACCTCCATGTCCGCAACCGCGCGCCTGAATTAGCCAACGAGGGGGAAAGATTTATGCGACTCACAGGAAAAAAACGGCAGAACGGGACAGCCCTGCTGCTGGCGATGTTTTCGCTTCTGCTGCTTTCCGCCATCGGACTGCTGATGATGTTCTCAACCAACACCGAGACCAATATCGGCTCAAATTACCGCGAAAGCGTTGGTGCCTATTACGGGGCGCGCGCCGGTCTGGAAGAAGTGCGGGACCGAATCCGGTCCACCAACCCCGCCACCGGCGGCCTGGGGACCCTGCTGCCCATCGCCGTCCCCGGCCAGGCGAACGGCGTCGCTTACGTGCTGAACCCGGCCGCGGGCGAAACAGTCGATCCGACCTCGGCGGGCACCTACTTCGACGACGAATACTGCCACGCTTATAACTCCGGCATCGGTACCGGACAGAAGTGCCCCACCACATCCTTTTCCACCCTGGCCGGCTCAGTCGCCAACTGGAAGATGACCGACCAGGCCGGCATTGCACCCGCGCTGGGCTCGCCGTTGAGTTACAAATGGGTGCGGGTCAACATGAAGACCAACCGCATCGCCGGCCCTTACTTCGTCGATCAGACCGGCACAACCGTTCCCCTCGATACCCGTGTCTGCTGGGACGGGAAACAGGAATGGCTCACGCCCGGCACCACCACTCCGGAATGCGACGCCAACGGCATGCAGCAGGTCTACATGCTCACCTCGCTGGCCGTCACCACGGGAATCAAGGGCGCGCGCAGAATGTCGCGCTATGAAGTTGCCAGGAACGGAATCAGGCCGCTGGGCGTGCTGAGTATGGATTCGCCCAATTCCGCGCCCTCTTTCAACAACGGCTCCAACGGGACCGGCGTCAGCATTCCCCCCACCGGGATCGACGGACGGGTCCACGATATCAACGGCAATCTGATCGCTTCCAACAGCAGTTGCCGCTCGGTTGCGTCCATGGCATCGGACGCGGCGCAATCAACCACCCAACTGGAACAAGCGCTCACCGATCTGCGCAGGAACATAGCCAAGCGCGCCAACGATTTCTGCAATCCCGACGGCACCAGCCAGGCGGGCAAGGTCTGCACGCCCGGACTCTGGTGGGTGCGCGGCACCGACCCCACGCCGAGGTTCGACGATACCAATCCGAACTGCGCGGCGGGCAGCGCCGCCAATTGCGTCAACAATCTCAACCTGGGAGCGCAGGAACTGAATGCGGTCAGCGGAGTGTTTGCCCCGCACATCCCGATCATGACGCTGCTGCCCAACCCCACCGCGCCCTTCGTCGGAGCGCCCGGCAACACGGCCGACCCGATCATTACCCAGGGCGCCCCGCAGCTTGTGGGCAATCAGATCAACGCCGTCAACGCCCTGGTGGCCGCTTCGGTTGGCCAGCCGAACTATTTCAACGTTACCAGTTCCAACATCACCACTCCCACGACATACGGCTCGCCCACGAACCCCGCGATCGTGGTGGCCAGTTCGAACACCCTGGAGATTCAGGCCAACGTAACCGGCTATGGCGTGCTGGTGGTCCCCAACAACCTGCGCATCGATGCCGCCACTTTCAATTGGACAGGCATCGTGATGGTGCTGCCCCCCACCGGCGAGTTCCGACTCGATACCGGAGCCAACGGCTTCATCAACGGAGCGCTCCTGCTGCAATCGGGCTCGACAGTGGATGTGCGCACCAGCGACTCCGACTCCAACCCGTTTCGCATCTCGTATAGCTGCGACGCCATCGACATGGCCTTCTCGGCCCAGCCAATCAGGATCATCGCGTACTCGGAGCTGTCGTACTAAGAGGACCGGGGAAGAGCAAAAGCAAATCCAGAAAGCCTGAAACACGGAGGGAACGGAGGAAAAAACCGAGGAAAAGTCTGAGGAATTTCGGGGGTGATGTCACAGGATCAGCAGTGATCTGTCAGGCATATAACCATGCTCGATCAACGTTACAACCCCTGAATTCCTCAGATTTTTCCTCGGTTTTTTCCTCCGTTCCCTCCGTGTTTCAGGCTTTCTGGTTTTGCTTTTGTTCTTCCCGGATAATCGCGGGCTAAGCGCTTCGGCGGTACTGAATCCCATAGGGCGTCGGCGCCACCGTGTACATCTGGATTGCGTCGCTCACCGTCCCCCAGAACAGCCGGTCTTCGGTCGCGAAGTAACGCTGGCACAGAAACGAAAGCAGTGCGCCGGCCTGCTCCGGACCAAGCGATCCCGCGAATTCCAGCAGGTCTTTGGCCGTGCGCGGACGCTCAAAGGGATCCATATCCAGATCGTCGCTGCCGAAAAACTCTCCGAGCGCTATCCAGAAGCCGTCTTCCGGCTTGCGCGAACGGAAGGCATTCAGCACATAGCGCATCACAAAAAGACAGCCATCGACATCAAGGGTCGCGAGCTGCCACTGGCCCATCCATGCCCGGAAGGTGGTATTGGATGATGCAGGCGAGGTTTCAACCGTCTGGTTCATATTCAAAACTCTCATTCTCCTGGGGATTCACATCCGTCATTGAGATAGTGATACCTGGTTCACTATCGTTTCATTGGATAGAACGAAAATTTTGGGGGAATGCCTGAGAGAACGGGATCGCAAAATAAGCCTCTTCGAATCAACATCTTACAGAGGGCCAGCAAACGGACAGGAGCCCCGATCAGGAATCTCGGGTCCCTTCGATTCGGAAGCGAGACCTGAAATTTGAAGCTGAACGCAGACCAATGACGACATTAAGAGAGAGTTCAGCGATCTCTCTTCGCGTATCTTCGAACTATTTTCTGGAATTTCTTTTTCTGGGACAAATTTGACGCCAACTCATGGCCATGGGTTTCCCGTCCTCAGTAAGCCCTCCGAACCAACTCGCGCACTCATCCTCCACCTTTTATCCAGAGGTCATGTAGAGGAACATCCAAACCGCACATAGGGGAATACACGCAGCCAGCCACCACCATCGTGAACCGCGAACCGCTGCGACGATTCCGAAAACCAATGCACCGACCCAACTGGCGTAGAGTACTGGCAGCGGAATCCTAAAGAACGGTGGAATGCGGAGAAAGGCTACCAGGATAGGAATCCAAAACACTCCGGAGCAAATTAGACTCCAAACACCAAAATATCGTCCCGAGAATTTCTGTTTCATTGACATTTCCCAATTTCTTGACAATGGGCGAGTGTACCAAATGGGAATGTATAAGGGCTGTGCTCTCCAAAGTGCGCCTCGCCGGTGGTCGTTCCAGGAATTGAGGGTCTTGGATCCATTGGAGAAAATAAGATCAGGTGCGCTGAATTCGCACCGTTGTATCCATTAGCTAGACTAATTAAGCTCATAATCTACAACGCTAAGCTCCGGGTCGCATGGACATCTGTGGCAGAACCGCTCTGCACCCTCAGCCTGCGTCATCTTGTTGGCTGCCCTGGCCTGTGGGATTTTCAGGCAGGATCGCTGGAAAGAACGGTATTTCGACAAATACGCTGCGACTCGACAGTGCAAAGAGGGCAATTGAATCAATAGCTTGGTAGAATTTCAACTTGCCTACGGCGCGGACGGTCGCAAAGGAAAAACCGAATCAGCTGAAGTCGATAAGGAGATACTCAGTTTCGGTTGCGATTCAACCGCCATATCAGCCACATCAGAATCTGGCCAATCCCGTACCATGAGAACCCAGCAATCAGAAGGAAGGGACGTATCCGCCAAAATCTAACAATGTATTCCCATCCGCGAAAACCGAATTCATAGGTCGTCGCTAAGATGACTGCAGTACTTGCGTAATAAAGAATGATGACCCAGAGAAATTGCCGCCGGCGCGGACCTTCTGGCTGAAGCAGACTCCAGACCCAACCCCACAGGAAGGGCGCAGCGAAAATCGCCCCTATCGCTCCAAAAGAAAAGGCTGGTATCCGGATCAGGCTGAGCAACGAAGAGATCGCAACCAGCGGCGCCGATGCCAGGCCCAGCAGGACATACGTACCCTCGCCATAGCCGGCTGCTAAAAATCCGGCCACAGAGAGACCAACTCCGTATACAGCGCCGCAAATCAGTAATTGTTTCCGCCCGAACATGCCCAAATACTCCAAACCAGCGACCTGCGTCGTTTTGTCCAAATCAGAATACAACAAGACTTGAGTTGCTCCATCGCCAGTTTCATCCAGTTATGACGTTGTGCGGCGGACAGGACCGCAGGTGAATCTTTGCCGACTTTAAGTCATCCCGACACTTTGGGATGATCAAAGCGACAGAGGTTTTTCTAAAGCTCGGCAGGATCTGTTTCCAGCAGGGTGCCCGGCTGAGTTCCAGTCCTGCGATGTGCACCAGGGACTCAATCTTCCATTCGACGCCTACCCAGCACGGATTCGGCGCAAAACCAGCGCGTGACGGCAAAGACATTCTTCACGCGCCGAATCAGTGCTGGGCTACTGTCACTCGTCCCTGCGGAACTCCTTTCGAAACCGGAGTGTTTCTCGTGGAAATAGAATTTAGAAACTCCAGGACACGACTGAAAGTGCTTGCGGAAAAATGCCGGCGCAACCGTAGCAGAGGGCGGCTTCAGCCGCCCGGTAGACGCGAAACTCAATCGGGCTTCAGCCTAATGTCACTTACTTTGTGCATTTTTGCTTGGAGAACCTCTCCGGGGATAATATTTTCCACCACCCCATACTTCTCGCGGATAGGTGCGAGGTTTGGAGCGCTTGGGCAACTTGGATTGACCGATGAAT
>WNFG01013907.1_pt1 | contig 10564 bp, 10 predicted proteins | sample 5400431 | NCBI WGS metagenome assembly WNFG01 (sample SAMN13153346, study PRJNA577476) | soil metagenome | isolation source: 120 cm saprolite under Douglas fir tree site 2 hole 3 replicate 2 | place: USA:California | collected 2015-04-18
CGAAGCCGTGGTCGAAGGCGACGAGCTCGAGGTGGATCTCGAACAGGGCATCATCCGCGATTTCACTCGGAGCGACGAGTACCGCTGCGAAGCCTTCCCGCCCTTCATGAACGAGCTGTTGAAAATGGGCGGGCTCGTGCCCTGGGTGCGTGAGCGGCTGAGAGAACGCCGCATTAACGCTTCGCGCGCATGAGGGCGGCTGAACCTCCCCACCCCCGAGCGCCCGCTTCGCACGCGGTCGGGACCCCCCCACATGGTGGGGAGGTAGAGCTCCAGGAGCCGCTCGAGGAGCTGGCGCGGGACCCCAAGCGCTTCGCGCACGACCTCGTCTTTCCACCCGAAGACAAGATCCGCGTCTACGACGACACGCTTCGCGATGGCGAGCAGATGCCGGGCGTCGCGATCACGCCGAAGGACAAGTACGAGCTCGCCCGAATGCTGTCGGACATAGGCGTCCATGTCATGGACGTCGGCTTTCCTGCGGTCTCGGAGAGCGAACGCGAGACGCTGAGGCTCGTCCTCGAGGGCCGTAAGCGCGGCGAGATCCGTCCGGATCTCGAAGTCGTCTGCATGATGCGTTCGACGCCGAGCGACATCGACGCCACGATGCGGGTGATCGACTCGCTCGGACACAAACGCGACGAGGTCACGTACTTCATCTTCACCTCAGCTTCCGACCTGCACGTGAAGTACAAGCTCGGGAAGACCCTGCTGCATCGCGAAGGCATTCCCGAATCCGAGTGGCTCGAGCTGCCAGTGTGGTTCTACCGCGCCGCCAACCTGAGGATGATGTGCGACGCGATCCGCTATGCACGTCAGCAGGGCGCGACCTCGATCGAGTTCGGCGGCGAGGACGGCAGCCGCGCCGACGTCGAATACATCGCCGAGATCCATCGCGAGGGAATCAGGGCGGGGGGCACGCGTCCGTCGACGCCGGATACCGTGGGCTGCTACTCGCCGTTTGCGGTCCGCGAGTACATTCCGCGCATCAAGGCCGCTGCGCCGGACGCGCCGCTGGTCGTGCATTTTCACAACGACCTCGGGCTGGGCGCCTGGAACACGGTGATGGCGCTCGGCTCCGGCGCGGAGGTGTTCACTACGAGCGTCAACGGCATCGGCGAGCGCACCGGCAACGCGCCGATGCACCAGGTGCTCATGCAGCTGCGCTATCTCTTCGGCATCGAGATCCCGAATTTCAAGTACGAGAAGCTGCGCGACCTCGCGCGCCATCTCGAGCACGTGACGGGAATCCCGGTGCAGCCCACCGAGCCCGGCATCGGCTTGAACGTGTTCACGCACGAGTCCGGCATCCACACGGCCGGCATGCTCATCCACCCCGCCATCTACCAGTTCCTTCCCCCGGCGGACATGGGGGCCAAGGTCGATTACGTGTACGGCAAACATTCGGGGGCGGTGGTCATCGAGCACGCGCTCCGTGAAGCAGGGATCCCGCCGGAGCCAGAGCTGGTGGCCAGGGTGCTGGGCGAGGTGAAGCGCGTGCGCGAGGAGCGTGCCGAGCAAGCCGACTACTCCGACTTCCATCGCCGCTACTACGAGCATCTGGGGCACATGGGCCTGACCGCGGAAGAGGTCGTCGACATCGCCCGGGCTCTGATGCCGAACAAATCCTGATGGCGACGACGACCCGGCGCGAGACCGCCACCCATGAGGAGTATCTCCAGCTCCACCGCTGGATGTCCATGGCCAAGGCGCTCGACAACCGCATGCACATCCTGGTCAAGCAGGGGCGTGCGCCATTCGTCGGGTCGAGCCGCGGCCATGAGGGCATCCAGGTCGCGTCCACCGCGGCCATCGGGCCGGATGACTGGCTGGTGCCGCACTATCGCGGGCTCGCGAACGCGATCGTGCGCGGGTTGACGATGAGGGAGTGGATGCTGGCGGTGTTCGCCAAGGCGGGCGACCCGCTGTCCGCCGGCCGCAACATTCCGGGCGGCTGCTACAGCTACCACAAGTTGAAGATCGCCCCCGTCTCGCAAGTGGTGGCAACCTGGATCCCGAAAGCGTCGGGCATCGCCTATGCGTCGAAGCTGTCGCGGGACAGCTCCGTCACCCTTTGCACGTTCGGAGATGGCGCCACAAGCCAAGGCGACTTTCACGAGGGCGTGAATTTTGCCGCCGCCCACAAGCTGCCGGTGGTGTTCGTCTGCGAGAACAACGGCTATGCGATCTCGGTGCCGATCAGGCTCCAGATGGCAAACCCCGACATCGCCGACAGGGCCCGCGGTTACGGCATCGTCGGTGTGACCGTCGACGGCACCGACGTGCCGGCCGCCTATGCGGTTTGCAAGGAGGCGGTCGAGCGCGCGCGGCGCGGCGAAGGCCCCACGCTCATCGACGCCAAGATCTGGCGTATCAACGCGCACACCTCAGAGGACAACCAGCTCAAGTACCGCAGCCAAGAGGAGGTCGCCGACGCGGCCGAGCACGACCCGCTCGAGCGCTTCCGGTCATGGCTGATCGAGCGAGGCTGGATCGCAGCCGAGGACGCGGACGGCATCCAGGCCGCGCTTGACCAGGAGGCCTCCGACGCTGCCGACTGGGCCGAGCAGCAGCCGGACCCGGTGCCTGAAGACGCTCTTACGAATCTGTTCGCCTGAGCGCAATCCGTGCCGGGTGAGTCTCAGCACTTCTCCAACCCGGTGCCCCGAAGATAGACTGACTTCGACTGGGCCCCGTGGACAAGGAAGAATCGTTCCCGCCTGACTCTGCTGACTCGCCTGACGTGTCCGGCGACGTTGAATCGCTGCTGCCCGATCTGCCCGAGCCCGAGGTCGCGTCGGCTGAGCCACCGGAGTCTTCCGCACCGGCGAAAGGCGCCGTCCGCGCCACGGCGGAGGAGCCCGCAATCGAGGAGCCGGCTTCCGAGCCCGCGACCGCGGAGGAGCCAGCGGCAGGTCCCGCACCGGCAATCGCGGCCACCCCGGAAACCACCGAGCCCGACCTGCCGAAGCCGGCACTGCCCATGCAGAAGCCGGTGCCGGCGTGGGCCCAAACGGTTCCGGAGTCGGGCGAAGACACTGCGGCTGCTGAAGGCAACGGCGAGGGACCCGCCCCCGCGAAGCCGATGCAAAAGCCGATGCCGAACTGGGCGAAGAGCCGGAACCGACTGCGCCCGCCGTCGAGTCGGAGCCGGTGGATGCCGATGCCAAGCGGGCGGTGCCTATGGCGAGGGAGGCGCCCGCGTGGGCCGAGACGATTCCGGAGCCGGCCGGGTCTGCGGAATCGGAGGTCGAGGCCGAGCCCCCGGCCACCGCGTCCACGCCTCCAGCTGAAACCGCGCATCCGGCGGCCGTAACCACGCCTTCCGACTCCGTCACGGCTCCGCCTCCTGCTGAAACCGACCCGCCGGCTGCTGTCGAGCCCGAGATGCAAGAAGAGGAGGCGCACGTCGACGCCAAGCCCGTGGAACCCATCACGCCGGCCTGGCCGACGGCGACGACCCCACCGGCGCGCTCCAAGAGCGACGTGTGGCCCGCCGACCCGCCCACAGAGCCGGCGATGCCCGCCTGGGGTCGATCACCATCCGCCAAGCCCGAGCCTCCAGCCCCCGACGCCTGGCCGCCAGAACCGCCGACGGAGCGGGCGATGCCGGTGTGGTCGCCGTCCGACACTGTGCAGTCCACCTCACCGGCTGGAGCCCGCGAGACCGTGCCTCCGGCGATGAGCAGCCAACCGATTCCGGCGCCGGCAGCGGCGCCACCGCCACCGGCACCCGCGCCACCGGCACCCGCTTCACCGGCACCCGCGGCACCAGCGCCGGCGGCACCCGTGCCCGCACCACCCGCACCGCCGATGCTTGTGCCGCCCGCTCCTCCGGCTGTGGCCGCCTCACCGGAGCCGGCGCCCCCGCCCGAACCTCCGGCGCCACCGGCCATGTCAGCTCCGCCTCCGGCGCCGGTGGCTCCAGCGCCGCCTGCCGCATCCACGCCGCCGGTCGCGCCGGCCGCGCCCTCCGCCGCGTCACCCTTCGATACGGATTGGCCGGGAGCGGTGCCTGTGCCCTCGTGGGCGCCGCAGATTCACATGGGCTCGACCGCGCCCCCGCCCGCGCCCGCGCCACCTGTTCAGCCGCAGCCCCAGGCAGGTCAGCCGCCCCCGCCCCCGCCCCCGGCACCTGCCCAGGCACCGCCACCCCCGCCACCCCCGGCTCCGGCCAACCCCGCGTCGCGGCCCGGCGCCACCGCGCAAACCGCCGCCCAGGGGACCTCCTGGTCGGTGGTCGAGCAGAAGCACATGGATGTGAACATCACGCGGCCGGTACCCACCGCCGACGACAAGGCCTACGCCGAGTGGTTCGCCTGGGCCAAGCGCGGCGGCGCCAAAGCCGCAGCCTGCCACTCAGCGGCGCAGGGGGCATTCCGCGCGCTGTCGAGTGGTCACGACGTCGCCACCGCCGTCAAGTGGGCTACCGCCGCGATGTCGAGCCCTCCGGTGGCGGTCGACGCCCAACGCCAGGCCTACTGCGCCTGGTACTCGCTCGCGAACATCGACATGAAGCTGGACGGCGCTCGCGCCCATCTCTTCGCTACGGCAGCCGTCAGGGCGCTCGATGCCGGGGCCGATGCGACCGGCGCCCACAATGCAGGAGCCGCGGCTGCCGGATTGAGGAGATAAGGACCGCGGTGGTTCAGCTGTAGTCGAAGCCCTTCAGCGCCTCGATTAATTGCTGTCGAGGCGCTTTAGCGCCTCTTCAATGTCGATCTCGCCGCGAGCAACCTGATCCATCAGCTCGACGCGAGTCTGAGCCGGCGCACCTGCCGGGCGGTCGATACCGATCTTGCCAAGCAGCGCGTCGAATCGTGCCCGAGCGGTCGGGTAGCTGACTCCGAGATGGCGCTCGAGCTCCTTCATGTTTCCACGCGACGCGAGGAAGACCCGCAGCACCTCGCGGTCCTCGTTCGAGAGCACGCAGAACTCGCAGGTGGCGAATCCCCCTGACAGCTCGGTGTCACATGCAGGGCAGGTGAGGCGGGTCAGCGCGAGCCTCTCGTTGCAAACGGGACAGCTGAGTGGCGGCCTGCGGTTGGAGGCGGATGCGGTCACGCGGAAACCCGCACGTTGCCCATCGTGCACTCGATGTCGAGGGTGCCCGCGCCGGAGCCGAGGGTCACTTCCTTGCCCGACTGACCGAGGATGATCTGCTCACCGCCGCCGCTGTCCACCGCGACTTTGCCCAACGTGGTGCGAGCGGTGACCCTGACGCTGGATCCCTTGTCCAGATTGATGGTGACGTTGCCCATCTCGCAGCGAACCTTCGACGCGCCTCCGGCCAGGCGCCCGCTCGCGGAGAGGTTGCCCGCCTGGATGGAGAGGTCCACGGGAGCGGCGAAATCCGAGATCCTGCAGCTGCCCGCAAGCACCTCGCCCGTGATCGCCCCGTGAATGCCTTCGATGCGCAGCGATCCGGCGTTGACATGTGCGGTCAGCGCGAGGTCGGGATTCATGCGGACGATGAGCTTCCGGCGCGCGAGGTCCAAGCTGTCGATCAATGCGCGCCGGTCGGCGCGACTGAAGCTGAAGTGATCGTTCTCGTCCAGCGGGGCCTGCTCGATGACCATGGTGTCGCCGTCCTGGCGCGCCCGATGTGGCCCTTCGGCGACAGCGTAGGCAACGCCTGGATCGCCGACGATCTCGGCGCTCCCGATCGCGCTCGCCACCCGCACCCGGCGCGTGCCGGAGGGTGCCGCTTGGAATGGGGGCGGCGCCGGTCGAGACGCTCCCGCCGGGCTTGCCGACTCGACGGATTCGAGGGAGTCGAGGCGGGCGGCGCCTTCCTCGGCCGAGATCTTGCCAGAGGCCACCTGGTTCAGGATTTCGCGTTTGAGGTCTTTCATGAGTCAAATTAGAACCTACGACTTGCCAATTTGTCAACTGCCACTGCAAAACTGAAAGCGCGGCTTGGAATTAAGCTGAACCGCGACATGCCCACCACGCGCATTGGCGTCGTCGCGGACACCCACTGCCCTGAGTTCCTCGATCGCTTGCCGGACCGGCTGTTCGAGGTGCTTCGAGGCGTCGATCTCGTCATCCACGCCGGCGACGTCAACGGCTCGGAAACCGTCGCGGCGCTGGCCGCCATTGCGCCGGTCGTGGCGGTGAAGGGGGACCACGACCGCGCCTCCGCTGATTTGCCGCTCAGCCGGGTGGTGACGGTTGAAGGGCGGCGCATTGTGATCGTCCACGGCAACCGGAACCGATGGATCGAGGAGCCGCAGACCCTGCTGTGGACTCTGAGCCTCGGCTCGTACCATCCGCATGCCGGCCTGCCCCGTGCGCTGAGGCGCCGCTTCGGAGAGTTCGACGCGATCGTGTTCGGTCACACGCACAGGCCACACATCGAGACGATTGGCGGCACCCTGCTGTTCAATCCTGGAGCTGTGCACCAGTGGAACCCGCGGACGGCGGCGCTGCGGCTCCAACGGAATCCAGGCTGGTTCGAATGGTCCTGGCTTCAGGTCGCGCGGCAGATGCGCGACTATGCCCCGCCTTCGGTCGGAATCCTCGAGGTGAGCCGAAGCGAGATTGTGCCCACCGTGATAGCTCTAGAGTCTGGTGGGGTAGATACCTGATCCACATGGCCAAAACCAAGGACTACTACGACGTGCTCGGCGTGCCGCGGACGGCGACGCAAAAGGAGATCACATCCGCCTTCCGCAAGCTGGCGCGCAAGCACCACCCTGACCTGAACGCAGGCGACAAGCAGGCAGAGGCTAAGTTCAAGGAGATCTCAGAGGCGCACGACGTGCTGTCCGATGCGAAGAATCGGAAGCTGTACGACGAGTTCGGCCCGGACTGGCGGTCCGCGCAGCAGGCCGGTGTGCAGCCCGGGACGGGGCGCCGGAGCGCGGGCGGTGGTTTCAGGCCGCAGGAGGGTGGCCCCGGCGTTCAGTACCGGACGGTTACCCCTGAAGAGATGGAGGACATGTTCGGCGACAGCGGGTCGTTCGGAGACATCTTCGGGTCGATCTTCGGCAACAGCTCGCGCACAAGAAGCCGGCCCGCGCCGGTCGATGTCGAGGCTCCGATCACAGTCAGCCTGGGCGAGGTCTATCGCGGGACGAGCCGGACCGTCGAGCTTCCGGGTGGGCGGCGCGTCGAGGTCAACGTCCCGGCCGGAGTCAAGGAGGGCACCATCCTTCGCGTGCCCGGGCTCCGCGCGACCGTGCAGGTCGCGCCGGATCCGGTCTTCACGCGCGAGGGCAAGGACGTGCGCGTGTCGGTGCCCGTCCCGCTGAATGTCGCGCTCCGCGGGGGAGAGGTGTCGGCGCCCACGCTCAAGGGCGGGCAGGTGCAGTTCAAGGTTCCGCCCGACACGCAGAACCGAAAGAAGATCAGGCTGCGCGGCCTCGGCCTTCCCGACCCCAAGGGCGGTCAGGCAGGCGATCTCTACGCGGAGGTCAACGTGCAGCTGCCGGTGCCCATGGACGAGAAGACTCGCAAATGGGCGTCGGAGCAACCGCTTAGCTAACCTCTAGCAGCCTTGCCCGCCGGCCTCGCTCGCAAATTGCTGCTGCCGCTCGTGTTCGTTTCGGGCATGGCGTCGCTTGGCATCGAGTTCGGCGCTTCTCGGCTGCTCGCCCCATATTTCGGGACCAGTCTCTACGTCTGGGGCGTTCTCATCGGTCTGATCCTGGTCTACCTGTCGGCGGGCTATGTCATCGGAGGGCGGCTCGCCGACCGCCATCCACGCGACGAGCTCCTCTACCAGATCACCGCATGGGCGGGCCTCTGGATTGGCGTGATTCCGCTCGTGAGCTACCCGATCCTCGTCGCCTCGCAGCAGGGTTTCCGCGACCTGAGCGTCGGGTTGGTGGCCGGCACGCTGCTTGCGGTCGTGCTCCTGTTCGCGGTGCCGGTGACCCTGCTTGGCTGCGTGAGCCCCTTCGCGATCCGCCTCCTCCTGACGGATGTGGCCACCGGCGGCAACACCGCCGGACGCGTGTATGCCCTGTCTACCGTGGGCAGCATCCTCGGCACGTTTCTGCCCGTGTTCTGGTTCATCCCCACGTACGGCACCCGCCCGACGATCGAAGCTTTCGGGCTCGCGCTGGTCGTCATATCGGCGCTGGCGCTTTGGCCGAAGCGACGGCTGTACGCGACGTTCGTGATCGCGGTGATCCTGGCGTGGGTCTTTCTACCCGGGGGCATCAAGCCTCCGGAGGTGGGAACTCTTCTCTACGAGCGCGAATCGGCTTACAACTACATCCAGGTCGTACAGGTCGGCACCAGCACCGAACTGATTCTCAACGAGGGCCAGGCGATCCATTCCGTGTACAACAGCCAGAGCAACCTCACGCATGGCTACTGGGACTACCTGCTCCTCGCGGATGCGTTTCGGCCCTCACAGGCTGGGCCGCTGACGCCGCGGTCCGCCGCCTTCCTGGGCCTGGCCGCGGGCACCGCCGCGCGGCAGTACCGCCTGGCGTTCGGCGACCAGGTCGACATCACCGGGGTGGAGATAGACCCCGACATCCTGGCGGTTGGGCACCGGTACTTCCACCTCGACGAGGCGCGCGCGCATGAGGTTGTGGCCGACGCGCGCTACTGGCTCGACACCCAGGCCGGCCATTACGACGTGGTCGTGCTCGACGCTTACCGGCAGCCGTACATCCCATTTCACCTGACCACGAAAGAGTTCTTTCAGCAGGTGAGAGCGCACCTCAATCCGGCGGGCGTCGTGGCCGTGAACGTCGGCCGCACGGCCACCGACTACAGGTTGGTGGACGCGCTCGCCAGCACCATGGGGGCGGTTTTCCCAAGCGTGCTGCTGGTCGACGATCCCAACTACACGAACACGGTCGTGTACGCCTCAACGAGCCCGGTCACGGTGGACGACGTCACGCACAACCTGAAACTCGTATCGGCTCCGCTGGCGATCGACGCGGCCAAAAGCGCGCTGCAGGAGGGCAAGCTCAGGGTCTCGCCATACCACGGCCAGGTCTATACGGACGACCTCGCCCCGATCGAGCAGCTGATCGACCAGATCATCTTCAGCTACCTCACCGGAGGCTGAAAGGGCGCGGGGTTACGGCTGATACAGCGGAGTCGTGATCAATCGCGGAGGGGACAGATGTCCCCCCCGCGGACCCACCCCTCTCCTCAGCGACGCTGGGTGGCGTCTTGAAGAGGGCATAGGTGACGGCCGGAATAATCCGGCCTAAAGCTCCACCTTGGGTACTGCCTAAATAGTCCTAGAACTGAGAAGCGTCATGGCTGATACAGCGGAGTCGTGATCTTTTCGCCGGCGACCTGCTGATCGGCCTCGACGCAGAGCAGGCGCACGCGGCCCGCTGCAACGACTTTCTCCTCTTCGTCGAGGACGCGCGCTTCCCAAACCTGCGTGCGCCGTCCGCGTGTGATCGGCGTCGAGACCGCGTGCAGCTTGGCGCCTGCACGCACCGCGCGCACGAAGCTCGTGCTGTTCTCCAGCCCGACCACCGACTGGCCTCGCGGGAGGGCAAACAGCGCCGCTCCGATCGAGGCCAGCGATTCGATCAGCCCGCAGTGGACGCCCCCATGAACGATCCCATAGCTCTGCAGGTGCTCAGGTCCCACGGTCAGCTCCGCGCGCACTTCCTCATCGGTGGCGTGCGTGATGGTCACGCCCATCGCTTGCAGCCAGCCCTCGGCTGCGCTGTTGAATCGTTCGGGCCATTCCGGGCTCATGAATACAGAGAATCCTAGCGATCAAAAAAAGACGAGAGTCGGGGAGTCCCCGACTCTCGCTTTGTCGACGTTCGCAGTGCTTCCGCCTCCGACTCCAGGAGTCGGGTTCGGAAAAGGGGGCCCTAGAGGCTCACTTCCTCCCGAGCTCCCGGCTGGCAAACGAGGCGGTTGGCACCACGATTCGGGTACCAGCCCAAGGTCGTACGCCAACCACCACTAAACTCATGGCTCGATGTCTAGGGGTGCGGCCGCGCCGGCTGAGCAGAGTGCGATTCCCCACCCCAACCCTTCTCGTAAGACGGGCCGGGCGAAGACTTCGACGCCCGCCCCGCCGAGCCGGCTCAAGAAGCGAGTCGTGCCCAAACCCGATGGGCGCTACCTCATCTACTACGAGAAACCGTGAGCGAGCTTCGCTGGCATCCGCTGGGCCGGGCGCGCGCAGGGCGCACCTCTGCGGATGCCACAAGTGAGCTTCGTTGGCATCCGCTGCTTGAAGAGTGGGTCACCGTCGCGCCATGGCGCCAGGACCGCACGTACCACCCGCCCGAGGATCACTGTCCGCTCTGTCCCACCAGGCCCGGCCACCCCGAAACCGAGATCCCCGAGCCCGACTACTACATCGCGGTGTTCGAGAATCGGTTCCCATCCTTCACCGGAGAGCAGGGACGGTGCGAAGTCGTCTGCTACACGCCGGATCACGACTCGTCGCTCGGGGAGCAGAGCGTCGGACACATTCGTGACCTCATCGAGGTGTGGCGCGACCGCACCAATGAGCTGAGCCGCCTCCCCAACGTGCGCTACGTCTACATATTCGAAAACCGTGGCGAGGAGATCGGCGTGACGCTGAGTCACCCACACGGACAGATCTATGCGTATC
>WNFG01005593.1_pt1 | contig 10563 bp, 7 predicted proteins | sample 5400431 | NCBI WGS metagenome assembly WNFG01 (sample SAMN13153346, study PRJNA577476) | soil metagenome | isolation source: 120 cm saprolite under Douglas fir tree site 2 hole 3 replicate 2 | place: USA:California | collected 2015-04-18
TTTCGCTGGAGATTGGGGGCGACATCAAGGTCGCGGGCATGACGGTCGAGCAAACGCGCCTGGCAATTTTGAGAAAGGCGAGCGCGCGTCTGCAAGATCCGGTCGCCACCGTGATTCTGAAAGAATTTCAAAAGCCTTACTTCGTCGTCGCGGGCGAGGTTACGGCTCCCGGCAAGATCGAGATGCGCGAACGCGTAACCGCGATCCAGGCAATCATGCTGGCGGGCGGCCTGAAGGAAAGCGCCAGGGCTTCGCAGGTGGTCGTCTTTCGCAAGCTTAACTCCGATCTCGCCGAAGTTAAGCTCCTGAATCTCAAGAGCATTCGGCGCACTTCCGATCTCGAAAACGATCTGACGCTACAGCCGGGCGATATGGTCTTTGTGCCGCGCGACAAGATAACCAAGATCGAGCGGTTCATGAGGCTGGCCAGCGTGGCCGCGTTTATCGCGCCGAAATTATAAGGACCCGCCGCCGCGAAGAATATCTGATGACTGCGCGTACTGGATCACTTTCGAATTTCTTCCTCAAGCTGAGCGACCTCTCGCTCCTGCTGGTCGCGCTCAGCGCGGCGATCGTGCTTCGTTATTCGCCCGCGGATAATCCCGGCTTTGTCGTCGACTATCTCTCTCAACGAATCAAAGTCACGAACGCCATTCTCGGAGTCTTGCTGATTATTTCCTGGCACGCTGCTTTTGCCGCGCAGCCTTTGTACGTTTCGCATCGTTTAAGCCCGCTTCGCAACGAACTGAAAGAAGTGGCGCGCGCGGTTCTGATCGCCTCGGTAGCGTTGCTGGTAGCGGCGAATCTCGGCGGATGGCCGACCATCAATGCTGGGACCGTGGCGATCTTCGGCGCGTTCAGCCTGGCGCTGATCGCCGCGATGCGCATCGCCCTGCGACTCAATTTGCGCCGGTTGCGCGCGCGCGGGCACAACGTGAAAACGCTCGTAATCGTCGGCGCCGGAGAGCGCGGGCGACGATTTGCGGCCCAACTGGAGCAGCGGCATGACCTGGGATACAAACTGCTTGGTTACATCGATAGCGACGTCGCTCTTGCTCAATCGGAAAACGGCGACGCCCCATGGCTCGGCACCATCGAAGACCTGCCGCGCATCGTGGCCAACGAAGTCATCGACGAAGTCGCGATCGCTCTGCCCATCAAATCTCAATACACGCAAATCGAAACCGTTGTGTTGCTGCTGGAAGAGCAGGGAATTACGACGCACATGTTGTCCGATCTCTTCCCGCAAAAGCTGGCGCGATCGCAATCGATCGATTTTGACGGCGTGCCGATCGTCTCGATGCACAGCGCTCCGTTGTTCAGTTGGCGCACCGAAGCCAAGCGCATTTTTGATCTGGTTTCCGCGATCATCCTGCTGTTCGTTTTTGCGCCCCTGCTCGTAATGGCGGCAATTGCCATCAAACTTGATTCAGAAGGCCCGATTCTTTTTGTGCAGGAGCGCGTTGGTCTGAACAAGCGCCGGTTTCGCATGCTGAAATTCCGCACGATGCGCCGCGACGCCGAAGCAGGCCAGGAAGAACTCGAGCACCTGAACGAAAAGACCGGCCCGATTTTCAAGATCCGCAACGATCCGCGGATCACGCGCTCCGGTCGTTGGCTGCGCAAGACCAGCGTCGATGAGCTGCCGCAACTGGTCAACGTGCTGCTCGGCGACATGAGCATTGTCGGCCCGCGCCCGCTGTCGGTGCGCGATGCGGTGCGAATGGAATTGGCGTGGCAGAAACGGCGCTTTAGTGTGAAGCCCGGCATAACTTGCCTGTGGCAGGTTTCCGGTCGCAGCAACCTTTCGTTTGAACAGTGGATGCAACTGGATCTCGAATACATCGACCGTTGGTCGCTGGGACTCGATGCTTCGATTCTGCTTCGCACCATACCCGCCATCGTCCTGGCGCGCGGCGCAAGCTGAGCATTCGGTCGCCAGTTCTACGTTTTTCGGAATCGAGTAACTAGTGATTGCCCGCAACGCAAGACTGATCATCATTACCGACGTTACGATCATCCTGTCCACGGTGGTCTCGAGCCTGATCGGGGCGCGGGCCCTGGGACCGGCAGGGCGTGGCGATCTGCTGGTCGTCGTTCTCTGGCCGCCGGTAGTGGCGATGTTCGCCGGCCTCGGACTGCCCGCGGCGTACCGGTACTGGATGGCCAGGGAGCCGCAGCGCGCCTCGCCGCTCTTCACAAACGCCGTCATTTACACGATAGCCGTCAGCGTTATCAGTATCGGCCTGGCTTACCTGATCGTGCCGCATCTGGTTGGCGAACGCAGTCCGCGCGTGATCATGCTGTTGCGCATCTATCAGGTGAACATTCCGGCGGCACTGTTTCTCAATTTGATGCGGGGGTTGCTGGAAGGCAGCCGCCGATTTGGCTGGGCCGGGGCGGCGCGGCTGATCTCGTTTGTCATTCAGGCAATCGGTTTTGCGGGTCTGTGGCTTGCGGGTAGCCTGACTTTATCCACAGCTACTTACACGCTGATTCTGGCACAGACCTGTTCGACGCTGCTCGCGCTTATAGCTGTCTGGATCAAGCTGCGTCCACGCTGGGAACCCAGTTGGATTGAGTTCAAAAACTCGATGCGCTACGGAGTGCGCGACTATCCCGGGGGAGTGGCCGACTTCACGACCCTGCGTTTGGATCAATTGATGCTGGGCGCGATGGCGCCAAGCGCGGCGATCGGGCTTTACGTGATTGCGGTGCGGCTTTCAGAGATGACGACGCTCGCGGCAGACGCGCTCGCTGATGCGTTGATGCCCGAAGTGGCCGCGTCGCAGGCAGGCGACAAATCCGAATCGTTACTGGGGCGCAGTCTGCGGCTCACAATCTATTTACATATTCTGCTGTTGATCCCGTGCTGGCTGGCCGCTCCGTCAATCCTTAAGTTGCTTTACGGCGCAAGCTTTGTACCGGCGACCGGAGCTTTCCGCTGGCTGTTGGTGGCCGCGGCCGTCTGGGCTCCCGGCTCGATTGTGATCAGCGGGTTGAGAGGGTTCGGTTACCCGGGACTGAGCACGATAGCGCGATTTTCGGCTGCGGTGGTTACGGCGATCGCTCTAGTGATCTTGCTTCCGCGTCAGGGCATCACCGGCGCGGCGATCGCTTCGCTCATCGGTTACAGCGTGATGTTGGTGGTCGCCCTGGTCGCTTTGATTCACAGACGGCGGCTGGGTTTTTGGGCCTACTTGCGTCCGCAGCGCCGCGATATTCCATTCGGGCGTTTGAAATCGCTGTTTGGTCTTAGCCTGCTGAGCGCTCGTGGCACTGAAAGCTGATTAAGTGATCTGCACCTCGTGCAGGGGAGATCGAGGTTGAGCACTACCGTTTACGAACAAGTATCCAGACCGCGAAAGTCCACGCTCTTGTGGCTCGCCCCGATTCAGGCGGCCAGCCTCTTTACAGTCTGGGCCATCGTTAGTGGTGGGCAAACTCTTCGCGCCTGGATTCTCACCGCTCTGCTTTGGCTGTTGACCCTGCCGCTGCTCGTCAGTCTGGAGAGCACGCTGATAGCGATGATGTCGTTCGAGCCTCTGCGCGGCCTGATCCGCCGCGCGCAGTACCTCATCGTCGATTACACCGGAGACGATCCAATCCATCTGTTGACGCCGCTGGTGACGCTTATGGCGTTGGCCATGCTGCTGCGCAGTCAACGACTGAATATGTTTCGCGCCACGCCGCTGGCCGGCTCCGTTTCGGTCCTGGGTCTGATCTTCGTGCTGGAAGTGTTCAATCCGCTGCAAGGCGGTTTGCTGATTGGATTATCAGGCGCGCTGTTCATGCTCGTGCCCCTGGTTTGGTTCTACTTCGGACAGTCGGTGAGCGAGAAATTTATCCTCACGGCGCTGCGGTTCATGGTGCTGGCGGGGATTGTCGCTTCGCTCTACGGCGTTTATCAAATGATGTTTGGTTACCCGGCCTTCGAACAATATTGGATCGACAACACGGACTTCTACTCGTCGATTGCTGTAGGGCACGTGCGGCGCGCGGTGGCCACCTTCAGCAGCGCTGAAGAATGGGGACGTTATACCGAGATTGGGGCGATTGTGGCGTTCGGCCTGGCTGCCGGCGCGAACAAATTCTCAGCGCGGATCGGTTGGCTGATATGCGGGCTGGCGTCTTTGTGCGCCGTACTGCTCAGCGGTCAGCGCACCGCGGTTTTCGGATTAATGCTGGGCATAGCAACGCTGGTGCTGCTGGGCGCGTCCACCTTACCCCGCGCGGTCATGCGCATCGGATTGCTTCTGCTTCCGGTGGTGCTCATCGTCGCTTTCGTTTCGCCGCCGACCGACTCGGATATGTGGAGTAAGGGCGACAACGAAACCGTGAGCACGCTTCTGTCGCACACTCAGCGTGGCACGCTGAAGCCTTCGGAAGAGGAAAGCCTGCAAGTGCGTCTGGAGAATTGGAAGATCCTGGTCACGCAAGTGATTCCGTACCGGCCGCTGGGAGCGGGTCTGGGCGTGGGGTCGCTGAGCGAAATGCGCTTCAGCCAGGGTTCCGATTTGCCGCCCATCGATAGTTTCATTCTGGTCCTGGCGGTGGCTTGCGGAATTCCCGGCGTGTTGCTCTTCGTTTGGATTCTTTCACGAGCGACCTGGCTTTCGCTGCGCACGGCGCGCCGCACGGCGACCAGCGCGCGCAACGCCAACATCAATCGCATCGTAGCGGCCCTGATGCCGGCTTTGATTTTGAACAGCATGTTCGGCCTCACTTTTACGATTTACTCAGTCGCGCCCGTGGCCTGGCTCTTAATAGGATGGATTAGCGCGGAGACAAAGCGAATACCGATAGAGGCCGAGCGCGAGATTCTAACCATCTGAACGTTTTGCATGAAGGTCCTCTACTACAACCACACCGGGCAAGTCAGCGGCGCCGAACGAGTGCTGCTGATGATTCTGTCGCGGCTCGACCGCAGCCGAATCGAGCCCGTCGTCGTTTGCCCGGCCGAAGGACGACTTATCGGAATGGTTCGCGACCTGGGTGTCAGGACCATCGGCCTCGCCCAACTCGAAGCACGATTCACCTTGAGCGTGCGCAGGCTGTTTCAATACCTGGCGTCGTTTGCGCGAGTGATTAGCAACGCGCGCGCGCTAATGATCGACGAGCAGCCGGATATCATTCACGCCAACAGCATTCGCGCTGGCCTGGTGATGTCCGCAGCATCATTCGGACTTGCAACGCCGGTAATCTGGCATGCGCACGACATTCTGCCGCGGCACCCGCTGAGTATCGCAATTCGATTCTTTGCTTGCGCGTCTCGTCGCAATTCCATTTTGGCCGTATCGCACGCCGCCGCCCGACAATTTCGCGGCAGCCTGATTCCCTGGTTCTCTCGCCGCGTTCCGATTAGGGTCATTCACAACGCGGTCGACCTCGAACACTTTCAACCGAACTCCGAAAGCAGACGAGAGATTCGTCGCGCGCTGGGGTTCACTGAAGAGGACAAAGTCGTCGGAATTGTTGGGCACTTAACGCCGACCAAAGGCCAACTTGAATTGATCGAAGCCTTCGCCGCGATCTCGCGCGAGACTCCGGACGCGGTCCTGCTCATTATCGGCGAGGCGCTTTTTAATCGCGGCGCCGACTACATGAAACAACTGATGCGCGCCGCTAGTTTGTGTGCAGGCACGGATCGAGTCCGCTTTCTTGGAGCCAGAGACGACATGCCGGCACTGATGCGTGGTCTCGATCTCCTGGTCGTTAACTCACACACTGAGGCGTTCGCGCTCACAGTGCTGGAAGGGTTGGCGACCGGCGCAGCCATCCTCGCCACGGCGGTTGACGGCACCCCGGAGATGATTCGTCACGGAGAAAACGGTTGGCTGGTTCCGGCGCGCGATCAGCAGAGGCTTGCAGAGGCAATGCTCTTGCTGTTGGGCGATCAGAATCTGCGCGAACAACTTGGAAGCAATGGACGACGAGATGCAATTGCGCGCTTTTCTGCGGAAAGGTTTGCCACCGAAATGCACTCTTTCTATCGGGGCATTCTCGAAAGCGGCAGAACGCCTCACGAAAGTGCGCGGCGGCTCGAAGTTAAATTGAGCGCAGATTGAAATAGCGCCGCCTTTCTCAGTTTCTTATCTTGAAAGCGTTTGAGGATTAAGAGTTAGTGTCAAAGATCGCACTCGTACACGATTATTTTGTGCAGATGGGCGGCGCCGAACGCGTCGCCGAAGCCATGCACGACTCGTTTCCGGGCGCGCCCATGTATACGACCGTGGCGCTGACGAAGAGTCTGCCAGATCGTCTGCGCACCGCTGATATACGCACCTCGCTGCTGCAAAACCTGCCATCGATCGAGCGCCGTTTTCGTCACTACTTCATGCTGTATCCATTCGCCGTCGAGAATTTCGATCTTTCGGAATACGATCTCATCTTCAGCAGCAGTTCGGGCTATGCCAAGGGAGTGCGCCGCCGGCCCAATGCGATTCACGTTTGCTATTGCCACACGCCCATGCGCTGGGTCTGGCGCTACGACGACTACGTCGCGCGCGAAGGCTTTGGCGGCGTGGTACGCTCTGCATTGCCGCTACTGCTGTGGGGCCTGCGCAAATGGGACCTGCGCGCGTCGCAACAGCCGAACTACTACATCGCTAACTCGCGTCTGGTAGCCGCACGCATTAGAAAAATCTACGGCCGCGAAGCGTTCGTTATTCCGCCGCCAATCGATGTGAACCGGTTTCAGATGTCGGTCGAGATTGACGATTACTATCTGGTGCTGTCGCGCCTGATGCCTTACAAGCGAATTGATCTGGCGATCGAGGCGTGCAAACGAGCGAACCGGCGTTTGCTAATAATCGGCGAGGGACCCGACCGGGCGCGCCTGGAAAAACTCGGCGACGACCGAATTGAATTCCTCGGGCGGCAGTCCGACTCGGTCGTCAATTACTATTTGTCTCGCTGCCGCGCGCTCTTGTTTCCCGGCGAAGAAGATTTTGGCATGGCGCCGCTGGAAGCGAACGCCGCCGGCCGGCCCGTGATCGCTTTCCGTGGCGGCGGCGCGGTGGAAACCATCGAAGAGAATCAAACGGGCGTGTTCTTTGATTCACCGAACAGCCTGGCGCTGGCTGAGGCGATCGAAAAGTTCGAGAGTCTCAGGTGGAACCAACAGGAGCTGCGCCGGCACGCAGAGAAATTCGATCGAAACGTGTTTGCGTTTCGCGTGTTGCAATTCCTCGGCTCAGTCGCCCCGTCGTCGTGCGCGGACGAATTGCTGACCGGCGCGCGCCTGCTTTCGCAAAATCTATCAGAGCGCGTCTGGCCCAGACTTGCGCTCGTCGGATAAGCCGTTCCGTGATGATGCAGCAATCAAATTCATTATTCGGACAAGCCAAGCCTCGGCTGTTTCAATTTGGCAGCGCGGCGCGATCGTGGAGAAGGGGACCGGCATCGCCCGTCATCTGGCCCAACGAAGTCCATGTCTGGAAGATCGATCTCAAGGCGCCGGGTTTGTTTGACAACCGGAAGATCCTCTCAAACGACGAGCGGGTGCGGGCGTCGCGCTTTCGTTTTCACACCGATAGCGATCGGTTCATCGCGGCCCGATCTTCATTGCGAACTATTCTGGCCCGCTATCTCTGGATCCAGCCCGCGGAATTAGATTTCGGCCTCAACCCTTTCGGCAAACCTCATCTCGCCGGCGGCCAGGACAAGTTAGGCCTGCGATTCAATCTTTCGCATTCGCATGACCTGGCTTTGCTGGCAGTCGCGCGCAACCGCGATGTCGGCGTTGACGTTGAATTCAAGCGCGCTGATTTCGCGACTGATGAAGTTGCTCGACGCTTTTTCTCGCGGTCGGAACGAAATCAACTCGGAGCGATTGCCCCGGAACAGAAGACCGAAGCATTCTTCAATTGCTGGACGCGCAAAGAGGCTTACATAAAGGCCCGCGGCGAGGGACTCTCGTTCCCCCTCGATCAGTTCGACGTCTCGTTTGCGCCTGACGCGGCGCCGGGTTTGGTCGGTAATCGTCGCGACGCGGCCGAGGTTTCGCGTTGGTCGTTTGAAGCACTCTCCCCCGCCGAAGGCTATGCCGCGGCCCTGACAGTTGAAGGCAATTTCTCGCGCTTACTGCTTTGGGATTTTCAAAGTATCGCAGATTGCGTGGTGTCCTGATTTGACGGCGTAGAGAGTACCAACTTTAGTTGGGTATTTTCTCGCTTAACAAAGACCCGACTAAAGTCGGTACTCCGAAACACCGCTTATCCACGGCGCCACTCGATCCATGACGTTGCGATTCGCTCTAATTCTGCTGACCCTCTTTCTCGCGCTCTCGATCTCCGCTGATCGCACCAGAAACAATTGTCCCGGGGCCTGGTCTCCGACTTCCAATCCGCAGACTCTCGATCGCGGGCTGGGAGTGAACATTCATTTCACCGATCCGCGGCCGGGCGAAATCAAGATGATCGCCGACGCGGGCTTTCGCTGGGTGCGGATGGATTTCGTCTGGGAAGCTACGGAGAAGACGCGCGGCCGCTATGATTTCTCGGCGTACGATCGACTGCTGGACAGTCTGCAACCATTTGATCTCGGCGCGCTGCTGATTCTTGATTATGGCAACCAGCTCTATGACAACGGCGCGCCGCCGCGAACTGAAAACGCCCGCCGGGCGTTTGCCGATTGGGCCGGAGCCGCAGCCAGGCACTTCGCCGGCCGCCGCGTGATCTGGGAAGTCTATAACGAGCCGAACAACAAAATGTTCTGGCGGCCACAGCCTGACGTTAATGAGTACGTGGCCCTGGCATTGGCGGTGGGACGCGCCTTTCGCGCCGCGGCGCCAAACGAAAAACTAATCGGTCCGGCGACGGGAATCGATTTTCCTTTTCTCGAAGCGTGTTTCAAGGCGGGCTTGCTTGATTACTGGACCGCGGTGTCGGTTCATCCTTATCGTCAAACAGATCCTGAAGAGGCTGCAAACGATTACTGCCGGCTGCGGAAAATGATCGAGCGATACAGAACCCCGACTGGTCGGGGTAGCGAGCGGGTAAGTCCGAAAACCTTAGCTTCTTCGAACACTGAGACTCCCATCATCTCAAGCGAGTGGGGCTACTCATCCGTCTGGCGGGGCATGAGCGATGAGAAGCAAGGCGCACTGCTGGCGCGCGAAATGCTGACAAACCTCGCGAACGATATTCCCATTTCGATCTGGTACGACTGGCGTGATGACGGTACCGATGCGAACGAACCTGAACATCACTTCGGGTTGGTGCGCAATGCGTATCACGCCGATCGCGATCAAGTTTTTGAGGCGAAGCCTGCCTATCTGGCCGCGAAAGCTCTGGCCGTGTTCCTCGACGGTTACGCGTATCAGCGTCGCTTGCCGGTGGGGAGTGACAGCGATTACGTCCTCGTCTTTAGCAAGGGCGATGAGCTTCGCTTCGCGGCGTGGACCACTTCAACCAGTACGCATCGCATCGCCATTCCCGTCAAAGAAGGCAACTTCAGAGTAACGAAACACAACGGCGAGAGCGCCGACACAGTTTCGGCAACCCAGGAAGGCTTGAAGATTGAGCTTTCAGCTTCTCCGCTTTATCTCACGCGCGAACCCTCGAATTGATCTCGCCCTCGCCAATCCCTGCGTTTGTTATGGAAAAGATGCAGCGCTTGATTCAATTGCGATAGGCTTCTTCGGTGCGCAGGCTGACATTTCTCATGCGTGCCACCGCCCTCGCCTCGATGGGTTTTGGTGGCTGCGAGTTTTGCGAAGCAATATTTCTTACAAGACCGGAACGACTCATCCGGCGTATAATACGCGCTCTGACTGGCGCGATCAGAGGTAATCTTTTTTGCAAGACCTTATGGGTATCTCTGAGGTTTAAGACGCGCTATACCGGACTTAGGCCCCACCGTGAGGTCTAATACCTAGTTCGGCATCCTCTTCAGATCATGAAGACGCTTTTCACCATTGCGTTACTTTTACTGGCTGAAACGCCGTTGTTCGCCCAAAGGGTCGCTAACAAACCGCCGAAGGTATTCGGTCCCGTCAAATCCATTCGGTACGAGTACCGCGTTTACAATTTCAATCGCGGCAAGACGCGAGTCGAGGAACTTTCTTCAAATGGTCAAAAGATAATCTGGTCATTGACTCCGAAAGGCCGACTCGTGACTTCGGAAAACTTCGAACGCGACGGTCGCCCTACGGGAACGAAGTCGGCTTACAACTATGACTCCGCGGGCCGCCTCACTTCGATCGTCCACCATCTGTTGGGCTCACACAGTTTCACGGAGATTCTTGCGTATCCTGAAGCTCGCCGTGTGAAAATCACCAGCGTCTTCGAATCGTACAACCACACCGGCGTCGAGATCGACGACTACGATTCCAAGGGCAATATTATCAAGAGAACTCTTTATACCGATGGGAACCTTGATCTAACGGAACTCTATAAATACGACGACAAAGGAAATCCAACGGAATTTGTATCGTCTGATGGCGTGGGTAAACAATGGATCAGAGAAACCTATACATATGAATTCGATTCTCACGGGAATTGGACGGCCGAACGCGACGAAGCTTTAGCGGACCCGCTTTTGGGCATTCCGCCAAAGACT
>WNFG01007933.1_pt1 | contig 10563 bp, 8 predicted proteins | sample 5400431 | NCBI WGS metagenome assembly WNFG01 (sample SAMN13153346, study PRJNA577476) | soil metagenome | isolation source: 120 cm saprolite under Douglas fir tree site 2 hole 3 replicate 2 | place: USA:California | collected 2015-04-18
TTGGACTTGTCAAAACGTATATTTGCCTTGATCCGCTGATCTGCGCTGCCTGCGGTAGGCCGGTTCTTTTGCTAAGGTGATCGCGGCTTCTCGCCGGTTGCACAGGGGCGCGATCGTGCCGCAACATGGGAGATTGGTTACCTAACCGATCACCGGAGCCGCTCGTGCATCGCATCCATCGCTCGGCAGTTACGCTGGGACTCGCGTGCCTGTCGACTTTAACGTCCGCCGCGCATGCGGCGGAGAAACCGCACTTGTTTCAATCGCCCGCTCTCAGCCGGGAGTTGATCGCCTTCGGTTATGCCGGAGATCTTTGGACCGTTTCGCGCGAGGGCGGCCGCGCCGTGCGTCTGACCAACGGTGTGGGTCTGGAGAGCGCGCCCGTGTTCTCGCCGGACGGCCGCACGGTCGCATTCACTGGGGAATACGACGGCAATACGGATGTGTTCACCATCCCCGCTGCGGGCGGCATTCCGCATCGGGTAACCTATCATCCGGCCCCGGATGTCGCGGTCGGATGGACTCCGGACGGAAAGCGAATTTTGTTTCGCTCCACACGCGAATCGGCGAGCCGGTACACGCTACTGTTTTCCGTTCCCGCCGAGGGCGGCGTGGCCACGCGCTTGCCGCTCCCGATGGCGCATCAGGGCCAGATGTCGCCGGACGGTTCGCACATCGCCTACTCGCCGCTCGCTCCCGCCTTCGGATTCGATTACACCGCGTTCGTATCGTGGGGAAACTACCGCGGCGGACGCGCCAGCACCATCTGGATCACCGCGCTCGAGGGCCTCGACTCGGTCGAGATTCCTCACGATCGAGCTTCCGACTTCTTTCCCGTCTACTGCGGCCACCAGATCTACTTTCTTTCCGGCCGCGCGGGTCACATCGGGATTTTCCGTTACGATCTCGGCACGAAGGCGGTTGCCGAGGCCCTGCACAACGATGGCCCCGATATTCGAAGCCTCGCCGGTGATGGGAATACCCTGGTCTATGATCAATTGGGAGAAATCCATCTCTTCGATACCGCCGGCGGCAAAGACCATCTCGTGCCGATCGAGATCCAAGCCGACCTGCCGGAAGTGCGGTCCAGCATCAAAAACGTCGCCGCGGAAATCGATCACGCGACGATTTCGCCCACTGGCCTGCGCGCAGGCATAGAGGCCCATGGCGAGATTCTGACCGTGCCGGCAAAGCCAGGTCCGATCCGCAGCATCACCAATACGCCGGGCGTGATGGAGCGCTCGCCCGCGTGGTCTCCCGATGGCCAATCGATCGCTTACTTCTCCGATGAAGCCGGTTTGTACGCGCTGCATGTCGCCGCACAGACGGGCGCCGCGCAAACGGGCGCCGCTGCGGTGAGGAAATTTCCGCTGGCGGCGGAACCCGCCTATTACTTCGCACCGAAGTGGTCGCCGGACTCGAAACGCATCGCCTTCCACGACAATCGTCTGAACGTGTATCTGCTCGATACGGTCAGCGGCAAACTCAGTGTCATCAATGACAAGAATGTGTATGGCGGCTTTTCGGATGCCAGCTACGATCTCAGCTGGTCGCCTGACTCCAAGTGGATTGCCTACCCACGTTCCCTCGACAATCACTTGCACGCCTTGTTCCTGTACTCGGTCGGCCCGGCTGCCGGCCTTCGAGCGAAGCGGAAAATACCTGTACTACACCGCCAGCACCAATGCCGGAGCCAGTTCCGATGGGCTCGACATGACCAGCGACCTGTACGAGGTGCGGTCGAATATCTACGCCATGGTGCTCGCCGCGGACCAGGCCTCGCCGATCGCCCCCGAGTTGGATGATGAGAAGGCGCCGGGATCGAAGCAGGCCAAGGGGAAGGACGGCGACGCCGGGGACCGTGCCGAGGAACCGGCCAAGAAGGGGGTTGGGCGCAAGCCGGCCGCCGGAGCAGCGCCGGCCGCCGCTCCGACCGTTCCTCCCACCAAGATCGATTTGAACGGGATCAGGTCGCGGGTCGTGGCCTTGACCTTACCCACCGCCGCCTACGTGGCCCTGGCCGCGGGGACTCACGACAGCTTGTACTTTCTCGTGCGATCCGATCTCGGCCGCTATGACGATCGGGCCGCGAGCTTGAGCCGCTGGACGCGGGAAGACCGCAAGACGGAAAAGCTGGCCGAACGCATCGAGAGCTTTGAACTCTCAGCCGACGGGGAAAAAATGCTCCTCGCCGTCTCCAACCGCAAACCCGATGCGCCGCCGGACGCGAGCGGCGAGGATGCGCGGCCTACGTGGGTCATTGCGCCGGCGAATGTCGCGTTGAAACCCGGCGAGGGCGCACTCGCTTTGACGGCTCTGCAAGTGCGAGTCGATCCGGCGGCGGAATGGAGCCAGATGTACCACGAAGTCTGGCGGATCGAACGGTCGTATTTCTATGATCCGAATTTCCACGGTGCTCCGACGGTCGCCGACGAACGCCGTTATGAGTCCTATGTTGCCTCGATTGCCTCCAGAGCCGATCTCAACTATGTCTTTCAAGAGATGCTGGGGGAGTTCTCGGTGGGCCATTTACGCGGCAACGGCGGTGCCATTCCCCGCGCCCGCCGCGTACCCGGAGGCTTGCTCGGAGCCGACTACGTCATCCGCGACAACCGCTACTGTTTGGCAAAAATCTATTCCGGCGGCGAGTTCAATCCGCACGACAAGGCTCCGCTCGCGCAGCCCGGACTCAATCTCAGTGCCGGTGATTGCATTCTCGCCGTCAATGGGCAGGAGCTGTGGAGCTCGGCGGATATCCAGCAGCCGCTCGAGGGCACGGCCGAACACGCCATCACGCTGCGTGTTGCCGCCGCCGGCAAAGTCCGCGACGTCACGGTCGTGCCCATACCCAGCGAGGCGGGCCTGCGTCATATCGATTGGATCGAGTCGAACCAGCGGAAGGTGGATCAGATGTCCGGCGGGAAACTTGCATACATTTACCTTCCGAACACCGGCGCGGAGGGATTCACCGATTTCAATCGCTACTATTTCGCGCAGACCCAGAAGCAAGGCGCGATCATCGATGAGCGCTTCAATGCGGGCGGGCAGATGGCCGACTACATCATCGCGGTCATGAGCCGTCACATCGAAGCGTATTGGTCGCCTCGGTACGGCAGAGTTGAACACACGCCGAATGCCGCCATCTACGGACCCAAAGTGATGATAGCGAACGAAATCTCCGGCTCCGGCGGCGATGCGCTCCCCTGGCTGTTCAAGCAAGCCAAGATCGGCACGCTGGTCGGCAAGCGAACGTGGGGCGGCTTGGTCGGCATCAGCGACATTCCGGTGCTGATGGACGGCGGCCACGTCACCGCGCCCAGCGTCGCCTTCTTCTCCCCCAAGGGCGAGTGGGATGTCGAAAATCACGGGGTCGATCCGGATGTGACCGTCGAGCAGGATCCGAAGGCGGTGAGCGGTGGGCACGATCCGCAATTGGAATCGGCGGTCGCGATTGCGCTGCGCGATCTGGCGGCGCATCCCATTGCTCCGCCGGCGAGGCCGGCGTATCCGGATTATCACCACTAAGCGACTACTCCGTGCGCTCAAGTCGTAAAGCCCACCCAGCGACCGAAGAACACCACGCCGATCCACAACGATAGCGACAGTGCGCCGGCCAACTTTGCGCTCATTGGGGGCTCGCCTCCGTCCCAGCGCGCGACCTGTCGATAGGCTCCGAAATGGAAGACGAACATATTCACCGCCGCCAGCCCCATGCATACAAATTTCAGCCGAAACTGTAAATTGCCCGCATAAGTCCCGGCCTTGGCCATGAACATGAGCGTACCGAACACGGCTGCCACGCTCCACGCGGTCCAGGTCCAGGGTAGCACTTCGGCCGTCAGACGGGAGACAGCAGTGTTGCGCGAGGCGAGACCGAGCAAGCGCAAGTCCAACATCGCAATCGAGCCGACCACGATAGTCAGCGCCATGACGTGCAAGGTTTCAATGATGGGAAACAGCCACTCGGTGCCGGGTATCTCGCCGCGCATTGCGACGGAAATCGGCCACGCCTCTATGATGGCGAGCAGCGCCTCGACGCTCATGCGTAGAACGACCAGGTGTAGCCGATGAACCTGCCACAGACGATGATCGCAAGCCACAGCAGCGTGGATAGTATGGCGAAGGCCTTCGCACGCCATGGCCGGGACGAGACGGCATCCCACGCCGCTGCGTTGCGGCGCACGGCTTTCGCATAGAGGGCTGTCATCGATGCCACAATGATGATCATCAACATCTTGGCCCAGAACATTGGTGTGACAAATTGCCGCACCGGCTCCGCGACGGTCTGGATAAGGCCGGTGAACAGCAACACAGCGAGGGCGCGCCACATCCAGGGCACCAGGGTTTTGCTCAGTTGCGAGACACTGCGCCCGGACTGACCCACGCCCAACAGTCGCAGATTGATCATGCAGGCGGAGCCGAAGACGATCGACACGGCGAGGATATGAATCGACTGCGATGTCGGCACCACCCAAGCTTGATCCTGCAAGGTTTTACTCAGTGGCGTGTCGGCAAGCCAATCAGCGAACGGACGGAACATGTGGACCTCTCTCAGGACGCCTGCAGCTGCCGGTAACGACGGCCGTAGAAGTGTTCTTCATTCGAAGATATTGCACAAGGCTAGAGCGCCGCTAAGAATCGTGCTTGCCGCTTCGATGTTGATCCAGCCGCTTGCGGATCTTATCTGACCATTCTGACTGGGCCATCGATCCGCGTATAGACTTGACCTTTTCTGCGCAGGTCTTTCTGATTGCCACCATCAGGTAAATCTCGGAGCGCCGGGATCAACTTCACCTTGGGTGACCAAGTAGACCTTACGGCCACTACGACGCGCAGCGCGGGCGATCAAATCGGTTGACGCAGCGCACCCAGGGCTTCTGACATGAGTCGGGAGTGTTCGATGGGCGAACCGTGGCTCATTTCGATCTGACCGAGCTTCACCGAATTGTCAATGACCAGGCGGCAACGCTCAAAACGGCGCGACATGAAATTCCGCAAAGCTCTCTCCAATGTGGGCTGCGACTGAATCTCCTCGGCCAGTACGATTCCGTCCTCGATGGCCATGCCGGCGCCTGACGCTAGATGCGGTGTCGTGGCGTGTGCCGCGTCGCCGATTAGCACCACGCGCTCGCGATACCACGGGCTCGGGTGTAGCAGCACTTCCAAGGGCCGATAGTTGACGCTGTGTGCATTGGTGGTGAGCACCGTTTCACGGATTTGCGGCACGAATCCGCCGAAGCCCGCCATGGCTTCATACAGTTTCTGCGGCTGATCCTGCGGTTCGATCCAGGGATTGGCCGTGGCGGGGTGTAGTAGAAACATGTACATGTGCGTAGCCGAGACGGGACTGAACCCCACCTTACAATCCTCGCCCATGAAAAAGTGACTGCGGTCGACGCCGGGAGGACGCTCTGCGACCAGGCGATAGACGACCTGCCCAGTGAATGCCGGCTTCGCCGCTTCAGGGAAGACTCGATCACGTATATTCGAGAAGATGCCGTCGGCGCCGACGACCAAATCGTAATCGGCCCGAGCGCCGCTACTGAAAGTCACTTCAATCCGTGCGCCGCGGTCACGAAGATCGGCAACGGATACTCCAAGGCGAACGTTGACTCCTGCCGCAAGGGTCTTGGTCGACAGAATTTTATGAAGCACCGGCCGCATGACACCGCCGCTGGCCGGCAGATCCTCCGTCAGCAGCGGGAAGGTGACGCTTTCCAGCAGCTTTCCGGACTTGTCGTGGACTTTCGCGCCGTTCCAGGTCGCGCCCTGGGCGAGTACTTCGTCCAATACCCCGATGGCTCGTAAGGCGCGCAGGGTGGGTCCGGTAATGGTGATGCCCGCGCCGTAAATTCGCCAGCTCGGATCGATTTCGACGAGGTCCACCGCGATGCCGGGCTTGCGCATCTGGATCGCGCAGGACATGCCCGCCACGCCGCCGCCCACGATGAGAATCTTGCCGACTGTGGCCACGCAACTCCCCGATTCTGTAACTGCCGGACTCTAACTTAGTTGCTGTGGGTCAACGTGGGGAATCGTTTGTTGCAATTGAAGGCATCGCGATTGGCGATTGACGGCCAGACGTGCCGCGAGTGTAGCGCGCGGACCACGATAAATGTCTCATCCGCACCTATCGCAGTTGACGATGGCGGGAATCGTCACAATCGCTTGTACAAGCGCACTCCACTGCTCGTAGGCTGCGACGCATCAGTCGTTTTGGCTCGTAGCAGCGGCCATCCGCAAAACATAACAGGCGACTGATACGGCAAGAGCTGGCCACAAGGGGGAGTTGGAATGCATAACAGATACATTTTTGCGACCAGCGCGCTGTTGGTGCTGGCGGGCACGTTGAGGTGGTCACACGCGTTGGCCGAGGCCTCGGCCGAGAATGTCGCCGAACTCGAGGAGATCGTGATCACGGCGCAAAAGCGTACGGAAAAGCTGCAGGATGTGCCCGTGTCGGCCATGGTGGTGTCGGCGCAGGCCCTCGCCAATGCCAATGTCGCGGACCTCTCGGATCTGAACAATCTGGTGCCCTCGGTCCAGCTCAACGGCACCATCAACGGCCGGGTACCTACGGGCATTCGCGGCATTTCAAGTGTCTCGAACGAACAGACGGTGGGAATCTCGTCCGGCGTGGCCATCAACATCGACGGCGTGCCGGTTCCCTCGGATTCATTCGCCGCCAATAACGTCGCCGGCATTCAGAACATCGAGGTCCTGTTGGGTCCGCAATCGACTTTGGGCGGGCGGACCGCCGCGTCGGGGCTCATTAATCTGACGACCCGGGGGCCGAGCGATACGCTCCAGGGCTTTGCGACCACGACGCTCACCAGAGACGACGAGCATCGTTTTGAAATCTTCCTGTCCGGACCGCTTTCGGATCGGGTCGAGGGCAGCCTCTCGGCCTACAAGTCCACCACTCGCTACCCGATCACCAATCTGGCGACGGGAGACAAGACGACCCAGGACGTGGCGGGTGGCCGTGGGAAGCTGCTGTTCAAGGTCACCGACGATCTGGATGTCACGCTGATGGCGCACAGTGAGCTGACGCAGGGTCATGGCTTCAATTTCGTTTACAGCTACATTACTCCGGGCCACGATCTGCTGTTCACGGCACCACCGGCATTCGAGCCGCCGTTTCTGACGCCGGCGATCCTGCTGCCCGGTATCACGCCGTCGTCGAACAACCTGGACTACGCGAGTCCGGTGACGTCCGCGGGCGCTTCGCACCGGGATGCCGACTTCAGCCTCACGATCGAGGATCTACTGGGGGGTGGCTATACGCTCGCTTCCACGACCGCCTTTCAGCAGGAGAAGCAGGCTCAGACCCAGGACCTGTTTGCCGTTGACAACTTCTTCTGGAACTCCCTCACCGGCAATAACGTCCACATTCCGGGACACCCGTTGGCCCCTTTCTTCAACACCCAGTCGCAAGTGAGCACCGTCAAGCAGTTGAGTGAGGAACTCAAGCTCGTATCGCCGACGGATCTGCCGTTTAGCTGGCTGGCGGGTGCGTTCTATTCCGACACCAACGTGGATGAAACCTACATTCGCAGTTTGCCGCCCGCGGGACTCGATGTCCATGTCGTACCCGACACAAAAACCTACGATCTCTACGCGCGTTCGACCTGGAAATTCGCGCCCGCGACATCGTTGGTAACGGGTCTGCGTTTTAACCACGACGCGATCAGCTACACCTACGATGAGCGCACCAACGTGGTGAGGTTCGGCGCGCCCGGGCTGCCGGACATAATTGAGGGTCCATTTTTCAGCTCAGGCAGTAGTTCCGCTAATACTGTTGTCGGCGATGTTGGTCTGAAGCAGCAGTTCGCGGACAACGTCATGGGCTACGTGACGTACTCGCGCGGCTATTCACCGGCCGCCTACAACACTTCGGCGGTGCTCTACAGTAATGCCGCATTGGATCCTGTCGGCAAAGAGTCGATCGACAGCGTCGAGATCGGCACCAAGGGCACTTACTTCAATCGCACGCTTACGTTCAATGCCGACATCTTCGATACGCGGTACACCGATTATCAGATTCAGAGTTACGCGAACGCGCCCGGGGTGATCACGCCGCCGCTCGATCTGAGTTCGGTTGGCAAAGCCGAAACTCGTGGAGCGGAGCTGAGCACTGAGTGGTTGGCGACCAGTACAACGAGACTAAACTTGAGCGCTGCCTATATCGATGCCAAGTTTGTGGACTACAAGGGTGCGCCCTGCTATGGCCTGCAAACTGCAGCCCAGGGCTGCGTCACTCCGGCGAATGGAAGCCCGAGCCAGGATGTATCGGGCGATACCATGCCCAATTCCCCGAAGTTCAAGGCCACGCTCGGAGTGGAGCAGCGCATACCGTTGGGCAGTCACCCCTACGAACTGGTGTTTGGCGGCACTTACTCCTATCGGACCTCGGCGCAGATGCTGCCGGATCAGAATCCTTTCGCGATTCAGTCTGGCTTTGGGCTGCTCAACCTGAGCGCAGCGCTACAGAGCAGTGACGGCAAATACTCCGCCCGGTTTTTCGTCAATAACGTCACCAATCGTCACTACTTCACCGACGTCGAGGACTTCTGGAGCGGCCCCTGGAACGGCAACGCCGTGATTGGCCAACCAGCGCGCGACTCTGTGCGCTATGCCGGATTAAAATTGACTGCGAGTTTTTAGAGTTTCGAGCCACATTCCTTCACGGATGCGCATATGAGAAATCTTGTCCTCGCTTCTGCTTTGATCGCTGCCTGCGCAATCGCGGCGCCTCCCGGCGGTTCTGGGTTTCCCGGGGATATGGGCAGACCCTTCGATGGTCTGCCACTACCGCCGGGGCCTCTGCCGCCCCGGCCGCCGCAGCGTCCAATCCCAAGCGGTCCTTCGATCGATTTGGCCGTGGAAGCGGCCAAAGCGATAGTTGAGGCGTGCAAGGGTTATCATGTGAGCGTCAGCATCATTGACTCAGCGGGTACTCCCAAGCTGTATTACGTCCCCGACGGCACCGACGGTTCCCACGCCTACACGGGGTTTCGCAAGGCCTATACGGCGCTGACCTTCAAGATGCCCACATCGCAGGTGGGTCCCTTGACGAAGACCGATCCCAGCGTTGCTGCCAAGGTGAAGGCGGATACCAACCTGCTCACGTTTGCCGGCGGGATGTTGCTCGAGGCAGGCGATCAGATTATCGGGGCGATCGGCGTCAGCGGCGCCGAGCCGAGCGCGAAGGACGAGGAATGCGGGCTCGTTGGTGTCAACAAGATCAAGGCTCGGCTCAAGTAGAGTCTAGTTCCGCCAGAAGCGGCAACGCTCGGGCGCCCTCCATGATCACGTCGCGGAGCCACATGCTGCCGGGATCCAGGTCGCGATACTTGTGCCATTGCAGTACCTCGACGAGCCGAGGGATGTCGAAAGTCGGCTTGACCAGCCGAATCGGCAAACTGCCCGCGAGCTGCTTCGCGAGCCGGGTATGCATGGTCGCGATGCGAGCGGTTCCGACGACCAGACGGGGCAGAAGATAAAAGCTGTGCGCCACGACTTCAACGCGCCGCTCGTCGCCATACCGGTTCGCCATCCAGGTTTCGAAATGCGGCAGGCCATGCCTGCCGCTTTTGAAAGCGACGTGACGCTGCGCAAGATACTGATCGATCTCGATCGAGTCGCCCACCTCCGAGTTGCCGGCATCGACCACGATCACATAGGAATCCTCGAACAGGATCGCGCCCGATTGCAGAGGTGAATTCTGGCTTTCCGGATTGACGATGAAATCGACCTCACCCGCTTCGAGTTCGGCGGGGGCGCTCTCGCTGGGGTTGCGAAACTCCAGCGACATGCCGGGCGCGTCTCGATGAACGCGGCGCAGTACGTCCAGCAGCAGCACACTGATCGAATAATCCGAGGCGACCACCGAAAAATGCCGGCGCGTGATCAAGGGATCGAATTCAGGCCGCGTTGCGATGGTCGCGTCGATGCGCAGCAGCACGTCATTGACGGGCTCGACCAGGCTCTCGGCGAGCGAGGTCAGCTCCATCTTGCGGCCGACTTGAACGATCAGAGGATCGCCGAAGTAGTCGCGCAGTCTCGCCAGTATGCCGCTCATCGCCGACTGAGTGACATGCACGGCCTCTCCCGCGCGAGTGACATTTTTCTCCGCGAGCAGCGCCTTGAGGGCGGTCAATAAATTGAGATCGAGTTTGTGGTAGCGCATTGCCCGAGAATTGTACGCCATGGACCGTTCGGTGTGCTGCGCATGGCTGAACGTGATGGCGGGCATCGAAAGGATTGATTTCCGCGGCGATTCCAATCTCTCCATGATGTTTCCATACGCACTGGCCGAGTGGGGAATATGAATCTGCTGATCACAGGTGCCAACGGTTTCGTCGGCAAGGCGTTGACCAGCCGCCTTCTGAGCAGCGGCACGGCACCGCTCGCGGGCTTGGGTTCCATTGGACGGCTCACGCTGATAGACCTCGGATTCGAGGGTCCCGAAGTCCCGCGGGTTCGCAGACTCCACGGCAGCATCGGCGATCCAGCCGTCTTGGCGCGCGCCTTCGATACACCCGTGGACGTCTTGTTCCA
>WNFG01015391.1_pt1 | contig 10563 bp, 9 predicted proteins | sample 5400431 | NCBI WGS metagenome assembly WNFG01 (sample SAMN13153346, study PRJNA577476) | soil metagenome | isolation source: 120 cm saprolite under Douglas fir tree site 2 hole 3 replicate 2 | place: USA:California | collected 2015-04-18
GAACAACAGCAGCCGCGTCAGCGCGGACATCCCTTGAAGCTCACCGACCGCCGCGTCGACGACGAGCCCTTGCCGAAAGGTGATCTGCCCTCCATTTTCGGTCTTCACCCGACCGGAGCGGATTCCCGCGAGGAGCGCGCGCAAAAGCTTCGGCAGCGGGACGACGTCGGTCGAAGATCGAAGAGAGGTGTCGAATGAATTGGCGCCGGCTCGAAGCTGAACGAGCGCACCCACGTCCCGGGCGAAGACCGGCCGGGCGACATAGTCGTCGGCGCCGACCGCTCCGGCAAGCCGCGGATAGTGCTCCTCCGGCTCGCGGCAGAGCAGAATGAACGGCAGCATCGCCGTCCGGGGCTCTTCACGAACCTGCTTGCAGAAGGTGAAACCATCGGTGCCCTGCAGCGTCGCTTCGCAGACGACGACCGAGGGCAGTGGGCGACCCGGCGCGAGCTGGAGCTCGGCGCCCTCGACGGAGGTGACGGCGGTGATCTCGAAGCGCTCGCGCGCCAGCGTGGCCTCGATCAGCGATCGACTTCGCTCATCCGGATCGACGAGCAACACGCGCGCCGGCTCCCAACCGGCCACCGAGCTGTCCCGGACCGGCCGCCGTCGAACGGCAGCAGAGCCGCTGGTTTCATGGGCGGCGGAAGCTCGAGCTGGAGCGGCGACCGGAACCCCTCCGGAAAATGGACCGAAGCGCAACTTACTCGTCCGTGAAGGGCTGCATGCTACCTTGTGCCTCATGGGCAAGTCGAGGCACTCAGGACGTAGGTCGCCGGGCGGCGAAGTCTCAAGGCCGCGACCCCGATCGGACCAGGTCCCCCCCTTTGCGCATCCCTTCCGCCCCCGCGGAGCGGTTGCCGCGGTCGCCCTGATCGGCCTCCTCGGCGGGCACTGGATGTCACCCGCTTTGGCGGCCTCGAGGGACAAGGATCACGGCCTGGGCGCGGTGGTCGCCCCGGCGACGATGCCGGAGGGAGCAGCCTCGGCCTACGTCTATGGCGGTGCACCCCAGGTGGGGGTTGGATACAGACAAGGAGTGAGCAGCACGATCGAGTTGGAGGGGCGTTTCAAGCTCAACTACTATTTGCTGTCCCTTGCAGTCGAGGTGCTTCTGAAGAACACGATCGCCTCGGACGAGACATTTGCCCTGGCGCCGTACATCGGCATCGGCTTCGTCCACGACACCGGCTCGCGCTGGGTCACCCAACAGAATTTCCAGTACACCGGAATCCGCGCCCTCGCCGGCCTGATCGGCACGATTCGGCTCGGGGAGGCCGCCACCGCGGTCGGGGAGCTCGACCTTCCGCTCGATTTGTCGCTGAGCCCGACGCATGGCGTGCGCTTCGCCCCTCTTACTGGAGGAGGCTTCGAATTCAAGCTGACCCCGGAGGTGACCTTGCTGCTCATGGGGCAGCTCGGGTTCAATTACCTCCGAGAGCCGCTCGGGCTGGCCCAGTGGGGCTTCGGCTACCAGCTCACGTTGGGCCTCGGCTTTCGACTTTTCTAGTGCAGCGATCGAGCAACGAGTCAGTCCGCGCCGGGTTCGAATGCCGTCGGGGACACTTTTTTCTGGCTCGTTTCGTGGTGTTGGCCGCGAGCACTGCTTCCGTTGCCGTCAGGTTGCCGTAACCGCGTCTATCTAGCAGCTGTACGACATCCGGGCTCAGATGCGCTTCATTGAGCACGGGCTGTACAACGTCGCTGTCTTGGCCCGGGTCAAAGCCGGTCTGCCATAATGACTAAGGTCACTTGGCGCCGAGCCGCTCCTGGCACACCGAGTGCTTTTGTCTTCACCAACGATTCTCTCAACGCTGCGTGGAGATGCGAACGCGCCCCACCTTTCAATCCCGGGGATCCGACCCTCTTTCGCTCGCGAAACGCGATCAGTTCGACGACGGCCAGCGACAGCAGAGGTATGCGTTGTCGGTCGTCCGACGAGGGGTGGTTGCGAATGAGCTACGCTGGGCTCTGAACGACGGCCGATTTGCCGGCGCTGCGGTCGCCCAAAATCTCCGGATGGAGAACCATCACACCCTCTTCCTGGCGCCCGGACCGCAATCCGCTCCGCCGCCGCTGACCTGCCCGTAAAGTGATGGCTGAAGAAGACCATCTGATTGGACTCTTTCTGGACGAGGACGTTCGAGTCGTTCCCGCAACGGTCAGCCCCGACCGCCGTGCAGAGTACCGAATGACCCTCAAACGGCTTGGCGTGCTCGGGATAGCACGAGAGCGGGGCGATTTGATCTGGATTCCGGCTATTAGACACGGGTATCTAGTTCCCGATGTGACGCGGATACGTAGTCGTACCGAGGGGTACCGTCGGAGGACTCGAGAAGTTGTCCGGCGTCTATTTGAGCTCGCTTGACAGCGAGTGGTTCGTAGAATGTAGGGGGCTCCAACACCGCAACCCAGCGCTGCCGGTGGATCAATGCTTTCCGGCATTTCATCGAGGTCGGAGAACTACGGCGGCCTGTTGACCATGGACGGTTTGCCTGGCACGCCACGTTGCGGTCCGTCGTTACCTGGAGGGCCGAGCTGTCCGGGGAGTGTCTCGGCTAGACGCGGATCGCGAGGCATCAGACGGGCCCGAAGCACCGTGGATTTTGCAAGTGCCACGAGTCGCGGATGGCGGCGCTTAAAGTGGTTCAGCGCTCGGGCAATGCTCAGAATTACCGTTCCCAGACTTTCCCACTCCCGATTCTTGTCGAGCTCGCATTGTAAGTCATATCGAATATAGTTGTCCGTCATATTGGCTGGGCACCGCAGCAGCGAAAGCCACTCTCGGTCCTCTTCCCGCACGTAGAAATGATTGCAATTGTCGCGCAACTCACCGGCGGCAAACAACGTTGGCTCCCAGCGTTCGGCATGCCAGCCCGCCTCGATGACGAGCACCCGCGGTCGCCAGCGCCTCCAATCCATTCCGCTGATCACCTCGTATTCATGACCCTCGACATCGATCTTCATGAAGTCGATGAGCTGCCTGACGTGTGCCTCGCAAATCTCGCTGAGTGGAAGGGTGGCGACTGTCCTTTCGACCAGAACTTCGCCCTCCGAACGGTATTTCTCAGCCAGCTCGGCATTGAACGTAGATAGCCCGTTGTTCGACGGCACTTCGTAAAGGACCAGGGCACCCCTTTTGTCGGAGACCCCTACCTGGAGGTTGATATCCTTAGGGCGCAAGTTGACCAGACGAGCAAATGGACCAGGAAGTGGCTCGACGTTGATGCCGGTCCAACCGCTGAGATAGAAATGTCGGGTGACGGAATCAAAAATCGGATCGTTTGCGCCGACATCAACATAAAAGCCACGTGACTGCCGTCCGAAGATGCGGTCGAGGACCACGTCTTCGCCTTTTTGCGCATACGAGATCATCATTTCCACGTTCCGCCGAGGGAGTGACATAAGCCAGGCGCGAGAACAGGGCAATCGAGAGTAAGTGGGAATCAAGCGGCTGTTGCTGAGGCTGGCGTTCATTCCACAATGAGCCCCGCAAGGCTCATGTCGCGAGTCCTAAAGTGGAACGGCAAAGATCTCCCCGATGAGCTGCGGTCATTGCCCGCGGGTCGTTACATCGTCGAATCCGTCGATGAGGCTCCGGTCGAGGCCGTGCGACGTTTGCGTCAAAAGAACCTGATTGACAAAGCCAGGCCGGGAGCGAGTTGTCGCGATCCACGGCCGTTATCCGTATGGAATGCTGGAGGACGGCCCAGGGCCCCCGGCCCGGTTGAGATCACCGTCGGGGTGAGCATCACCCGCTCGATCCCCGCGACCCTGGGAGTGGGAAGCTCGATTCCGATTCCCCTTTCCAGGCGCGCCCCCAACCGCGCTTCCGGTTCCGGGCTCAGGAGCACGTAGATGCTGTAGACGGCCACGGCTAGAGGGATGGCGGTCAACCCGAAGCCAATCAGCCCGCCCAAGGCATTCCCCTCAGGCCCCGACCAGGCGACGATCAGGACTGATCCGAAGACAACCTGAGGGACCGTCAGGAGCAACTGAAGCGCCGCGGTTCGCTTCGAAATTCGCGGGACTGCTAGAAGGTCATAAACACCAACGCCGATATCCGCTGCTTCCAGCAGGATGACCGCCCCCAAAATAAACGGGGCGCAGGAGTCACCGGAGCAGCTGGCGTTTGCCGGCCTCGGGGCAAAACAAATGAGCGTGAGAACGGACGCACCAGCGATGACAAAGGGCCGTGCTGGATGGATTGACCTCATGGTTCGCGCAATTCTAGTGATGAATGCTCCAGTGTCCTCAACACCGCCGGCGATCGAAAGGGGACAGAAACTGCCATTGCCCGTTTTGGGGGCCAGCTACGGCGTGTTGTTGATCAGCACCGAGAGGTTGCCGGCACCAAAGTTGGCGAGGTTCTGCCGCCCGTCTGTCCTGGAGCCTACGGGCCACCGTTGATCAGGATCGACACATCGAACGTCGTTGAATTGGCCACCGCCAGATCCGGAATCCCATCGCCGTTGAAATCGCCGGCCGCCACGGAGAGCGGACCTCGCCCGGCGCCGAAATGCTGAGCCGACTGAAATGTTCCATCGCCATTGCCCAAAAGCATGGAGACGTTGTTCCCAAGTTGGTTCGCCACCGCGAGGTCCAGCAGCCCGTCGTCGTTGAAATCGCCCACCACAGCCGCCGCGGGCCACATCCCGACCGGAAAATTCCGCGCCTCTCGGAAGCTTCCATCCCCATTCCCCAAGAGCACCGAGACATCGTTGGAAAATAGATTGACCACCGCCAGGTCCAGCGCGCCGTCTCTGTCGAAATCGGCAATCGCGACGAACATGGCGTTAAAGCCGACACGAAACTCCCGAGGCGGCTGGAAAGTGCCATCGCCGTTGCCCAACAAAATGGTGACACCGAAACCGTTGGCGACCGCGAGGTCCGCTACTCCGTCACCGTTGAAATCCCCCACCGCGAGCGCTTCGGTAGCGCTCCCGGTGGTGAAGGTCCGCGGTTCCTGGAATGTCCCATCGCCATTGCCGAGGAGCACCGAGATGAGCGAACGGTGGGTGACGGCCAGGTCCTGGGCCCCATCCCCATTGAAGTCGCCCACTACAACGAAGGTGGTGCTGGAGGCGAGGGGGATACTCACCGCGGGCTGAAAGGTTCGATCGCCGTTGTTCAGAATCACCGACACACCGCCATAGTCATGTGGGATCGTTCCTCCATAGGCCGCCACCAGGTCTGGCAGGCCATCGCCGTTGAAATCGCCGACCACCACCGGGTGAAGATTGGGGGCAGCGTACAGGCTCTGGGCGGCCTGGAAGCTCCCGTCGCCGATGCCGAAAAGCACTGACACCACGCTGCGGTATTGGCTCACCACCGCCAGGTCCAAGGCGCCGTCGCCATCGAAATCGGCCACCACCATGGAAGAAGGGTATTCCACGCAGCTGAGCCTTGGCAGCTCCTGAAAGCCGCCATCCCCGTGCCCGAGAAGCACCGAGACAGTGGCGGAATATTCGTTCGCCACCACCAGATCTGCCCTCCCGTCCCCGTTCAAGTCGGCCACCGCGACACCCGCGGCGCCGTGACCGGCGAGGAAGTTTCGCCTCGGCAGGAACCGTCCATCCCCGATGCCCAAAAGCACCGAGATGGAGTCGCGCTCTCCATTGGCCACCGCCAGGTCCGGTATCCCATCGCCGTCAAAGTCGCCCACGGCGATCGACACCGAACCCAACTCGGTCGGAAACCTGATCGCGTTCTGGAAGCTTCCATCGCCATTGCCCAGCAGCACCGAGACTTCGCCCGAAAACATGTTGACCACCGCAAGGTCGAGTCGTGCGTCGCCATTGAAGTCGGCCACCGCGACCGCCCGAGGGTAGGCCCCGCCGCCAACAACCTCCTGCGGCTGGAAGCTCCCATCTCCGTTGCCCAGCAGCACCGAGACTTCGCCCGAAACCCGGTCGACGATCACGAGGTCCAGCCGGCCGTCGCCATCGAAGTCGCCCGCCGCAATCGCCGAAGAAACAGTCCGGGTCGGGATGCTCTCGGCCGCCCGGAAGGTTCCATCCCCGTTGCCCAGGAGCACCGAGACGTAAGTCGACAGGAGGTTGGCCACCGCGAGGTCCGGGATGCCATCGCCATTGAAATCGCCCACCGCGACGGAAATGGAATAGCTCCCGGCGCGGAAGCTGCGCGCCGCCTGGAATGTCCCATCTCCGTTCCCCAGGAGCACCGAAACACCCCCCTCGTATTTTGGCGGATATTCGGCAAAGGCGACGGCCAGGTCCAGGACTCCATCGCCATTGAAATCGGCGATCGCAATGCCCCTCGACAAACGCCCGGTCTCGAAACGGACGGCGGTCCGGAGTGTCCCATCGCCGTTTCCCAGGAGAACGGAGACTCCATTGCCACCACTGACCACCGCCAGGTCCATCACCCCATCCCGATTGAGGTCGCCGCTGGCGACGGCAACGGCGCCGCCCGTGTCAAAGTCCCGGCGGGCACCGAACGAGATTTCCTGCGATTGCGCGGCCGTGCCGAAGAGAGCGCCGCACAGCACCATCGCTCCGAGAAACCGCGCGCTCTGATTGTTTGGATTTGCCATGTTTTCCCCCCGCCGGCCGAGTGCAGTGGGAAAGCGTCGGCAAGGGGACCCTCGGCTGACATACCCGGAGAGAAGCCACGCAACCGGCGGTCGCCCGCGGCGCCCGCGTCATTGCTCTGTGTTTGGAAGGCCACACCGGGAGCGAAAACATGCCGTTGAGCTGACGCCGAGGAGCACAATGCGTACCTTCGTGCCGTTCGGGGCCGGAGGGGGTCAAACATGTTTGGTGTGCTGGGTACGGTGCTCGGGTTGATTGCCGCGAGCCAGTCCGGGAACGTGCTTGAGTCGACGAGCTCGGAACCATTGGCGTCAAGTTGGAGCTATCACTTCCGCCTCCAGGGTCCTGACGGTTCCTCGTGGCAGCAGTTTTCGGGATTGGCCGACTCGGAGGGGAATCTGTATTGGCTTTTCTGCTCCCTCTACGGGCGCGTCTTTACATTTTACGGGTGCTCTTTGCACTCGTCCGATCAAGATGGCAATTCACGATTTGATGTGACGCTTGGCTCGGGACCCGGGCCCTTGACGAACATCAACTTGTATCTGGTCGCTGGTTCAATCGTGGTCACGGAGGTCAGCGCCGTTCTCTATGGCCGGTCAACCTCCAACGGAGAGCTGCTTTGGACCCATGACTTTCGCGATGAATACCTGACGATTTTTCGGGAGCTTGGGGGCGTCGCCCACGACGGCGAGGGGCGCGTCGTGGTTTTGGCAGGAGCGGCAGCCTTTGCGCTATCGGTCAGCACCGGGGAAACTCTCTGGAGACGCGACCTGAGGCGGAACGCGCAAAGCGTCGGCTTTGGGGGTCCGCCCATCTTCGACGAGAGCGGCAATGTCTATTGCAGCAAAAGCTCGTGCATGGGCCGGGGACCGTGCAAGTTCTTCATCACCTCGCTCGATCCGCACGGTACGGTCCGTTTTGAGACCGAGACTCGAGCCTGGAACCGGCCAGTTGCGGTAGCTCAAGGGCGTCTGGTGATCACGGATTGGCATTCAGCCGAAGGGCACCCTGTCGAGCTCCTGGACGCAGAGATGGGCTCCAGGATTGTCACACTGCCTGGAGATTCCGGGGGCACCCCCATCCTCATCTCTGGCGAGCTTGGCTTCTACATCGAGGGAGCCAGGCACTTTAATTTCTTTTCACCAGTCCAGGATGTGGCCCTTACCGCCTTCGACCTTGCCAGCGGTGCAATTCAGTGGCGATTTCCGCTGACCGGGCTTGGCGGCGGACCGCTTCTGACCGAGGAGGGAAACATTCTCGTTTCACAAAAATTAACGGTGCTGGAGATCTCCCCGCAGGGTCAGCTCCTGCGAGCCACCCGCCTCAGACCCAACGAACCAGCGCCGTCCGAACCCAGGTGTGATGTGGCGTTTGGGACCCTGATCTTCGGGGGAAGATGGTTCTCGCAGTGCCAGGATACCGTGCTTGCCTATGATCTCCCTGGCGCGCCTGGGGGAGGTCTCGGTTGGAATTCACTCCACGGCAACGCGCAACACAGCAACCGGCCGCGCGTAAAATGAAGGCGAGGCCGGCCCTGTGGTGCGGAATCGTTACCCGGCGAAGTCGTCGGTGACTATCAAGATGGTCGGTGGGCCTCCCTCTACAGACAAGGCACAACCGGCGTCGGAACGGCGAGCCCGAATGCTCTCGCCGCGGCAAGCAGGAACGGGTGTTCATCGACAGCGTGTTCGGAGGCGGCACCAAGGGGCAAACTACATGAACATTGTATGCAGAATATGTAAATGTCGGTTCGGGAACCCGGCGCCCAGCCACAGAAGTTTTAGCCGCACGCTCGGCGATGCCCAAACGCGCAGCTCCAACCGGATCGTTTTGGCGAACTGTGTGACATTCCGGTACCCGCGCGGGCCCAAAATGTCACACACTTCATCCAGGCAATGAAGTCGCTTTGCGAGCCTCATCGGCCGCAATACCTCCTTGCCAATGCGGGCCGACCCGGAAGCGAAGAGGATCTTGTCCTTCATCTTCACCGTCATCTTGCCCTTGAGCTCGGAGAGCTCGATCTTCCCCGTCTGGATCTCGCCTTTGAGGCTCTGGGCGAGGTTCTCGCTCCTCCTTCGCCTGGACGAGCTTCTTCGTCGATCGCCCCAGCTCGCGACGTCGAAGGCGGGTGAGCACTGCTACTCGAGCTTGTTCAGCTGCTCCCGCACGAGACTACCGGTGAGTGGCAAGTAGCGGCCCTCGCGCTGGACGCATCCCTGGCCTTCCTGGCTGAGCACGAAATGCAGAAATTCGCTCACCTTCGGATCCACGGGCTGCCTTGGGTCGCGGTTCAGATAGAAGAAGATGTGGTAGGTCAATGGATAACTCTGGTCGCGAACGCTCTCCAGCGTGCGCTTGACGTAGGGGCCGCCGGCGTAGTCCTGGACTGCCAGATCTTTAAGCTCGGGCGAGAGCGACAAGGGAGACGCATAGAACATGGCATATCGGTCGCGAGCCACTGCTCGCTGGACCTGAGAGCTCCAGCTGTTCACCTTGCCATCGTTGGTAATGTAGTTCGTGTACGCCTGGTAGTTCTCGACGAACTGCAGACTGCCTCGCAGGACGCGATTCGAGAATTGCAGCATCGCGCCCGAGCTCAAGTTCTGTCCGCCGACACGGATCGGCTTGTCGGCCCACTCGCCGGTCAGGCCGAGCTGCCCCCACCTCCGGATGTTCTCCTCGGGGCCGCGCGCATACGGATATTCGGTGTGCCAAACGCTACCTACGTATCCGCCGAGGCGCGCGCCGCCGAAGACACCGTCCAGCTGCTTCATGCTGATTTGCGTCAGCGGATTGTCCTTGTGGACGACGATGATTCCCGCCGGCGCCCAACCATAAACGTCGAAGGAGCCGGTCACCGCCGTGATTTCCGTGAGCGGATGATGGAATACCTGCTCGAAGACGAGGCGGTCGGTGAGCGTCGCTTTCGCGTTCATCCCCAGGTCCGCCACGCCAGTCGCGACTGCCGACACCGCGATGGCCCCGGTTGGCAGCTGATACTCGATGCTGACACCGGGCTGGAACTTCTTGAACTCCTCGGCCCAGGTTTTCGCCAGCTCGCCGTCCTTGAGGTAGTTGTTGCCCCAAATCCGGAGGGTGCCGGTCAGCTTCTGCTTCGGAGCGTAGTGCGGCAGATCGCCGAGGTCCCAGCGCCTCTTGTAACCGCCGATCGCCCCATGCTCCTTGCGGAAGCCGGTGACATTTTGCGTCCAGATGCTGCGGCCGGAATTTTCCGGCTCGGCCGCCACCGCGAATGCGGCTGTGGACAGTATGAGCAGGAAAACTGCACCGCGAAACGTGAGATTCATGGGCTCTCGGAACGACGAGGGTTGAACGGCCAAATGCTACGCTTGAGCTTCTAAAGGCCGCAGCCGAACGCATCCTGAAAGTAAACTGAATTTGTTTTCACGTGCGAGAGTTCAGAATGCCTTCAGGTTGGCTTCAGCTTGCCTGTCTAGCGTTCGCGGCCCAAAGGAACCCTCGATGAAGACGCTATTCAATTCGACCTGCATCGCCCTCGGTCTGTTCTCGTTTGGCTTCAGCTTGCCTGACTAGCGTTCGCGGCCCAAAGGAACCCTCGATGAAGACGCTATTCAATTCGACCTGCATCGCCCTCGGTCTGTTCTCGTTGGCCGCGCAAGCACAGCAGCCGGACGTCAACAGCATTCCCGCGTACAAGAAGGAGTTCGAGGTCGTCGGTCGCCTGCGAATCGCCGGCAGCGAGCTCAAGGGCGTCGTCGAGCATCTGGTCCAGGGCTTTCAGAAGTTCCACCCGGGCGCGAAGCCATCCACCAACTTCATGACGAGCAGCGAGGGCGCCCTGGGGATGATGTACTCAGGCGTCTCTGATATCGCGCCGATGGGCGACGACTCCTTGGCGTCAACTACTTCTTCGCTTTGACGACAAATATCGTTCCCGATTGGTTGATCTGAGTTCATTCATTTCGTCGTCGTAGTGGTTGGTCTCAAAGGGTTGTCGTTGGTGATCTCCTTTGTGGTCGTTGCGCCT
>WNFG01005595.1_pt2 | contig 10562 bp, 7 predicted proteins | sample 5400431 | NCBI WGS metagenome assembly WNFG01 (sample SAMN13153346, study PRJNA577476) | soil metagenome | isolation source: 120 cm saprolite under Douglas fir tree site 2 hole 3 replicate 2 | place: USA:California | collected 2015-04-18
GTGTATGTACCCTTCAGCGCCATGAAAGATCTGAAAAACACGTACTACCTCAACTCCATCGCCATGGAATACGAGGGCGATCACGAGAAAGTCGTCAACGCGATTCGCAAGTCCATGGCATTTCACCATAGCTTTGACCCCAAGGACAAACGCGCCGTATTTGTGTTCGATGTTTTTGCGGACCTGATGGATCTGAGGGTCATTACGACCGGCATCAAAATACTTCTCGGCTTTATTGGGTTGCTTACTCTGGGAATCGGAGGCGTCGGGCTGATGAATATCATGCTGGTCTCAGTTACCCAGCGCACTCGCGAGATTGGCGTGGAAAAGGCTTTGGGGGCGCGCCGCTGGCATATTCTCTTCCAGTTCCTGGCGGAGGCGCTGGTGATTACCTTCCTGGGAGGCTTGGCCGGAGTTGCCCTGGCTTACCTGGTGTCCTGGTCGGTTGGGTCGCTCACCCTGTGGAGTGCGTTCATTGAGAATGCCAGTGAAGGTGACATTCACCTGACGATTAACTTTGGAACACTGATCGTTTCGACCGGCATCCTCAGCGTAGTCGGCATCGTCAGTGGGATGCTGCCAGCCATCAAGGCAGCGCGACTGGACCCGATCGAAGCACTGCGCTACGAATAGTGCACACTCTTCCGCGAGGCAGGTGGCCTCACTCGATTGCTTTACAATCTCCTGGTGGCTGCCTCGCCCGATTCTCGTCTTGAGCGCGTTCTCGCTCAACTTCGTCTCTATGAGCACCCGTTACTTGATTTCGGAGCTCGCGAAAATGGCGAGGGCGTCGAAGTCATAATCCAATTCAAGAATTCGCCGGTTCCCGTGCATACCTACTACTTCGCTCTCCATCCTCGCGACCTCGATCATCCCCAATTCGAGTGGACGTTTCAGCGTCAGCTTTACGATTGCCTGCACGACTATCTAGTCGAAATGTTCATTCGAACACCGCAAGACCTGGCCGATCGTCGCGAAAAAGGTTTGTGACCCTGCGCGAAAAAATCGAACAGGAAATCCGCACGCGAGGGCCTATACCGTTCTCGCGCTACATGGAAATCTGTCTGTACGATTCGGAATTGGGATATTACTCTCGCACTGCCGAGCAGTTTGGCAAGGCCGGAGATTTTTATACCTCAAGCGACGTACATGCGGTCTTCGGACGCCTTGTGGCCCGGCAATTCGAGGAGATGTGGCGGGTGCTCGGTTCGCCTGAAAAGCTTTTGCTCTTGGAACTAGGGCCAGGACGAGGCCTGTTCGCGCAGGACGTGCTTGACTGGTCTGAGAAGAAGTTCCCTGAGTTCTTCCATGCGCTGCACTACGCACTTGCGGAAAGCTCGCCCGTGTTGTGCCAACGTATTCAAAGGACGCTCGGCAGGCACCTTGAGACAGGACGAGCGTCGCTATGCCCGCCGGATTCGCTAAGAACTGGCGAGATCGAATTCACTTCTGACCCGGTCATTATCTTTGCCAATGAGTTCTTCGACGCACTGCCAGTGGAAGTCGTCGGCCCAGAGGGAGAACTCCGAATCGATGCCCATCACGGGCGTTTCCGTGAGACGTGGGCCCCTGCATCCATAGAGGAAATGGAATTCCTCGACCGTTACAGCGTGCATCCAGAAGAGAACGAGAGAATAGAGGTGCCGCTGTTGTCGCAGCAGTATATGTCGCGCATCACGAGCTCATTTGAGCGTGGATTCGTGCTGACAATCGATTACGGCTACACTCGTGACGAACAGTTAGCAGGGCGGCATCGCGGCACTGTTACTGCCTTCCGTCAACATTCGATGAGTGCCGATCCATACCAGGCGCCGGGCGAGCAGGACATCACCGCACATGTGAATTTCACTGCTCTAGCCGGCGGGGCTGAGCAGAGCGGCATGCGAGCACATAAGCTGCTTACGCAGTCCCAATTCTTAATGGGCATTGGCCAGGCAACCGAGTTTGCTGATGCTTTTGAAGACTGTCGGCTACCCCAGGAACGCGCTAAAGTCGCCTTACAACTGAAACATCTGGTCACGCCTGTGGGAATGGGCGAGAGCTTCCACGTGCTGCTCGCGAGCAGGAAAGTAGATGTGGAGAAAGTGGCAGGACTATCCGGAATGGCTTTTGCCCGATCCTAAGCACGCTCCGGGTCTTAGTTTCCTGAGCTGTTCTTTTCCCGCTCGAAGGGCTTTTGAAGATACTTGCGAGCTTCATCCAGCGCTCCTTGTGTGTTGTCATTAGTCTGGATGGCCTGCCGATATTCATTAGTCGCGCGTTCGCGTTGACCTGTGATGTCGAATATCTTTCCTAGCTGGATGTGGCTCCATACCTCGGTCCACTTCGGTTCGCCGTCACCGTTGAGCGACTCGCGATACGCGTTCGCAGCGGCCTGATAGTTGTGTTGCAGGAAAAATACTTCCGCAATCCGGTAATGGGCCAAAGAACTGTTCTTATTAACTTCGAGGGCCTTGTTAAATTCCGATAGAGCGCCAGCCAAATCACCCTGCTGTACCAGCCCCTGTCCGCGCATGATCGAAGCACGCAGCTTCACGTCGGTAGAGTTCTTGAGCACGCGATCGTCTGGGTCTACCACGATGCGGCGAGGCCGGCCAAACGTTTCTACCGTGAATGGCGACTCCGTGCCCACAACTTCCACTCGCTTATCCTCAGTTTTCCCGTCCGTATCAATCTTCAGCTCGACTGGCATACGAAACAGATCGAGATCCTGTGAGATTTGACCTACGACGCGGAATCCCTTGTTGTTACCCATGCGATATACGGTGTACTTGGTCTTAAACTCGGGCGCACCGGTTGAGTCCAACCATTGGGAGAAGAACCAGGTGAGCTTGTCCCCATAATTCTTCTCTGCAATGCCACGGAAATCATCCATGGTGGCAGGTTTTCCCGCGTATTGACTGGCGAATGTGCGCATTGTCTGATCGTACTTTTGATCGCCAAGCACCCAACGCAGCATGTGCAGGATCATTGCCCCTTTATCGGTAACCAGCGACTGGAACTCAGGAGAAAACACATCCAGCTTGCCAATGCTTGATAGTGGCACGGTGTCATAGGCAAGCGCGCCCACGGACATGTCTTTAACAACTTCCTCCAGTCCGGCCACTCCCGCGGCGCTCTCCACATACCGAGCCTCGGAATAACGGGCAAAGCCGTCATCCAGCCACCAGTCATCGCGCGATGCCGGACTTACCGAAGCGCCCCACCACTGGTGTGCAATGGTGTTCGCGAGAAGACGATAATTGGTTTTCTGCGTAATCGCGCGGCTCGCAATGCCTGCGATCTCCGGTGCCCATGCCGCTGGGACGGTATCGTCGGGCAGTTCAACTACTTTCAGCGCAGTAGACGGCGCGGAACCATACAGGGTCACGAAATAAGTGAACTCTTTGATCGCTGTAGACGTGTATTCAGCCCCTAGCACCTGATGGGTGGGCTTGAAGAATACGTGAAGATCCAAACCGGCCTCATCGCTTTTGAACTCCTGAAACGTGCCCGCAATGATGGAGCCAGGAAAGCTCGGTTTGTCCCACGTGAAGGTGTAAGTCTTGCCCGAGAGCGGCACAGCGGGCGCCTTTTTCGCTGGCGGTGTCCCGACAGTTTGTCGTCCGCTCCCAATTACGAGCATGTGCGCCGGGACCGTTACAGAAATCGTCGAGGTAAATCGGTTAACGCCATAACCATTCACCGGGAACCAGCGACTCGCATAGAGCAGGTAACTGGTATCTTCAGCGACCTTCGCCAGTCTGAGTCCCTGCACCAGGCTTTCATCTCCCTCCAGCACGCCTTCGTAATCAAATGTCAGCGTGGTAGTTGAATCCTTGGTCAAGCCCGCCGGAAGAGGCACGCGAATCGTCGAATCCTGGGTTACACGCTCGGGCGAGAGAGGTTTGTTATTGGCGTCAAGCACTTTGGTGACGCGAAGCGCGTTGTTCAATTCAAAGGTCGCGACGCTCAGATCTTCAAGCGCAGTAAACTTCACTTTGGCGCGCGCAATCAGCTTGTGGGCGTGGGGATTGAGATCGGCCTCAATCTGGTAGTCATCCACGCGCAGGCGCATCTTTTCCGCCGCCCAGCCGGGTAGCGAGGCGGTGCACAGCAACATGAAGACAAAGCACAGCTTCAGGGCCCGAGGCGCGCGCCCAAGTTCAAGCGACATGCAGAGAAATCTCCTGGAAAAGTACCCTAATCAGTATGATGAAGATTCTTACGCAAAAGATGCTGTTAACACAAGGTTTGCAGGCATTTTCTCACATCACAGTTCGACACATTCACCTGGGTTCCTGCGTATCAGCCCCAGAATGGCCTCCGCAGCGAGGTCCGCGGGGTGCTGGTCATCGACCCGATCCGTCGCCCGTAGGCTTGCTTTAACCTGGCCAAGGCCCTCAATCATCTGCTCACGAGCCGGACCATTCGGAAGGATCTGCTTTACTCGAGCAACGATATTCTTTGCAGTAAACCGGTGTTGCACCAATTCCGGGACCATTTCCCGGCCCGCAATCAGATTGACCATCGCAAAATGAGGAACCTTTACCCGCGGCATTCCCAGGATATAGGTCAGCGGCGATACCCTGTACACCATGACGAATGGAGTAGACATCACGGCGGCCTCAACCGTCGCCGTGCCGCTGGCAATTATTCCGGCTCGAGAATGCCATAGAGCGGGTAGAGCTTCGGGAACGAGCGTGACGGTGTGGCTGCCGATCTGACCTTCCAGGAATTCCCGGTCCAGTGTCGGCGCGACAGGAATCAGGAATTCAAAGTCCCGCCCAAGATCGGCGGCGGCTTCCAGCATAGTGGGCAGATTCATGCGAACTTCTTTTGCGCGACTGCCAGGCATGAGCGTGATCCACTGTTTCTCCGCATCAAGCTTATACTGCACCGCGTAGTCGCCGCGCTGGATAGTGGGTTGAGGAGCGTCGGCAAGTGGATGGCCTACAAAGGTCGCATCTACTCCACGATCTCGATAGAACTTTTCTTCAAAGGGAAAGATAACCAAGGCCTTCGTAACATATTTCCGCAGCAGCTTTACCCGCCCTTGCCGCCACGCCCAGAACTGCGGACAAACGTAGTAGACGACGGGAATTCCGCGTTTATGCATCTGGCGGGCTACGCGCCAGTTAAAAGCGGGCGAGTCGATCACTATTGCGAGATCGGGATGGCGACGATCGGCCTCGGCGATCAAGCGATCAAACAATCCATAGATCTCGCGAAGATGGCTGACAATCTCAGTGATTCCGACTACAGCGAGCGCCTTGGCGTCCACCACGGTGTCGCACCCATCGGCACGCATGCGTTCACCGCCAACTCCGAAGAATTCAGATGACGGCTCGCGGCGCCGTAAAGCCTCGATAAGCTGTGCTCCATACATTTCTCCCGAGGCCTCGCCGGCCGAGATAAGAATTCTCACGTGGACATTGTAAAGGGGACTAATCGTCGGCGCTGGCGGTGACTTCCGGCCGCTCGATACCAGGGACCGTCATTTCCTGATCTTTGTATTGCAATTGATACAGCTTCCAGTAAATGCCGCGATTTGCCAGCAGTTGTTGGTGGGTGCCCATCTCGCGCAGTTGTCCCTTGTGCATGACGATGATCTTGTCAGCACGCTGAATGGTTGAAAGGCGGTGCGCGATGATCAGCGAGGTGCGGCCTTCCACCATACGTCCGAGTGCGTCGCGCACGCGAAACTCAGTTTCGGTATCCACGCTCGAGGTGGCCTCATCGAGAACCAGAATCCGGGGCTCGTGCGCCAGAGCGCGCGCAAAAGAGATGAGCTGCTTCTGTCCGGTGGATAATGTACTGCCCCGCTCCTGAACTTCTTCCTTGAAACCGCCGGGAAGCGTTCGCACAAAGTCGGCGAGGTTTACTTCTTCGGCGGCGCGCTCCACATCTTGCTCCGTGATCCGCTCCGTCCCCAGGCGGATGTTGCCACCTATTGTTCCAGTGAACAGAAATGGATCCTGCAGCACCACACCAAAACGGCGGCGTAGTTCCATTAGATCCATATCCTTGATATCGACACCATCAATCCTGATCGCGCCCTTCTGCACGTCGTAAAAACGCAGCAGCAGCGAAATCATCGTGGTCTTGCCGGCGCCAGTGTGGCCGACGATGGCCGCAGTTTCCCCAGGCTCGATCGCGAAACTCACATCGCGCAGAACCCAGTCTGGCTCCCCCCCATGTGTGGTGTGAGAGCCATCGCCCGCGGAAGGTGAAGCCGCTCGTGCGTCCCCCGCCTCGACCGGAATAGTGCGATACGCGAACCACACATGATCAAACTCGATGCGCCCCGGACCCTCAGCTTTCTTGGCGACCGCCGGAGAAGTAATCTCGACCGGGGTGTCAACCAATTTAAAAATGCGCTCACTCGCAGCCATTGCCGATTGAAGGATGTTGTACTTCTCGCTCAAGTCCTGGATGGGACGAAAAAAGCGCTGCGCATATTGCATGAAAGCAACCAGCACCCCCAATGTCGCCGTACCTCGAATGACGTCCCTTCCGCCGAACCAAATGATGGATGCGACTGCGGTGGAAGACAGAATTTCAACCACTGGATAGTAGAGGGCGTAAGCCAGAATGGCGTCTTTAAACGCTTCCATATGCATTGCATTGGTAGCAGAAAACTGTTTGAACGCGCGGCGTTCGCGATTGAACAGTTGCAGCACCACCATGCCAGACACGTGTTCTTGCAGAAAGGCGTTGATGCGGGCGATCGCTACCCGAATGCGGCGATAAGAGTCGCGTACTTTGGCGCGAAAGATCATCGTCGCCCAAAAGATCAACGGCAACACGGAGAATGCGATGAGCGCAAGCTTCCAGTTCATGCGCAACATAATGGTCAGAATGCCGACCAGCACAAACACGTCTTCAAAAATCGAAACCACCCCGGCGGTGAACATTTCATTCAGCGCGTCCACGTCAGTGGTGACGCGGGTGACCAGTCGTCCCACAGGATTTTTGTCGTAGAAGCCGATATGCATCTGCTGAAGGTGGCGGAAAATCTGGCTGCGCAGATCGAACATGACCTTCTGTCCGGTCCACTGCATAAAATACGTCTGCAGGAATTCGAAGCCGAAACCAAAGACCAGCAGGCCCACGTATATCGCCGCAATCTGCGCGATCCCGATCAGCGGGGCGCTACTGAGCCACCGGTCCAGGGGAGAATGCATACCGGCCGCGTGGGCCAAGTACTTATCGATCGCAATCTTTGTGAGATAAGGCCCGAGGACGTCGGCCCCTGCCTTCATTACGATGGCCGTAAGGGCAATCGCCACCTGCCACTTGTAGGGGCGCAAATATTTAAGCAGCCGCTTCATCAGCCGGCTGTCATATGCTTTGCCTAATACTTCTTCTTCGTGAATCGCCATCTGCTAATAAAAGAGTACCTTAAATAGATGGGAAACGAGCGGCCAGGGATGGAAAAGCTTCGATCAGTTCCGGATCACTTGCGGATAAGAACCACACTCTTCGAGCCGCCGCTAGGCAACCTTACTCAGCACTAGCGCCGAATTCTTCGATCCGAACCCCACGCAGTTGCAGATTGCGTGCTCTACGCGGGCAGTGCGCCCAGGTTCGGGAACGTAGTCGAGATCGCATTCCGGGTCGGGGACATCGAGGTTAATCGTAGGAGGGATTCTGCCATGTTCCATGGCAACCAGTGTGGCCGCGATTCCCGCGGCCCCGCAGGCGCCCTGAGCGTGTCCAATTTGCGACTTCAGCCCGGACATCGGAATCTTGCGAGCCTGCTCCCCCAGCGCCAACTTCAAAGCGCGTGTCTCCACCCGGTCATTGAGCTCAGTTGAGGTGCCATGCAGGTTGACATACTGGATGTCTTCCGGCGACAGGCCGGCTTCTTGCAATGCCAGGGTGATGGCCCGGGCCGGTTCCTCCGCAGATTCGCTCAAGCGCACCCGATGAAATGCTTCGCAAGTGCAGCCGTAGCCAGCGATCTCCGCGTAAATGCGGGCGCCACGCGCGCGCGCATGCTCATATTCTTCCGCCACAAACATCCACGAGCCTTCGGCCAGCACAAAGCCGTCGCGATCCGCTGAAAAGGGGCGCGAAGCGCGCTCCGGAGCGTCATTCCAGGAGGTGGTCAATGCCCGAAGCAGCGAGTATCCCTTGATGATTCCGGGAGTGATCGCCGAATCGACGCCGCCCACCAGAAACATCGGCATCATCCCCGCCTGGATGTGCTGCAACGCATAGCCAATCGCGTCCGTCGATGAAGTGCAGCTCGTGGTCACAACATGGCTGTAGCCGCGGAATCCGAAGCGCATTGAAACTTCGCTTGAAATCGTTCCCATGGTGCCGCTCGGAATGCAGAACAAACTCACCTGCTTCACGTGTCCCGAATGCCACAGCCGGTATTGCTCTTCAGAAAACTCCTGGGCGCCGCCTCCCGAGCCCAGAATCACACCGATCTGCCGCTGCTCCTCCATCGACATTGCTGCTGGGTCGAGGCCGGCATCCTTCAAAGCCTCGGTCGACGCGGCAATCGCCAGGGGCACGACTCGCGACACGTGCTTGCGTTCGCGCGGGTCGACCCATGCCGCTTCATCGAAGTCGGAAATCTCCCCGGCAATGTGCACAGGCAGATCGGCAGGATCGAAGCGCGAGATGCGCTTTACGCCCGATTTGCCAGCAAGAAGGGAGCGGCAAAAAGCCTCTTTACCAATGCCATTAGGGCTGACTACGCCAAAACCGGTAATGACAACACGTGGAAGCATAGGTTGTTTACGGTGCTACCAGAGCGCTATTCAGTTCGTACCGATTGGTACCGGACTAATTGAGATGCCTGCAATCGCGTCGCAGTTCCTGCGAAGTGGGATAATTGTCGTCAATGGCCTTAGGTCTTTACCTTTCGGTGCCGTTTTGCCGGACTAAATGTAGCTACTGCAACTTCGCATCAGACGTGTTTTCTCGTGCCATGTTCGCGGGTTACATCGAGCGCATTTGCGCTGATATCGAGCGTGCCACGCGTATTGCTGAACAGATGGGCGGTCAGTTTGAAAATTCTGTGGACACCGTATATTTGGGCGGTGGCACCCCCACTTTACTAGATTCTGCTCAACTGGAGCGGCTGTTTGTCACAATTCGGCAAAATTTTTCCCTTCAGTCGCAGACAGAAATTACCGTCGAATGTGCCCCCGGCACATTGAGCGCTCCGGTTCTCGAAGTTTTGCTGCGCTGCGGCGTCAATCGCGTGAGCCTCGGTGTGCAATCGTTCGTGAATACTGAGGCCGCCGCCGTGGGCCGCTTGCACAAACGTGCCACCGTGTTCGAGGACCTTGAGAACCTGCGTGCCGCCGGAGTTACAAATATTAACATTGATCTTATCGCCGGCTTACCCCACCAGACAGCGGCGAGCTGGGATAAATCGCTTTCGGATGCCATCGCCACGGCTGTCCCGCACATCAGCGTCTACATGCTCGAGGCCGACGAAGATTCCCGCTTGGGCCGGGAACTGATTGCGGGTGGGACAAGATATCATGCGCACTATGTTCCGGAAGACGACTCAACCGCTGATTTCTACCTTGCAGCCTGCGAGCGCTTGAACACCGCTGACATAAGCCAGTACGAAATCTCGAATTTTGCCCGGCACGGCTTTGAATCGCGCCATAACCTGAAGTACTGGACCCGGAAGCCCTACCTCGGTTTCGGCGTCGATGCACATTCGATGCTCGAAGTAGACAAACACGGATTCGAAGTGATCCGCTTCGCCACGCCGGACTCGTTGGAAGACTACATCGCCGCAAAGCCCTTGAAGCGCACTCCCGTATCGCATCGCGACGCACTTGAAGAGACCTTCTTCCTGGGGCTGCGTTTGGTACGCGGAGTCGATCTCAGGCAAGCGGCATTACGATTTGGAGCCGACTCAATAAATGAGTTCGCGGCCACGATCACCGGACTCAAAGAGAATGGATTACTCGAAAGCGACGGGAGTGTCGTCCGGCTGACCACCCGCGGCAGACTCCTCTCCAACGAAGTCTTCGAGAAATTCATCGCCGTTGCAGCGAGCGTCGGGTGACGCTTCGAGAAAGTCCGTATCGCCTAGCCACACTAAACCGGATCGTTTCCGAGTAGCCCGTCAGAACGAAGCCGCTTTGCGGCGGACGCTATCGCGTGCTCGAAGCAAGCGACCTCGGAGATTCGAGACTAGGCTTGAAGAATAATCTTTCTCGCGTCACGATGAGGCGATCGTGAGCCTGCGCTTCATGGTTAGATCGATAAACTTCGATTTGAAGGTCGTCCCGCAAGTACTCTCCCTTTCAACAACTTCCAGACCAAAGTCGATTGAAATCCCATAGCGTCCGCCGCGCCAGCGGCTTCCTTCTGACGGCTTTTTCGAACCCGCGCCCCTACCCTCTGTTCCGCTCCACTCTGCTCACCCGGGGCGCGCCTCCGAAAAAGCACTAGCGTTATCCACCAGGAATCGGCTCTCTCCTGATCGCGTGTTACCGTTCAGGCGGCTTTCTCGCTGCCACGCTGGCATCGAATGGCGGGCCAGATGAGTGCCACGGCGTCGGTTCAGCGCAGGTTTACCTACGCCGCCGCGCTTTGCT
>WNFG01006958.1_pt1 | contig 10561 bp, 15 predicted proteins | sample 5400431 | NCBI WGS metagenome assembly WNFG01 (sample SAMN13153346, study PRJNA577476) | soil metagenome | isolation source: 120 cm saprolite under Douglas fir tree site 2 hole 3 replicate 2 | place: USA:California | collected 2015-04-18
AACTCGCAGACTGCGACGAGGCCCGCCGCATCGAGCTGATGGCCGAGATCGCCGCGCTAAAGGCAAAACTGCGCCGGATTCCGTTCATCGATCCGATCGACATCCGATACCGCCGCTTCGAAACCATGCCGAAGCCGGTCGCCCAGGCCGTCATGTTTTGTCTGATGGACGTGTCGGGCTCAATGTCCGAGCATATGAAGGATCTGGCCAAGCGCTTCTACATGCTGCTCTATGTGTTTCTGACGCGGCGCTATCGCCACGTCGAGATTGTCTTCATTCGCCATACCGACCGCGCGGAAGAGGTTGACGAGGATACTTTCTTTCACGGGTCGGCATCGGGCGGTACCTTGGTGTCGAGTGCGCTGCAGGCGATGCACGAGATCGTCAGGTCGCGGTTTCGCCCCGCTGACTGGAACATCTACGCTGCCCAGGCCTCCGACGGAGATAACTCCTTTTCGGACGGGGTGGTCGCGGGCCGGCTGCTGACCGAGATGATACTGCCGGTCAGCCAGTTCTTTGCCTACCTGGAAGTCGACGAGAACGGTGGCAGCACGTTCGATATGCCGGATTCATCGCTTTGGACGCTGTATCAGCGCTTGCGCGCCGATGGAGCGCCGCTGTCGATGCGCAAGGTCAGCGACCGCAGCCAAATCTTTCCGGTGTTTCACGACCTGTTTCAGCGCCGTCGCAAGCAGGAGAAAGCCGCGCCGTGACCGCGACAGCCGGATACCTGTTTGAGGAAATACGCTTGCCGCAGCTGCAACAAGGTCGTGCAGGCGCCGGAACGGCTGATCGGCAACGCCGGCACTGCTCGCCCATGTGCTGGTCAGTAAATATTGCGATCACACTCCGCTTTATCGGCAGTCGCTGATCCTTGCCCGGCACGGCGTCGATCTCGGACGCTCGACGCTGGCCGGATGGGTTGGCGGCGCGTGCTGGTGGCTGGAAACGCTGCACGAATGCGATTGTGCAAAAACTTGTTCGGCTCCGACCATCTGTTCGCCGACGACACGCCGATTCCGGTGCTCGATCCGGGCAGAGGACGAACGAAGACAGGACGGCTCTGGATTTATTCGCGTGCTTCAAACATGGGCGCGGTACCTGCTGAATTTCCGTAGAAAGAGACGAGATCGCTGACGGCCGCCCCCAAGGCCCGATGTCACAGCAAGATGCTGTGGGCGCTCACGGCCATGAGCTGTATCCGCAGAAATTTGTGCGGTTGGTCGGCTGTCATGATTCAAATGCTGGAAAACACGAAGTAGCGTGTCGTCTACACTAGTTTTCTGCGGCGAGACCGGCGACCTACTAGCGGTGGCTGTGCTATCGCGTGTCTGCATTGCATGCAGAGGTCAGACCGAAAGCCGGTGCTTGGCCTTTGTCCGCTGATGGCGTCAACTGCCGGCGAGCCAGGCAATCCCCTGCCCCAGACGCTCACCCCAATTGGCTGATTTGTTCCTCGGTAACGACGCGCTCGACTTTCTCGGTCTTGCTCTTGATCCGGTAGCGGGGTCGTCCATCCGCCTCGATGGGCATGCGAGCGATAATTGTATAAACGTCTCGTTGCTTTGGCACAGCGCGACCCTGCGGCCCCTGAAACTGGAAAAGCACGTCGTCATTGATCGCGTAATTGTATGCCATGGTCTCCGCTCATTTTCTCTGCTTTGGCAGGTCGATGCGCTCATCTGAGAATTCCGGTGGGCCCTCTGTGAGCCTCCGTACGCGACGTTCGCGTTCTTCAACCGGCAGGGATGGATCGAGCAACTGGCCGATCTGCTTGACTACCAAATCTTCAATTTCAACCAGATCGCGCTGGGCGGAGCCAAGGAAGCGGCAGATGGCACGGCGCTCAGCCCAAACTCAATTAGTTGACGAATGGCGTCGGAGCGGACCGTGTCATGAGCTTCCGCCCAGGCATCGATATCCGCGGTAAGTCTTTCCGACAGATTCACAGCACTGATGGCATCGCAGCCGGCGCCTGGACGACGGATCGTGTGGTCGGGATTTTTTTGGTGGAATCGGGCACGTCTCAGATCTGCCAGCCCACGAGGTAACCCCATTGGATACACATTGTAACCGCTTTTCACACCAGACGATTTGTCCCCTATCAATGACCTAAGGGTGTGGGAATTGCAGGAGCCGGTTTCTCAGGTAAATCGTTTTATAACATATACTTAAGTAAAGCAAGCCCTTGACCTGCGCACAAAACATCTGGACATCACTATAAGGCATGCATATAATTGTTTCAACTCGTATTTATGATGCGTGAAACATCAGAGCGATTCTCGAGACGTTGGACGGTCGATCGTAGCTCCCCCAACGACGAGCAAATCGCTTCTCAGCATGAGGGAGACGAATTGTGCAACTCGCTTCCATGCCGTGGGATTCCATCGTTATGGCGATGGCAACGATCCTCATGTTCTCAATACTAATGGCCGCACTTGCGTGGGGCGTTCATCAGAGCGGGTGAGCTCAATCAAATGCTCGAAACAAGCTGCTCAGATGAGGCCGAATCCGAACGGATAGTCTCGATACCGCAGTCGGCCGAGCGGGAGATTCAATGATGGAGCCAACAAACCCAGTCGTTGTCAAGAAGTACGGCAATCGGCATCTCTACAACACGAAGACCAGTGCCTATGAAAATCTCGAAAGCCTCGCGAACATGGCGAAACGTGGCGACAATTTCGTCGTCTACGATGCGAAATCCGGCGACGATATCACCCGGTTGGTTCTCCGACACATCGTTGCGGAAGAAGAAAAAAAGAGCGGCCAGGATCTGTTGCCTATCGCCTTCATGCGTCGGCTGATCGGTTTCTACGGCGATGCCATGCAGGGAATGGTTCGGTCCTATCTCGATCGGTCGATGGAGGTTTTGACACGCGAGAGGGAAAAACAACGGAGTTGAGTCAGCATGTTGCCGAATCGAGCAAGTCTCCCGGAGGGCAGCAAACTCCCGAGCGGAAACTTCTATATCCCTCGGTTGGGCCAATTGAATACTGCTCAGCACCTACCGGTTTTGATGAGTCGGTTCGTTTGACGATGAGATTCATATACCGAAGCGCCTTGAGCTCTCGGAATTCGGGGACTTGGCCGACCATCTTCACGTTCTCGCCCTCGGAACGTCGAGAGAGACCTGGACGTTCCAACGTTTTGCGCCGTTCTCTGCAGCGCGAATTGGCCCGGACCTAACCGGCGCAAACATCAATGACCAGCGCTTCGCGCCTTACAACCGGCGGCTTGATGAGAAACTCGCCCGCCTCTTGGGTGAGAAAGCACCATTCTACGTCGGCACACACATGGACGAAATCGGAGGCGAACGCGTCGCGCACCGCTTGTTCATACCGATGAGTGATGTCGGCCGGCTCATCACACATTGTCTCTTGATGTCGGTGTAGAACCGTCGCAGCTACGCGCTGCGGTGGATTTGTTGCAACAATAGTTGGGAGGACGACATGACTGCCAATGGACAAGCGTTTCTTTTGTGCGCAGGCGTTTTCTTGCTCTCATTCTTCGCCATTTGGGCATTCTGGTTTGTTGAGAGGCTGCGAGGCGATAGTGCGCCGAAGCCGGGTGGGTCAAGCGCAAGAAGCCCGTGGTCCAGGTAGTTACGACGCCGACATGAAGAGCGCGAGATGTGTTATGCGCTTGTCGATTCCGGCGGCCGCATCTTGATACTCAAGCCGATCCAGGCAGAGTCCGGGATGGCGACGAGTTTGACCATTGCTCCAGCCTGCGTATGCAGGTGTATCGCCGGCCGATCCGTAAGCAAACTCTAAAGCCGCTTCTGCAGACGGCCTTCAGCAAGCTAAGGGCTACGGCGAAGGCAAAACGTGTTTTAAGGGATGAGGTGGCCCACAACTGGGTTGCGGTCGGCGTGTTCCACCGACTGCGCTTCTCGATATCGGACCATGATGAACGCCATGACATTTCTCGATGTTACCTTGATTCAGTCTTTGGTCGCGGACTACGGCTATGCGGCCGTTTTCGTCGTCGTAATGCTTGAAAGCTCGGGCCTCCCGTTGCCTGGCGAGACCGTTCTTGTTTGCGCAGCCGTCTACGCCGGCACCCAGCACGGGTTGGATATTCGGTTCATCATTGGTGCCGCAGCCTGTGGCGCAATTCTGGGCGACAATTTCGGTTTTTGGGCTGGCCGCCGATTTGGTCGAAGACTGTTGCTCAAGTACGGGCACTTCGTCAGGATCGACAGCCGACAACTTGCGCTCGGCAGAATATCTCTTTGTGCGGTATGGCGGCGTGATCGTGTTTTGCGGACGCTTCGTTGCATTCTTGAGAGTGTATGCAGCAATTCTCGCGGGAGCGAACCGGTTTCGGCCTTTAGATTTCGCCATTTATAACGCCGCTGGAGGCTTGGTTTGGGCGACCGTTTTCGGGCTTGGCGGCTATTTAATCGGTAAGAACGCCCAGCATTTTCTTGGTCCACTTGGTTGGCTGGGCCTGGCCTCGTTCGCCATTGGCGGATACTTCTTGTGGTCCTTCTGCAAAACCCACGAGGAACGATTTCTCGCAGAGGCAGAACGCGCCCTCGCAGCGCGCAAAACGATGCACCGGGACGTATGAGGGGACGACGAACGCGACCCTATTCGTCTCGGCTTTTGATGCCAAGCGATCGGATATTGCATCAGAGCCGACGGGGAATTGCTTCAAAGAAATGCGGCGGCCTGGAAAGGCATGCCGCGGCTTCGATGATTCTCATTTCCTGGGCGCCGGCAGCGGCGGTTTGCTCAATGACGGCAAAGGTGCCCGAAACTGCATCGCTCATCGCGAATGGGGTCGTCGACCCGCGGATCAGCGAGGCTACCAGAAGCGCGGCAAAGAGATCTCCCGTGCCCGATGGCGCTATGGGCAGCTTCGGCGTGGTTACGCTCCACACCGCGGATCCTTCGACCGCGAATGTATCAATTTCGTCCTGCCGCGTGTCAGTCAGATGTACGCCGGTCACGACAACAGTGGAAGAACCTGGCTCCGACAACGATCGCGCCGCGACAACCAAGTCATCCAGACTGCTTATCTTCGTATTTCTTAGCCACTCAAGCTCGAATTGATTCGGCGTCACGATATTCGCCATCGGACACAGCCGATCCCGAAACAGTTCGGGAAGACCGGGCTGCACGAAGAGGCCGCGGTCGGCATCGCTCATGACCGGATCGCAGCAATAAATCAGTGTGGGATTGTTTTTCATTGCCCGGCCGACGAATGCAGCCACTACTTCGGCAATCTCCGACGTGCCGAGATAACCAGACAAAATAACTTGGCAGGACCCGATTGCGTCCCGCTCCTCCAATCCCTTGAGCAGATCAGCCACCAGGTCGGCATCGAGAACTCGCCCCCTGATAGTCGGATATCGTGGTCGATTGCTGAACAGCGTGGTGGGTACCGCCATCACATCGATACCAAGCATTTGCATGGGAAAGACCGCAGCACTGTTGCCTGCGTGGCCGTACACGACCTGAGATTGAATAGAAATCACGCTCATGACGTCTTCCAATACCCGCGTGCGACACTTCATTGGTTTCAGATTAAACGGATCAATCGAGCAGTCATGGTATGGCGAGCGTCGAGTAAGCGCGCGCAGTCAAGGTTGCCGCCCTGACCCTTGCCTAAATGGCCCGAATACGTTCAACCGACCGAGCGTCTTTGCTTGGATCGAGCAGACGATGAAGATGGACAATGAAGTAGCGCATGTGCGCATTGTCCACGGTTTGCTGCGCCTTGGCCTTCCACGCTGCGTGCGCGGATGCATAATTCGGAAACACGCCGACGGTATCGACCTTTTCGAGATCCTTGAAGGTCGAATGCTCAAAATCGACCAATTCGCCGCCGATGACGAGATGGAGTAACTGATGATGGGCGCTGCCTAGCATGAAGCTTTTTCCCTTGGTTCGTTAATCACAAGAAACGACAACGGCGTACGGATCCACCGTTACGGAAGTCGGGAGCCCCGGCCATGTCTACGGGATTGCTCTTTAAGTTCGCCAACCAAGGAAAGGCGACGCCAATCCGGTTTAATTTTCGCCACACGACGCGACACTTGCGGTTGAAGTTATCGGATTGGATGATTAACGAGAAATCGGTTGGAACACCCACCATGCTTGCAACTTCAAGTGCTGCCCCCGTTTTGGAAAGGTTGCGGACAGAGCAGTCGAACCCGCACCTCCGAACATGATTGTTCCTGCCTTCAGTACCGGTTGCCTAGGAACAGTGCGTTTGTTTGTCATCGTGTTCAATCTTTGACAACCTGACCGGGCGCCTGGCTAGAGTTGGGCGGGCGACGATCATCGCCTTCGTTTTCGCGATCGCTTCAGCCGGATTGAGCCCTTCGGGCAGGCCTGGATGCAATTCATGATCGTGTGACAGCGATAGAGGCGGAACGGATCCTCGAGGTCGTCCAGCCGCTCGCCAGCCATTTCATCTCGGGTGTCCGCCAGCCATAAAGGCCATCCAGCTTCTCACGATCCTGATGGCTTTGCTTCCGCTCTCCCTCCGGCGCCTTGGTAACCGTCTGAAGCCAAGGCTTGATCGAAGCGTATTGTGCATAGAAGTGGGTCAGGTCCGGAACGAGATCCTTTACGACTTCCAGGTGGGGCAATGGATAGACGCGCACGTCATCAGGGATGTCATCAATGCTCTTCGTACACGCCAAAGTGTTAGCTCCATCGATGTTCATTGCACAGGATCCACAGACCCCCACTCGGCATGATCGCCGAAACGCCAAGGTCTGGTCGACCTCGTTCTTGATCTTGATGAGCGCGTCGAGCACCATCGGGCCGCACGTATCGAGATCCACTTCGTAAGTGTCGATGCGCGGGTTGGAGTCGTCGTCGGGACTCCAGCGGTAGACACGGAACGTCTTGACGCGTGTTGCTCCTGAGGCGGCTATAAAGATTTTCCCCTCGGTGACGGTGGAGTTTTTTGGCAAACTAAGCTGGACCATATGGCTTCCTTCGTCAGCTTTCATATCGCGATAAGAATACGGTTCAGTACACGCGGGCCGTCGGCTTGATATACTGAATGTCCTTGCTTAGGGTGTAGGTATGTACGGGCCGATAATCCAAGCGGACGGCCCCATTTGGATCCACCCAGGCAAGTGTGTGTTTCATCCAGTTTTGGTCATCCCGCTTGGAGAAATCCTCGCGGGCGTGAGCCCCGCGGCTCTCGGTGCGGGCGATGGCCGAATCCACCAGAGCTGTCGCCTGAAGAAGGAGATTTTCGAACTCAAGGGTTTCGACCAAATCAGAATTCCAGATCATCGATCGGTCGGACACGACGATGTCGGACAGACCGTTCCAGACCTCGCGCAAAGCTCCTTTGCCCTCCTGCAGGATGCTTCCTGTCCGGAACACCGTCGCGTAAGTTTGCATCGCGCGCTGCATCTGGAGCCGGAGAGCCGGGGTGGGCGTTCCGCCCTTCGCGTTGCGCAGCCTGTCGAACCGGGCCAACGTCGCTTCTCCAGCGTCGCGTGGTAGCTCAGGCTGTGCCGCTTTCGCGGTCAATTTTTCGGCGCAGCGCAGCGCCGCGGCCCGGCCAAACACCACGATATCGAGAAGCGAGTTGCACCCAAGTCTGTTCGCTCCATGGACCGAAACGCAGGCTGCCTCACCCGCAGCCATTAGGCCCGGCACAGTGGCGTCAGGATTGCTGTCGGACGGTCTGATTGTCTCCCCGTGGTAGTTTGCGGGTATGCCGCCCATGCAGTAGTGGGCGGTCGGTAGCACCGGGATCGGTTGTCGCGTGACGTTGACGCCGGAGAAAACGCGTGCCGATTCAGATATGCCCGGCAGCCGTTCATGCAGCATCACTGGGTCCAGGTGATCAAGATGCAGGTAGATGTGATCTTTTTTCGGACCGACGCCTCGCCCTTCACGAATTTCCACCGTCATGGCGCGAGAGACGACGTCACGTGACGCGAGATCACGCGCGGAAGGTGCGTAGCGTTCCATAAAGCGTTCACCCTCGGAATTCACCAGAAAGCCGCCCTCCCCGCGCGCGCCTTCCGTGATGAGGCAGCCGGCCCCATAGATGCCTGTCGGATGAAACTGCATGAACTCCATGTCTTGCAAGGGTAGACCGGCGCGCAACACCAAACCGCCTCCGTCGCCTGTGCAGGTATGCGCCGACGTGCAAGAAAAATAGATCCTACCGTAGCCGCCTGTCGCCAGGATGACGGTCTGGGCGCGGAAGCGATGTAGCGTTCCATCCATCAGCGACCACGCAATGACGCCGCGGCACTCGTCGTCCACCATGATGAGGTCGAGCACAAAATACTCGATGAAAAACTCGGCGCCGACCCGCAGGGCTTGCCCATAGAGAGTGTGGATCAAAGCGTGCCCCGTTCGATCCGCCGCCGCGCAAGCGCGGGGGACCGGATTTTTGCCGAAGTCGCTCATGTGACCACCGAACGGCCTTTGATAGATCTTTCCATCGTCGGTGCGGGAGAAGGGCATCCCCGCATGTTCCAGTTCAATGACGGTGGGGACGGCCTGTCGGCACATATATTCGATGGCGTCTTGGTCGCCGAGCCAGTCGGACCCTTTGACAGTGTCGTACATATGCCATTGCCAACTGTCTTCTCCGATGTTGCCGAGACTGGCTGCAATGCCGCCCTGGGCTGCGACCGTATGGCTGCGTGTCGGAAACACCTTTGTGATGCAGGCGGTCGTTAAGCCAGCTTCGACGGGTCCCTGGGTGGCACGCAAACCGGCTCCGCCGGCCCCAACGACGACCACATCAAACGTATGGTCGATGAATTTGTATGCGCGTGTCGAACTCATGTTGTTCCTTGACGGGCTAAGATTGGATGCCGATCTTCAAAGCGGCGTAGACACCGGAGATTGCCACGACTGCAGAAAAGAAATTGTTCAAGGCGAGTGAGACGACTTTGAGACCCGGTTGATGCACGTAGTCCTCCAGAATGACCTGCATCCCGATTCGCATATGCAATGTTCCGGAAAGGACGAGCAGCAGCATCGGGATCGCCACCAATGGATTGCCGAGATAGCTGCGGACAGTCGCGTAATCAGCGCCCATCAGCGCAACCAGTGACGTGATAAGAAACAGCGCAAGCGGCACATTAGCTGCGGCCGTCAGCCGCTGGATCCAGAAATCCCGGGTACCGGTTTTTGCCGAACCGAGCCCGCGTACGCGGCTCAATGGGGTGCGCATGTCGTTCATCAAAGTGCTCCCCGCACCCAGATCCCGATAGTCCAGACCAGGACGGTAAGGATGACAGAGCCGATCAGCGTTGCGCGCGCCATCAGGTTGGCGGTGGGCAAATCAAATCCCTGTCCGATATCCCAGGCGAAATGGCGCAGGCCGCCCAGCAGATGATGAATCAGCGCCCAAGTGTAACAGAGCAGAATAAACTTGCCGGCGGCCGAGCCGATCCATGATTCGAATAGTTGGTAGGATTTTTGGCCTTCCGCCGCCGCGATCAGCCACCAGGTCAGCAGCAGCATTCCAAAGTAGAGCGCCGTCCCCGTCAGCCGGTGCACGATCGACATCATCATGGTGATAGCGGCCTTGGCCTCAATTGCGCTTCCAATGACATGCGTCGTCCTCCAATACACCCAGAAAAACGCTAGGGCATGGCGTTTCCTGCAGTGGCTTCAGAGTATGTTCCCTCAAACGATTGGCGCGTGCGATCCTTGCAAAAAAGCTTACCTCACCGCCCGGAACATCCCTTAATATAGATGTTCAAGATATCACTTATTGACATTATAACCTGACTAGTTAGAATGCAAGAATGATATTTAAGATTCCTTCGAGTCTCCACAACGAGGCGGGTCGATGATCACCGCGACACAGTTGCGAGCTGCCCGGGTGCTACTTGGCATCGATCAACGCCGACTTGCCGAACTGTCGGGGCTTTCCGTGCCAACCATCCAGCGCATGGAGGCGAGTGAGACAATGGTCCGGGGCAATGTCGACTCCCTGGTGAAGCTGATTACAGCTCTCGACGGAGCGGGCATTGAGTTGATCGACGAAGGGGCCGTCAGCAGCGCCGAGGGACGCGGGGTGCGACTGAAAGTCAATTCCGGCTCGGCGAAGACCTATCTCCGTAGTCAGTTGAAAAGCAAAGCATCGAGCGGAACGAGGGCGCGCACATAATGTCGGCTGTCGCTTTGCAGATGGTTTGTGTTGCCGGATTGCTTGGGCTGGCAGTTCTGGCGATCGTTCTGAGCCGCTCGAGGATCTCCACGACCGTCATCTACAGCGCGACGCTGGCTGTGTCCGCGATTGCATTGATCGGCTCCATCCGCTGGCTGCTCGGCGACACGGCCAACGCCACCGATCTGACCTTGCCGATCGGATTGCCGTGGCTTGGCGCCCATTTTCGCCTGGATGCACTGGCTTCGTTTTTCCTTGTTGTCGTCAATCTGGGAGGGGCAGCGGCAAGCTTCTATGGTCTCGGCTACGGCCACCACGAACCGGCGCCGCACCGCGTGCTTCCCTTCTTCCCGGCATTTCTCGCCGGCATGAACCTTGTGGTGCTGGCCGACGACGCCTTCACCTTCCTCGTGTCCTGGGAATTCATGTCGCTCGCGTC
>WNFG01005599.1_pt1 | contig 10559 bp, 8 predicted proteins | sample 5400431 | NCBI WGS metagenome assembly WNFG01 (sample SAMN13153346, study PRJNA577476) | soil metagenome | isolation source: 120 cm saprolite under Douglas fir tree site 2 hole 3 replicate 2 | place: USA:California | collected 2015-04-18
CAGGTGGTTAGCGTTGCCGACCGCGAAATAGAGCCCGATCATGTCGTGCGCCAGCGGCATCGCGGCATAGACCGCGGCCGCCCCGGCATGGTTGCCGCGGCGCACGCCAGCCCAGCCGACGCCGTTGTCGCGGGCAAGCACTATCGCCTCCTCGACCGCCCGCGCGACCACCAGGCTGCCGAGCCCGTTGTCGCCGTCGACAAGGGCAGTGGCCCGGGCCTGCCGGATGACCCGGATGTCGGGTGCCGTGTTGAGCCCGCCCGCTTTGATGCGGCGGATATATTGCGGCAGTCGAAAAACCCCGTGCCCGTCGGCGCCGGAAATATCGGAGGCGGCCATCAATTCGGCCGCCCGCTCTGCATCCGGCGCGGCAATCCCGACCGCGCGATAGGCGGCGGCGATAAAGCCGGTCAGCTCCGCCGCGGCGATGCGAGGCGCCGCGAGATCTTCCTCGGCCATTGGTCCTCCGCCGATCCCGCGAGAACGCGGCGCCGCCCCTTCGCGCTACCTGAGGCGGGCCGGCGCCACCCTGGCCGCACCGGTCGTTCCGGAGAGGGCGTGCTCGATCATCGCCTGATCCTCTTCGGAGAGCGCTTCGGCGGCGGTCTCCTCGCGGGGGCGCGCCTCGGCCTCGGCGACATACCCCTCGCTGATCGCGTCGAGCGCCAGATCCCGCGCCTTCTTGATCATTGCCAGCGACCGCAGAAAGCGCTCCTTGCAGGATTTCTCGGCCTGGCCAACGGACAGGTTTTCGGCGAACCCGAGGAACGCCTCTCTCACTTTTTCCGCGTAGGCGGCGGTGATAAACTCCGCCTCCTCGGGGGCGCGGTTGTCGTCCGACATCGGCTGCCTCATTATATCCGAGCAAAGAGCGACGTCGCTTCAGCCATCACGGATCCCGCCATGGCATCGCGACGGAAACCATTACGGGGGCCATGCCCCCTTTCTGTCAAGGCAGCGTCGCCTAGCCGCCTCCTGCCAGCCGTCACGCGGCAGCCATTCGGCTTTGGGTCTTGTTTCCATTACACAACTTGCCCGATATTATCGCGCCATGCTGCTCGCGTCCGTGCTCGCCCGTTTCATCGCTATCGGCCGGCTCAACGTCATCGACGCCGCCGGCCAGCAGCATGTGTTCGAGGGCTCGCCCGGCCCCTCGGCAACGGTCCGGCTGCACGATCCGAGGCTCCACTGGAAGCTGCTGCTGAGGCCCAGGCTATCCGTACCGGAGGCTTATATGGCCGGCACGCTGACCGTCGAGGAAGGCAGCCTGTACGATTTCATCGAAATTTTGACATCGAACGACGCGGCGCAGATCAACGCGCTGCCGCAGCAGCTGGGCCATGCCGCGGGTCGCCTCGTGCGTCGCCTGCACCAGTACAATCCGGTCCCGCGCGCGGTCCGCAACGTCGCCCATCATTACGATCTCTCGGACCAGCTCTACGAGCTGTTCCTCGACCGCGATCGCCAATATTCCTGCGCATATTTCCGCAGGCCGGAGGACGACCTCGACACCGCGCAGGAGAGCAAGAAGCGGCATATCGCGGCGAAGCTCCTGCTTCAGCCGGGACAGACGGTGCTCGATATCGGCTCGGGCTGGGGCGGCCTCGCGCTGTACCTCGCCGCCGAATGCGGCGCGAATGTCACGGGGCTCACCCTCTCCGAGGAGCAGCACAAGGTGGCCACCCGGCGCGCCGCCGCGGCGGGCCTCAGCGACCGGGTGCGGTTTCATCTGCGCGATTACCGCGAGGAGACCGGCCGCTACGACCGCATCGTCTCAATCGGCATGTTCGAGCATGTCGGGGTCAACCAGTACAAGGCGTTTTTCCGCGGGCTGAGCGAGATGCTCGCGCCCGACGGGGTGGCGCTGTTGCACTCGATTGGCCGCATGGACGGGCCGGGAACGACCAATCCGTGGCTGCGCAAATACATTTTCCCCGGAGGCTACTCGCCGGCCTTGTCCGAGGTCGTGCCCAAGGTCGAGAGCGCACGGCTGTGGATCACCGATATCGAGATCCTGCGCCTCCATTACGCCGACACGCTGCGCGCCTGGCGCCGTCGCTTCGAGCAGAACCGCGACCGCATCCGCGCGCTCTACGACGAGCGCTTCTGCCGGATGTGGGAAATGTATCTGGTCGGCGCCGAACTCGCCTTCCGCCGCGACTTCTCCCTGGTGTTCCAGATGCAGCTGGCGAAGTCGATTGATACCGTCCCGATGACCCGCGACTACATGCTCGATTGGGAGCGCGTGCACAGCGCGGCGGCCCGGAAGCCGGCCGGCCGCGCCGCCTGACACCGTCGCGGTCATTCCGGGATCGCCCGCAGGGCGAGGCCCGGAACCCATAAACACGGGCCTCTGGAATATGGGTTCCGGGCTCGCAGCCTTCGGCTGCGCCCCGGAATGACACTTTTGGCTAAGTCCACGATCGATTCGGGCGCACCGCTTTCGTCCCCGGGTTCCACAGGCTGTGGATCGACTGTCCCCGGGTTCCACAACCAATGAATCGGCGCGGCGGTGGTATCCTGTCCCGGGATGGAAAGCACACCGATTTCGCGAGTGACGCCGCTGCGCGAGCCCGATCTCGACCGGGTGCCGCAACCGCCCTCGAATACCGAGGCCGAGCAGGCGCTGTTGGGGGCGATCCTGATCAATAATACGGCCTATGGCCGGGTCGCCGAGTTTCTCGCGGCCGAGCATTTCGGCAATGCGGTGCACGGCCGGATCTACGCCTCGATCGGCAAGCTCTTGGATCGCGGCCAGATCGCCAACCCGATCACGCTGAAAAACCTGTTCGATCAGGATGGCGCACTGGCCGAGATCGGCGGTGCGCAATACCTCGCCAAGCTGGCCGAGAGCGCCGTCACGATCATCAATACCGAGCATTACGGCCGCACGATCCACGACCTCCATCTGCGGCGCGAGCTGATCACGGTCGGGCAGGACGTCGTCACCGACGCGTTCCGCCACGACCTCGACGACCCGGCGGTCGAGCAGATCGAGCGCGCCGAGTCGAAATTGTTCGAGCTGGCGACGATTGGCCAGGCGGAAGGCGGCTTCCAGCCGTTCACCACGGCGCTGACCACCGCAATCACGCTGGCTCAGGCGGCGTTCAAGCGCGACGGCAAGACGGTCGGCGTGGCGACCGGGTTCACCGACCTCGACAAGAAGCTCGGCGGGCTGCACCCCGCCGACCTCGTTATCCTCGCCGGCCGACCGTCGATGGGCAAGACCGCGCTCGCCACCAACATCGCGTTCAGCGCGGCCAAGGCCTATCGCCCGACGCACGGAGCGGACGGCCGGATTGATCTGACCCGCGCGGCCGAGGATGGCGCGGTCGTTGGGTTCTTCTCGCTCGAAATGTCGGCCGAGCAGCTCGCCACCCGCATTCTCGCCGAGGAGTCGGGCACGTCCTCCGACCGCATCCGCCGCGGCGAGGTGCGCCGCGAGGATTTCGACAAATTCGTCGCGGCATCGCAGCGCCTCGCGGCCGTGCCGCTCTATATCGACGACACGCCGGCGCTGTCGATCGCCGCCCTGCGCACCCGCGCACGGCGCTTGAAGCGCCAGCAGGGCCTGGGGCTGATCGTCGTCGACTACCTGCAGCTGCTGCGCCCATCCGCGCAGGCCCGGGCGATGGAAAACCGGGTGCAGGAGGTCTCCGACATCACCCGCGGGCTGAAGGCGATCGCCAAGGAATTGGATGTGCCGGTGCTGGCATGCGCGCAGCTGTCGCGCGCCGTCGAGCAGCGCGAGGACAAGCGGCCGATGCTCTCCGATCTGCGCGAATCCGGCTCGATCGAGCAGGATGCCGATGTGGTGATGTTCATCTACCGCGAGGAATATTACCTCTCGCGCGGCGAGCCGATCCGCCGCCCGGAGGAGAGCGACGACAAATTCAATGACCGCTACGACCGCTGGAAAGAGCGCCTCAACACCACCTACGGCACGGCCGACATTATCATCGCCAAGCAGCGCCACGGGCCGATCGGTACGGTCAAGCTGCATTTCGAGGCGGAGACGACCAAGTTCGACAATCTGATCGGCGCCGAGCACCTGCCGACCGATTTCTGACGGGCTAATCGGACACGGGATCGCCATTTCCGTTTACAAACCGGCTTCCCCTTCACCGGCCGGATTCCGAAACGGGCTAAAAGTTACAACTCTTTACCGAGCTGAGGTTCACGGTACATCATAGGGTTACATCGAACCGCCATTCTTTGCGCCATCGTCGAACCCCGGTTTACAGGGGCACGAGGGCAAGGATGAGGTTTCCCGATGAGCGACTTCGCTCGGCTGCTCGAAGCGGAGATTCCGCGGCTGCGGCGCTATGCGCGGGCATTGACCCGCGATATGACCCGAGCCGACGATCTCGTCCAGAGCTGCCTGACCCGCGCCATCGCCAAGCAGCATCTCTGGCAGCCGGGCACCGATCTGCGGGCCTGGCTCTTCACGATCCTCCATAACCAGCACGTCAATGATGTACGGCGCTCGGTGCACGAGGGCATCCATGTCGCCGTCGAGGAAATGGCGCCGGTGCTGATCGTGCAGCCCAATGCGCTCGCCACGCTTCAGCTGCGCGACCTCGAAGTCGCGATCGCCAAACTGCCGCAGGAACAGCGTCAGGTGATCCTTTTGGTCGGTCTGGAGGGGATGCGCTACGAGGAGGTCGCGTTGATCCTCGGAATCCCCGTCGGGACCGTACGATCGCGCCTGTCGCGCGGCCGCGAGCAGCTACGCAGGCTGATGGACATGGGCGACGAGGCCCTGCCCAACCCGAGCGACGGGCTCGAATCCGACGACGTCACCCCACGCCGTCGCACCGCCGCTTATCGCCGACGACCCGCCGCCCCACGCCGCGCCGCCTGACCGCGGCGTCGGCCGATCCCGGAATACGGGATCGGCGCCGTGCGTCCTTCGAGACGGCGCTGTGCGCCTCCTCAGGATGAGATTTTTCTTAATGCCATCATAAGCTTACCCTCATCCTGAGGAGGCGCACAGCGCCGTCTCGAAGGACGCGGGAACGCGGTGCAGCCGTCACTTGCCGGCGCCGCGACACTCGTCGCAGCGGGTTTGCCCCGCGGCGGCGTTGCTCGTCATGCTACACTATCGCCAATCTGCGGATGCAGGTCGGGCGCTCGCGCGGCGCCCCGCAATCGGCGGGTCTGCACCTCTTTGCCACGAGGCGATTTTCGACAGCGTGAACGTGACCTTGGCGATCCTACAATGACTCTCGCATTGCACCGGTCCGCCGGCCGATGATCAACGAGATCGGGCATTTCGCCCTGGTGCTCGCGCTGTGCATCGCGGCGTTGCAGGCCGTGGTGCCGCTCGCCGGCGCGGCGCGCAACGATGCGGCGCTGATGGGCTGGGCGCGCCCGGCCGCACTCGCGCAGTTCCTCTTCGTCGCGATCGCCTTTTTCGCGCTGATGCACGGCTATGCGGTCAGCGACTTCTCGCTCGCCAATGTCGCGGCGAACTCGAGCAGCATGAAGCCGCTGCTCTACAAGTTGACCGGCGTCTGGAGCAACCACGAAGGCTCGATGCTGCTCTGGGTGTTCATTCTCGCGCTGTTCGGCGCCGCGGTCGCCGCGTTCAGCCACAATTTGCCGCCGCAGTTGCGGGCGCGCGTCCTTGCCGTCCAGGCGATGATCGGGGTCGGCTTTCTGTTGTTCATCCTGTTGACCTCGAACCCGTTCCTGCGGCTGCTGCCGGCCCCCGCCGACGGTGCCGGGCTCAACCCGATCCTGCAGGACCCCGGCCTCGCCTTTCACCCGCCCTGGCTCTATCTCGGCTATGTCGGGTTTTCGATCTCGTTCTGCTTTGCGATCGCCGCGCTCATTGAGGGGCGGGTCGACCCGGCCTGGGCGCGCTGGGTGCGGCCGTGGACATTGGCGGCTTGGTGTGCACTGACCATCGGCATCGCGATGGGCAGCTGGTGGGCCTATTACACGCTCGGCTGGGGCGGCTGGTGGTTCTGGGACCCGGTCGAGAACGCCTCGTTCATGCCGTGGCTGGTCGGCACCGCGCTGCTGCATTCGGCGGTGGTCGTCGAAAAGCGCGAGGCGCTCAAAACCTGGACGATCCTCCTCGCCATCATCACCTTTTCGCTGAGCCTTCTCGGCACCTTTTTGGTGCGCTCCGGCGTGTTGACCTCGGTCCACGCCTTTGCCTCCGACCCGATGCGCGGGGTTTTCATCCTGCTGCTGCTGAGCTGTTACACCGGAGGGGCGCTCATTCTCTTCGCGTGGCGGGCGCCGCAGCTGGCCGGCGGGGGCCTGTTCGCGCCGATTTCGCGCGAGGGCGCGCTGGTGCTGAACAATCTGCTGCTGGCGACGGCGGCGGCGACGGTGCTGCTCGGCACGCTCTACCCGCTGCTGCTCGATGTCGTGGCGCACCAGAAGGTATCGGTTGGCCCGCCCTTCTACAGCATGACGTTTGTGCCGATGATGATCCCGCTGTTGGTCGCGATGGCGATCGGGCCGATGCTGCCGTGGAAGCGCGGGGATTTGCTGGCCGCGCTCGGCCGCCTCAAATTCGCGTTTCTTGCGACTGCCGCGGCCGCGCTAGTGACCTTGGCGGCGACCGGGGCGCGGTCGCTCGGCGCCGCCTGCGGGCTCGCGCTGGCGGCTTGGCTGATGGCGGCGACCTTGACCGAGCTGGCCGAGCGGGTGCGCCTTTTCGCCGAGCCGCTCCCGGCCGCATTGCGCCGCGCGATGCACCTGCCGCGCGCCAGCTGGGGGATGGTTTTCGCCCATGCCGGCATGGCGGTGGTGATCGCCGGGATCACCGGGTCGACCGCCTGGACCGAGGAAAAGATCGTCAACGGCCGGCCCGGCCAAGCCTTCGAGATCGCCGGCTATACGATCGCACTCGATCGGGTCAGCGAGGTCGTCGGCCCCGACTATACCGCCACCCGCGCCGACATGCGCTTGATGCGCGACGGGCGCGAGATCGCCGCGCTCAATCCCGAAAAGCGGTTCTACCCGGTCGAGAACGGCGCAGCGACCGGAGTGGCGATCCACACCAATCTGCTCTCCGATGTCTATGCCGTGATCGGCGATCCCGACGCCACGGGCGGCTATGTGCTGCGCCTCTATTACAACCCGCTGGTCCCGTGGATCTGGCTCGGCGCGGCGGCGATGGCCCTGGGCGGGCTCGTCTCGCTGACCGACCGGCGCCATCGGATCGGCGCTCCGGTCCGGCGCCGACGGGCGGCGGGCGGCGGGCGGGTGCAGGCCGCTGCCGAATGAACAAGCGCGGTTGGATCTTCCTGATCCCGGCCGCGGTGTTCGCGCTGTTGGCAGCGGGGTTTTATGCCGGCCTCGGCATCGACACGAGCGTCCTGCCCTCGCCGCTGATCGACCAGCCGGCGCCGCGCTTTGCGCTGCCGCCGCTTCCTGGCGAGGCGCAAGGGTTTTCCTCGGCCGATCTGGCGGGGCATGTCAGCCTCGTCAACACCTTTGCCTCGTGGTGCACGCCGTGCCGAGCCGAGCACAGGGTCCTCAACGCGCTCGCCCAAACGAAGCGCGTGCCGATCTACGGGATCAACTACAAGGACAAAGCGGATGCCGCACTGGCCTGGATCGCCGAGCTCGGCAATCCCTATACCAGGATCGGCGCCGATGACGGGCGGGTTGGCATCGATTGGGGCATCTACGGCGTGCCGGAAACCTTCATCGTCGATCGCGACGGCCGCATCCGCTACAAACATGTCGGCCCGCTAACCCGGGAAGATGTCGAGCGCACGATCCTGCCGCTGGTCGCTCGGCTGGAGCGATGACCCGCGCTCTGCTGATAGCCTTCGCGTTTGCCGCGGCCATGGCAGCGGGGCCGGCGCTTGCCGTGCGGCCGGATGAGATGCTGGCGGATCCCGGCCTTGAGGCGCGGGCGCGCGATGTCGGGCGCGAGCTGCGGTGCCTGGTATGCCGCAACCAGTCGATTGACGATTCTGATGCCGACCTCGCGCATGATCTGCGCGTGCTGGTGCGCGAACGCATCAAGGGCGGTGACAGCGATGACCAGGTCGTCGCCTATGTCCGCTCGCGCTATGGCGATTTTGTCCTGCTCCGACCGCCGTTCGAGATCGGGACGCTCTTGTTGTGGGGCGGCCCGCTGCTGATCCTGCTGCTCGGCGGAGGGGCGCTCGCGTGGTTCTACCGCAGCAAGGGAGAGACCGCCGCCCCGCCGCTGAGCGCCGAGGAGCGCCAACGGCTCGCGTCGGTCCTCGGCGAGGGAACCGAGCCGTGAGCATCGGGCTCGCTGTCGCGCTCTGTGGGCTGACCGCGCTGGTGCTCGCGATGCTGCTGACACCGCTCTACTTCCGCCGGCATGGCCCAGCCTCGCGCGAGACCTACAACCTCGCCGTCTACCGCGACCAGTTGGCCGAGGTCGAGCGCGATCTCGCGCGGGGCGTATTGGCCGCCGAGCACGCCGAAGCGGCCCGTGCCGAGATCGCCCGCCGCATCCTGGCGCTGAAGCCAACCGAACCTGAAACCAGCCCCACGAGTCAATCCCGTGGTCTGAAGGCCCACGGCACGAGCGCGCACGCGGTCGCGGCGGTCGCGATCCTGCTGCTGCCGGTCGCCGCCGGAATGCTGTACTGGCGGCTCGGCTCCCCGTCCCTGCCGGACCAACCCTTTGCCAGGCGCACCGACGCGGGCACGGCGACAGCGGCCGCAAACCCTGACGCAATCGACATGGATGAGGCGTTGGCACGGCTGGGTGCGCATCTGAAGGAGCACCCCGAAGACCTGAACGGCTGGCTGCTGCGCGCACGCGCTGAATTGGGCCTCGGCCGGTACAAGGAGGCGGCCGACGCCTATCGCCATGCCGCCGACCTGTCCGGACAGCGCGCCGACATATCAGGCGATTGGGGCGAGGCGCAGGTGCTGGCGGCCGGCGGCACGGTCACGTCGGCGGCACGCGAGGCGTTCACGGCCGGCTTGCGCGACCCGGAAACCGCGCCGCGCTCGCGCTATTATCTGGCGCTTGCCCAGATGCAGCAGGGCGAGGTGAAGAGCGCGCTCGCGGCCTGGGTCGACCTCGCTGCCGAAGCGCCGGCCGACGCCGATTGGCTGCCGCTGGTGCGGCAGCGGATCGCCGAGGCGGCGAGCACCCTCGGCATCGATCCGGCAACGCTCAAAAGCGCGACCACCGGGCCCAACGAGGCAGCTGTCGCGGCGGCGGCCAAGGCGGCGGCGAGCGCTTCGCCCGAGGAGCGCCAGGCGATGATCCTGGCGATGGTCGGCAAGCTCGCCGCGCGCCTCGAGAGCCAGCCCGACGATGTCGAAGGCTGGGCCCGGCTCGGGCGGTCCTACATGGTGCTGAACCAACCGGAGAAGGCGCGCGAGGCCTATGTCCGCGCCCTCAAGCTCAAGCCCGAGGATCCGCGGCTCGCCCAGGCCCTGGCGGAAGCAAGAGCTGCCGCCGGCAAGACCGAAACGCCCGCGCAACGCGAGAAAAAATAGCTGGCCTGCCTCTCCTTATTGTCATACCGGCGAAAGCCGGTATCCACGGCGGGGTGGATCCCGGCCTTCGCCGGGATGACAATCAGTGTGCTAGCCGAGCCGGTAGAACCGGCTCGCGGTGCCGGCGAACAGGTCGGCTTTTTCGGCGGCGGAGCAGCCGGCGGCGATGCGTTTGAAGGCGTTCCAGAACACCTGATAGCTGCCGCTGCCCTTGTCGACCGGGAAGTTGCTTTCGAACATCGCGCGGCTGGGCCCGAAGGCGGCGATGCAGGTTTCGACATAGGGGCGCCAGGCGACGGCGAGCTGCTCCGAGCTTGGCGGCAGCTCGCCCTCGTGCAGGTCGAAGCCGAAGAGGCGCATGCCGAGGCCGCCGAGCTTAATGTGGATATTCGGGCAACCCGCCAGCTCCGTGATGCGCGTGCGCCACTCGGCGAAGACCTCGTCGCGGCGGCCGGCATAAGGGCCGATCCCGATCGGTCCGCCAACATGGTCGAGGACGATCGGCGTCTCGGGAAAGGCGCGCGCCAGATCGACCAGCTCGCCGAGCTGGGTATGGTACATCCACGCGTCGAAACTGAGGCCGAGCGGGTGCAGCCGGGCGAAGCCCTCGCGCACGCGCCTGTCCATCAAGAGGCCGGCCGGGCGGTTTACCGAGGAGCCGCGCGCGGCATCGTCGGGGTGCGAGGCGGAGATGAAGCGGATCCCGCGAAACCGGCCGCCGCCGGCCATGATCATCGCCTCGAGCACCGGCTCGACCCGCGCCCCGAGCGCCAAGTCGGCATAGCCGACGATGCCGGCGCACACCCTGGTCTTGCCGTAGGCGCCGCTCGCCGCCATCGCCGCGACGCCGTTGGCGAACTCGACCTCGCCGACCGGGCGCAGCTCGGCTGGACCGGCGGCGCGGTACATCGACAGCCATTCGAGATAGACCGTCGCGGTGATGTTGTGCCCGCTGCCGGTATCGGCCAACAGATCGGCCAAAAGGTAGCGGCCGGTATTCTCGCGATCGACCAGGTGATGGTGCGGGTCGACGATCGGCAGATCCGGTTCGAGGATCTCCTCCTCGCGCCGCGCGAGCCAGTCCGCGCGTACCC
>WNFG01010220.1_pt1 | contig 10559 bp, 10 predicted proteins | sample 5400431 | NCBI WGS metagenome assembly WNFG01 (sample SAMN13153346, study PRJNA577476) | soil metagenome | isolation source: 120 cm saprolite under Douglas fir tree site 2 hole 3 replicate 2 | place: USA:California | collected 2015-04-18
CCGGCGGCGGTCATCTTGTACACCGTGCCCAGATTATTCGTGCCGCCCATGTAGGTCGTACCGTAGAAGTTTCCATCTGTTGCTGCATCGGCGGGCCACCGGGAAGGACTCCGTCGCCGCCCGAACCGGTGAAGTTGTGTAGCACGGTAAGCGTGCCACTGGGAGTAATCTTGTACAAGAACCCATCGTTGCTGGTGCCACCCTGCTGACAGGCGCCATAGAAGTTGCCATCGGCGCCCAGAGTCAGGCCGTTAAAACAGCCATCATAAGAACTGAAGGCTGTAGAGCACGGTGATCGCACCCGATGGTGTCATTTTGTAAAGGGTGCCGTTGTCACTGGTACCGCCAAACTGTGACGCCCCGTACATATCGCCATCGCGGCCTTGCGCTACCGCACCGTACGCATAGCGCGTGCTGGGCGCTCCCGTGAAGTAATGAACGACTGAATAAGTTTGGGACTGGGCGAGCCGCGGTGCGACGAATGCACCGAGAACCAGAAGTGCCCAGACGAGATTAGCGAACTTGCTGGCGACGTGATTCATTGTGAATTCTCCTGGAAACACTTCAGAAATCAGGAACAAGGTTCGTGCGTCTCTTCGGTGAGCGGGCGGGGGAGTACAACTGACGGCCCGGTTCATCGGGCTCGAAGCATTTTGGTCTTCGCACTACCCCCTGTCAAGATGAAAGAATGTGCATGTGGTTCTCGCTGAGCTTGGAATCCTTGTCTTATCAGCATCCTTCGGAATACTTCCCCGGTCTCGCGACTGATCAGCCACAATCACCCGCTCCTGCCGTTTCAACGACGCGGAGAGCGCCGCATCCCCCGAGGCGGCACTCCCCCGCGTCTGATTTCACGGCCTGGTTCACCGTGAAGCTCGTCTTGCTGCCGACTGTCCCTCTGTGACGGCGATCTTGCCGGTTGTCCCCCTGGGCACAGTCGCAGTGATCTCTACGGCTGGTAAATCTGCACGTAGTTGTAGACGGTGTTGTTGGGCGGAACAGCGCTGTTCCCACCGCCGAAGCAATACAGCTGCCCTCCATAGACCGCCGACCCCATGGCGGTCACGGTTTGCGGCATGGCCGTCAACGTGATCCACTTGTTCTTCGCCAAGCTAAACGATTCCATCACGCTGATGGGACCGCCCCCGTTGTTGTTGCCGTCTGCGCCATACAGCAGACTCGCGATGACTCCGGAGCAAGAGACGTTTCGCGCCGTGGGGTCGGCTGCCAACGACGTCCAGGTGTTGGTGGATACGTCGTAGGCTTCATTGTCTCCGGTGTCCCCGGAACTGGTGTACCCATCGGCCGCAACGATCGTAGTCCCGACCAGTCCCGCTGAAATCTCCGTCTTCCCGTTCAGGAGGGTCGCTTTTTCTGTCCAGGTGTCGGTCGCCGGATTGTAAGCTTCCACGGTGTTAAGCCGGTTTCCGCTGTTGTATCCGCCGATGACATAGATGATGTTGTTCGCCACCACCGCCGCTTCGCTGCATCTCGCCGTGGGCATGGCCGCCTTTGACGACCACGAGTTCGTTGCCGGGTTGTAAGCCCACACGGTGTTGAATACCGTTCCTCCTCCGTTGTTGCTTCCGCCGAAAACGTACAGGATGTTCTTCACCACCGCTGCGGCCGCCTGGGCGGTTGCCGCCGGCAGCGCCGCGCCGGACGACCAGGTGTTGGTAGTCAGGTTGTAGATCTGGTTGTCCGTAGTGGCCGGGCCACCGGTGTAGCCGCCGACTACATAGGCCTTTGTCCCGATCACTCCGGCGGCGGGCCAGTTGAGAGCGGTGGGCATGGCCGCACCGCTGCTCCAGGAATCGTGGACCGTAAACGTCTTCGTGCTGGTCAGCATGGTTGCGCCCGTGGTCACAGTCACCTTGCCGTCAACTGCTCCCACCGGCACCTTGGCAACAATGTACGTGCTGCCCGTGAGCGTGATTGATGTGGCCGCGACACCGCCAAACTTCACCACCGAGCTGCTATCGAAGCCTTGACCGAACATGCCGACCAAGGTGCCGACCTTGCCCGAGGTCAGCGCCAAGCGCAGGAACGGCGCCGCTCCTATGCTCCAGCTGTAGAAAATTCCGTTGGTCTGACCAGTACCGGTGCCGGTGGTTGTATCTCCATAGAGGAGCCCATCGGTATGCTGCACCAGCGGAGCCGCGGGGTGCGTACCGATTGTGCCATCAAACAGGTACAGCGTGGAGAAGACACCTTTCAACGTGACCTTGTAGAGACTCGTTACGCCTCCTCCCGAATTCGGATTGGCCACGCCGTAGAAGTTGCCATCGGTAGCCTGCACCATAGCGACCTCTGGGTTTTGCCCATCCGTCGCCGCGAGGAAGCTGTGGAGCACCTTGAGCGTCCCGGTCGCGGTCATGTTGAAGACCACGCCAGCGCCGTTCGCACCGCCCTGGTAGGTCGTTCCATAGAACTTGCCGTCCGTCCCTTGGATCATGGCCGCGATCGGCCGGTTACCGTCAGTGCCGGTGAAGGTGTGAAGCACCGTCAGCTTTCCGGCGGTGCTGATTTTGAAGATCGTTCCGGCGTTGTGGGCTCCTCCGAATTGCGCCGACCCATACAAGTTCCCGTCGGTTCCCTGCACCAAGGGCGCGGAGGGGCCGCTGCCGTCCGTGCCTCCCGTGAACGAATACAGCGTGGTCAAAGTGCCGCTGGACGTGAGTTTGTAGACGGTGCCATCGCCGTGAGCGCCGCCAATCGAGGTCGTCCCGTAAAAGTTCCCGTCAGTCGCCTGGGTCGGCGGGCCGACGGGTTGTCCTCCATCAGCACCCCCCGTAAAGGCGTGGAGGAGGGTAAACGTCCCGGTTGGAGTCACCTTGTACAAAATCCCGTCGGCGGGGTAGCCATAACAGACCCCATAGAAATTTCCGTCATTGGCCAGAGTGAGGCCCGGCTGGCAGTAGGGGCCATCGCCGGACGTAAAGCTGTAGATCACAGTTTCAGCTCCCGAGGGCGTCACCATAAAGATCCCTCCATTGCCATTGGCTCCTCCGTTCGGAGCGGCACTGTAAAGGTTCCCGTCGCGCCCCTGAGCCATGTACCCATACGGAATGGGCCCCGACACGTCGCCGGTCCCACCCTTGAAGTTGTAGACGTCCGTGGGAGTTTCAGCGGAGGCAGGGATCGCTGCCACAGTTAGAGTAATGGCAAGCGTGACCAGCGCGAATGACCGGAGCATGCGGAATGACTTGGCGTAAATCAGCAGGGCGCAAGATTCTCGGTCAGAACGGCGGCAAAGCGGCAGCGTGGCGACATCGGAGTCCTCCAAAGATATTGATTCAAACTGTTTACATACGAAACCCGCGAGATCCTACGCTGGTCCCGGCATCCCGCTCGCTCGAAACCGCCCGGGACAGGTCAAAAAAAGGATTTCGACCAGCCTATCCTCGCGTATAATGAGCGCAGCGCTCCCTCCCCTGCAACGGACAATAACGGACATTAGCGGGTATTACCGGATGGGCGATAGTTCCGCGCGTCAAATAACCAATCACCGCCTCGATTCTTGGAAGGAGATCGCTGCCTTCTTCGGCCGCGACGAGCGTACCGTTCGCCGCTGGGAGAAGGAGCGAGGTCTCCCCGCCTACCGTGTTCCAGGTGGAGAGCGTGGAGGTGTGTTTGCCTACACCGATGAACTGAGGGAGTGGCTAAAAGGACGAGTTGACGAATTGCAGGCCGCCGAATCCGAAACCAGTCCCCCGGTTTCCGCGAGTGCAGAGATCGAGGGCATGCCTGCATCCGAGCTGCCGCAAAGCCCAGCCGCCCTTGCCCAGGTTCTCGAACTAAGATCTGCTCCCGCTCCACACCAACCGTCGTTTGCCAGGATTGTGGTTTGGCTCGCGCCATTGGTGGTGGTCGCGGGTTTGATCGCCGTGCTCTCGTTCAGCCATCGTGAGACCCGGTACAAGAATGCGCTGGCTGCACCTCACCCGCCCAAGCCCGAAGCGCAGGAGCTTTATCTCAAAGGCGAGTATCACTGGGCCAAGCGCACTCCCGAAGATCTGAATAAGGCGGTCGATTACTTCACCCAGTCGATCGTGAAAGACCCCAGCTACGCCCAAGCCTACGTGGGGCTAGCCGACTGCTATAACCTGCTGCGTGAATTCAGCGTCATGCCTCCGGATGAAGCCTATCCACGCGCGCTGGCAGCGGCCCAGAAGGCCGTCGAGCTCGACGACACCTCTGCGGGAGCTCACAATTCCCTGGCGTTCGCTACCTTCTACTGGAATTGGGACCCGGTGACTGCGGAGCGCGAACACAAGCGAGCGCTGGAACTCGACCCGAACTTCGTGCAGGGGCATCACTGGTATGCAACGTTCCTGCTGGCTTCCGGGCGCTTCCCCGAAGCTCTGGATCAGATCGAGCAGGCCCGCAAGCTTGATCCCTCGTCCACTACCATTCAGGCCGACAAGGGTTGGATTCTCTACGCTGCCGGCCGAAAGAGCGAAGCTTTCGCGCTTCTCAAGCAACTGGAATCAACCGATCCTGCTCTGGCGACGACGCACGGTTACCTGGCTGCGATCTATCTCGACCGCAAAGATTACGAGAACTTCTTTGCCGAATCGAAACAGTCGGCGCGACTGCGCCACGATGAAGCAGCGTTGGCAGTGGCCGACGCCGCCGAGCGGGGTTTCACCGCAGGTGGCCTAGACGGCATGCGGCAACAGATGCTTCCCGTGCAGAAGGAGATGGTCGACCGCGATTTGGGCTCTGCCTACGATTTGGCTGCAACGTGCGCTTTGCTGGGTAAGAAGGAAGAAGCGCTTCGGTACTTGCAGGCGGCGTTCGAGAAGCGGGAGACAAGCGTGCTGTTTCTGAGCCGAGACCCTGCTTTCAACAGTCTGCACGACGATTTGGTGTACAAGGAAGTTACAGAGCGAGTCGGGCAACGATTGTCCAGTAGCCCCAAGTCGTAACCGGCCGCAAGCCGGAGTCAGCCAGCCCCGGTTCTTCAACTATCTCCATCTTCCGGGAATCCGTTATGCTTAATGGAGATTTATGACTCTGCTCGACGCCCCACCCTACGACCCCGCGAAGGCGCGGCGGCGAAATATCAAGATCGCGGTCACCGTCGCGGCCGTGGTTATTCTCGCCGCGCTGGCCTGGATGTATCGCAACTGGCCCGAAGAGCACTCCGTGGACAAGTTCTTCGCCGCGCTGCAGCATCAGGATTACGAGACCGCCTATGGCATTTACTTCAGCGATCCCGCCTGGCGCCAGCATCAGCAGAAATATTCGCAGTACACGTACGCGGACTTCTATCGTGACTGGGGACCGGGGGGCGAGTGGGGCCTCATCAAGTCCCACAGGATCTACGGATCGGCCAACACAAAAGGTCTTGGCAGCGGAGGCGTCGTGGTCGAGGTCGTCGTCAACGAGCGCGCCGAGCACGCCCGCATGTTCGTGCAGAAGTCAGATAAGACGTTGACGGTGTATCCGTACTGATCGTAATTCGCTCGTGTGGGGACGGGCGCCCTCGCCCGTCCAAGCCGAGCGTAGCTCGGCAGCTACGCCGCCATTGCCGCAATCTGCGCCAGTGTCTTCTGCAGCGATGCCTCATCTCCCACCGTCACGCAGGTCCTCGAGCGGTCGATCTGCCGCATCAATCCCCACAGAACTTTTCCCGGGCCGACTTCAATAAACAGACCGGCCCCCTTATTGATCAGCAGCCGCACCGACGGCTCCCACTTCACCGTGCCAGTCACCTGGCGAATCAGGGCTTGGCGCGAAGCCTCCGCGGACCTGACCACCGCTGCATCAACATTGCAGACCACCTCACACGACGGATGTTGAAAACTCAGCGCGCCCAGGTCCGCCGCCAGACGATCCTGCGCCGGTTGCATCAGTGAACAATGAAAAGGTGCGCTCACAGGCAGGCTCACGACCTTCTTCGCTCCGCGTTCGGCGGCGAGCTTGACGGCGCGCGCGACGGCGCCGGCGTGCCCCGAGATCACGATTTGCTCAGGCGAATTAATATTCGCCGCCTGGCAAACTTCTCCCTGCTCCGCCTCGCGCAAGATTTCACTGACCTTGTCGAGCGTCATTCCAATGACTGCGGCCATCGCGCCAACGCCCACGGGCACCGCTTCCTGCATATACTTGCCACGATTACGAACCGTCCGCACCGCGTCGGCAAAAGTCAGCGTGCCTGCGGCCACGTGCGCCGAATACTCGCCCAGGCTGTGACCGGCGACATAGTTGGAAACAAGGTCAGTCTTCAGACCCTTTTCCTGCAGCACGCGCCACGCCGCCACCGACGCCGTCAGAATTGCCGGCTGCGTGATCTCGGTCAGCTTCAATTTTTCTTCTGGACCTTCAAAGCAAAGTTGCGACAGCTTGTAGCCGAGCGCCTCATCAGCTTCGTCAAAAGTTCGACGCGCAACCGGATAGTTGCCGGCCAGCTCTTTGCCCATGCCAACGGTTTGCGAGCCCTGGCCTGGAAAGAGAAATGCGATTCGAGAAGAACTATTTGTCATATTAAGAATAAGGTCAGAGGTTAGAGGTCAGATTGCAGAGGTAAAACCCATCACCCAAACGGCGTCGGCGACTGCGAGAGATTTTACTTCTGCAATCTGACCTCTAACCTCTGACCTTCCTACGTCGCAACCGCCGCGCTCAGTTGCGCTAATTCACGCTCGATGGTTTGGTTCACTTTGCCTTCGGCGAATTCCGCCGCCACTCGCACCGCGTTCTTGATGGCATTCGTATTCGACGAGCCGTGCGTGATGATGCAAACGCCCTTCACGCCTAGCAGCGGCGCGCCGCCATACTCGGTGTGATCCAGCCGCTTCTTGAAATCGGAAAACGCGTTGCGCGAAAGATACGCACCGACCTGCCGCGTGATCGTCGACTTCAAAGTCTCTTTCAGCACCGCACGCACCAGCCGCGCCACGCCTTCGGAAGTTTTCAAAGCGACATTGCCGACAAATCCATCGGCCACGATCACATCCACATGGCCGTTGTATAAATCGCGGCCCTCTACATTGCCAATAAAATTGATCGGAAGCCGCTTGAGCAGTTGAAACGCCTCGCGCGTCAAGTCGTTACCTTTGCCTTCTTCTTCTCCGATCGAAAGCAGCCCGACCCGCGGATGCTTCATACCGAAAATCGAGCGACAATAAATATCGCCCATCACCGCGAACTGCTCCAGATTGACGGCCGTGCAATCGACATTTGCGCCGACGTCAAGCAGAACCGCCGCCGTGTTCAGGACCGTCGGAAACGCTGCCGCTAGCGCCGGACGGTCCACCCCTGGCAGCGCGCCCAGCACCACTTTAGCTGTGGCCATGGCAGCGCCCGTATTGCCCGCCGTCACAAAACCCGCGGCGCGCCCCTCGCGCACCAGTCGCAGTCCGACGCGGATCGAGGAATCGCGCTTGCCGCGAATCGCGTCCACTTTGTCGTCCATGGTGATGATTTCGCTCGCGTGAACGACGTCGACCGGCAGCCGCCGCGCACCGGGATAGCGCGCCAGTTCGGCTTTCAGCCGCGGTTCCGGTCCCACCAGAAGCACGCGCACGCCATGATGGCGCGCCGCCTGCAATGCGCCTTCAATCTCCGGCTTCGGCGCCTTGTCGGACCCCATCGCATCGAGTGCGATTACGCTAGGCATGAAAGATGAGGGAAGACGAAACTACGATTTCTCTGCGACCTCTACGACTTCGCGGCCCTTGTAGGTTCCGCACTTCGGGCAGGCGCGGTGTGGCATCTTCTGCTCATGGCAGTTTGGACACTCGGACAGCGAGTGCTTCGAGAGCGAGTCATGCGCGCGCCGGGTGGCGGTGCGCCTCTGTGAATGTCTGCGTTTCGGATTAGGCATCTTGTTTTCAGTTCTCAGTTCCCAGTTCTCAGTTCTCAGTCAAGCGGTTTCACTGAGAACTGAGAACTGGGAACTGAGAACTCTCCTTTACTGATTCAGCTTATCGCGTATTTCTAAATTCTTGCCGCAATGCGGACACAAACCCTTGCAATCCTCGCGGCAAACCGTCTTCAAGGGCAGCGCCAGCAGCACCTGCTCGCGCAGCGTATCCTCCAGCAACAACCCTGCGCCCGGGTAGTACCCGATCTCGGCCTCGGCGTCAGTCACCGAAAGCTCTTCGTGGCCGGAGTCAGTTCCAAGCGGCCGGTACAGAAGATCGAAGCTGCGTTCCACCTGGTGCACGACCGGATCAAGGCAGCGCGCACAAGCCACTTCCAGGCTCGTTTCCAGCTTGCCCTTTACCCGGATGTCCTGCACCACCTTATGCTTGCCGTGATGCTCCTCGACCAGATCCGCCCGGCCCTCGCTGCGCAACGGGGACCGCTGCCGGACCTCTGGACCCAGATCGATTGCACCCGGGCTGAACTCCTCCCGGAAGTCGACCGGGTGAATCTCCAAATCCTCAAGTTCGATGAGCATTGGAACCTCCGCCGCCCCCACTCAAATTACCGCAAAGGCCCGCGGAAGTGCGCACAGAGACAGAAGTCTCTCAGGGAGCAATACGTAAGAATAAAGGGCAAAAATAGCGGTGTCAAGCGAGCGGCCAGAAATCGAGGTCTAGGGATGTGCTAGACTATCCCTATGCCAACCCTATACGTAGAAAACGTGCCCAAGGACCTTTACGAAGCCCTGCGCGCCCGCGCCCGCAAGAAGCGCAGCTCCATTGCCGCCGAGGTCATCGCGCTGCTGGAGCAGTTCGTTCCAACCCCTGCGGAATTGCGCCGCCGGATGCGCGCCTACGAAGAGCTCATGCGGCTGCAAGCCTCCACTCCCCCCGGCCCGGGGCCTTTTCCCAGCACCGAGGAGATGATCCGCGAGGATCGTGAACGGTGACGACCTGCGTGGTGGACGCCAATGTCGCAGCCAAGTGGCTTCTGCCCGCGGCTGGCGAAGGTCTCCTCGACCAGGCGAATCGTTTAGTCGCATCGCACGTGAGGCGCGAGTTGCAACTGCTGGCGCCGGATTTGATCGAGGCCGAAATCGGCAATGTCCTCTGGAAGGCCGCGCGGCGCAACCGGATCAGCCCGGCCGAAGCCGAGAATTCCTTGCAACGTTTCACCGCTCTCGGGATCCAAGTCGTCCCCACCTTCGACTTGCTGGGTCAAGCGTTGCAGATCGCCGTGGCTTGCGACCGGAGTTTCTACGACAGCCTTTATGTCGCGCTCGCCCTCACGACCAAGACTGAACTCATCACCGCCGACGAGCGTCTGGTGAACGCCCTCGGAACTCGCTTCCCCGTCCGCTGGCTGGGAGTTTTCTAACCAGATTCTCGCCGGGCCTCTGCGCTATACTGATGCACTGGCGATGGAGTTCGCCGTTAACCGCCCGTTCGGCTGATGACTCCTACAGAACTTTTGCAGGAGGACTCGGTCGTGAACCATCTCGCAAACTATCTCTCCAACTATATATGGATCGCGCTCGGCGCCGTTGTCGGAGCCAGCGCCCGCTACTTCCTCAGCACTCTCATCGCCCGCAATTTCTCCTCCGCGTTCCCGTACGGCACGCTGCTGATTAACATCACCGGCAGCCTCGTCCTCCGATTCTTTCTCGTCTTCTCGACCGAACGCGCGCTGCTCGACCCGCGCTGGCGGCTGCTGGTCACCATCGGCTTCTGCGGCTCGTACACCACGTTCTCCAGCTACGCCTTCGAAAGCTTCGCGCTCATGGAGCAGGGACAATGGCTCCTGACCGGCATCAACATCGTGGCCAGCAACGCGCTCTGCCTCGCCGGGGTCCTCACTGGCGCCGCGCTTGCGCGGGGGCTGTAAAATGGCAGCCGGCATTGTAGTGCCGTTCAAGGTTATGGCGGTTCAAGTCACCATCTATCTCACCGAAGGCGATTCCTGGCATCATCGTCCGCTGCATCTGGAAATCCTGAAATATCTTCGCGATGAAAATGTCTTCGGAGCCGTCGCCTTCCACGCCGTAGCCGGCTTTCTTGGACGAGGCAAAGTCCATACCGCCCATCTCGTCGAAGCCGGAGGCGAATTGCCCGTCGTGATTTCGTTCGTCGACACCGACGAGCATGTCAACCGCGCTCTGCCCAAGCTGCGCGAGATGGCCGCCCACCGGCTCATCGTGCGGGAAAATGTTGTGATTGAGCAGGGCAGCCTCGACTAAGATCCGCGAGGTCCCTCCAGTTGCACAAATGAGTAGAGTCCAAAGTACATCCCGGTTCTGACAAACGGGCAGCCTGGCACTCGCCCGAACGTTTTGAAAACGGCACTTCTGAGAGAGGTCATATCCGCTACCTCGCGGTACTTTAATGCAGAGGCTCGAAGGGCTCCCCGCTGCCCAAGCCTCACCATCAACCTAAGGATCACTATGCCCGCTTCCAACGTTCGCAACATACGGCGCAGTTCGAGAGTCCCGGTCAACGTCCCCGTCCGCGTCACTAGCCTCGAGCCCAATGCCCAGTTCTCCGAGATCTGTGAGACGCTCGTGGTTAGTGCGCATGGTTGTGCGCTTCGCTTCCCCCTGCAACTGGACACCGGCAGCGCCCTGCGCCTGCACGGCCGAGGGGGTCGGCAGGCTACGGCATTCGTAGTTTTCTGCCAGCCGGACG
>WNFG01009839.1_pt1 | contig 10558 bp, 9 predicted proteins | sample 5400431 | NCBI WGS metagenome assembly WNFG01 (sample SAMN13153346, study PRJNA577476) | soil metagenome | isolation source: 120 cm saprolite under Douglas fir tree site 2 hole 3 replicate 2 | place: USA:California | collected 2015-04-18
TCGTCTCCCATGCCTCTGAATCTGAGTCGCCAAGCCTGCGAGGTCGAGCCGCTCGTGTTCCGGAATGGAATCCGACTTGAAAATGCCCGCCACTACGACTTCATCGGCCAACGCCAAGCTTCTGGCCAACTCGGTTTGCAGCACGTTGCGCCGCAGGGTATTCGAACGTGGCTCCAGAATCACCCATAGGCGCGCCCCCGGATACCGCGAGCGCAGGGCATTCAGCGTTCCGCTGACCGCGGTGGGATGGTGCGCAAAGTCATCAATAATCGTGATGCCATTTACCTGGGCTTTCACTTCCAGGCGGCGCTTCACGCTTTTGAAAGTCTTCAGCGCAGCGCGAATCTCATCTTTGGATATGCCGCAACCCGCAGCCAGCGCCGCGGCCGCAGTAGCGTTCCACACGTTATACTCACCGCCTAATGGGAATTCGAAACTTCCCCACGGCTCGCCATCGTGTAGCACCGACCAGGTGCTGCGTGTGGGCTCAAGACGAATATCGGTGACCCGCCAGGCTGCTCCAACGCTCAACCCGTAGCGTTCAACCGGGCAAAATGCATTACGGAGGCAACGTTCGATGCTATCTCCTCCTTCGAAAGCGACAATGCGCCCGCGCCGCGGAACCAGGTTCACCAGCCGCTTGAATGCCGTTTCCACGGCTTCGAGATCTTTGTAAATATCAGCGTGATCAAATTCTACCGACGTGAGAATCACGGAATCCGGAAAGTAATGCAGAAATTTTGGCCCCTTATCGAAAAACGCCGTATCGTATTCGTCGCCTTCGAGGATGAAGTACTTGCCGTGACCCAGAGCGAAGCTGCTTCCAAAATTTTCCGCTAGACCCCCAACGAGAAACGAAGGCTGCTGTCCGGCGGTATGGAAAATCCAGGCTAGCATCGAGGTAGTGGTAGTCTTGCCATGCGTCCCGGCAACCACCAGCACCTCTTTCCCACGTAAGAATTCTTCGTGCAAAATCTGCGGCATGGAACAAAACGGAATATGCTCGTCGAGCACGTGCTCGAGTTCCACGTTCCCGCGTGAGATAGCGTTGCCCACAACCACAAGATCCGGGCGAGGGCTCAGGTTCGCCGCACTGAATGGCTGCGCCAGCGGGATAGCCATCTCGTCAAGAAAGGTTGACATTGGGGGATATGCCGCCGCATCGGACCCGGTGACCTGGAAACCCCGCTGTTTGAGCATGCCGGCCAATGACGCCATCGCCGTGCCGCAGATGCCAATAAGATGGATGTGCTTTTTTTCTGTCATGATTTCAAAGTAGCCGAGGATACTGCCGCCGAGCTCGTCGCAGCTTCCAGAATTTTAAGGCTGACCTCTTGCTTACCTACTTTTAGTGATGCCCGAACGCCAAGTGGAAGGGTGACGTTTTTACGCGACACATGCCCTGATCGCAAGCCGTACGCCACCGGCACCCCTAGATCCCCGACCAGGCGCACCACAACTTCTTCAAGCGTGTAGTCCTGGTCTTGTTTCGTCTGCACGCAGTCCAGCATTTCGCCTAAGACAATACCTCGCACCCCAGCCAGTTTTCCGGCGAGTTTTAACTGCATGAGCATGCGGTCGATCTGGTAAGGCTTAGTGGCAACATCTTCCATAAATAAGATCGTGTCCGCGGTGCGGACCTCACAGGGCGTTCCCAATGATGCCGCAATCATGGAGAGGCACCCGCCATATAAAATGCCCTCGCCTTCACCCTCAACCAATGGTTTTACTCCAGAATCAGCCCCCGAATCGAGATGCCATTTGGACACGCCCGTCAGCGCCGCCCGCCAGGACGCCAGGTCCAGACCATCAGCCACGGCAAAGTCTTTAGTCACCATGGGTCCGTGGAATGTCACCAATCCAGTGGAATCGGTGATGTAGGTCAACAGCGTGCTAATGTCGCTATAGCCAATGAAAATCTTAGGATGAGCAGCAATCCCTTTAACATCAAGTCCACTCAGCAAGTAGTTCGAGCCATATCCGCCACGCGCGCACAAAATCGCCCGCACCTCGTCGCGCCTGAACATTTCCTCTAGTTCACCCACCCGCCGTTCAATCGATCCAGCGAAGTAAAGATCTTTATCGAAGATGGAATCAAGGTAGAAAGGCTTGTAACCCAGGCTGCGTAAGGTGTCACAGCCTTTTTCAAGCAGGCCGCGCTGGATGTTGCTGGCCGGCGCCACTATGCCTACGGTGTCTCCGGGTAGGAGCGCAGGGGGCTTGATGCGAAGTCGCTGTGAGATAGAATGCATCGGTCACGGAACCAGACTCAAAGCACGACCTTAAACCGACACTTTAAATCAAAAACTCTCCCCGGCAGATGAGCTGCGCCGGACCTGCCAAAAACACCTGACCTTCCCAACGCACACTTTGCACGCCACCCGGGGTGTGGACACGAACCGGTGATTCGGCCTTTTTGGCCACCACTGAAGCTACTGCCGCCGCGCACGAACCGGTACCGGAAGATTGTGTCTCGCCTACCCCTCGTTCGAAAAACCGTGCCTCGATATTCTGCTTGTCTTTCAGTGCTACGAGCTCAACGGCGCAAAGTCGTTTACGAACACAACGTAGTGCGGATTCCCCATCGAAACCGGAATCCCGCGCACTTCGCGAAATGCGAGCTTGATGGGAAAATCATCACCGACCTGCGGCTCTCCCATCGCGATCTCAAATTCGTAGCTCGAACCGTTCCTCGACCTGAGCGTGCAGATCTTCAATCCCGCTCCCGTTCGAACGACTATTTTTTCTTTGGCCTGTGCGGCGCACAGATATGCCGCCACGCAACGTGTGCCGTTGCCGGAGATCTCAGCCTCCGATCCATCTGCGTTAAACAGCCGGGCGCGAATATCGGCATCCTGGGCCGGAAAGAGCCATTCCACACCGTCTGCGCCAACTCCCTGGTGACGATCACAAATTTGCTTGCTGAACCCAGCGAGATCTGCAGGGGCGTGCATACCATCGATCAGCAGAAAATCATTGCCACACGCGCTCGCCTTGGTAAATGGAATCGCGGCTGAAGAAACCATCATTCGTGCTCTTCGCCGCCCAGAGCGCTGACACTATGAAAATGGCTGGACTGGCGCAGCAGCCGGTTGAGCTTCTGTTGTTCGTGTTTCGATCCATCCACGCTGAATTCAACCCGCGACTGCCCTCCTCCGGCAGCTGCCCGCACGTCCAGAATAGTCTTTCCAAGCTCGTCCAGAATACGGTTCACTTCGCTCAATATGACTTCCGTAGTCTCCCCGGTTACTTCGTAATTCATGCGCACGAACTTGAGCTCGAAACTTTTTTCCATCCTGCCCAAGACAGCCAATGCGATCAGAATGACACCTGTGGCAAAAATCGCCGTGATGTAAAGCCCCCCACCCGCCGCCATCCCGATGCTAGCGACAACAAACAACGTGGCTGCCGTGGTAAGTCCACTGACCGATCCGCGAGAATGCAGAATCGACCCGGCGCCAATGAAGCCGATGCCCGGAATAATCTGCGCGGCTATGCGGGTATGGTCGCCGCCAAAACCCGCGGCCAGTTCATCGGAAAGCACAGTAAACATCGCGGCACCGAAGCAAATGAACATGTTGGTCCGCAGGCCGGCAGGCTTGTGATGGAGTTCCCGCTCCAGTCCGATGATGCCGCCGAGGATTGCTGCCACAATCAGCCGCAGGATCGTGGAGGAAAGGACGACTCCCATTTCCTGGCGGAGAACGTCGATTGCGTTCTGAAATACGTGCATGCTGTTTGTTGGACTGGATTTTATCACCGCAAAACCGTGGCTCTGGCGAGATCACACAACGCTGAGTTAACCTGCGTGATTACCGGGAAAGAGGAAAGACTCCGCTGACGACGCTGGCTCGGCCAGTGCGATATATCTTTGCCTGTGGCTGGCCCGGCACGTTCACCTGCACGATCACCGGCAGCGTGTGCTTCTCCAAGGCGGTCCACACCGGGTCGCCCGCGACCGCAATCACGTAATCCGCGTATCCTGCCGGATCAGCCAACGCTCGCTCCCAGATTCCTTCCGGATCAGAAGGTCGTCGCCATGTGCGATGGTTGCCTTCATTGATCACACGCCGCAGCGGAATGCCAGCTTGCTGCAACGCACCCACATGATCTCCCAGATACATTAGTAGAGTGGCATCGGGCGGCAAGTCTCGGAGCTTGGCAGCGAGCTCTGATTCGAGCGCTATGCGCGTGCGCGAATTTACCTGGGCTTCGCGAAAGCAGATCGGCTCCGCACGCCAGATGGATGCGTAGCTTCCCGAGACCAAAACCAGTGCTCCGATTGTAATGGCGATTCTTGCAGGCTTGCTCCGCGCGAACGTTTCCAGCAGATAGAAGAACAGCGCGGTGAACACGGCAAAGGCCGGCAACAGTTGTAGCCCGTAGCGCACGTTGTAGTAGGAGAATGGCCACCACACCGGCATGAAAATGGGCACGCCACTGTAAGCAATCGACAGCATGTAGAACGGAAGGGGCACCCACAGCAGTAGAAGGGCAGCCATCCGCCACGCCAACATTAGAATGACGATACTCCCCGCCAGCCCTGCCACCAGCCACAGCTTCTGCCAATTTCCCTCCCCCAGATTCAATTCCGCAGACTTAAAAAAATACGCGCCGGCAACATACAAATTGCGAGATCCGGGATGCGGCGGCGAACCTTCCTGCGCCGAACGCTGTTCGATCCCTCGCGCCGAATACGGGCCGTTGGCGAACTCGAGGGGATTGTGGTAGATGATTGCGTTGTAGGCCAGCCAGAATACTGGAACTGCCGCAATCACGAACAGAAACTTAATCAGCGCCGATCGCAAATCCGAGTGGCCATGCGCCACCCTGAACACAAATACGAAAGCAGCAGCGCCTAGCACCATGGCCGCAAACCACCCGTCATAGCGCGTGAGCTCGGCTCCTGCAAGGCAAATCCCGCACTTCATCAGGGACCGCGCGGGGGACGATCTTCCATCGGTTGCTCGTGCCGCCTGCTGGATGAATTCGCTGAAGAACACCACCGCCCAAATAAAAAAAGCCAAATAGAGCGACTCCGTCATAGCCGTGCTCTGCAGGTAAAGAAGATTAGGATTCGCAGCGTAGACGAGAGCGGCAAACCAGGCGGCCAGACGCGCCGCAGCATCCGGTTCCGATGGAAACGCCAAGGCGCCGCGCACCAGCCGGAAAATTCCCACGGCCCCAGCCACATACGCAATCATGGAAGGAATGGATCCGCCCAGCCCGGTGCGCCACGCCCAGCTTGAAAGCAGAAATGGCATCATTAGCAGGTGTGGCAGTGGCAGCCACACCGTGCCCAGTTGCAGCGGGCCGGGAGTTCGCGAATCAAATACGCGGCGCGCAATGTTGATGTGCGCGACCGCGTCGCCATACAGCAACACCGCCTCGTGCCTGAAGTAGATCAGAAAAACAATAATCGAAACACAACTCGCCGTGACCGCGACCAGGGCGGTCTCGCGGTCCCAATCGCGGTTGGCATGAGAAGTCATTCCAGGTGAGTCAGCTCGCGGAAGACTTGGAAACGCGCTTCAATTTCCTCGCGGGTCAATGATTGCAGGCGCTCCGTTCCGAAACGCTCGACGGCGAATGATCCCATGACTCCGCCATAAAAGAGCGCCCGCTTCAGCACCTCGCGATTCAACTCACCCTGCGACGCGATGTAGCCCATGAAGCCTCCGGCAAAGGAATCTCCCGCGCCGGTGGGATCTTTCACCTCTTCAATGGGAAGCGCAGGCGCACGAAATGGGTGTGATCCGATACCAAATGCGCCTTCGCGGAAAAAAATCGTCGCGCCATACTCGCCGTGCTTGATGACTAGCGCCGTCGGCCCCATGGCAAGCACTTTGCGCGCCGCCCGCGGCAGGCTGCTGTCCCCGGCCAGCATCTTAGCTTCGCCGTCGTTGATGAGCAGCACATTCACCAGCTTTAATGTTTCGGCCAGCTCCTTGCGCGTACCTTGAATCCAATAATTCATGGTATCGCCACCGGTCAATCGCACATTGTCCAGTTCCTTGCGCACCGCTGCCTGCAACTTTGGGTGGATGTTCCCTAAGAAAAGAAATTCGGAATCTCGGTACTCCGCTGGGATGCGCGGTTGAAAGCGCTCGAATACGTTCAGTTCCGTGAAATCAGTCTTGGCTTCGTTCAGATTTTCCGAATACTTGCCGCCCCACCGAAACGTCTTGCCCTTTGCGCGCTCGATCCCCCGGACATCTACGCCGCGGGCTTTCAGAACCTTCTCGTGCGCAGCGCCGAAATCGTCTCCGACCACGGCAACTACTCGCACGTCTGTGAAGTAGCTGGCAGCCAGCGAGAAGTAGGTGGCTGATCCGCCCAGCACGTCCGCAACCTTGCCGGAAGGCGTTGCGATTGTGTCGAATGCAACCGAACCCACGGCCAGGATGCTCATGCCGTTTTATTGTCCAGATATTTATCCAGGATGAGACTCAGCTTCTTACGAGTAGCGGCGGGAATCTTGTCGCGCTCAGTTAAAATCGCATGCGCGAGCGCCGCGCCACACTTGCATGTTCGCGCTTTCGGCATTGCCGCCACGGTCGCGCGTAGGACTTTGATTGCGTTATCGGCGTTCTTCACCAGCACGGCGACGATCTGGTCCACCGTCACCGAGTCGTGATGCGGATGCCAGCAGTCATAATCCGTGACCATGGCGACGGTCACGTAACAAATCTCTGCTTCGCGAGCCAGCTTGGATTCCTGAAGGTTGGTCATGCCAATCACGTCCATGCCCCAACTGCGATAAACATTCGATTCCGCCCTGGTCGAGAATTGCGGACCTTCCATGCACAGGTAGGTTCCGCCAGGTTTGCCCGACACCCCCACTTTCTTGCAGGCGGACTCCACTACTTTGGCAAGTTCGGGACAGATGGGATCTGCAAATGCGATGTGGACTACGATACCGTCGCCAAAAAACGTATCTACGCGATGCCGCGTGCGATCGAAAAATTGGTCGGGAATCACAAACTCCAGCGGTTTATGTTCTTCCTTTAGCGAGCCCACAGCAGACACGGAAATGATTCTCGTCACCCCGAGCTGTTTAAATCCATAAATGTTGGCGCGAAAATTTAATTCACTAGGCAATATGCGGTGGCCGCGCCCGTGGCGTGCTAGAAAGGCGACTTTACGACCATCCAATTCTCCGAGCACATAGACTTCTGAGGGATCACCAAACGGCGTTTGCAGCCGGACTTCCTGCATTTCCGTAAAGCCGGGCATGTGATAAAGCCCGCTTCCACCGATGATTCCGATTTCCGCTTGCGGCAAAGATCCCCCCCAAATAAATAACTAACGTGCAAAGCGGTGATTATACAAAAGGGCTTGCTGCGCTTTATGCTTGATCCGATCTAGCTTACGCTCCAGGCCAAGTCGCTTTACCGCCACGTCGCTTTACCACTTTGTCCAGCGAGATCGAAGGGATCTGGTCCTCTAATCGTGACGCTGCGATCAAGTAATCTTCTTGCTCATCCAGAAATTCGGCGATTGCCCTTTTCGCGTAGTATGCCTTCGGTCTGCCAGTACGCTTGGCCAGCTTGTTGAGCCTTGCTTCCAACTCGGGGGACAACCTCACAGTTAGCATTTTGAGCGCTCCAAGTGAAATACTTGTAAGTACAAGCGGTATAACATGGGTTCTTTTCCTTCAATCCCCTGTCCCCGATCCTCATTTCGCCGACGTCGCTGTGGAAAATACTTCGCCCTCGATCTGCTTAGTCGTTGCCTCATCGAGGCTCTCGCTGACTACCACCGTATCCCCTTGCACATCGATCACGACCGGCCCCTCTTCCGTGAGCCAGCTGTGTTGACCAGTCAAGGCGTCGGCCGCCGAGGTGGAACTGGCATCTTTCGTGTCCTTGGGCATCACTTCTCGGGCACGCTTATAACGCTTCATCAGCGACTTGGAATAGATGCCTGCAAACTCCGCGGCCTTCTCCGGGTTCGACCAGCGCGACACATACAACAGCGCAAGCGGCGCCGAAACGTCTCCCTTGGGACGTGCCGCATAGTAGTACCCTCCGCGCCAATGCGGATATAAACGTTTTGACGTCTCCACGCCGGCATACTGATCGATCAGCACTGCCACATCGAACTCCCCAATTGCGCCGATGTCGAAGCGATCGTAATTTTTGAAGTCGCGAGTGAAATCCGGAAGCCGCATAGGCTCAATCCGCTCGCCGGAAAGATAGGTCTGCGGTTCCATGATCTGGCGTGTGCTGCGCGGCGGATTGGTAAATACCCCGGCAAATGCTTTTGCCTTGCCACCTTTGCTGAGCAATTCGGCCTCAAAGTCGAGACCGTAGCGATAAGCAAATGTCACTGCCTCTTTCAGATAAATCGGAGAATTGTGGAATTGCACTGAATCCGCCGTGCCAACCAGCATGCCTGCCTTCAGGGCCTCGACCATCTGAGGCGAGTCCACCAGCGATTTGCCAGTGGGAGCCAGCGAATAATCGATCAGCACGACCATAGCTTGGCCTTCGACTACCGCCTGCCGGGCGGCAAAGATCTCATCGTTCTCAATGTCCGCCGGCGTAGGCTCTTTCTTGTCGTCAAGGTCCGAAGCCCCAGCCTTCATCCACTTCTCCAGGCCAAACGACTGGTCTTGCAACGCATGGGTAAGTTCATGGGCGAGCACGGGCTTCTGCTGCTCGGGATCGATCCAGTTCAGCAGGTTCACCGCTTTCGTGTGAGGATCGTAATAACCCGCTACCTGTTCGCGCAGCAAAGCCAACAGAAAATTCTGTAGATTGAAATCACGGGGCAGCAACCCGAATTTCTTCAGTACCAGCTCTGAGCGCCGTAGCCGCTGCGCATCTTCATCTTCGGCCATGTGCTTTTGAATGTAGGCCACGACTTCGTCCCGGCTGGTCAGACGACGCTTCACGTCATGATGAATGGGCAGCCCGCTGTCATTGCTGGCAAACTTCAGAATCTCATCTACGGAGCGAAAAAGCTCCTTCGCTTCTTGAGGCGAGATCTTCGTTTCTTCCGATGGCTCGGTAGCGGGAGGCGAAGAAGTCTGCGGCGGCGGCACTTGCTGCGCCACGCAGTGGTATCCCAGGCCCAAGAGCAACATGATCAGCAGTGCAGCGGAGAAAAACCTGGAAGGAAATTTCCGAAAGAATCTTGCGAACTCTGCCATTTACTTCACCCTGCCCGCGACCCACTCCCCGGCCTCGCGGGTTCCCAGGGTGCCGCCAATGTCATGTGTGGTCTTGTTCTTCCGAACGGCTTCCAGCACCGCGGCTTCGATCTTCTCCGCTTCGCGCGTCAGTCCGAGATGATTCAGCATCATGGCGGCAGTCAGGATGGCGCCGAATGGATTGGCGATGTTCTTTCCCGCAATCGTCGGCGCCGAGCCGTGCACCGGCTCGAACATGGAAGTCTTTCCAGGATGGATGTTTCCACTCGCTGCCATTCCCAATCCACCTTGCAGTCCGGCAGCGAGGTCGGTGATGATGTCGCCGAACATATTGTTAGTGACGACAACATCAAACTGCCGCGGATCACGCACCATCTGCATGCATAACGCGTCCACATACATGTGTTCGGCTGTAATCTCGGGATATTCGCGGCTCACTTCTTTGAAGACGCGCTGCCAAAGCCCATGCGCGTAAGTCATTACGTTAGCTTTGTCAGTCATCAGCACACGCTTGCGCGGGCTCCCGTCCAACTTTTTGTTACGTTTGCAGTATTCGAAGGCGTAACGGATGATTCGTTCCACCCCCTTGCGCGTGTTGACGTCTTCCTGAATGGCGATCTCATCTGGCGTGCCTTGCTTGAAGGTGCCACCCACGTCCACATAAACGCCTTCGGTATTTTCGCGGATGACGACGAAGTCTATGTCTTTCGGCTCTATGGCTTTCAGCGGACAGAGGGCAGCATCCAGCAATCTCACCGGCCGCACGTTGGCGTAGAGGTCCATCTTGAAGCGCATGCCCAGCAGAATCTCTTTGGCATGAATATTCGAGGGGATACGCGGATCGCCGAAGGCCCCGACAAGAATGTGGTCGAAGTCTCGCCCCAGCATAGAGAAGCCGTCGGATGGAATAGTCGTGCCGTCAGCGAGATAGCGGTCGGCGCTCCAATCGAACTGCGTCATCTCCACAGGAGCCTTACTCGCCTCAATAACTTTGACGGCTTGGTGGATGACTTCCCTTCCAATCCCGTCCCCGGGAATGACGGCTATGCGTTTGTTTGTGCTCACCGATGAAAAAGGTAACACACGCGTAGTGAAATCATGAACATAGCAGATATGTTAACTTATAGCTATAGAAATCAACCACCCGGGCCGACTCGCGCGCGCCGCTCTTGTGCGGTTAGTTCGTCGTGTAGAATGCCGCGCAATCGCGATACGGAGACCGTACAGGGGAGTTCTCGCCTGCGGAGACCCCCAAGGGCCATCCGGAGAGACAAAGCTCGTCAAAACGACGCCTAACGCACTTCAGGATAGCTAGCGGCTAATGCGATGTCCGACGGCTACCCTTCGACGCAGCCGCTTGCGATTGGGTGCTCTCGGTCAGTTGTCCATTTATCGCCATCG
>WNFG01005909.1_pt1 | contig 10557 bp, 10 predicted proteins | sample 5400431 | NCBI WGS metagenome assembly WNFG01 (sample SAMN13153346, study PRJNA577476) | soil metagenome | isolation source: 120 cm saprolite under Douglas fir tree site 2 hole 3 replicate 2 | place: USA:California | collected 2015-04-18
CCGCGAAGCCAAGAGACGCGCTGAGCCGGTGCAGCTAGAATTCGATTTTGGGATACCGGATCAGGACTGAGACTCTCGATCGCGCCGCTCCTTTGCGGCGACATCAACACGTCTTTTTGTCTCCGGGTCCCTCAATTGGGTTTCCAGATAATTGCTCACGAGTTCGCGAATGAGTTGAGTTTTCTTTCGATGCTTTGCCTTGCAAAAATCCTCTAAATCGGTCGCCAATGGATCGCCAAGATCAAGGCGAAGAACTTTGGCCATACAACCCACGCTACAAATACTTGTGGGCAGAGCTGATCACATCTGATCAGTTCTGTACATTTCTGATCAGTAGTGTACATTTTGCTGGTCATGAAATCGATTCGCATCCCGGTTCGGGGTGCGCTTAAATTGATCGGGGACGGCCCGCCGCTACAGGCCGCCCCCGAGACCAGGGTCGGAATCGAACCGACGTTTCCGGAGTTCAAAGCCGTCGCATGACCATTCTGCCACCTGGTCAGGTGTTGCAAACAGTGCGGAGGTGGAGGGATTCGAACCCCCGAGGGCACTAAGGGCGGCCCTAGAAACCTGACCCTGGTTCCCCTACCCGGACCGATGGCCGGGCGCCTTCAACCACTCAGCCACACCTCCGTAACGGAGACGCCCTGCCAAACTCGGCAGGGTGTTCCGTTATGGCTGATTCAGCGGCCGACTACAAGCGAGTCAGAGTCTGATTCCGACAGAGACCCCTACCAGTCGTATTGCGCCGCGAAAAAGGCTTGAGATTCGACAAATAATTCGGACTTGTGTAAGACTTCATGCCCATGTCCGAGCGTGCGGCCGTTCCGCCAAAGCAAAATGACGAAGCCACTGATCCGCGCACGGAAAGTGTGCTAGTGGCCATAAAGACGCTCATCGGCGGGCTACCCCCCGATGAGCGCGAGCGCATCCTAACCAAACTCACAAAAGCGTTCCGACCGATCCCGCAGCCACGCGCGGGCGCCACCGACTTACTTGGCGAAGTGATCCGGTTGCTCCCCGAGCAACGGTCTTGGCGCGTAGAGGACGTGCGTCGTCGTATTGGAGAACGCGGGATCGAAGCTGAACCAAAGGCTGTCTACAATGCGCTCGGGTATCTAAAGCGCAAAGGCTGGATTCAGCACGATGGGTATGGGCGATACACTGTCGAAGGAATCCATTTTGTCACGTCTGATGACGTTGGGGGAATGCCGTCGCGTAGCGAAATAGACGACCTCTGACCGCGGAGCCCAGCAAGATGACGAAGGCACGGAAGCCTACACCAGACGATCAGGTAAAAGCCTTCCGCAAGGCGGCCCGCGAGCTTGGCTGCGACGAATCCGAGGAACGGTTTCAGGAGGCATTGCGGACGATAGCCAAGCGGAAGCCCCGCCCACAGCCTTAGTGTCCGTCCTAAAACTTGTTGAATCTGTGGAATCGGTTGTGATTCAAGGGAGGCGGTCCTGATTCGAGGGGGAGGCCGCCGATGTGGACGGACGAGAACCGCGCGCGATACAATCGTGATCATCTGCGCTATCCGAGCGACCTGACGGATGACGAGTGGGCGCTGGTCGAGCCGTTCATTCCGCCGCCGAAGCCTGGCGGCGGCAAGCGCAAGCAAGACATGCGCGCGGTGATGAACGGCGTCATGTACATCCTGAGCACCGGCTGTCAGTGGCGCTACCTGCCGAAGGATTTTCCGCCGCGCAGCACGGTCCATAACTACTTCATTTGGTGGCAGTGCGATGGCGTGCTGGATCGCATTCATCACGCGCTCTACGTCGAATGCCGCGAACAGGCGGAACGAGAAGCAAGCCCCACCGCCTGCATTATCGATAGTCAAAGCGTCAAGAGCGCCGAAAAAGGGGGGCGCAGATCGATCCGCACGGGTTTGATGCGGGCAAATTGATCAAGGGCAAGAAGCGGCATATTCTGGTCGACACGCTGGGCCTGTTGCTGCACGCCATCGTGCATTCCGCCGGCATTCAGGATCGCGACGGCGGCATCTTGTTGATGGCGACGTTGTTCGGCCAGTTTCCATTCCTCAACAAGTTGTTTGCCGACAGCGCGTATCAAGGGCCGATCTTCGGCAATGCGCTCGCCAAGCTTCTGCCCAGTCTCGAAACCGAAATCGTCAAGCGACCCGATCAAGCGAAAGGGTTCGTGCAGTTACCCAAGCGTTGGATCGTCGAACGCACGATCGCCTGGCTCAACCGCTGCCGCCGCCTCGCCAAGGACTGGGAAAATCTCAACCGCAGCGCGCTTGCCTTCTTGAAACTCGCCTCCATCCGCCTCATGCTGCGAAAGCTCTGTAATCCGTGAAGAAGTCTTGGGACGGACTCTAAGAGCATTTCCAGGAAAAGCCTGGCCCGGACTCGAGCCGGGGTGGGAACCGGTTTTCCGTCCGAAAATGCGACCACGCAAAAAGACTGGAGCGCATTCAGTTTCCGTTGAAACTGAATGCGCTCTAGCGCCAAGGGTCCGAGACGGTCGCCTGAACAGCCTGTAGCGCTCGTCGATGTATAACGGTCGGTCATCATGGCTGACGCATTTCGTGCAGATTGGCTCCTCTTCGTGCTTGCGCCGCCCGGTTGGTGCGGCGGCGGTTGTTGCTGCAATGCACCCATTGGCAACCTCGCGTCGTCGGCCATGTCGTAAGCAGAGGCGCGGGCCCGGGACGCGTGAGGCGCTCGTGCGGCGCCGGGGAGGATGTCCGTGATCCCTGGGTCATTCGATTACCATCGTCCGAAGTCCGTGCGGGAAGCGGTGGCGCTGCTCGCCGATCTCGGCGAGGAGGCGAGGCCGCTCGCCGGCGGGCACAGCCTGATCCCGATGATGAAGCTTCGGCTCGCCACGCCGGACCATCTGGTCGACCTCGGCGGCATCGGCGACCTCAAGGGCATCCGTGCCGATGGCGGCGACATCGTCATCGGAGCGATGACGACGCAGCACGAGATCATCGGCTCCGAGCTGCTCGCGGCCAGGATTCCGATTCTGGCGGAGACATCGCTGCAGATTGCCGACCCGCAGGTGCGATATGTCGGGACGCTCGGCGGCAACGTCGCGAACGGCGATCCCGGCAACGACATGCCCGCGGTCATGCTGTGCCTCGGCGCCAGCTACCATGCCGTCGGCAAATCCGGCGAACGCCGCATTCCGGCGCGCGATTTCTATCAGGGCGCCTATTTCACCGCGCTCGAGCCCGGCGAAATCCTGACCGCGGTGCGAATTCCCGTTCCTCCCGCCGGACACGGCTCGGCCTACGAGAAGCTCAAGCGCAAGATCGGCGACTACGCCACCGCCGCCGCCGCCGTCGTGCTCATGGTCAGTGGAGGCAAGGTGGCGACCTGCTCCATCGGCCTGACCAACGTCGCGGAGACGCCGCTCTGGGCCGAGGACGCGATCAAAATTCTCAACGGCTCGTCGCTCGATCCCGCCAGCGTGAAGAAGGCGGTCGCTGCCGCCGAAGCGATCACCTCGCCCGCTTCCGACACCCGCGGACCGGCCCGCTATCGCACCAAGATGGCCGGCGTGATGCTCGCGCGCGCGCTCGAGCGGGCCCGGCGGCGAGCGGCCGCGGCCTGAGCCGACGGAGGGACACGATGCCCAAAACCCAGGTTTCCATGACGGTGAACGGCAAGGCGGTCGATGCGCTGGTCGAGCCGCGTACCTTGCTCATCCACTTCCTGCGCGAGGATCTCGGCCTGACCGGACCGCATATCGGTTGCGACACCACCCATTGCGGCGCCTGCACGGTCGATCTCGACGGCAAGTCGGTGAAGTCCTGCACCGTGTTCGCGGTGCAGGCGGGCGGGGCCGACATCCGCACCATCGAAGGAATGGCCGCCGCCGACGGCACGCTGCATGCGCTGCAGGAAGGCTTTCGTGAGATGCACGGCCTGCAATGCGGCTTCTGCACGCCGGGAATGATCGTGCGCGCCTATCGGTTGCTGCAGGAGAACGGGAATCCGACCGAGGACGAAATCCGCTTCGGCATTTCCGGCAACCTCTGCCGCTGCACCGGTTACCAGAACATCGTCAAGGCCATTCAATACGCCGCCGCCAAGCTCAACGGCGTGGCTTTCCAGGAGGCCGCCGAATGAACGACCAGACCCTCACCTCCGAGCAACGCGCCGAACGCCTGCAGGGGATGGGCTGCAAGCGAAAGCGCGTCGAGGATATCCGCTTCGTCCAGGGCAAGGGCAATTACGTCGACGACCTGAAGCTGCCGGGCCTGCTGTACGGCGACTTCGCGCGCTCGCCGCACGGCCACGCCCGCATCAGGAAGCTCGACACCTCCAGGGCCAAGGCGGTGCCGGGCGTGCTGGCGGTGCTCACCGCGGCCGACCTCAAGCCGCTCGGCCTGCACTACATGCCGACGCTGGCCGGCGACGTGCAGGCGGTGCTCGCCGAGGAGAAGGTGCTGTTCCAGAACCAGGAGGTCGCCTTCGTCATCGCCGAGAGCCGCCACGCCGCCGCCGACGCCGCCGACCTGGTCGAGGTCGAGTACGAGGCGCTGCCGGTGATCGTCGATCCGTTCAAGTCGATGGCGCCGGATGCTCCGCTGCTGCGCGAGGACATCAAGGACAAGACCGACGGCGCCCACGGCAAGCGCAAGCACCACAATCACATCTTCACCTGGCAGATCGGCGACAAGGACGGCACCGACGCCGCCTTCCGCAAGGCCGACGTCACCATCAAGGAGCTGATCTCCTATCAGCGCGTGCATCCCTGTCCGCTCGAGACGTGCCAATGCGTGGCGTCCTTCGACAAGATCAGGGGCGAGCTGACGGTCTGGGGCACGTTCCAGGCGCCTCACGTCATCCGCACGGTGGCGTCGCTCATCTCCAAGATTCCCGAGCACAAGATCCACGTGATCGCGCCCGACATCGGCGGCGGCTTCGGCAACAAGGTCGGCGCCTATTCCGGCTACATCTGCGCCATCGTCGGCTCGATCGTCACCGGGCGGCCGGTGAAATGGGTCGAGGACCGCATCGAGAACCTGTCGACGACGGCGTTCGCGCGCGACTACCACATGACCGCCGAGATCGCGGCGACGCGGGACGGCAAGGTCACGGGGCTGCGCGTCGAGGCCATCGCCGACCACGGCGCCTTCGACGCCTGCGCCGATCCGACCAAATGGCCGGCCGGCTTCTTCAACATCGTGACCGGGTCCTACGACTTCCCAGTCGCGCACGTCACGGTGGACGGCGTCTATTCCAACAAGGCGCCGGGCGGCGTCGCCTACCGCTGCTCGTTCCGCGTCACCGAGGCGGCCTATTGCATCGAGCGCGCCATGGACATCATGGCGCAGAAGCTCGGCATCGACCCGGCCGAGTTCCGGATGAAGAACCTGATCCGGCGCGAGCAGTTTCCCTACGCGTCGGCGCTCGGATGGGAATACGATTCCGGCGACTACCACACCGCCCTGCAGAAGGCGATGGACGCGGTCGGCTACCAGCAGCTGCGCGCAGAGCAGAAGGCGCGACAGGAAGCCTTCAGGCGCGGCGAGACGCGCGAGCTCATGGGCATCGGCGTCATCTTCTTCACCGAGATCGTCGGCGCCGGGCCGTCGCGCAATTGCGACATCCTCGGCATCGCCATGTTCGACTCCTGCGAGATTCGCATTCACCCGACCGGCACCGGCGTCGCGCGGCTCGGCACCAAGTCGCAGGGGCAGGGCCACGAGACCACCTACGCCCAGATCATCGCCACCGAGCTGGGGCTCCCTGCCGACAACATCACCGTCGAGGAAGGCAACACCGACACCGCGCCCTACGGGCTCGGCACCTACGGCTCGCGCTCGACGCCGGTGTCCGGCGCCGCCACCGCCATGGCCTGCCGCAAGATCAAGGCCAAGGCGCAGATGATCGCCGCGCATCTGCTCGAGGTGCACGACGACGACCTCGAATGGGACGTCGACCGTTTCCGCGTGAAGGGCAATCCGGAGCGGTTCAAGACCATGACCGAGCTTGCTTGGGCGGCCTATCACGGCGTGCCGCCGGGCATGGAGCCCGGCCTCGAGGCCGTGAACTACTACGATCCGCCCAACATGACCTACCCGTTCGGCGCCTATATCTGCGTCGTCGACGTCGACGTCGACACCGGCGTGACCAAGGTGCGCCGCTTCTATGCCCTCGACGACTGCGGCACCCGCATCAATCCGATGATCATCGAGGGACAGATCCACGGCGGGCTGACCGAGGCCTTCGCCATCGCCATGGGACAGGAGATCCGGTACGACGAGACCGGCAACGTCCTGACCGCCTCGTTCATGGACTACTTCATGCCGACGGCGGTGGAGACCCCGAAATGGGAGACCGATTGGACCACGACGCCGTCGCCGCACCATCCGATCGGCGCCAAGGGCGTGGGCGAGAGCCCAAACGTCGGCGGCGTGCCGTGCTTCGCCAACGCCGTCAACGACGCCTTCAAGTTCCTCGGCTCGACCCACATCGCGATGCCGCACGACCACTGGCGCACCTGGATGGCGGCGGACAAGCTCGGGCTGCACGCGTGACCGACCGGCGCCGATGGATTTTCGGCGGGACGCGCCTACATCACTCGTCATGACGCTTGCCCGCGACCAGATTTCCGACCGCCTCGGGTCCGTCGGATATGTCGCCGATCGCGACATCGCGACCGCGCTGTGGCTGATGGATTATCTCAAGCGGCCGCTCCTGCTCGAAGGCGAGGCCGGCGTCGGCAAGACCGAGGTCGCCAAGGCGCTCGCGGCGGTGCATGCGGCCGAGCTCATTCGACTGCAGTGCTACGAAGGCCTCGATCAGAACGCCGCGCTCTACGAGTGGAACTACCAGCGCCAGCTCCTCGCCATCAAGGCGCGCGAAGGCGCCGGCGAAAGCGCCGATGCCGTCGAGGAGCACGTCTTCTCGGAAAAATACCTGCTCGAGCGCCCGCTGCTCGCCGCCATCCGGCGCGCGCGGCCGCCGGTGCTGCTGGTCGACGAGATCGATCGCGCCGACGAGGAGTTCGAGGCGTTCCTGCTCGAGCTGTTGTCCGACTTTCAGGTCAGCGTCCCCGAGCTCGGCACGATCAAGGCCACCTCGATCCCGCGCGTGGTGCTTACCTCGAACGGCACGCGCGAGATCTCCGACGCGCTGCGCCGGCGCTGTCTTTATCACTACGTCGACTTTCCCGACGTCGATCGCGAGGCCAGGATCATCCTGGCGCGGCTGCCCGGTTTCGATGCGGTGCTGGCGGCGCAGATCGCGCGCATGATCGCTGCCGTGCGCAAGGAGGACCTGCGCAAGGTCCCCGGCGTCGCCGAGACGCTCGACTGGGCGGCCACCCTCGCCGGGCTCGACGTCCACGATCTGCGGCAGGAGCCGGAAGCCGTGCACGAGACCATGATCTGCCTGCTCAAGACCCACGAAGACCGCACCCGCCTCACCCGCGAGGTGACGGACCGGCTTCTCGGCAAGGTGGCGTGACGGGAGCGGTCCGGATGGCCGCCGCGACGATCGGCAAATCGGAAGGAAGCATCGGGCCCGGCGCCCGGCGCCGGCTCGCCGGTTTTGCCCGCACGCTGCGCGACAATGGTTTCAAGGTCGGCTTGGCCGAGACCCGCGACGCGCTCGCCGTCCTCGTCTCCCCGGCCGCGACGCGGCCGTCGACGCTCAAGCCGGCGCTGCGCGCGCTGTTTGCCGGGACGCGCTCCGACTGGGAGCGTTTCGACGAGATTTTCGATGCCTTTTGGGGCGGCCGCGGCATGCGCCGAATCCAGGCACTGCAGGGTTCGCCGCCGGCGGGCAATGCGGCCTCGCTGCAGCGCCGCCTCGATGCCGCCTCGCAACCGCCGCTCGGCCTTCCCGACCATGTCGAGCGCCGCGCCGGCGGCGACAGCGACGCCAGTCCCGGCGGCCGGCGCGAAGGCGCCTCGCGCGCCGAAAATCTTGCGCAGGCGGACGTCCGCCACATCGTCGACCCCGACGAGATCGCCAAGGTGCATGCGCTGGCGGCTCGTCTGGCGAGGACGATGCGGGCGCGGCTCGTTCGCCGCGAACAGGCGCGCCGGCGCGGACGCCGGCTCGACATTCGGCGCACCATTCATCGCAGCGTGTCGAAGGGCGGAACGCCGGTCGATCTGGTCTGGCGCCGCCGCAAGGTGAAGCCGCTGCGGCTCATCGTGCTGCTCGACGCCTCGGGCTCGATGAATCTCTACACTGCGTTCTTCGTGCGCTTCCTGCACGGCGTGGTCGATGCGTTCCGCGAAGCCGAGGCCTTCGTCTTTCACACGCGGCTCGCCCATGTCTCGCCGTCCCTGCGCGACCGCGACGTCGCGCGCGCGGTCGAGCGGTTGGGGCTGATGGCGCAGGGCATCGGCGGCGGCACCCGCATCGGCGAGAGCCTGGCCACGTTCAATCGCTGGCATGCCAAGCGCGTGATCAACTCGCGCACGGCGGTCATGATCGTGTCCGACGGCTACGACACCGGCGAGCCCGAGCGGCTCGCGGGGGAGATGCGGCGCCTGCGGCGCCGATGCCGGCGGATCATCTGGCTCAACCCGCTGCTCGGCTGGCAGAGCTTCAGCCCGCAAGCGCGCGGCATGCAGGCCGCCCTGCCGCACGTCGATTTGTTCGCTCCCGCGCACAACCTCGAGAGCCTCGCCGCGCTCGAGCCGTACCTCGCGAGGATCTGATGCCGGCGGCGCTGCCTCTCGACCGGTCATGCCCGGGCTTGACCCCATAGGCGCTAAGTTAAGCGGCGTGTCCCGGATGCGGTGCAGCGCACCGGAAGTCAGGTGTCCCCGACTTCCGGCGCTTCTTGATAAGTGTCGCAAGTCGGAAACATCCGACTTGCGATGCGGTGCACCGCTGGTCCGGGACCGTACCGAACTCAGTCTTCGGAACGATCCCGGGTCTGCGGCGCATCATTCCGCTCCGCTTCATGCTGCGCTGCGCCCGGGCAACATTGGGGCTTGACCCGGGCATCCATCAGAAAACGAGCTTGTGCAGCTCTCTATTGTGCCTAGCGCAAGCGCTTGTTGGCAAACGCCCGGCCAGACGCAGACGTCAGATGCGTTCGAATTCCACGGTCTTGCGTGCAGAATGGCTTGCCAGCCGTAGCTGCGAAGCAGCGAAGGCTGGTGGGCGCTGCAGGGATTGAACCTGCGACCTCTCCCGTGTGAAGGGAACGCTCTCCCGCTGAGCTAAGCGCCCGGGCCAAGGCCTCCGATTTAAGGCAGCAAGGGCTTAAGTCAAGCAAACGCGGGGCGCGCGCTAGGGCCCGCTGGGCTGGGGGAGACCCGAGGCGCGGGCTTGCAGGGCGCGGATGCGGTCGGCAAGGGTGCCTTTCGACTCGGTGCCGGTCGGGGCGATCGACGGGACGCCGTTGCCGGCGGCGGGCGCCGCGTCCGCCCGGGCGCCGTCGCCGAGGATGGTGGCGATCGGCGAATCCGGCCCCTCCAGCGTCGCGGTGAGGCGGGCGACCTCGGCGGCGACGTCGTTGATGCGCTCGCGCAGCACGGCATTCTCCATGCGCTCGTTCGTCCAGGCGTTCTCGGCCTCGCGCTTCAGCGCCGCGATCTCGCGCTGCAGGTTGGCGCTCTCCGCCTGGGATTGCCTGAGCTGCTCCTCGACCTTGGCCTTGTCGGCCTTGATCGTCTCGGTCGCCACGCGATGGCGCCTGTCCACCTCGGCCAATTCGCCGCGAATGTCGGCTTCGGTCTTCTGCGCGGTCGCGGCCTCGTTGCGCAGGCGGTCGGCCGCGAAATCGCGGTCGGCGAGGAAGCGTGTCTGCTCCTCGAGCCGGGCGCTCAATTCCTGCACGCGCCGGCTAAGCACCTCCGATTCCGTCGTCTGTGCCAGCAGCTGGCGATCGACCTCTCCGACGCGGTTGCCCAGATGGTCCGCCTTGCCGCGCTCCTCGGCCCATTGCTGGCTCAACGTCTCGAACTCGGCGGTCTTGGCGCCCAGGCGCCCGCGCAGCTCCCTGGTCTCCTTCTCGTAGCTTTCGATCTGCCCCTTCAAGGCTTCGGTCTGCGCGCGCAAGGCCATGAGCTCGACGCGCTGGCTGTCGGAGGTGACCGAGCTCTCGTGGAAATTGGCGGTCACCTGGGCAATCTCGGCCTGCATGCCGGCGAGCGTGCGCTCGGCTTCCTCGAGCCCACGTTCCTTGGCGGCGAGATCGGCTTGCAGGCGCTCGACGTCGTCGCTGAGCTGCTTCTCCTTGGCTTCGAGCGCGAGCAGGGCCGCGTTCTTCTCGCCGAGCTCGAACTTGAGGCGGCCGACCGCCTCGCTCTTCTTGCCGATCTCGGCGAGCTGGTTTTGCCGATCTCGGCGAGCTGGTTCGTGGTCTTCGCCTTCATCTGCTCGACGTTCATTTCGAGCCGGCGCGTGGACATCGCGAATTCGGCGCGCAGTTGATCCTTGTCGGCCTGGATTTCCGCCATCGAGAGGGGGGTGAGCGCTTCGAGCCGCCGCATGGTGAGACGCACCGCGCGCGCATGCACCAAGGGAATGACGCCGATAACCAGCAATCCCGCGACCAGGAACCCGATCCCGATATACATGATCGGTTCAAGCATGCCGCCTCCTG
>WNFG01008649.1_pt1 | contig 10557 bp, 6 predicted proteins | sample 5400431 | NCBI WGS metagenome assembly WNFG01 (sample SAMN13153346, study PRJNA577476) | soil metagenome | isolation source: 120 cm saprolite under Douglas fir tree site 2 hole 3 replicate 2 | place: USA:California | collected 2015-04-18
GTCGTAGCGGTCTCCACTACGCATTGCGCAAACGCTCAGGGAAAACCGTCATGGCGCTGCGGAATTTACGGAGGGTAGCCGCTTTCGAACTTGGCGCGCCCCATACCACAGCAGAGGAAAGACAGTCCCTGGATCAGCTCTTCAGTCTGACCTACGAGGAATTGCGCCGCTTGGCCTACAGCGTAAAACGCGGCGATCCGAGCGTCACGCTCAGTCCTACCGCTCTGGTCAACGAGGCTTGGGTGAAACTCGCGAACTCAATGCCACTGGCAGCAACCTCTCAGTTGCACTTCAAGCGCATCGCCGCCCGGGCCATGCGGCAAGTATTGATCGAGGCCGCCCGGCGCCGGAACTCCCACAAGCGTGGCGGAGAGGGAGAGGCCATTTTTGTCACATTCGACGACTCCCTGCACGGCTCTCCGAGCAGTGAGTCGGATCTGCTGTCGCTTGATATCGCCCTCAACGAACTGGCTCGGCTTGAGCCTCGCCAGGCTGCGATCGTGGAAACTCGTTTCTTCGGAGGGCTGCAAGTCAGCGAAATTTCAAACCTGCTGGGCGTATCGGAAGCCACGATCTTGCGTGACTGGCGGGCGGCGAAAGCGTGGCTTGGACAAGCGCTTCGTCGGACGGCGTGAGGACAGCACTGGAACACTAGGTTAGGACTTAAGCCATGGACAGTGCGCGCTGGCACCGAATCCAGGGTATTTTTCATGGCGCGGCAGACGTGCCCCAGCCCGAACAGAGAGCCTTCGTCGGGGCCGCATGCGGCGACGACCAGGAACTCATCGTCGAGGTCCTGGCCATGCTTGATCAGGACGCAAACGGCCACTCGCTGCTGGATCGCAATATAGTCGACCTTGCACAGGAGACGCTTGCCAAATCTGTTCCCGCATCCCTAATCCTCAAAGAAGTCGGTCCATACCGAATCTTGAGGTTGTTGGGCGAGGGAGGAATGGGAGTCGTTTATCTTGCTGAACGTACCGACCTGGGTACTCAGGTCGCGGTCAAGGTCCTACGTGACGCCTGGCTTTCCCCGTCCCGCCGCGAACGCTTTGCCACCGAACAGCGTACGCTGGCACAACTGAACCATCCCTCGATTGCGCGGCTCTACGACGCAGACATACTGGATGACGGAACTCCGTGGTTTGTGATGGAGTACGTTGACGGCGTTCCGCTTACTCACTATTGCCGAAAGCTTGACTGCTCGATTGAGCAGCGGCTTCAGCTGTTTCGGTCAGTGTGTGAGGCAGTGCAGCACGCGCACAGTCACGCAGTCATCCACCGTGACCTTAAGCCGTCCAACATCCTTGCCAAGAACGACGGATCGGTCCGTCTGCTCGATTTCGGCATTGCCAAACAACTGGAAAGCCTGGACCTAAAAGTGGACCAAACCCTGACTGGATTGAGAATGATGACGCCGGCATATGCGTCGCCGGAGCAGGTTCGCGGTGATCGTGTTGGAATCAGTACGGATGTTTATTCCCTTGGAGTCATTCTCTACGAGTTGTTGACGGGGCAGCTTCCCTTTGACTTATCAGGTCTGACGCCTGTGGAGGCCGCTACCGTCATCACAGCGCATGAGCCGGGCAAGCCTTCTGCAGCCGTTCGGCCGAATTCCGACTCTGGGGTAAACTCCCGCGTACTATCGTTGGGCAAAACCGCCTGGGCTGATCTCGATGGGCTATGTCTCAGCGCTTTGCACAAGGATCCCTTGCGGCGGTACCCGTCGGTGGAAGCGCTCATCCGCGACGTTGACCATTACCTGAACGGTGAGCCCTTGGAGGCACGGCCCGACGCGTGGCAGTACCGGATAGGCAAGTTTGTCCGGAGGAATCGCCGCGCAGTTGCGGCAACCGCTACCAGCGTCATCCTGATCGTCGGATTGGTCATCTTCTTTACCCTGCGGCTGGCTAAAGCGCGCGATACCGCGCTCGCCGAAGCGGCCCGCACGCAGCGCATTCAGCAATTCATGACCAGCCTCTTTCAAGGGGGAGATGCCGCGGTCGGACCCTCTGAGTCGTTACACGTGATCACCGTCGTAGACCGGGGCGTACGGGAAGCAAGGTACCTCAATAATGACCCCAAAGTGCAAGCCGAGCTTTACCAGAATCTGGGGAGCATCTACCAGAAACTCGGCAAGTTCGACGAAGCAGATGGGTTATTGCGTTCGGCCCTCGATCAACACAAGTCGTTGTTTGGAGCAGATAGTCCGGAAGTGGCGGAGAGCCTGACTGCACTAGGTTTGCTGCGGAGCGACCAGGCGCGTTTGGAGGAGGCGGAGCAACTGGTTCGGGAGGGTCTGGCAATGACCCGGCGGCACTTGCCACCGAACCATCCGGCACTTGCGAAAGCCACTCTCGCTTTCGGCAAAGTGCTGGCGCAGCGCGGCTCCTACGATCGAGCTATCGACGCTTTGAATGAGGCTGTGCGCCTGCGGTCGGCTCCAGGCGTGTCACCCGCCGACTTGGCCACCAGTATCTCCATCTTGGCGGACGCACACTACTCCGCCGGCCACTACGATGTCTGCCGTTCCTTGTACACGCGCGTCCTCGGGATGCACCGCCAAATCTATGATCCACGGCACCCACTCATCGCGGATGATCTCGGGAGTCTCGCTGCGGTCCAGCGGGATTTGGGTTATTACAGTGAAGCCGAACGGTTGGACCGGCAAGCGCTCGATATTGTTCAGTCATACTATGGCCATAACCACCCCCAGACGGCCGGCCGCCTCACCGCCCTTGCCGAGTCTCTCACCTATCAGAAGAAGTATGACGAAGCCGTCTCTGCACTGGAGCAGGCTCTTGCCATTCAGGAGCGAGTTTATGGTCCGGCGCATCCCTCCGTGGCTGAAACCCTTAACGAATTGGGAAACGTGGCCTCCATGCGCGATAAGCTTGATGAAGCGGAGGCACGATTCCGCCGCGCGGTTGATATCTATCGTGCCGTCTACGGTGATCACCACTATCTGGTCGCGATAGCCCTGTCCAACCTGGCGGGCATCTCCATGGACAAAAAGAACTATCCCCGTGCGGAGCAACTTTTTCGGGACGTGATCCGCCGCTATGCCGAAACGCTCCCCGCTGACAATGTCAACATCGCCATCGCGCATATTAAGTTGGGCAGGACGCTGCTTCGCCAAAATCGATATAAGGATGCGGAACCCGAAACTCTGGCCGGTTACGAAATCTTGATCAGGCAGGGCAGTCCATCCACGAGTTTCACGCGTGCCGCGCGAAAGGATCTCGCGGCCGAATACGAAGCTTTGAATCAACCGCAGAAAGCCGCGCGATTTCGCGCTGAGCTGGCGGAGGTCACAGCAAATTCCTCGAACACCGCCCGCCAGCAGTGAGTATCCCTGAGCCGGTTGGGCGACTCCTCTCCCGGCACGGGCCGGTCAATCATGACGAGATCAAGCCGATGGGAAGCGGCATACAGGTGCTCCACGAAGCGAAGGGATCTGCCAACCAATCGCGGTCGCGATGCGCATCGCTCGGGAGCAATCCGAGGCTAATGTCTATTCGCCCTCAAATTCCTGAGCGCGAAACTATTGCAACTTGGCGTACTCTACCTTGCTTCTTTCAGGATTGGGATATCGGGGTCGGCATCTTTCCAGAGGGTCAGAAAGTCCTGATAGACAGCGCGTGCTTTGGCGGCATCGTTTCTGCTGGGCGTAGCCGCGAGCCAAGCAAAGCTGGGCCAGGCCCATCAGCGGATCTCCGATAAAAGCGCCTCTCAAGTTCAACACGGCTTGAAACTCCTGTGTGGCTTGAGCGGGCTGGTGGTTCAGCAGATAACCGCGACCGGGGGTGAAGTGGATGTCGCTCGTACCCTTGTCATACAATTCTCCGGCTTTCAGCACATCAACGGCTTTGGCGGCCTCACCATGGTTCATGAAGAGAATGGCCTGCACAACGGGGATTTCGAGAGTCACCTCGGCGGGACATGGTTCACTGCCTTTACCGTCAGACGATGACCTTGCCAAGATGGGTAGAACACGAACAACTGACCGACCACACTGGAAACGACCCCGCCACAAGGGTAATTCCCGGCGCTAAGAAACACGCCTACGCTACCCGGTCGCTGCCACATCGTAACCGACGGCGGCGCTAATTTGACTGCGAGTCCAGCGTAGCGTCGATCTTGATGCGTCCGCTCGACACCGTGATTTTGCGTTCCCAAGGCTTGTATCCGACTTTCTTTACGGAGAGCTGGTGTAGTCCTGCCGCAACTCCGACCGTTCGTATTCGAGCAGGAACTCGATTAGGGTGACGATGTCGGCAGTTTTTTTCCGCGGGCTTGCGTCCGCCGCCGGAGTGGCGGGTGCGTCCCAGCGTCACCTTCTGATCGAGCAGTTGCTGGCGTCCGCGGGCGACGGTGTGCGGATCCAGGGTGAGGAATTCGGCCACGATACGGTCGCCGCCGTGCCCCAGTTTGATGGATTCCAGGCCGGCGAACAAGCGACGCTGCTGCTCGTCGAGCAGACTGTAGAAGAGCAAAATAGCGGCCTTGAGTTCTTCGGGAGATATCTGCAGAGCGGAAGCATCGGCCACCAGAGGAACCGACTGTGCAGTTTTCCTGGTGCGGAGCTGATCTCGAGCCTGGCGACTTTCGACGGAAGTGTACAGGAAGCGTCCGGTCACTTCAGAGCGACGCAGACGTCCCGCGCGCACCAGATCGTGTAGGGGATCTTGGACCTCGGCATGGAGGGTGTCGGCCAGTTCGTCGGCGAAGCAGCCACGCGGGGATTGATTGACGAGGGCCTCGAGGGTGGAGACGAGAGTGCCGTAGCGGGAAAACCAAACCGCATCCTGGGACCACAAGCCTGCGTCGTCGAAGCGAGCGGTTTCGCGGAGGGCATAGTAGCGGCCGCGATGAGTATAGCTGGAGAGGTAATCCAGAAGCTTGAGCTTGCGAAAGACGGTGAGGTCGGTGGCGGTACCGAGAGCGCTTTTGAGTTCAGGCAAGGTTGCGATTTTGTGGCGGCGCAAGTGTTTGCGGAGGGCTTGGGGATCGAAGGCGAGTGGTCTCATAATGTTATAGTTCCGATTGGGGGGGCGTCTTTCAATCGGAACTATAGCACAGCTGCCTGATGTGCAGGAGCGCCAGCCACATAAGTGTCAATGCTAATAATTACAGTGCTTGCAAGGGATCAGACCTTAGGAGTAGCGGGCCAGCCTAGCCCTTGGTAATGATTGCTATCCGGCTATCAGTGAGTAGTTGTTTTTGCGTCAGCCCTTAGGTCCGCCAGTTCAAGCAACTGCAGGAAGAGAATGGGCAGATGAAACGGTTGGTGGCGGACAAGATGACGCTGCAACGGGAGGAGCAGCCCGGGAGTGTGGCATCAAGGGATGCGGGCGGCAGGAAATCTGTCGCAGATAGTCTAATTCGAGGCGCGCAGAAACCAAGGGCGATATTATCGGGCAGAAACGTTCACGCTTTTTCCGATGTGGCCAACGCGGGGCACTGGCCACGCTTGCGGGCTGACGGTATGAGGAGTAGGAGTCCTATGGGCGTGGAAGACTTTCTCCGCCCAAAGCTCAGCAATTAGAACTCGCGCGATGTCCGACGAGGTAATCGACCGGCCACTGAGGAATTGCTCGTAATACAACAGGAACTCTCTGTCGTCCAAGATGTCGAGGCTGGCCAGTGTACTGGCCAGAAATCTTTGCTGGATTACTGGAACGAGGTCGTGCTTGAGCCACAGTTCTTCCGGCACCAAGAAGGCTTGTTTGTCGCGGCGCCAGCGGAGCGGGGCGGGCATTTCGGGAAGGGCGGCACGCAGAATGTACTTGGTCCAACCGCGATGGATCTTCAGTTCCGGTGGCAAGTTGACGGCAAAGTTGACCAAGCGGTGGTCCAAGAACGGATGCCGGACTTCAAGGGAATGGGCGCCGGAATTGCGGTCTTCGTAGTGAGTTAAAGCGGGGACGGAGAAGCTGGATATATCGGCGATCTGTCGCGATCGAATGTCGGCGCATTTCCAGATCGGCACCGGCATCGTGTTGCGCAGCATGGTTTGCCAGATGCCCTGGCGGTTGTGTTGCATGTAGCGGCGCGCCTCGGAAACCCGGAATTGCCTCACTGCTGTGCGGTGCCAAGCGCTTCTGGCAAGTAGCGACATGGCATCGAGATATTTTCCCGCTTTGAACAGAAGCTGGACGTGGAAGAAAAAGAACTTCAGGTATCCGAGCAGGGTTTCGTCTCCCCCCTGTCCGCTAAGCAGGACGGTAACATCGCCGGCGTTCTTGATAGCTGCGAAAAGCTGATATTGCGCGATTACGCTGAAACCGGCAAACGGCTCATCACTGTAGTACAGCACGCGCTCAAGACAATCCAACACGTCGCTTGGGCGAAAGGTGATCTTGTGATTCGGGACACCGGTGGCGGCGATCATGTCAATAAAGCGCCGTTCATCGTGACCCTCGTGCTCGGAGACAATCGAATAGGTTTGCAATTGTTCTCCACAGACTTTTCTCACAGCTGTCGTAACAGCGGAGGAATCAAGGCCGCCGCTGAGGAGAACGCCAACCTTGACGTCGCTCCTCAGGCGGAGGCGAACACTGTCGAAAAACAGGGCGCGAAACTCTTCCACTATGCTTTTTGAGGAAGCGGAAATTGGGTTCGGCGATTGGAAGCACCAGTAATTCTTTTGTTCGACGGCGCCCGAATCCAGCGAAATGACCACGTTCGTCGCCGGCGGAATTCGGCTGATGCCGCGGAAGAACGTCTCCACGTCATGATCGAGCAGACCTTGCGTCAAATATGCTGTCATGGCGCTCACATTGAGTTCACGGGCGGGGAGGAGCGGCAGCAATTGCTTGATCTCGCTGCCGAAATAAACTTTGCCCTTCGATTGGAAGAGATACAGCGGCTTGATCGAAAAACGATCCCGGCTCAATACCACCTTACGGCCCGGGATATCCACGATGGCAAAGGCCCACATGCCATTCAAGCGATCGAATCCGAGCTCACCATATTCACGGTAAACGTGCAGAATGACCTCAGTGTCGGCGCCAGTTCGGAATCTATGTCCACGAGCTTCTAATTCACGCCGCAGCTCGATGTAGTTGAAGATCTCGCCATTGTAGGTAATCCAGAGACCTTTGCCGTCTGTCATCGGCTGATGTCCCGACGAAGACAGGTCAATGATTGACAACCTTCGGTTGCCGAGGAATACGTCGAATAACCGATCTCGCCGGGAGTCAGGGTTCTTGAGCGTCAGGGGAAGGTGGCCGCAGTCATCGGGTCCGCGGTACGCCACCAAATTGGTGAGTGCGACAAAATGATCGAAATCCTGGCCTTCAAAGAATCCGGTGGTGTTAATGGCTCCAAAAATTCCGCACACTTCGAGCTCCTTTTGTATTTGTATCGTGCCGGGGTAGGGCGCCGGCGAGTTGACTAAGCGCCGTTACTCAGGTTTCCAATACGGCCGGGGGACCGCAAGGCGTCTCGGGTACTGCAAGGTGTTGATCTGAACGGCATGCCGACGATTCAGCCCGCGCTCGAAAGCGCCGGTCTCCGGAGCAGAATTCCATTTTGCAGCTGGTTCCGTAATACAGGCAGTAATACAAGCTCTCAGTTTGGTCGCCAAATCTTTAATATACGGTTCTTCGAAAATTCGCCCAGGGTAAGTTGGCAAATGGAAGACTTCCAGGCTAGCGGCCAGCTTACTCCAGCCCAGCTCCGGCCCGTTATACCGGGTATATTGCCGTCGCGGCCGGACATGTAAGATTCGTCCCGGGTATAGTGTCGGAACATAACTGAGTGCTCCCCGTCTATTACATTCGGAAAGTTCTGATTTACCACAAGGTGCGTTAAATCTTACTCGCAAAGAATTTAGCTTGTTTCTTGAGCCCCTGAGGAGGAAATGCCTGCAACCAAACCACCATGTCTGTAGATTAAAATAGAGGTCACTCAGCAGTGTTCGCCTGGCCCGTCTCCAGTTATACGTGTCCGACAACGCCAATAGACCGACTCTTTTTCCCTGTCTCCGGAGTTGCTGGGTCATCTCCAGGGCTATAGTACCTCCCATACAGTATCCCACCAGGGAGTAGGGCCCCTCTGCCTGGACAGCTCGTATTTCCTCAATATAGTTAGCTGCCATGTCCTCGATTCGCGTGAGCGGAGGCTGTTTGCAATCAAGCCCCTGCGGTTGCAGCCCATAGACCGGCTGATCCGCGCCCAAATACTTCCCCAAGGCACGGTACATTAGTAGGTTTCCCGATTCGCCATGAACGCAAAAGAGAGGGGGACGCGAGTCGCCAGGCTGAATGGATACCAGGGAACGCCGTGTGTCGCACGAGGCCGGCTGGCGAATGAGCTTGGCTAGTTTCTCTATTGTCGACGCCTTGATCAGAGTAACCAAGGGAAACTTCAATTCGAAGACTTCCTTGATCTTCGCAAATAAGCGTGTAGCAAGAAGAGAGCTTCCGCCCAATTCAAAGAAGTCGTCATGGATGCCGATCGGCCTTTTCTCGAGAACCGCTTCCCAGAGCTCAACTAACTGCGATTCGATCGTGTCTGTTGGATACGCCCGCTCTTTTGATGTGTGTTCGCGCCGTAGCTGGCTATCACTTGGCGCTTGCAGCCTCGCAATTGTCTCGAGGCTCTTCTCGAGACTTAGCCACACGATTAAGTCATAGGCGGTTGTTCCAAGGTCAATTGGAAACGGGCTTACGTTCAGGCCAGGGAAGCTCCAGGTTTCTCTCGGGGCATCAGTCAAGACCAGGAGCACCTGGAAAGGGCGATTTGCACTGCTGGAAGACCTAGCCGCTAGCTCTTCTACTAGACTCCCAAATGGTAAATTTTGATACGAGTAGGCGGTAAGGGTTACTTCGCGAACGCGACGGAGTAACTCACGAAACGTCGGATTGCCCCCAAGATTCCCGCGAAGAATGACATGATTGCTAAAATGGCCGACTAGCTTCGCTGTCTGGCTCGATGACCGATTCGCTACACAGGTTGCGACTCCTATGTCTTGGTGGCCTGAATATCTGCTCAGCAGGCATTGGAGGGCGCCAAGAAGCGCCATAAATGGGGTGGCTTTTTCCTGATAGCTAAGGGTCTTCAGGGCGTTCGTCAGGCTCTCGGCCAGAGTCGCTCTCTCGTGTGTGCCCCGGTACGTCTGACGTTCCGCTCGGATATGGTCTGGAGCCAGATGGTGAAAATCGTTCCCGCCAGCCAGTTGCTGCTTCCAGAAGGCAACGTGATCCAATTTCCTCTCCTCAAAACGTTTCTGCTCCTGTCGCACAAAATCTCCATATTGGAAAGAAATAGCGGTAAGAGGAGATGATTGCCCGGCGTTAAAAGCGCCATAGACCAGGGACAGTTCCCGAAGCAGAATTCTCATGGACCAATCATCGGAGACGAGGTGATGAGTGGTCAGCAGAAGAAGGTGATCTTCAGGATTCATACGCAGCAATTTGGCTCGTAGTAGTGGACCGCGATTCAAGTCAAACGGGCGATTGGCTTCATCTATGGCAAGCTGGAGTACCTTTGCTTCCCGTTCGGCCTCAGATGTCTTGCTCAGGTCCACGACTGGGAATATCAGGGGCCGCGGCGGTTGCACAATCTGGAGGAGGTGGCCATCCTGGATGCGAAACGCGGACCGCAGAACCTGATGCCGCCACACAATTTCCCGGATACTCCGCTTCAGTGCCATCTGATCCAGAGGACCCCGCATTCGCAGCGCCAGTGGATAGTTGTAGGCTACATTTTCTGGATCCAAGGGATTCTGAACCCACGCCATTTGTTGGAAATACCATTTCGGCGCCGGAAATGTGTCCTCCGCGGTTAAACCGAAGTAGTTTTGTATAGTTTCGATCATTCGCCATCCCCATTCAAAGCAATCGGGCCGGAATCTCCATCGTTAACTTGCATGTCGGGCGATTTGTTTTGAGAATTGTGGCCTAGCGCCTTAGGTCCCTGCGGACGCAACCAGCAGAAGTGAAGCAAGCAGGGACGGGCGCAACGTAGGTGGGCACGACCATGAAAGTGTCCACATAAAGCTGACCTCATCAGCTCAATTTGTCGGAGCCGCGTCGGCTCAGATGTCAGGGTGAACTTAGAGAATTGTTAGGAACAGTGAGTTCGCGTTCGCCTGTCAGGGGAGAGATATTCGATCGTCCGAAAAATGGGGAGCGTCGTTCCTCCTGAAACTTTGACCGGGCTTACGCCCGCATCCCTTGCCAGCTGCATCAGGAGTGGAACTCTCCAAGAAGTCCCGCATTACTTGGAACAGATCTTGAAATGGAACGGGATAGGGGTGATAAAGCATGTAAATTTCTTTGGCTGCGAGCGCTTCTCGAAGGGCATCGCGAAGCACGCTGTGCACCGTCTCTAAAAAGTTGTTCTGTATTTTGGGAAATGCGAACTTGAACGCACGATAGTGAGACATGAGTGACGTGAGTTCAAATTCCATGGCCCACGCTAGTTGGTCCATTACCGTGGCTGGCTCAGCCGGCTCGATCCGCACACGTTTATCGGAATGCACCATCCCGATGAAGATCTTGTCAGGATTTCCGGTAAGGCCGTTGCACCGCTCGCCGAAGATCGCTT
>WNFG01020509.1_pt1 | contig 10557 bp, 8 predicted proteins | sample 5400431 | NCBI WGS metagenome assembly WNFG01 (sample SAMN13153346, study PRJNA577476) | soil metagenome | isolation source: 120 cm saprolite under Douglas fir tree site 2 hole 3 replicate 2 | place: USA:California | collected 2015-04-18
TGGAACGAGAAGTTTGCTTATCTATTTCCGACTAGCGTCGCGGGGCTTCTCGCTGCTTGTCTTGTTGTTCTTGCCCTGGTCGCTTACGCGGCGCTCATAGATCGTGGCGCGGTCTCCGTTGGAGCCTTGAACGCGTTGCTAGTTCTTTTCGTGGCTTTTATGTTTCCATGGGTCCTATATCGATGTTCGCGCATCAGCGAATCAACACGTCGGTATCGCGAAATGCACCCGGGGAACTCTCACTGAATGAGCCGGATACGCATACTGCCGGAGAACGTCGCCAACAAGATCGCCGCGGGCGAGGTGGTGGAGCGGCCCGCGTCGGTGGTGAAGGAGTTGGTGGAAAACGCGCTGGATGCGGGCGCGCGCTCGGTGCGCGTTGAAACCGAAGCGGGCGGCAAGCGCATGATCCGCGTCATTGACGACGGCAGCGGCATGCCGCACGACGACGCCCTGCTGGCGTTTGAGCGCCACGCCACTTCGAAGCTGCGCACCGCCGACGACCTGCTCTCCATCTCGACGCTCGGCTTTCGCGGCGAGGCCTTGCCCTCGGTTGCGGCGGTGGCGCGGCTGCTGCTTGAAACCCGCGCCGCCGAAGAACAGCAGGGCACGCGGATCGAGTTTGCCGGCGGCAAGCTGGTGAGCGTGAAGCCGGCGGGTGTGCCCGTGGGCACCTCAGTCAGCGTGGCCGATATTTTTTATTGCGTGCCGGCGCGGCGGAAGTTCCTGAAGTCGGAGACCACCGAGCTCGGCCACATCGCGTCGCTGGTGACGCACTACGCCCTGGCGCATCCAGAAAAGCAGTTCCTGCTGAAGACACCCACGCAGGAAATCCTCAACGTCGCGCCGGTCGAGGGCCTTTCCGAGCGCGTCTATCAACTCTTCGGCCGGCAAGCGCTCGAGGAGTTGCTGGAGCTCCCGCCGGCGAGTTCGCCGGTGCGCGCGGCGATCACCGAGCCCGAGCTCGAGCCCGAGGAGCGAGCGGCGGAGCTCAAGGTGCGCGGGTTCGTTTCGCGTCCGGAGGTGCAGCGCGCCAACCGCAACGGCATCTACGTCTTCGTCAACCGCCGATTGGTGCGCGACCGCCTGGTCCTGCACGCCATCCACGAAGCCTATCGCAACATCATGCCGCCCAATGTTTTTCCGGTGGTGCTGCTATTCCTCGAAATCCCCTATCAGGAAGTGGACGTCAACGTCCACCCGTCGAAGATCGAGGTGCGCTTCCGCCATCCGCAGTTCGTCCATGATTTCACCCGCGACGCGATCCGCCAGGCGCTGGTGCGCGCGCGGCCTATCCCAAGTTTCCCTGGCGCGACTGCGCCCTCAGGAGCGCAAGCCCCTGATCAGGCCGTCGCCGCAAACGCCGGGGCCGAAGTCGCTACTGCTGCCGGGGCGGGCGCCTCAGGCCCGCCGCGGGCAGTGATTCCGGAAGCGTTTCCCCTCGAGAGCGCGGGTGCCGCGGAGGCTTTTCAACTGAGCGGAGCGCCGCTGCGACCCGAGCCGCAGCGATTCCGCTTCGAGGCAGGCCAGGCCGTCGGCTTCCCCGCCTCGCCCGAGGAGTTCGCCGAGCGGTTCCACCACGCTGCGGCGCAGCAGCTCGAGGTGCCGGCTCGCAGGGGCTGTGGATCGTGGACCAGCACGTGGCGCACGAGCGTGTGTTGTTCGAGCAGCACCTTGCGGCGCGCCGCGCCGGCCGGGTGAACGGCCAGCGGCTGCTGGTGCCGCTGGTGACCGAGCTTTCACCGCGGCAACTGGTGATCTTCGAGCGCATTGCCGAGGAGCTGCGCGAAAACGGCTTCGAAGTCGAGCCCATCGGCCCGCGCAGCGTGGCCATCCAGGCGGCGCCGGCGGGGATTTCGAGCGCCGACGCCGAGCGGCTGCTGACCGAAATCCTCGACGGCATCGAACGCGAAAACCAGGCCATCTCCATGGAGACGCTGCAGGCCAAGATCGCCGCTTCGACCTCCTGCCACGCCGCCATCAAGGTGAATATGCCGCTCGACCAGACGAAGATGGAATGGCTGCTGGCCGAGCTGGCCAAGACCGAATGCCCGATGAGAAGCGAACTTGAGTCGCGATATACGGAGAGTTGGCATTCTGAGGTCCCGGCCATATCGGGACCGAAGAATCCCCGAGAGAGATGCTTCGTCCCCCTGGGGCGGACGCAGCATGACATCTGCTCTCACGCACAATGCGGAAGCTGATCATCGCCATTGACGGGCCGGTCGGATCGGGCAAGAGCACCGTGGCCCGGCGGGTGGCCGAGCTGCTGGGCTATACCTATCTCGATAGCGGCGCAATGTACCGGGCCCTGGCGTGGAAAGCGTTGGGCCGCGGGGTGCCGCTCGATTCGGCCGAAAAGCTCGAGGCGCTCGCCCGCGAAACGCGCATTGACCTGGAGACGACCGCCGGGGGCCTGCGCGTGCGACTCGACGGCGCCGACGTGACCCAGGAAATCCGCAGCGCCGAGGTGTCGCAGGCGTCCTCGAAAATCGCGATGTTCCCAGGCGTGCGCAAGCTGCTGGTGGCGGAGCAGCGGCGCGCCGGCGCGCAGGGCGGGGTGGTAATGGAGGGGCGGGACATCGGCACGGTCGTCTTCCCCGACGCCGACTTGAAGATTTATCTCGATGCGACGGTCGAGGTGCGCGCCGAGCGGCGCTGGCGCGAGCATCAGCAGAAGGGCGACGCCATCGAACTGGCCCGGACGGTCGAGGAGGTACACGAACGCGACCGGCGCGACCGCGGACGCGAAACTTCGCCGCTCGTACGCGCCCCAGACGCTGTGCTGGTGGACAACACCGCGATGGACGTGGAGGAAACCTCGCGGCTGATCGTCCTGCTGGCGCAGGTGAAGCAAGATTATGGGAAAAAGTGAAGCAGGGGAAAAGGGAGTCCCGCAGCGAGAAAGCACCACGCGGATTTCAGAAACGCCTCTGGAAACAAATCTCCCAAGTCCGCACTTTTGTCTGAGGATTAACGACCGACACCTGGCAACTTCTAGCTCGGGCTGGACATCGAGGCGAGGAATTCGGCGTTGGACTTGGTCTTGACCAGCCGGCCGCAAAGCAGCTCCATGGCCTCCACCGGCGAGAGCGGGTTCAGCACCTTGCGCAGCACCCAGACGCGGTTCAGTTCATCGGCCGGCATCAGCAGCTCTTCCTTTCGTGTGCCGGAGCGATTGATGTCAATGGCGGGGAAGATGCGCTTGTCCACCAGCCGCCGGTCGAGGTTGATCTGCATGTTGCCGGTACCCTTGAACTCCTCGAAGATGACGTCGTCCATGCGGCTGCCGGTGTCAATCAGAGCGGTAGCGATGATGGTGAGCGAGCCGCCCTCTTCGACATTACGCGCCGCGGCGAAGAAGCGCCGCGGCCGCTGAAGCGCGTTGGCGTCAATGCCGCCGGAAAGCACCTTGCCCGAGGGCGGGGTGACGGCGTTGTAGGCCCGCGCCAGGCGGGTATTGGAATCGAGCAGGATGACGACGTCGCGCTTGTGCTCGACCAGGCGCTTGGCCTTCTCGAGCACCATCTCCGCCACCTGGATGTGGCGCTGCGGCGGCTCGTCGAAGGTCGAGCTGATCACCTCGCCCTTTACCGTGCGCTGCATGTCGGTGACTTCTTCGGGCCGCTCGTCGATCAGCAGCACGATTAGCGCGACCTCGGGGTGGTTGGCGGTCACCGAGTTGGCGATGGATTGCAGCATCATCGTCTTGCCGGTGCGCGGCGGCGCCACGATCAGCCCGCGCTGGCCCTTGCCCACCGGGCAGAGCAGGTCGAGCACCCGCCCGGTGAGATTCTCCTTGGTGGACTCCATTTTCAGCCGGCCCTGCGGGTAGAGCGGCGTCAGGTTGTCGAAGAAGATCTTGTTGCGCGCCACCTCCGGGTCTTCGAAGTTGACCGCCTCCACCTTGATCAGCGCGAAGTAGCGCTCGCCGTCTTTCGGCGGGCGCACCTGGCCGGAGACGGTGTCGCCGGTGCGCAGGTCGAACTTGCGGATCTGCGACGGCGAGACGTAGATGTCGTCGGGGCCGGGCAGATAGTTGTACTCCGGAGCCCGCAGAAAGCCGAAGCCGTCGGGCAGGCACTCGAGCACCCCTTCCGAGAAGATCAGGCCGTTCTTCTCGGTCTGGGCGCGCAGGATCTGGAATATCAGCTCCTGCTTGCGCATGCCGCTGGCCCCGGGGATGTTCAGTTCCTTGGCGATTTTTGCGAGGTCGGTGATGTTGCGATCTTTCAGTTCAGCAAGGCTAATGCTCATCGTATTCTTTCCTTGATATGGGCCTCCATCCCGATGCGTTGGGATCAGGCTTGGATTGTGGTCATGATCGACTCCGGGCAGGCGGTACTCGCTTCCGACCGGGGTATCCAGACTTTAATACGGGTCAGTGCAACGAACCTTAAATCGGGCGGCGCCGGGCGTCCCGGACCGCGGATCCCGAAACAGCGGGGCCGGCCCCGAGGGCTCGGAAAAACCGGCCGGGGACGTCAATCAATTGGTCAATCCCTGGTCTTTCTCCACTTCCGGTTCAAACTTCGCGGCGACCTCCGGGACCGACGGGTGCACAATCGGCTGGAGGGGCCGCTCGAGCGCAAATTCCAGGACCTCGTCCATCGTCTCGACGAATTTGAGGGCCACGCTCGCCTGGACCTCCGCCGGGATGTCCGGCATGTCCTTTTCGTTGTCCTTCGGCAGGACGACGGTGCGCAGCCCCATTCGGTGCGCCGCCAGCACTTTTTCCTTGACGCCGCCGATGGGCAGGACCTTGCCGCGGAGCGTAATTTCGCCGGTCATGGCCACGTCGCAGCGCACGGGGATTTTCGTCAGTGCACTCACGATCGAAGTAGCCATGGTGATGCCGGCCGAAGGCCCGTCCTTGGGGATGGCGCCCTCGGGGACGTGCACGTGGATGTCGAGGTGGCGGTAAAAATCCTTGGGTAGGCCGAAATTGGCGGTGCGCGAGCGGACGTAGCTCATCGCCGCCTGCGCCGACTCCTGCATGACGTCGCCGAGCTTTCCGGTAAGCGTCAGGCGGCCCTTGCCCTCCATCAGTGTGGCCTCGGTGCCGAGCACCTGCCCGCCCACCTCGGTCCAGGCGAGCCCGGTAGCCAGGCCGATCTCGTTGTGCTTTTCCGCCCAGATCTCGCGGAACTTGATGACGCCCAGGAAATCGTTCAGGTTGGCGGGGGTGAGCTCGAGCTTGATCTCCTTGCCCTCCTTCACCACCTTGCGTGAGATCTTGCGGCCGATGTTGGCAATCTCGCGCTCGAGGTTGCGCACCCCGGCCTCATGCGTGTAGTGCCGGATGATGTGCGTGATGGCCTCGTCGGAGAAGCTCACGTTGGACTCGGAGAGCCCGGCGGCCTCGCGCTGCTTTTTCACCAGGAAGCGCTTGGCGATCTGGAGCTTCTCGAGTTCGGTGTAGCCGGGAAGGCGCAGGATTTCCATGCGGTCCTGCAGCGGCTGCGGGATGGTGTGCAGCACGTTGGCGGTGCAGATGAACATCACCTTGGAGAGGTCGTACTCGACGTCGAGGTAGTGATCGGTGAAGCAGTGGTTCAACTCCGGGTCGAGCACTTCCATCAGCGCCGCCGACGGGTCGCCGCGGAAGTCCATGGACATCTTGTCCACTTCATCCAGCACGAAGACCGGATTGACGGTGCCGGCCTTCTTCATCATCTGGATGATCTGGCCCGGGAGCGCGCCGATGTAGGTGCGGCGGTGGCCGCGGATTTCGGCTTCATCGCGCACCCCGCCGAGCGAGACGCGCACGAATTTCCTCCCGGTGGCACGGCCGATCGACATCGCCAGCGACGTTTTGCCCACGCCCGGAGGCCCCACAAAGCACAGGATCGAGCCCTTGGGGTTTTTCACCAGTTGGCGCACCGCCAGGTATTCCAGGATGCGCTCCTTGATCTTTTCCAGGCCGTAGTGGTCTTCTTCCAGGATGCGCTCAGCCACGTCGATGTCGCGGATCTCCTTGGACCTTTTTTTCCACGGCACGGCCAGCAACCAGTCGAGGTAGTTGCGGCTGACGGTGGATTCGGCCGACATCGGCGGCATCATCTCCAGCCGCTTCAGCTCCTGGATGGCCTTTTCCTGGACGTCCTTGGGCATGCCCGCGGAGTCAATCTTTTTCTTCAGCTCGTCGATTTCGCTTTTTTCGCCCCGGCCAAGCTCCTTCTGGATGGCCTTCATCTTTTCGTTGAGGTAGTACTCTTTCTGGGCGCGCTCCATCTGCCGCTTGACGCGGGTATTGATATTGCGGTCCACGTTGAGCTTGTCAATCTCGACCTCGAGGATCTCGGCGACGCGGTTCAGGCGCTCGAGCGGGTCGAAGTTCTCCAGCAACTCCTGCTTTTCCTCGACCGGAAGCTGAAGGTTGGCGGCGATGGTGTCGGAGAGCTTGCCGGGGTCGTCCACGCGCGCCGCGGCGATCATCGTGTCGTAGTTCAGGCTCTGCGACAGCTTGACGTACTGCTCAAACAGCCCGGTGACCTTGCTGACGATCTGTTCGAGCTGCGGCGAGGGCTCGGCCTTGACCGGCACCAGGCGCAGGGTGGCCCGGAAGAAGCCCTCATCGGTCGAGATCTGCACAACTTTTGCACGCTCGAAGCCTTCGACCAGAACCTTGATGTTGCCGTCGGGCAGCTTGACGCTCTGCACGATGTTGGCGAGCGTGCCGACGGTGTAGATCTCGTCGGGCTTGGGGTCATCCACCGAGGCGTCGTGCTGGGTGGCAAGAAAGATTTTCTTATCGCCGGCCAGAGCTTCCTCGAGTGCCCGCACCGAGGCCTCGCGGCCGACAATGAACGGCGTCATCATCTGCGGGAAGATGACCATGTCGCGCACCGGCATCATCGGCACGCGCTTCAATTCGGTTTTTTCCCGGTTGAACATGGTTTCCTTGGTCAGATTAGCCTGCTTTCTCGAGCAGGTTCCAGTTGATTTCCCGGCTGCGCACCATCTCGGCGGTGACCACGAACTCCCGGACCTTGCGCTGCGCCGGCAGGTGGTACATCAGCTCGAGCATCAAGTCTTCCAGGATCATGCGCAGCCCGCGGGCGCCTACCTTTCGCTGCAGGGCCAGGTCGGCGACGGTTTCCAGCGCCTCATCGGTGAATCGCAGCCGCACATTTTCGAACTCGAACAGTCGCTGGTATTGACGGATCAGGGCGTTCTTCGGCTCGGTCAGGATGCGCATCAGCGCGCTCTTGTCCAGGTCGGCCAGTACGCCCACCACCGGCAGGCGCCCGACGAACTCGGGGATCAAGCCGTAGCGGATCAGATCGGTGGGCTGCACCTGCTCGAGCAACTCGATGTTGCGGCGGTGCGCGGTGGCCGGCTGAGCGTCGGTGTGGAAGCCCAGCGACTTCTGCCCGGCGCGCCGCTCGATGATCTTTTCCAGCCCGACAAACGCGCCGCCGCAGATGAACAGGATATTGGTCGTGTCCACGGGCGTGAATTCCTGGTGCGGGTGCTTGCGGCCGCCCTGCGGGGGCACGTTGGCGATGGTGCCCTCGAGGATCTTCAGCAGGGCCTGCTGCACACCCTCGCCAGAGACGTCCCGGGTGAAGCAGGGCCTGCTGCACACCCTCGCCCGAGACGTCCCGGGTGATCGAGGGGTTCTCGTCCTTCTTGGAAATCTTGTCAATCTCGTCGATGTAGATGATGCCCTGCTGGGCCTTGGTGACATCGCCGTCGGCGTTCTGGAGCAACTTCAGGATGATGTTCTCGACGTCCTCGCCGACGTAGCCCGCTTCGGTCAAGGTCGTGGCGTCCACAATGGCGAAGGGCACCTCGAGCATGCGCGAGAGCGTCTGCGCCAGCAGCGTCTTGCCGGTACCGGTGGGCCCGATCAGCAGGATGTTGGACTTGGTCAGCTCCACGTCACCCGGCTGGCGGTTCAGGAAAATCCGCTTGTAGTGGTTGTAGACGGCCACGGCCAGTTTCTTTTTCGTCTTGTCCTGACCGATGACGTAGCCCTCCAGGAAAGTCTTGACCTCTGGCGGCCGCGGAAGGCGGCGGTTGGCTGGGTTAGCCTGCTCGTGCTTTTCGTCCTCGAGGATTTGCTGGCAGACGGTGACGCACTCATTGCAGACGTAGGCGCGCGGATAGTCCGAAGGCGAGCTGATCAGCTTCTCGACCTGCTCCTGCGTCTTGTGGCAGAACGAGCAGCGCAGCGGTTCGTCGGTATTAAATTTTCTCACCAGAGTGCTGGCCTCCGGCGGCCTCCCCTTGTTGAAAACTCTGCGGGGGCAGTCGCGCCGATCATTGTAGTCCGTTTTCTCCCCAGCAGCGTCGCCGCTCCATCTGGTTACTAACCGTTTCGCACGGGCTAGCGGTGCTTATAGATGATTTCATCCACCAGGCCGTAGTCCTTGGACTGCTGCGCCGACATGATGAAGTCACGCTCGACGTCCTTTTCTAATTTCTCGAGCGGCTGCCCGCTGTGGTTGGCGAGCAGCTTGTTGATCACCGTGCGCATGCGCAGAATTTCTTTCGCATGGATGTCGATGTCAGTAGCCTGCCCGGAAAGCCCTGACATCCACGGCTGGTGGATCAGGATGCGCGAATTGGGCAGGGCGAACCGCTTCTTCGGCGCCCCGGCCGCCAGCAGCAGCGCGGCGATTGACGCGGCCTGGCCCACGCAGATAGTGACCACGCCTGGACGGACGAACTGCATCGTGTCGTAGATGGCCATGCCAGCCGTGATCGAGCCGCCGGGCGAGTTGATGTAGAGCGAGATGTCCTTCTCCGGGTCCTCGGCTTCCAAAAACAGCAGTTGCGCGGTCACCAAGTTGGCCACGTGATCATCGATCGGAGTGCCGATGAAGATGATGTTGTCCTTCAGCAGCCGCGAATAGATGTCGTAGGCCCGCTCGCCCCGGTTGGTCTGCTCGACCACCATGGGGATGAGCGTTGTCGCGCGCGGGGCCGGATCGTCGGGATGAGTCATGTAAGAATCTAGGAGATGCTGAGGAACCCGGTTAAGAACCTAACGTTTCGCTTCGGCTGTCGTTTGAATCCGGGTGTTTCGGTAGAGCCACTCGAGAGTTTTTTCACTCTGGAGCTTCGATTTCATCCTATCGAGCGCTCCCTGCTTTGTCAAGCGCGCCCGGATGGCTGTGGCCGATTCGCCACTGCGCTCGGCGAGCGCGACCAGCTCGCGCTCGAGTTCCTTCTCGTCTACATCAATGTTTTCGGCCGTGGCAATGCGGTCCAGAATCAGCTCGGCCTTGACGTCTTCCACGGCGGGGTCGCGCTGGCGACGGCGCAACGCCACCCAGTCCACGTTGACCGCCCGGGGATCCACGCCCTGGGCAGCCAGCGAACGCACGGCGCGCTCAAGGCGCACGTCCATTTGATGCTCAGCGAGCGCTTCGGGTACGGGGAAATCGTGCGCGGCGACCAGCTTGGCCAGGAGGCGCTCGCGCGCCTGCTCGGCCTTGCGCTCATCGCGGGCCGCCTCGAGGCTCTGCCGGAGCTTGGTGCGCAGCTCGTCGAGTGTGGCCGCGTCGCTGATGTCTTTGGCGAACTCGTCGTTCAGCTCCGGCAACTTCTTTTCCTTGATGGCAAGGACCTCGATCGCGTAGTGGTACACCTTCCCGGCGAGCTTGGCGTCGGGGTAATCCTCCGGGTAGCGCACCTCGAAGCGCCGGTGCTCACCCACTTGCGCGCCGCGCAGGTTCTCGTTGAATGAGCCCAGGGTTTCCTCTGCGCCGATGTGGCAGAGCACGTTGTCGGCCTGTAGCGGCTCACCTCCGCCTTGCGGGGTGCCCAGCAGCTTGAGCTGCGCGAAGTCGCCGTCCGCGATGGCGCGGCCCTCGACCGGGACAAACGTCGCGGCGCGCTCGCGCATCTCTTTGAGCGCCTTTTCCACGTCCGCGTCGCCGATCTCGAGCGCCTCGATCTCCACTTCCAGGTTCTTGTATTCGCCCAGCTCGAACTCCGGCAGCACCTCGAACGTGGCCCGGAACTTCAGCGGGCCGCCCTCGGCGAAGTCCACCTTGTCCACCTGGGGGCGCGTCACCGGCACCAGCTTTTTCTCAGTGACCTCCTGCTCGATGCGGTCCGGCACAAGCGATTGCAGCACTTCGCTCTTGATGTCTTCGGCGAAGCGTCGGCGGATTAAAGTCACCGGAGCCTTGCCGGGCCGGAAACCCGGGACGCGGACGACGCGCGCAAACTCACGCGCCACGCGCTCCATGGCTTTTTGCACGTCCTCGGCGGGAATTTCCAAGTCCAATTCGCGCCGGCAGGTGGCTTCGGTCATCTTGCTTTCGCTTGGGTGAGTTTGGCCCCGCACCGCTGGGTTGCCCTTAGCGCTTGCCGCCGCAAACTTTTCACCGATTCAAGACCCGGGAAAAGGAGGCAGGGAACACCAGCGAGTGGGGCACCGTCCGGAAAGATCAGTATAGGCGAGGCATCTTTCCGAGTCAACTCGGGCTCGGGCGCCTCAGCGCTTCGATGTGTTCCCTTGCAGGGGCGCAGCCTGCTGCGCCCCTGCATAGGCTCCGATTTCCGCGGCTGCTACTTCTGGGCGTAGTGGGTCACGCG
>WNFG01005602.1_pt1 | contig 10556 bp, 9 predicted proteins | sample 5400431 | NCBI WGS metagenome assembly WNFG01 (sample SAMN13153346, study PRJNA577476) | soil metagenome | isolation source: 120 cm saprolite under Douglas fir tree site 2 hole 3 replicate 2 | place: USA:California | collected 2015-04-18
CATCCATGTGTACTTCGTGAACCACGGCGCCCACGGGGCTTGCGAGATGTGACTGGCCGGACGTCGATCAGCCTGCTTCTTCCTCATGTCTGTTTGTAGAACCGCGTCGCATTGTTCCAGAGCAGCTTTTGCTGTCTCTCCGGCTTCAGGCTCGACCAGCCGAGGACATGGTCGACTGAGTCGGGGAAGTGGCACTCGGGGTGCGGGTAATCGGACGCATACATCAAGACGTCGTCCCCCAAAAAGCCGGTAACGCAGTTGAACATGTCCTCCCCTTCGTGCATTTCGATGCTACCGAAGAACCGTCCACTAGTGAGGTAGTCGCTTGGCCTGTGCTTGAGTGGCGCCGTGCCTCCCACATAGGTGGCCTGTTCGTCCATCCGCCTAGCCCAGAAGGGCAGCCACCCGAAGCCGCATTCCAGGATGCCCACCCGCAGGTGCGGATAGCGATCCATGATCCCCGCGCCAATAAAGGCTGCCACGAATCGCATGGCCCCCCAGGGATGCGAGGCCATACGCCCCAAGAAGATGTTGTCCCAGAGATCCTGGGAGCCTGGAAAATACGGCGGATTCCAGGTTGAGCTATGGTGTACCACGGCCAGGTCATGGTCCTGCGCCGCCTGCCAGATCGGCTCCAGGTCCGGATGGTCCACCGGCTTCCTGACTAGGAGCATGACGGCCACCGCCCACTTGGAGGTGCCCCAACGCTGGATCTCCTGTATCGCCTCGTCCACATGCGCCGTAGACGCCACAATCATGCCTCTGAGGCGGTCGGGGAATTGTCCGCAAAAGTCGGCCATGTGCCGGTGATAGGCCCGGATCAGTCCCACTTCGAGCGTGGTGTCGTCCAGCCCCACCGTTCCCGTCCATGATGACGGGACGAGAAAGTGGACGTCCGCGCCCTCGTCGTCCATGTCCTGGACCCGGTGGTCGGCCCGATCATCCTGCACCCCGGGACGGGGAAGCTTGGTGCCGCGCCAGGCACCACCTCGGCCAGTGAAGGTGGGGTGCAGACCCGCCTCGCCGAGAATGCGACGGTAGAGGCGTCGATGCACACTGTATTGATGGCGCTCCGTAGCGTCAGCCGCCTGGCCAGCGGGAACACGGTAGGGAGTCAGCTCCGCCAATCGCGGCCGGAAGCTGGGATCGACATACCGTTCCAGGACTTCTGCGATAGGCATGACATGGGTATCGACGTCGTACACCTTGAATCCGTTCCTCATTCGGTGCCTCCTTTTCCGTGCTAATGAGGTTGCCCGCGACCTCCTCGGTGCGTCGCTACGGTTGGCAGCCAGGGTCGGTCGGCAACGGCGGTGGCGCCACCACGACCGGCGCGTCCAGCGACGGGGCATGCTCGAAATCGAACAAGTCCTCGAGCGTGTTCGCGTGGAGATCGCGCGCGGTGAGGTGTGGTCGCTCGTCTTCGTCGTCGCCGTCTCGGCTCAGGAAGCGCTTCTCGAGGAGCGCCAGGAGCGATGTGTGGTCACCGACGGTGTGCGATACGTAGTGCGACTTGGAGAAGGGCGAGACAGCGATGAACGGCACGCGGAACCCATACTGATCGAAGGCCGGACAACTGTCTGGATACGGACCAAACGGTGTGAACCCGGGACAGAGCGACAACGCGTCGAGTTGGCTGAGGGTGCAGTTGGCGCCCGAGCCTGGCACCGGGTTGGTTGCGTCAGCACACTGGCCAGGGAAGACTCCGTCGGGCGTCCGCGCATGGCCCTGACGCGCCCGCGGCGGTCGCACGTGATCGTAGGCGCCGCCGTGCTCATCGTAGGTGATGAACACGATCGAGTCTTTCCAGTTCGGCCCGCCTCGCACCGCCCGGACCACGTTCGAGACGAAGAACTGTCCGGCTCGGATGTTGCTGGGCGGGTGCTCGTCGAACTGCACGCCACCAAAGCCGAAGGCAGGATCGACGAATGCGACGGGCGGTAGCTGGCCGGTCGCCGCATCCGTGAAGAACTGTGTGATCGGCCGGATGTGCTCGGAAAGGAATGGACGGAAGCTTCCGGTCGACGGCACGTCGGAGACGTAGTTTACCCAGAAGACATTGTGCCGGTCGAGCAGGTCCAGGATCGTCCCGTTGACCGGCTTGTAACCGCCCGGCGGCGGGAATTGCTCTGCGGTATTGAGGTGCCCGAACGAGGTCGCGGCTAGCGCATAGGCGCGGTTCGGGAAGGTTGGACCGAGCAGCGGCGCAAAATAGCGATCGCTGATGGCAAAAGTCTTCGCGAGCGCGTAGTAGAAGGGGAGATCGGTCTCGGTGTAGAAGCCCATCGTCTCGTCTTCGATTGGGGTCTCACCGCCGAGGTCGCGCTGTTCAGTGGCGTCGTTCACGCGTACGAAGCCATCGTTGAGGCTCGCGCGTAGCGTGTTGAGAGGATCCGCGTAGTTCGCCTCCATGTGGCTCCCCAACCATTCATGGTTGAGATCGGGCTTCACGCAATAGTTGGGCTCGTGGAAGGCGACGACGAGCTCGCTATTGTCGTCGCGATTGGAGTTGAAGCACCGAAGGTTGCCTGCGTCGTCGCGCAGGCAAGTGAGCCCGTCGACACACGCGTGGTCGTGGTCCCGGCAGGGGCCGCTGTGGTATGGACTGCCCGGCGCGTAGGCGAGCGTCCCGAAATAGTTGTCGAACGAGTGGTTCTCCTGCATGACGATCACGATGTGCTGAACCTTGCGGAGGTCGCCATCGGCGGTGGCCGACGGCGCGCCGACGAAGAAAAGCGCGGCGCACGCTGCGATCGTACCCGTCGCAATCGCCCATCTCGATCCGCGCATGACGTCACCTCCCTGATTCTGAAAGAATCCGTAAAGACGCTATCTATCCCTGAACGACGCCATCCAATGACGCTGCTCCGGTATAGCACAGACGATGCTGGCCTCAGACCGCCGACGATCGGCGAATTGCCGCGAGGTTGTCGAAGAGGCCCGAGACGTTCCCCGAGTTGTCCACGGCACCGCGATGGGCGAGCACGTCGACGAGGTGGGCAAGATCACGTGCCCGGTGAGCTTCCAGAATGCGTTCGCGGGACGGGCCAACGCCGACATCCGGGTCTATCCAGGGGGTGGGCCACAACTTCTCGATGCCGCGCAAGCAGGGCTACGACGCAGCGGTGGCGAAGGAGCCGCGCGCGCAGCGTGCTCAGCTGCTTCAAGGGCATGTGAGGCGCGTCACCCGTCACCGGTAGCCGCCGAGGCGAACGGCGTAGTGTCGGACACTGCGAGTCGTCGCGTCCGAGGATCGACGGTCAGGCCGAGGGCTGCTCTGCGAGGACGCCGACGCCGCGCAGGCGCGGCTGCTGCAGGCCGCGCGACCACGGCGTGCCGCCGCCCTCCGGCAACCTGCCGTGACGAGGGGGACGAGCATGAGGCATCGAGCCATGTGAGATCACGGAGCGCGCGAAGCCAGGTACGCGGCAATCGCCACCATATCGTCGACGGTCAGATTGGCCACCGTGCCTTTCATGAGTTGCGCTGCCGTGCCGGCGCGTGCGCCGTTCTGGATGTCATAGAGTTGGCGCACGACGTAGCTCGGTGAACGGCCTGCGATCGAGGGTATGCCGCCCAGACCCTTCAGATCCGGTCCATGACAGATCGCGCATTGCAGTGTCTTGCCCGCGCCGCCGGTGCTGACCAATGCGGCACCTTTCGCGACGCTGCCAGGTGGCACATAGGCTATGAACCGCGCTCGCGGGTCTCGATTTTCAAATTGCTCGAGATCTTCGGGCACCTCGATGATCCGTTGAGCGAGTGGCTCCTTCTCGCCGGTTGTCGAGGCGGCTAAGAACCATCCGGCGACAAACGTCTTGGCGACCGTGGTGCTTTCGACGACCCTGATATTCGCCCTCGGTTTCAGCGCGGAGAAATAGGCGGCGGCAGCTTCCACCTCGGCGTTGGTGATGTCCTGGGCCAGCGAGATCATCAAGTCGACGTTTCGCTTTGGCGCAGAGGTCTTCCTGGCCCCGCTCTTGTAATCGGCCATTTGCTGGACGATATAAGTTGCGGGAAGACCGGCAAGACTCGAGTTCTCCGGTCCGCCTGGCCCATCTGCTCGGTGACAGAAGCCGCAAGCAAAAACGTTGGGCTTCCTGCCCTGAGCGACGATTTGGGGCAGGGGCGGGTGATCGCCAGGATGCCAGACGGGCGCGATGAAGCGGTCACGCAGTTGAGTGACAGAGTACGTGGCACTGCTCCCCGGCACACGTCTCGAAATTCCGTCTTCGGGGCGAGGCTTGAAATCTGGAGGATTCACGGGATACGCCCATGCCGGCGGCTCCTCGGCGCCGGATGTTGGCGTAGCACCAGAAAAAATGAATGCCAGCGCGAGGGCAAGAAGCAGCATGAACGTCCTCATGTTTTCCTCCCGGCGCTTGCCGTGGAAGACGACGTGGCCCGCGCCAGCCACCCGGCTGGTTGTACTACAACCGGGCCGAGCTTCGCTATGTGGGTCTGCGGCGGTCAAGGACATCAGTCCGTGATAGGCTCGCTGGGCAGGTCACGCGGCGGTGGCCGCGAGGAGGACGCGATGAGCACTCAGTTCTGGAGCCGGCGCGAGGTGCTGAAGGTCGTTTCCGCGTCGGCGCTGGTCGTGGCCCACGCGCGTCCCGCGGCCGCCCAGGCGGTCAAGTGGTCGGCGGGCACCGCGACGCCCAAGTTGAAGGCGCCGGCCAACGCCACCGACTGCCACCACCACATCTACAACGCGAAGTACCCGGTCGATCTCAAGGCCACGCTGCGCCCGGGCGACGCGCTGGTGGATGACTATCGCGCGTTCCAGAAGCGCATCGGGACGACACGCAACGTGCTCGTGCAGCCTTCGACGTACGGCACGGACAACCGCTGTCACCTCGACGCGCTGGCGGCGTTCGGGCCGACGGCCCGCATGGTCGCGGTGGTCAACGACAGCGTGTCGACGGAGGAGCTCAAGCGCATGCACGCGCTCGGTGTGCGCGGCATCCGCTTCAACCTGGCGCAAGTGGGCGCCACGACGCCCGAGATGATCGAGCCGCTGTCGAAGCGGATCAATGACCTCGGCTGGCACATCCAGATCAACGCGCCGGCGACCAAGATCATGGAGATCATGCCCATCCTCGAGCGCGTTCCCTCGCCGATCGTCTTCGATCATCTCGCGCACATTCCGCAGCCCGACGGCGTCAACCATCCGCTCTACACCAAGGTCCGGGCGCTCATGGACAAGGGCCGAACGTGGGTCAAGCTGTCCGGCGCCTACGCGGACACCAAGGTGGGGCCGCCGACCTATGCGGACTCCAGCGCGGTCGCGCGCGCGTACGCGAAGGCAGCGCCCGAGCGATGCGTGTGGGGCAGCGACTGGCCGCATCCCGGCGAGCAGCGGAAAGAGTTGCCGGACGACGCCGTGCTCTTCGACCTGCTCTCCGACTGGGTGCCCGATGAGAAAGCGCGCCACCGCGTCCTGGTTGAGAATCCAGCGAGCCTCTACGATTTTCCGAAGGGCGCGTGAGGTCAGCGATGAATGAAAGCTGCCAGGACCTCGATTGTCTCGCCGGAATCCGAGTGGTCGATTTCACCCAGTTCGAGGCGGGGACGTCCTGCACCGGGGAGTGTTTCCTTCACTCTCGATCGGCGACATCCAGCCGCACATCGTCGGCGACTGAGAAGTAGCCATGGACAGAAAGCGCGTCGGTATTCTCGTGTTCCCGGACGTGGAAGTGCTCGACTTTTGCGGTCCCTTCGAGGTGTTTTCTGTGACGCGGCTGAACGAGGAACGCCGGCGCGAGGAGCCCTCGCCCTTCGAGCCGGTCCTGGTGGCCGAGAGAAAGGACGTGGTGACGGCCACCGGGGGATTGAAGGTCGTGCCCGACTACTCGATCGACGACTGTCCGCCCCTGGCCCTCCTGGTGGTGCCGGGCGGATGGGGGACGCGGACGGAGATCAAGAACAGGCGCCTGCTGGAGTGGATCGCCAAGCGAGCCAGAGAGGTCGAGACGCTCACGTCCGTGTGCACCGGCTCGATGCTGCTGGGCCAGGCCGGGCTGCTCGACGGCCGCCACGCCACCACGCACTGGCGCTCGCTCGACTGGATGCGCACGTCGTTCCCGGCCGTCACGGTTGAGGACAAGCTCCACGTGGTGGAGGATGGCAACGTTCTCACGTCGGCGGGGATCTCCGCCGGCATCGACATGGCCCTGCGCGTGGTGGCGCGCTATCACGGGGAGGCCATCGCGCGGGCCACCGCGCGCCACATGGAATACGCGTACACCGAGAGCAACGCGCGACGCATCTGATTCAGCCGGAGGCGCTGATGTTCTGACAGGGATCGACGGTGCGGAGTTTGCCGATGCATGGGCCGCGGCATCATGACCTGATGCCTCAGGCGGCCTTGATCAAGCCCTCGGCCACGAGCGTGTAATCGCGTGCGAATCCCGTTTGGAGCGACGACTACTGTCCACACCGCTCGAACCGAAGAGCGGCAGTCGACGACTTCCACAAGAAGGTGACGAGCTTTGAGGGGGGGGGCCGTGTTGACGCTCTGCACCTGGGCCCGAGGGAAGGGTGGCTTCTTCGGTAGACTTTTCGGTCGTTGACTGATGCAGGTCATCAGCGGCTGCCTAACATGGCACTTGAGCAGCCGGCTGGCTCGCATTCGCTCGCCGCCGCCGCTCACTGCCAGCGTCATGGCTGAGGTACTGATCCAGGCTGTTGACGGCGGCCTCGTGGCGGTCCGGCTGGGCGTGGCCGTAGGCGTCGACCGTTTGCGCGATCGTCGCATGGCCGAGTTGGTTCTGCGCCCACCGGAGGTCAGTGCCGGCCTCCAGGAGCCACGTGGCGAACGTGTGGCGGGTCGCGTGGTATTTCCGATAGGGTAGCCCGGCCTTGGCGAACCACCCTCAGGTCGCCGAGACCTCGAAATTTTGGAGTCCCGGCTCGAAAATTCAGAGCGTGCATGCGGGGACTGCGACTGGGTTGGCCTTCGAGGAGCCACGTGGCAAACGAGTGCCGCGTGCTGTGGTACTTCCGGTAGGGAGCCCCGCCGCTGTCAGGAGCGGCTGCCAGACGTGTTCGAGGAAGTGCGGGTAGCTTGCCACCCGCCCGCGTGTGTGCGGGTGCTGAAGCATCGAGAGTAGCTGAAGCAAATAGCTGCCCCTTGTATTGCAGGTGACCGGCAGTAGGCTCGCCCCCGGCGGCATAGCTTCAGCCGCCCAGCGGCGCATAAGTTAAGTTACTGATCTTCTGGAAATTCGATTCCGGTATCAGATTTGCGTTGGAGTCCTGCCGTGGATGGCTCTGGTGAGGTGACGCCTCCCCGACTTCGCGGTGCCGGGCGCCCGTCGACCGTGGCGCCGTACGCGCCGCAGGTCGCGCAGTGGCTGCACGAGGATCCGGACCTCCCGGGCGTCGAAATCCTGCGGCGCGTCCGGCTCGTCAGCTATCGCGGCGGCAAGAGCGCGCTCTACGAGCTCGTGAGGCGGCTGAGGGGGCGGCGTCCGGTAAACCGGGCCAGACGCTTTTCGCGGAAGTGACAGTGGCGGCCCGCGCCGGATTCGGCACGGGCGGGGGCTGATCACGGCCCAGCCGTGGAGGCGCCGGCGCAGCCAGTGCGGGATGCCGGCGGCGGCCAGACACGACGGCCCGCTCATCGGCGCGCTGACGGTGTCACGCGCACCGCCGTTCCGGGCCCCTGCATGCTTCGGAGCGCGTCGCTATCCGGCTTTAGCGCTCTCCACCGGCGGCGGCGTGCCGGCACTCGTCAGCCCCAACCGGCGGATCGAGATCTCGGCGCGCTCCTGCATCCGGGCGTCGTTCGCGTTCAGGTTGCGGGTGAAGCAGCAGTACTCCAGCTGAACCCCGTTGGGGTCCTTGAAGTAGATCGACTTGGCCCAGTCGTGGTCGACCACGTCCGTCACCTCGACGCCGCGGGCGATGAGCGCGTTGCGCATCTCGTCGAGCCCCGCCGCGGAGCCCGCCTCGAACGCGAAGTGATAGAACGCGTTCGGCACCCCGAGCCCGTGGTTGATCCCGGCGTCGTAGTGCGCCGGTACGCCCGGCACGCCCCGCGCTTCCATGAAGGCGATGAGCTGATCGCGCCCGGTGTCGAAGAAGATGTGGCGGATCTGCCCGCCTTCCTTGACCCTGAGGGTGTCGCAACGCACCGCCTTGAACTTCAGGACGTTCTCGTAGAAGTCACGCGTCCGGTCGAGATCCAGTGTCGAGAGGCCGATGTGCGAGAACCCCTTGTGCGACATCGTGGGCCTTCCTTTCAGCCGAGTACGCGCTTGTAGGTGGCTTCGTCGAACCCGACGATCAGTGTACGACCCTTCCGGAACGTGGGGTAGACGCATCGCAGACCGCACTCCTCGTTGCGCCCGAAGAAGAGCGCCGCGCCGGTGCGGGCAGTACTCGTCGATCCGCGAGGCGGCCGAGCGTGTCGCGGAACGACCGGCCGCCCTTCCACGGGCGAGGTAGGTCGTGAAGCGCGAGAAGTAGGAACGGATCGCGGGCGACGATTGTTGACAAGCTGGGTTTCCTGTAAAGTACCCGCCAATCTTCCGAGGTGATCCAGTGTGGCCACCCCGTTCAGCACAGGGAGGGAAGACGCCATGCACCCACGACGCGGCCTGCTCGGTCTCACCGTAGGAGTCGTCGCTTTCGGCTGGTCGATCGTCACGCCGGCGGCCATCACCGACGCGCAGGCGCCCAAGCGCGGCGGCACGCTGCGCGTCTCCTACGGCAACGAGATCGCCCACCTCGATTTCTACACCGCGCCCGGCTACGAGCTGAACTGGGTGGCGATGAACATCGGCTGCGGCCTTCTCGGCATCACGCCCGACGGCAAGTTCGTCCCGGACGCCGCCGAATCGTGGCAGATCTCGCCCGACGCGCTCCTCTACACGTTCAAGCTCAGGAAGAACGTCCTGTTCCACGACGGCACCAATGTCGACGCGGCCGCCGTCAAGTTCAGCATCGATCGCATCATGGATCCGGCGACGAGGTCCAGCATGCGGACCTACTACGAGCCTGTGCACTCGGTCGAGGTGCTCGATCCGTACACGGTGCAGATCCGGCTGAAGCAGCCGTACGGGTTCATGCTGCACATGTTGGCCGCGTACCGCATGGGGCTCGTGTTCTACTCGCCGACCGCCACGCAGAAGTACACGCTCGAGGATCGGAAGAGCGGGAGGCCGGAGGCGGTGGTGGGATGCGGGCCCTTCCGGCTCGTCGAGTGGGTGAAGGGGAGTCACCTGGTCATGGACCGCTTCGACAAGTACTACGATCAGGGGTTTCCCTATCTGGATCGCGTCGTGATCCGCGTGATCAAGGACCCGGTCACTCAGATGGCGGCGTTCAAGGCCGGAGAGATCGACTTCATCACCGACTTTTCGCCGGAGCACGTCGAGACGCTCAAGGCGCAGAATCCCCGCGCCCAGGTCATGACCGGGAGAGAGACGACTCCGATGGTGGCGATGATGAAGATCACCGTCCCGAAGGACGCGAAGCCCATGGCCAAGGACCGCGCGCCGCATCCGATCTTCAACGACATCAGGGTCCGCAAGGCAATCGGCTGCTACGGCATCGACCGCAAGGAGATCGTGAAGATCGCCTTCAAGGGACAGGCGACCCCGTGGGTCGGGATCATCCCGCCGGGGACTCCGGACACCGTGGACGTCACGCACCTGTGCCCCTACGATCCGGCCAAGGCCAAGGCGCTGCTCGCTGAGGCCGGCTACGGCCCGCAGAAGCCGCTGACCTTCGAGCTGATGACCAACACCGAGAAATCGGTGTTCCACGTGATCGCCACCGTCATCAAGGAACAGGTCGCCCGGATCGGCGTGACGGCGAACATCAAGTTGGTCGACAAGGTGAGCTGGATGAACGTGGCCACGCAGGATGGGCCGTTCGACATGTACGTCGAGGACCTCGCGTCGCTGTTCACCCTGGATCAGAACACCCTCCTCTCGAGCAGCACCGCGGCGTGGAACACCACGCGCCACACCGACGCCAAAGTCGACGACTACTACGCCCGCTACGCTCGGGAGATGGACCCGGCGAAGCGCAAGGCCATCGCCAAGGAATTTCAGGAGTTCATGACCGACAAGCTCTACTGGAACACGATCTCCGGCTCGCCGTTCTACGAGGTCGCCCAGCCGTGGATGAAGGACTACGTCTACAACGCCGAGTGGAAAGTCCTCTACAAGAAGGTCTGGCTGGACAGGTGAGGGGCCTCGGCGGGCACATCCGAGCCAAGGAGGACTTCATGAAAAAGCTTCTGACTTTTGTGGCTTTGATCGCATTCGCGGTTTCGGCATCGGCGCAAGATGTCATGAAGGTGACCCTGGTCAAGCCTGACGCGCTGGCATGGAAGGATAATCCGAGTATTCCGAAGGGTGCCCACGTCGCTGTCCTGGTGGGCGACCCGACGAAAGCTGGCGAGGTGATCGTCCAGCGCGTCAAGTTGCCGGCCAACTATAAAGTCCCGCCGCACACTCATCCATATGCCGAGACCGTCACAGTGATCAGCGGTAGCGTCGGCTTCGGGATGGGCGAAAAGTTCGATTCCACGAAAGGCG
>WNFG01005606.1_pt1 | contig 10555 bp, 6 predicted proteins | sample 5400431 | NCBI WGS metagenome assembly WNFG01 (sample SAMN13153346, study PRJNA577476) | soil metagenome | isolation source: 120 cm saprolite under Douglas fir tree site 2 hole 3 replicate 2 | place: USA:California | collected 2015-04-18
CGGCACCTCGACCGATGTCGGGCAATTGCGCCGCGGCTTTCCGCGCGAAGCCAATGCGGTCGTTGAGATCGGCGCGGTGCGCACCCTCTTCCGCATGCCCGACCTGTTGTCAATTGGGCTCGGCGGCGGCAGCATTGTCCAGGAGGCGCCGCTGCGGGTCGGGCCGGAGAGCGTCGGCTATCGCCTAACCGAGGAGGCGCTGGTGTTCGGCGGCCATACCTTGACCACAACCGACGCCGCGGTCGCCGCCGGCATCGTAGAGATCGGCGACCCGGCCAAGGCTGCCGCAGTGCCGCGCGCGCTGGCCCAGGCGGTGCTCGACATGGCGCACGCCACGCTCGAAGACGCGATCGACCGGATGAAGACCGAAGCCGGCCCGGTGCCGCTGATCGCGGTCGGCGGCGGCGCCTTTCTGGTGCCCGACCGGCTCCCCGGCGTCTCGCAGGTGATCCGGGTGCCGCATGGCGATTGCGCCAACGCGGTCGGCGCCGCGATCGCGCAGATCAGCGGCGAGACCGACCAGGTCTACCGCGAGATGACCCGCGAGGACGCGATCGCCGCTGCCACAGCCCAAGCGATCGAACGCGCGGTCGCCGCCGGCGCCGAGCGCGCGAGCCTCGCGACGGTCGACATCGAAGACATGCCGCTCGCCTACCTGCCGGGCAACGCGGTGCGCGTCCGCGTGCGCGTCGCCGGCGCGATGCGCGGCCCGGGGGGTTAAGGAGCGGGGGGAAGCGGCCTCAACAAATGGCCGAGTTGGATGGTGTCGATTTGGCCGTCCCAATACGCGACGAGCGCGGGCTCATTGAGCGACACCCATCGGAACACCGCTCGCTCGTCATCCGCGGCAAGATGGCCGGCGATGATCCGCGGCGAGGGGCGGACGGCGACCACCGCGGTATTGGACGCGTTCATCTGGTTCCCGTGCGTCATGTTGACCTTGACCCGCAAATCATGGCTCGCATTGCCGCGCGGGCTGACCCAGACGGTCATCGGCAGGCCCGTTGTCGCGGGAAACAGGTTCGCCATCTCGAAGAGGTCTTCGGTCTCTGTTTCGCGCGGCAAAGCTCGCCTCACAAATCCAGCACCAGCACGTCGCTCTTCGCGCGCGAACAGCAGATCAGCATGTGGGTCTGGCGCGCCACCTCGCCGAGAATCGGGTCGCGGTGGTCGGGTTCGCCCTCCAGATAGCGCGTCATGCAGGCGGCGCAATAACCGAGCTCGCATGAGGTGCGGGTCTCGACGCCGTGGCGGCGCAGGACGGCGATGATCGTCTCGCCCGGCGGCACCTCGAACTCGGCGCCGCTCTTGGCGAGCCGTACGCGAAACGGCCGGTCGTCGTCGAACCGGGCGGCCGGCGCCGCGCTCGGGCCGGAAAAATATTCGTAGTGCACGCTGTCCCCCGGCCAACGCGCCGAGGCCGCGATGGTGGCTTCCATCATCCCGGCCGGGCCGCAGCAGTAGAGATGCGTGCCCTCCTGCGGTTCGGCCAGCAACGCGGCGATGTCGAGCCCCTTTGTCGGGTCGCCGCCATCGTAGTGGAAGACCACCTTCCCCATCGCCGCGAGCAGGTCGAGCTCGTCGCGGAATGCTGTCCTCTCGGGCGCCCGGGTGCAGTAATGCAGGCGGAACTCGCCATGGCGGCGCTTCAATTCGGCGATCATCGCCATGATCGGGGTGATGCCGATGCCGCCGGCCAGAAACAGGTGGCGCTCGGCATTCTCGGCGAGCGGGAAATGATTGCGCGGCAGCGACACCTCGACGAGGTCGCCGACCCGAACCTGGTCATGCAGCCGCCGCGAACCCTCGCCGAGCTTCTCACGCAGCACGGCGATGCAATAGCGCCGCCGCTCGGCTGGGTCGTTCCACAGCGAATAGTCGCGCCAAACCGCTTCGCCGAGCCGCACCCCGATATGCGCGCCGGCACTGAAGCGCGGCAGGTCGCGCCCGTTCGGGTCGACCAGCTCGTAGCCGTTGATGTCGAGGGCCAGATAGGCGATCGAGCGGATGCGCAGCTGCATGTCTCGTTATCCCGCGAATCCGGTGCGATGCAAACGACAATCATCAGCAAGTTCAGCTCCCCGACAGGTCGCGGGCCTCGGGCAGGAAGAGATCCTGCCAGGATGCCGGACGGCGCTTCAACCGGCCGACCCGGAGCATGAAATCGATCAGGCGCATGACCCCGACGGGCGCCGCCCGATAGGCGAGATCGGGATCGCCGATCATGTCGGTGAGCTCCTCGATCGGGGTGTCCTGGTCCTTGACCATCGCGGCAAAGATCTCGGCTGCTGCGCCGGGGTTGCTCTTGATGAAATCGCCGGCTTCCTGGAGGGCGGAAAGGACCGCCGCGCACAGCCGCGGGTTGGCGGCGCGAAAGCGCAGCGTCGCGGCGAGCACCGCGGCGCTGTGCGGGCCGGCGATGTCGAACGAATCCATGACCCGGTGGATCGCCGGGTTGGCGAGCTCATCGTCGGCATAGGGGGTGCGCGAGAAATGCGTGTTGATCTCGGCCTTGCCCGCGAGCAGCGCCGCCGCGGCCGCGGCATCGGGGCGCGTCACCATCAGCGGATCGAGCTTGTTGTAATGCTCGGGTCCCCATTCCTGTGCCGCCGCCAGTTCGAGCATCAATGCCGGCCCCGAAATCTTCACCTCGGGGACCGCAATTCGGTCCGCGGCGGCGAAATCGCGGATCGTGTGAACCGCCGGGTTGCGCGTCACCAGCACATAGGGCAGCTGGGCGAGGGCGCCCAACGCCCGCACTTCCTCCGGGGTCCCGGCGGTGGCGTCGGCCGCGAGGAGGAAGGGTGCGAGATCCGCCGCGACGAGATCGCTCGCGCCGGCGGCGAGGGCCTCGATCGGGCTGGTCTGGCCGGGTGCGCTCCAAATCACGCTGACGGTGCCGAGACCCATCGCCTCGGCGGTCCGCTCTATCAGGTGCTCGTGCTCCACCACCAGGAGCGGCAGCGCGACCAGATCGAGCGGCCGCATCAGCCGCAGCTGGGCACTCTCGGCAAGCGCCGGTTGCCCCAAGGCGAGCAATAGCGCCGCGACTATCGCGCTCAGGCGGTAACGCGTCGCCGTCAAGCCCCCACCCTCCCACGCCTAACGGCGTGGGTCCCTCCCTCCCCCGCAAGCGAGGGAGGGATATTAAGCGGGCTCGGGACAGCTCCCTCCTCCGCTTGCGGGGGAGGGTTGGGGTGGGGGCTCCCCTGTGAATGGGCGGGCGAGGTCGCGCCGAGGGGCTCGTAATAGGCGGCGGGCAGCCCGGCCTGGTCGCGCGCCTCGCGGTTGAAGGGCGGCTTCAGCGCGCCGCTGAAATAGCGCCGGACGCGGTCGTGGAAGGCGGCTTCGGGATCGAGGCCGCGCTCATGGCAGAGCCGGTCGAACCAGCGCAGCCCGACCGCGACATGGCCGATCTCATCGCGATAGATCCGGGCGAGGATGGCGGCGCTCGCGCAGTCGCCGGCGCGTTCGAGACGCAGGATCATCTCCGGCGTCACATCGAGCCCGCGGGCTTCGAGCACGAGCGGCACGATCGCGAGGCGGGCGATCAGGTCGTGCGCGGTGGCGGCGGCGGCTTCCCACAGCCCGTCATGCGCCGGCAGCGCGCCATAGGCGGAGCCCAGTGTATCGAGGCGGGATGCGAGCAGCGCGAAATGCTCGGCCTCCTCGGCGGCGACACCAAGCCAATCGTCGAAAAACGCGCGCGGCAGACCGCTATCGCCGAACCGCGCGACAAGGTCCCAGGCGAGATCGATCGCGTTGAGCTCGATATGGGCGAGCGCGTGCAACAGGGCGACCCGACCCGCCGGCGCGCCGAAATTGCGCCGCCTCGGCATGTCACGCGGCGGGCGCAGCACCGGGATCTCCGGCCGCGCCGGGCGAAGCAGCGGGCTCGCCCGCCCGATCGCCATGTCGCTTTCGCGCCAGCGCGCCGCCAGCGCCCGGGTCAGCGCGACCTTGCGCGCCGGATCGGCGGCCGCAAGGATCGCCGCCGCCCCCTCGGCGAGGGTCTGGATCAGAGCGCCTTCACCGCTTGCAGCACTTCGGCGACGTGGCCCGGCACCTTGACCTTGTGCCAGACCTTGCGCACCACGCCATCCTTGTCGATCAGGAAGGTGGCGCGCTCGATCCCCATGTATTTGCGGCCGTACATGCTTTTCTCGACCCAGACGCCATAGTTCTCGGTCACCTTGCCGTCCGCATCGGAGCCAAGGATGAACGAGAGCTGGTGCTTTTTCTTGAACTTGTCGTGCGAAGCGACCGAGTCGCGCGACACGCCGATTACCGCGGCGCCGGTCTTGCCGTAATCGGGGACCGAGTCGCGGAAGCCGCACGCCTCGGCGGTGCAGCCCGACGTGTCGTCCTTCGGATAGAAATAGAGGACCACCGGCTTGCCGCGGAGCCCGGCGAGCGTGACCGTGCCGCTGCCGTCGGTGGGCATCGTGAAATCGGGGGCCTTGTCGCCTGGTTGGACGCTCATCGCGCCATCTCTCCTGTCGCATTTTCGCGGGATTGCGCCGCGCGCCGCGCCGTCGATCGTGCGGGACGGGCGATCAGCCGATCGTACCAAAGACGAACGCAGGCACAGGCGGCAGTCATATCTGCGTCGAGCCGGGCGAAGTCAACCGCGCCAGCGCAGCGCGCCAGGGTGGCGCCGGCCGGGCCAGCCAGCGCCGCCGGGTCCGGCACGCCCTCGAACAGCAGCGCGAGCAGCGTTCGCAGATGGCGCAACAGGGCGAGCGCGTCGCCCAGCTCGCGCACCCCCTGCGGCGGCAGGGCGCCGACCGCCCCAAGCGCTGCAAGCGCTGAGCCGGTCTCGCGTCGCAGCACCTCGGGCGCCCGCGCCGCCCCGCGCAGCATCAGGTATTGTGCGGTGAACTCGAGATCGATCAGCCCACCACGCCGGTTGCGCAGATCCCACGGCGAGGGACGCGGCACGCTCGCCGCGATGCGCTGGCGCATGTCGGCGACATCGGCGAGGAGCCCCGCCGGGTCGCGCGGCGCACTCAACGCCGCCGCGATCGCTGCCGCGATCCCCTTGCACAGCGCCGCATCGCCGGCGATCGGCCGCGCCCGGGTCAGCGCCATATGCTCCCATGTCCAGGCCGATTGACTTTGATATTGGGCAAAGGCGGAAAGGCTCGACGCAATCGGCCCGGATTCGCCCGACGGCCGCAACCGCATGTCGACCTGATAGAGGCGGCCTTCCGCGGTCGGCACGGTGATCGCCGAAATCAGCCGCTGGCTGAGCCGGGCGTAGTAGGTCGGGAGGGCGATCGGGCGCGGCCCGGCCGAACCGGTGCTGTCCGGCGGCGCATCGTAGATCAGGATCAGATCGAGGTCGGAGGCGAGCGTCATCTCGCGGCTGCCGAGCCGCCCCATCGCGACGATCGCGAAGGCGCCGCCCGGCACCGCGCCGTGCACCCGGGCGAAATCGGCGCTGACCGCCGGCAACAGGGCAGCGAGCGCGGTCTCGGCGATATCGGCGAAGGCGGCGCCGGCCCGTTCGCCCGCGATGCCGCGGCGCAGTAGCTGGACCCCGACCTGAAAGCGCCGCTCGTTGGTCCAGCGCCGTATGAGGTCGAGCGTGTCTTCGAAATCGCGTGCGCCGGCCAGCACGCCCGCTAAATCCTCGGCCAGCCCGGCGCGCTCGGGCAGCGGCGCCGAAAACTCGGCCGTGAGCACCGCATCGAGCAGGGCCGGCCGCTGCGCCAGGCTTTCGGCCAACAGCGGCGCTTCGGCCATGATGTCGGAGACCAGCGAGAACAGCCCGGGATTGGCGTGAAACAGCGAAAACAGCTGAACTCCGGCCGGCAGCCGCGACAGAAACTGGTCGAAGCGCAGGACGGCCGTATCGGGATGTGCGGTTGCGCCAAAAACCCGCAGCAGCTCGGGGACGAACTCGGTCAGGATCTCCCGCGCCCGCTGGCTGCGGGTCGCGCGCATGCGGCCGTGATGCCAGTCGCGCACCATTGCCGCGACCCGAGCCGGGTCGGCAAAGCCGAGCCGTGCCAGGGTGGCGAGCGTATCGGGGTCGTCCTCCGCGCCGGTGAACACCAGATTGCCGGGCCCCGCCAGGCTCGGCGCCTCCTCGAACAGCTCGGCATAATGCTTCTCGACCGAGGTGAGGTGGGCGCGCAGATCGGTCACGAACCGGTCGCTGTCCGGTTCGCCGAGAAAGCTCGCGAGCCGGGCGATGCCGCCAGGGTCGGCCGGCAACCGGTGCGTCTGGGCGTCGTCCACCATCTGCAGGCGGTGCTCGACCCGGCGCAAGAACCGGTAATCGGCGATCAGCGTGTCGGCGGTTCGCCGGTCGATGCGGCCGCTTGCCGCGAGACGGCTGAGCGCCGTGCAGGTCGGCGCCACCCGCAGCTGGCGCAGCCTGCCGCCCCAGATCAGCTGCTGGGTTTGGGCGAAGAATTCGATCTCCCGGATGCCGCCGCGCCCGGTCTTGATGTCGTGACCCTCGACCGCGATTCGGCTGCCGCCCTTATGCGCCTGGATCTGACGCTTGATCGAGTGGATGTCTTCGATCGCCGCAAAGTCGAGATGCTTGCGCCAGATAAAGGGTTGCAGATCCGCGAGAAAACGCCGCGCCGCGCGATGGTCTCCGGCCACCGGGCGGGCCTTGATCAGGGCGGCGCGCTCCCAATTCTGCCCGACCGTTTCATAATAGGTCAGCGCGGCTGCGACAGACATCGCCAGCGGGGTCGATCGAGGGTCGGGGCGCAGCCGCAGATCGGTGCGAAAAACATAGCCATCCCCGGTGCGCTCATCGAGAATACGGACGAAATCGCGGGCGATTCTGCCGAACAGGGATTGCGCGCCGTCTTGCGCGAGCCCGGGTAGGCTCGCTGGATCGTAGAGAAGGATCAGGTCGACATCGCTCGAATAATTAAGTTCCCCACCGCCGAGCTTGCCCATTGCGAGGACAATGAGGCCGCTCCCGCGTTCGGGATCCGCGGGGTTGATCGGCGCGATCGAGCCGTTGGCCGCGGCGGCGCGCAGCACATCGCGCACCGCCGCGCCGATCGCCGCCTCGGCAAAGCGGCTGAGCGCGGCCATCTGCTGTTCGAGCGACCAGCTCCCGGCAAACTCGGCGACCGCGGCAATGAGGGCGACGCGCCGCTTGGCGATCCGCAGCCGCCGCATCAACGTCGCCCGATTTTCGCCGCGATCGGCGTGTGTCTCGGTTGCCGTGACAATTTCCTTGAACGGCGGATCGGCGCCTTCCTCGACGATACGGGTGAGGAACGCCCATTCGGCGATCGCGAGGCCGCTCAAAAACGGGCTGTTGCCGAAGATCGCGGCAAGCAGCCCCCGGCCGGCAGAGGTGGCGCTCCACTCCCGGGCCAGCGCGGCGCAGCTTGTGTCCTGCGCGTCGGCAAGGGCCGCCTCCCAGGCCGCAAGGCCGAGGGTGAGAAGCCGCGCATCCGCGGGCCGTGGCAGCCCGTCACCATTTGGGGAGAGATGCGATAGCAGTTTCATCGGATGATGCCGGCGAGGGTGGCGACACTCGCCCAGGCGCCGAGCCTGGTCAAGGGCGGCTAGCCGTTGGGGCCGCGAACCCGGATCCCGCGCCGCACCGCCGCTGGCGGCTCCACCATCACCGTGCGGTGCGCCATGTCGGGCGCGGCGCGCACCACCTCTTGCGCTGGTTCGGCTCGCTCGCCGCGGTCCTGATCCTCGTTGCCCTCTTTGGCATCTGGCGGGTGATGCAAGGCCCGATCGCGCTGGATTGGCTCGCGCCTTATGTCGAGGCGGCGTTCGAGCGCTCCGGGCTCGGGCTCAAAGTGGCGATTTCCGGGGTGCGTTTCGGGATCGACCGCACCACGCATCAGCTCGATCTGCGCGCCCAGGATGTTCATGTCTCGCTGCCCAATGGCGAGCCGCTGGCGAGCTTTCCCGAAATGGCGACGAGCTTCGGGCTCGGCGAGCTGCTGCACGGTCGGCTGACACCGACGCAGGTCGTCGTCGAACGCCCGGTTGTCCACCTGGTGCGCGATGCGGGCGGGATGATCGTCGCGCAGATCGGGTCCGGCGACGGGGCTGCGCCCGATCTCGGTCCGCAGATGATCGAGCAGCTTGCCGGACCCCGCGAGAGCGACCCCTCGCGGGATGATCTGAAACGGCTCAGCATTCGCGGGGCGACAGTGATCGTCGACGACCGCCGGACCGGCAAAACCTGGCGGGCCGACCGGGTCGATGTCTCGGTCGAGCGCGGCGCCAAGGGGATCAGAGGCGATTTTGCACTGGCCATCCCGATGGGCGCCAGCATGCCGGAGCTGCATGCGAGCTATCGCTACTTCGCCGAACGTAACGTCCTCGACCTCGACATATCGTTCGACGGGGTCCAGCCCACCGACATCCCGCCACTGATTCCCGAGCTGGCTCAGCTGCAGCACGTCACGGCGCCGGTTTCCGGCACGCTGCGGACGCGGATCGACCTCACCCAACGCCAGGCTCAGGGGTCGCGGCTCGACCTGGCTTTGGGCCAGGGCTGGGTGCGCAGCGAATGGCTGCCGTCCGGCGGCGTCGCGATCGACAAGGGTGAGGTGCACGCCGTCTATGCCCCGGAAAACTCCGAGGTTCGGGTCGAGCAGCTGGCGCTCGATCTCGGCGGCGGCGCCCAGCTCGTCCTCGACGGCACCCTCTCCGGTGTCACCCCCGAGCTGATCGCCGCTCTCGCCGACGCACGTCCGCCAGGTCGCGTCGCGGGCAAACTCACCGCCGCGCTGAAGCACGTCCCGGTGGCACGACTTGGCGAGCTGTGGCCCGCCGCGTTCAGTACCGGCGGCCGGCGCTGGGTGCTCGACAACATCCGTGAGGGCGTTCTCGACGAAGCTGCGCTCGAACTCGGCGTCGACCTCGATCCGGTGACGCATACCGCCAATGTGCTGAACGCCCAGGGCAGCCTTCGCTACCACGATCTTACAATCAACTATTTCAACGGATTGCCACTGGTCCGCCAAGTCGCGGGGACGGCGGGCTTTACCGGCAAGCATCTCGACATCACCCCGACCGGCGGCATGCTCAAGGGCATGAAGATCACCGGCGGGCTGTTGCAGCTGAGCGAGCTGGGCGAGCGCACCGAATGGCTGAGCATCGATTTGGCGCTGACCGGGCCGCTCCAGGACGCGCTGGAGGTCATCGACTCGAAGCCGCTTCGCTACGCGCGTGCGATCGGCGTCGATCCGGCGCATGTCAGCGGCCGCGCCGAGACCCAGCTGCATTTCAGGTTTCCGCTCGTCGCCGACCTCAAATTCGACGCCGTCGACTACGCCGCCAAGGCGACGATCACCAGCGCGAACCTTGGCAAGGTTGCGTTCGACCGCAAGGTCACCGATGGCAATTTCGCGCTCGAGATTGTCCGCACCGGCGCGCGCCTCCAGGGCACCGCCCGGTTCGACGACATCCCGTCAAAAATCGATGCGAACGTCTTCTTCCATCCGAAGAGCGGTCCGACCGCGGTTTACCGCGTCGGCCTCCAGCTCGATGCGGAGGCCCAGCGACGGTTCGAGCTCGATTTCGCGCCGGACCGCATGAAGGGCCCGATTGCGGCAGACGTAACCTATACGGCGTTCGGCCCGAACCGGGGCGAGGCAACGGCCGTGCTCGATCTGCGCAGCACCGCCCTCGCGATCCCTGAGGCCGGCTGGAAAAAGTCGCCGGAGCAGCCGGGAACGGCAACCCTCGTCCTCGATATCAACAATGAGCGGGTCACTCGGATCAAGCAGATCGAGATCAAGGCACCCGGCCTTGACGGCCGCCTCGTGGCGCTGATCAGTGACGATCGCCAGCGTATCGACCGGGTAGACATCCGGCGGCTTGTCGCCGGCGAGACCGATGTCAGCGGCACGGTTACCCGCCGGGCCGAGGGGGGCTGGCGCGCCGATATTCATGCCGCGCGGGCCGACGCCCGAAATCTGATCAAGGATGCGACGAGCGGTGCGCCATCGCCTTCAGCGCCGCCGCTCGCCGTCGATGCCCGGATCGATCGGCTGGTGTTTGGCCCGCAGCGCGAACTTCGCCACGTCACCGCCAGCCTCTTACGCACCGGCGGGATCTGGCAGTCCGGCCGGATCGAGGGCCGCTATGTCGACGGCCACGGGATGTCGCTGCAGTTTGGCGAGGAGGACGGCCGTCGCCTGATTTTCAAGTCGGACGATTTCGGCGCGGCCTTGCAGCTTCTCGACATTGCCGACGGCGTCGTCGGCGGGCAGCTGAGTATCGAGGGGCACATCGCCGAGATTGCCGGCAAGCGCACTCTGCGCGCCCATCTCGAAGGCCAAAACTATACGCTGGCGCGCGCGCCGGCGATGGCCCGCATCCTGGCGCTGCCGTCCTTGACCGGCGTCGCCAGCATGCTGGCCGGCACCGGCCTGCCATTCGCCACGCTGCGCGGCGATTTCAGCTATACCGGCTCTCGCCTCACGCTCGAGCGGCTGCTGGGTTTTGGCGAGGCGCTCGGGGTGACCGCGGAGGGCTGGGTCGATCTCGACCAGGACCGGCTCGAGCTGCAGGGAACCGTGGCGCCGGCTTATGCGCTGAA